>Ga0302267_10006994_pt1 | contig 11243 bp, 11 predicted proteins | sample III_Bog_E1_3_FD_194555 | JGI IMG/M metagenome (GOLD analysis project Ga0302267, IMG submission 194555) | Peat permafrost microbial communities from Stordalen Mire near Abisko, Sweden - III_Bog_E1_3 | ecosystem: Environmental > Terrestrial > Soil > Wetlands > Peat | place: Sweden: Abisko... | reverse complement strand
TCGTGTTCACCTCGAATGTCTTTGCCATCCTCGGCCTGCGCTCGCTGTATTTCCTGCTGGCCGGTGCCCTCGGGATGTTCCGCTTCCTCACCGCCGGCCTGGCGCTCGTGCTGATTTTCATCGGCGGCAAGATGCTGCTCGACCCGCACGACCACGCGCCGCAATGGTTTCAGATTAAAATCCCGACCGTCACGTCGCTGCTCGTCGTCGCGGCGATTCTGGCCATTGCCATCGCGCTGTCCGTCACCGCCGCCAGACGGGAGAAACTCGCTGCCAAATGAAATTTCGCTGGACGCTGGCGCCGCCACAGCCGCTCCTCGCGGAGCCGCTCGCGGCGCGGTTAAAAATCTCGCCGCTGCTCGCGCAATGTCTTTTGAATCGCGGCCTGAGCGAGCCGGGAGCGATTGAAGCCTTTCTCGCACCGCGCCTCAAGCAGCTCGCCGACCCGTTCCGGCTGCCGAACATGAGCGCGGCGGTGGAGCGTTTGCTGCTCGCGCATGAGCAGAACGAACCGCTCGTCATCTTTGGCGATTACGACGTGGATGGTGTGACGAGCACCACGCTGCTGCTGGAAGTTTTGCGCCAGCTCGGCTGGCGCGTGGATGCGTATTTGCCGCATCGCATGGATGAAGGTTATGGCCTGAGCCGCGACGGCGTGGAGAACTGCCTCAAGAAATTTCCAGTGAAGCTGCTGCTCGCCGTGGACTGCGGCTCGACGGCGGTGGAAACCATCGCGTGGCTTCGGGAGCAATCCGTGGATGTCATCGTCCTCGACCATCATCAAGTTTCCAACCCTGCGCCCGCCGCCGTGGCGCTGGTGAATCCGCAACTTGGGGCAAGTGACGAGTGGCGAGTGGCGAGTGACGAGAAAACTGCGCCGCCCGTCACTCATCACTCGTCACCCGTGATCCCTTTCACCGAGCTTTGCTCGGCCGGCCTGGCGTTTAAGCTCGCGCACGCCTTGCTCAAGCGCGGCCGCGAAACCGGCCTGCCCGGCGCGGCGGAGTTTGACTTGAAGCCGCTGCTGGACTTGGTCGCGCTCGGCACGATTGCCGACCTGGTTCCGCTCATCGGCGAGAACCGGATTCTCGTCACCGCCGGGCTGGAGCGATTAAACACGACCCGGCGGCCGGGAATTGTGGCGTTGAAAGAAGTCGCGCAGTCGCCAGCCAAGCTCGGCACGCACGATGTCGGTTTTCAGCTCGCGCCGCGCTTGAATGCCTCGGGGCGGTTGGAGACGGCGGAAGAATCTTTGCGGCTGCTGCTGGCGGAAAATTGGGACGAGGCGCTGCCGCTGGCGCAAAACCTGGATGCGCGGAACCGCGAGCGCCAGAAAATTGAGCGCGGCATCACGGAGGCGGTCGCCGGCGTCGTGCGTTCTAAGTTCAATGCGGAAACGGATTTTGTCATCGTCGAGGGCGAGTTGCTTTGGCACATCGGCGTGGTCGGCATCGTGGCGTCGCGCGTGTTGCAGGAATTTTACCGGCCGACCATCATTCTCGGCGGCGACGCGGAATTGTGGCGCGGCTCCGGTCGCAGCATCGCGGGCTTCGACCTCGCGGCGGCATTGCGCGCATGCGATGATTTGCTGGTGAAGCACGGCGGCCACGCGATGGCGGCGGGGCTGACGATTGCGCCGGACAAGGTGGATCTGTTCCGCGCGCGCCTGAACGAACTCGCGCGGCGCACGTTGAAGCCGGAGGATTTGCAGCCGCCGCTGCGCTTGGATGCGGAAGTGGGCTTGCAGGAAATTACCTTGAATTCGCTGGCGGAGCTCGAGCAATTCAAGCCGACCGGTATGGGCAATCCGGCCGTGCAGTTCTACGCGTGCAACCTCACGCATAAAAAAACGCCGCTGCGGATGGGCGCAACCAAGCAGCACGTCAAGCTGTGGGTGACGGACGGCGCGGTGACGCACGCGGCGGTTTGGTGGAACGCGGGCGCGTTGCCGGACGGAAAATTTGATCTGGCGTTTGCGCCGAGCGTGAACGAGTTCAACGGTCGGACGACGGTGCAGTTGAAGGTGCTGGACTGGCGGCCGGCGGAAAGTTGAAAAGGGCTTGCCAGAATCCGGTTTCTGGCTAGAATCGGCTTCGTCTGTAAGATAATTTGACCTTTCGAGCATGGTGAATCTTCAAGTGAACCTGGTTCAGTGATGATTTGAAACCCGGTAGTCGGGAACAGACGAAAACGGTTAGTATCGAACAACAAATCATTAAATGAGCACGAAATTGTTTGTGGGAAATCTTTCCTTCAACACCACGGAAAATGACCTGCAAGACGCGTTTGCCGCGCACGGGCAGGTTGTCGAAGCCACCCTGATGATGGACCGGATGACCGGCCGTTCACGCGGGTTTGCGTTTGTCACCTACTCCACGCCCGAAGAAGCCCAAAAGGCGATCGAGGCGATGAACGGCGCGCAGATTGACGGTCGCGCACTGACTGTCAACATCGCCCGCCCGAAGGAAGAGCGTCCCCCCGGCGGTGGCGGTCGTGACCGCGGCCCGCGCCGTGAAGGCGGCGGCGGTGGCGGTTATGGCGGCGGCGGATACGGTGGTGGCGGCAGCCGTGGCGGTGGCGGCGGCGGCGGTCGTGACCGTTATTAATTTTTAACTGATCACTGGCTTGGGCAGCATTGTAAAATGTTGCCCAAGCTTTTTTGCTGGAATGTTCAATGGAAGAGCACATTGAAATTGAGGGAAAGATCATGACGGTCCTGGCGGGCACGATGTTCCGCGTGGAGCTGGACAACAAGCATCAGGTGCTGGCGACCATCTCCGGCAAGATGCGGAAAAAATTCGTGCGCCTCACCTCCGGCGACCGCGTGAAGATGGAGATGTCCCCCTACGACCTCAACAAGGCGCGCATCGTCTGGCGCATCGGCTGAACTTTTTAGGCTTTGGGCTTTCGGTTGGGGGCTTTAGACTTCGTCCGCATGATTTCCGCCATCATTGTTGCCGCCGGCAAGGGCACGCGCATGGGCGCGAACGTGGACAAGCTCTGGCTCGAAGTCGCCGGCCGGCCGGTCGTTGCGCACACCTGGCGGCAGTTCAACGACGCGGCTTGCGTGGACGAAATCATCCTCGTTGTGCGTGACGGGATGCAGCCGCATTTCATGGAGCTCGCGGGGAAATTCCATTTTCAAAAACCGTTCCGCCTCGTCGTCGGCGGCGCGGAACGGCAAGATTCCGTCTGGAACGGGCTGGCTGCGCTTTCGCCGAGAACGGAAATCGTCGCCATCCAGGACGCGGCGCGGCCTTGCACGAGTGCGGAATTGATTGCGGCCACCATTGTTGCCGCGCGGGAAACCGGCGCCGCCGTCGCCGCGCAGCCGGTGACGGATACCATCAAGGAAACGGCCGACGGTAAAATCATTTCCCGCACGGTGGATCGCTCGAAATTGTGGTCGGTGCAGACGCCGCAGACGTTTCGCGTGACCGTCATCCGCCGCGCCATTGCTACGGCGCGTGAACAAGGACTCATTCTCACCGACGACACGGCGGCGTGCGAACTCATCGGCCAGCCGGTGCAACTCGTCAAATCGGCCACGCCAAATCCCAAGGTCACCGTGCCGGCGGATTTGCCGTTTGTGGAATCTCTATTAAGGGAACATTCAACCCTCAACATTCAACATCGAACATCCAATTGAGTGTCATTGGGCGTTGAATGTTCATTGTTGAATGTTCCCAAATTCAATTTTCAAAGGGTTTGTGTCTTGGTGTCTTCGTGGTAGATTTCTGCGCGATGAAACGCCGTTTAATTTTTGGCCTGGTGGTGGTGGCGCTGCTGCTCAACCTCGCGGTGGGCGCGAAGATTTATCTCTCCGCCGCGCCGGCCGTGCCGGATGCCGACAACCCGCAGGCGAACCTCCAGGTCTTTGACGACGCCATCCAGAAAATCCGCAGCGAATATGTGGACGGGACAAACCTGACGTATCAGCAGCTCGTCTATGCCGCGCTCAAGGGCGCCGTCGGCAAGCTCGACCCGCACAGCGAATTTCTCGACGCCGACGAGTTCCAGCAGTTGCAGGACGACACCGAGGGGCAGTTTGGCGGCCTCGGCCTCGTGGTGGCGATGCGTGACGGCCGCATCACGGTCGTCGCGCCGATGGAGGACACGCCCGGTTCGCGCGCGGGCATCTTGAGCGGCGACTGCATCACGGCGGTCGAGGGCAAGAGCGTCGCGGGGCAGCCGCTGGCGGATGTGGTCAAGCTGCTGCGCGGCGATCCCGGCTCGTCCGTCACCCTCACCGTTGAGCGTCCGGCCACCGGCGTGAAGAAAAATTACACGCTCCAGCGCGCCGTCATCCAGATGGAAATGGTCAAGGACATCAACGGCAAAAAAGATTTTCCCCTCGACGCGAACAGGATCGGCTATGTCCACATCACGCAGTTCGGCGACAACACGGCGGACGACCTCGAAGCCGCGCTCGCCCGGCTCAAGCAGCAGGGCATGAAGGGGCTGGTGCTGGATTTGCGCTGGAATCCCGGCGGGCTGCTGGATCAGGCGGTGGCCGTGTGCCAGAAATTCCTGCCGCGCGGGCAGCTCGTGGTCTCCACCGAAGGCCGGCGCGTGGTGGAGAAGTATTACGCGCAGGGAACCGGCGACGAACTGAAAAACATACCCGTCGTGGTGCTCGTGAACCTTGGCAGCGCGAGCGCGGCGGAGATTGTCACCGGCTGTTTGCAAGATTTGCACCGCGCCGTCATCCTCGGCGAGAAGACTTTTGGCAAAGGCTCCGTGCAGACGATTTTTCCGCTCGACGACGGCTCGGCGCTGAAGCTGACGGTGGCGAAGTATTACACGCCGAGCCACAAGGTGATTCATGAACACGGCATCACGCCGGACATTTTGGTGCCGTTGACCGACGCGGAGGAGGCCGCGCTGCTGGTCAAACGCGCGCCGGGTGGGCTGGACGAAATTCCGCCGGCAGCGCCCACCAACGTGGACGCCATCCACGACGAGCAATTGGACCGCGCCGAGGATCTGCTCAAGGGGCTGCTGCTTTACGACCGGCTGACCGCCGCGCCGAGGCCGGGAAAAATGGCGGCGAAATAAGCATTGGAGTTCAAGCTTTAGCTTGCTCCGCATTTGAATTAAACCGAACAAGCTAAAGCTTGAACTCCAACTGATGACCCTGCTCGCGCTCGAAACTTCCTGCGATGAAACCAGCGCCGCCGTCGTGCGCAACGGGAAAATCCTGTCCAACGTCGTCTCCTCGCAAATCGAGCTGCACGCGGAATACGGCGGCGTGGTGCCGGAACTCGCCGCGCGCGAGCATTTGAAAAATCTTTTGCCCGTCGCGCAATCCGCGCTGCGCGAGGCGGGCATTTCCGTTGAGCAGCTCGACGCCGTGGCGGCGACGCAGGGGCCGGGACTGCCCAACGCCTTGCTCGTCGGGCTGAAGACTGCGCAGGCGGCGGCGTTTGCGCTGAACAAACCGTTCATCGGCATCAACCATCACGAGGCGCACCTGTATTCGCCGTGGATTCGGGCTTCTTCTCCCTCGCCCCTCGGAGGGGAGAGGGCCGGGGTGAGGGGTTCGAGTGTAGTCCGATTACCCAATGCAGATAGGCTGTCCAACGAACCTTCTGACCCCTCACCCTCAATCCCTCTCCCCTCGGAGGGGCGAGGGAAGCAGGATCTTGCCGCCGACTTCGCCGCGTTTCAACCGAATGTTTCGCTCATCGTCAGCGGCGGGCACACGCTGCTCGTGCTGGTGCGAGCGGAGCTGGACCATCGTGTGCTGGGCGGGACGATTGACGACGCGGCGGGCGAATGCTTCGACAAGACCGGCAAGCTCATGGGCCTGCCGTATCCCGCCGGCCCGGTGATTGACCGGCTGGCGGAGTCGGGGAACCCGAAGGCGTTTGCTTTTCCGCGCCCGCTGCTGCACGAGTCGAACGACGATTTCAGTTTCAGCGGCCTGAAAACTTCCGTGCGGTATTTCATCCGCGACCATCCGGCGCTGCTCGACGACCGGCAGAAAGTTTGCGATCTCTGCGCCAGCGTGCAGGCGGCGATTGTCGAGGTGCTGGTGAAGAAAACCATCCGCGCGGCGAAACGTGAAAATGTCCGCTGCGTGACGGCGTCCGGCGGCGTGACGTGCAACCGCGCGTTGCGCCGGGAACTGGAGCGGGCTTGTTCCCGCAATGGCTTCACCCTGCGGCTGGCGGAAAAATCCCTCTGCACCGACAACGCCGGGATGATTGGCATTCTGGCCGAAAGAAAACTGCTGGCGCGCGTGCCGCTGCCGGCGCTCGACGAGGAAATCAAGCCCGGCTGGGCGCTGGCGTGAACGGTGTCGCAGACAATGGGCGAAGTTCTTTAATTAGCGGGCGCAGATAGCCAACCCGCCGCTCAAAACGAGCGCGAGGCCGAGGAGGAGTTTGGGTTTCATGGCTTTTTGAGAGTATTGTCCACGAAGGTTTGGTGGTTCACCGGCTGCCCGACGCCACAGACGAACGTGTAATCAGCTCCGTGAAAACGATAATGGATTGTCAGGTGCTTTTTCAGGCGGGTCGGAGGATTGGCCTCCAGCGTTTTGCTTTCGACGACTAATCCGTCGGGTTGGGTTCTCAGCAATTCAATCACCCGGGCCGTCACATCTACAAAGTGTTCACCTGCGCCGTAGGTGGCGGAAACCACGGTCACGTCTGAAATCCACGGCTGGGCGGGAGCCTTCGGCGCGGGGATGACGGGGGCGGCGCGGACGAGGGAGACGGCCGCCACGGGCGCGTTCGCAACCACCGGCGCGGGAGCCATGACGGGTGCTGACTGCAAGCCGGTGGTTTGCAAGGCCGCGCTCTCCGGGCGGCTAACAGTTCCGGGATTGTCCGACTTCAAATGCTGATAACCGAAATAACCCGCGACGGCGATAACGGGCAGCACAAACAAAAGCGCCCGTTGCCATGAAAACGAACTGAAGGTTGGCTCGGTAGCCGTGGTGGCCACCTCCGGTGAAGGTGCGTCCGCAGCATTGGGGTTGTCCGGATTCCAAACCCCAAAAGAAACTGGAATCTGATTGGCCGTCTGGCCCACCGAGGTGATCTTCAACATCGCCTCGGTGGGCGGATGGGCGCAGACCACCCGGATAAAAAAATCGCCGGGCTGCTGGTCGGGGCACTCCATCGCCAGCTCCCCGTTTACCACCGCGTTGGCGTAGCCCTGCAGTTTTTTTGCGAGCAGCTCAAATCGGGCGTCGGGGTCGGTGGTCAAGCCGGCATCCGTGATGATCAGGCACACCTTGCCCTCGGCATTGGGCTTGGAAATGATGTCAATGGTCGTAACATTCTCGAGCGCCATATTTTTTCTTGATGGGTTGTGGTTTGGATTCGTCCCCCGCCGGTTTACGCCCATTCGCCCGCGTTGCCAAGCCGCATTTCAAAATAAAAAAAGCGGCCACCCGTTTTCCGTCTTCACCATTGGCTCCTGCCGTATGGCGAGGCAGGGCGACGCGACAGGCCGGAGGCCGCCCGGGTTTTGGCAGGGATGGCGCGCTGCGACGTCCGTCGGCCCGCGCTTTCCTGTCCCCGGCGGGCAGGCGGTTCAAAATTCCGCCGGCCAAAAGCGGGAAAGCGCCGGCGGGGACATCGCCGCGCAATGTCCCTACCAAAACGTCGTTCGTCCACTCCAAACTGCCATTGGCCGGTGCTGGCGCACGGCCACCAATTGGGACTTTGCTGGGGAGCGCGCCCGTCCCGGTGGCCGTTTTCGGCGTCGCGCCCAAATCCGCAATCCCAACGGGATTGAATCATTCAGCCCAAGGTTGCGCGGGCGCGCTACCTTGGGTAATCGTCCCACAAATTCTTCTACCCGGAACGGGTTGTATCATCCCCCGCCAACACGGATGAAACCCCGTTGGGGTAAAATTCATTTTACGATCATCACCCGGCGTAGCCGCTGCGCGTCAACGCCGGGCTGATTGATGAAATCCCTTTGGGATTTTTCCACGCCACGCCGATTGCCCTTGTTCGTCCACCCCAAACTGCCATTGGCCGGTGCTTGCGCACGGCCACCAATTGGGACTTTGCCGTGGAGCGCGCCCGTCCCGGTAGCCGTTTCCGGCGTCGCGCCGTGGTAGGGATGGCGCGCTGCGCCGTCCGCCTGCCCGCGCTTTCCTGTCCCCGGCGGGCAGGCAGAAATTCCGCTGGCCAACAACGGGAAAGCGCCAGCGGGGACATCGCCGCGCAATGTCAGCAAGCGAGTATGCCGACAATGGCAATGGGCAAAATCAAGATGCAAACCGTGATTTTAGATTTTGAAGATTCAGTCATTTTTCAATGGCAAACCGCCGCTCAAAACGAGCGCGAGGTCGAGGAGGAGTTTGGGTTTCATGGCTTTTTGAGAGTATTGTCCACGAAGGTTTGGTGGTTCACCGGACTATGGTAGGCATAGGTGGAGGTGTAATCAGCCCCTTGGTAGCGATAATGGATTATCAGTTCCTGTTGCATTTTCTGTTGGGGCACAGGATTTTTTTTCAAGTATCCGGCATTGACGGCGAATCCGTCGGGTTGGGTTCTCAGCAATTCAATCACCCGAGCCGTCACATCGACAAAGTGTTTACCCTTGCCGAAGGTGGCGGAAACCACGGTCACGTCTGAAATCCACGGCGTGGCGGGAGCCTTCGGCGAGGCGGGGATGACGGGGACGGTCGCCACGGGCACGTTCGCCACCGCCGGCGCGGGCGCGGTGACCGGGACGGACTGCAAGCTGGTGGTTTGCAAGGCCACGCTCTCCGGGCGGCTGGCTGTTCCGGGACGGTTCGCCTGCAAATGCTGATAACCAAAATAGCCCGCAACGGCGATCACGGGAAGTGCAATCAAAAGCGCCCGTTGCCATGGAAACGAACTGGGCGCCGGGCCGGAAGTCGTGGTTGCCACCTCTGGCGAGGGTGCGTCCGCAGCATTGGGGTTGTCCGGATTCCAAACCCCAAAAGAAACTGGAATCTGATTGGCCGTCTGGCCCACCGAGGTGATCTTCAACATCGCCTCGGTGGGCGGATGGGCGCAGACCACCCGGATAAAAAAATCGCCGGGCTGCTGGTCGGGGCACTCCATCGCCAGCTCCCCGTTTACCACCGCGTTGGCGTAGCCCTGCAGTTTTTTTGCGAGCAGCTCAAATCGGGCGTCGGGGTCGGTGGTCAAGCCGGCATCCGTGATGATCAGGCACACCTTGCCCTCGGCATTGGGCTTGGAAATGATGTCAATGGTCGTAACATTCTCGAGCGCCATATTTTTTCTTGATGGGTTGTGGTTTGGATTCGTCCCCCGCCGGTTTACGCCCATTCGCCCGCGTTGCCAAGCCGCATTTCAAAATAAAAAAAGCGGCCACCCGTTTTCCGTCTTCACCATTGGCTCCTGCCGTATGGCGAGGCAGGGCGACGCGACAGGCCGGAGGCCGCCCGGGTTTTGGCAGGGATGGCGCGCTGCGACGTCCGTCGGCCCGCGCTTTCCTGTCCCCGGCGGGCAGGCGGTTCAAAATTCCGCCGGCCAAAAGCGGGAAAGCGCCGGCGGGGACATCGCCGCGCAATGTCACCGTCTTTTGCGCCGGGGCCTTGTCGCGGAGAAATTTGAGCTGGGTCAAAAAGTCCGCATCCTTTTTGGGAATACAATCTTGTTTAGCCATAGTTTTAGTTGTTTTTGATTTTTATGTTTGTTTGTTTATTTCTATCGTTGTTTGTTGTTTTTCAGTGTTTTGTTTGACTGCACCGAAAGGGAAAATGGCAAAAGGGGTAAAACTGCATAAATCCTTCATTTCCATACATCTGTCCACGCCGGAAACGTCCCCGGAGACGCCGGAAACGCATCTGGCGTCGTCGGGGGCGCATCTTTTCATGGCAGGGGTGCGCCGGGCGACGCCGGGCGCACATTCCGTCAGGTCGGGGACGCCGCCGGGCAGGCAAGATGTGCGTCCGGCGTGGTCGGAGGCGCGTCGGACTACGCCGGGGATGCGGTCTTTGTGGCCGGAGGCGTGTCGGGTCTGGCCGGGGACGCCCCCGGTGTCGGCGCGGATGCCGCTGGCGTGGCCGGGGGCACCGCTGGAGCGAAAGGATGTGCCGTCGAAGAAGTTCACGGCATCCAAGCCGGATGCCGTTGCGCGTTCACCGCATATCCACAAACGCTTCATTGACCCGCTGGCGAGCTAAACAAATTTTATGAAGCGCCGGCAAAACAATTCGTTCAAATAAAAATTCTGTTCATCAAAATACCAAAATCGGTGGCTGCTTGACGTGGTTTTTCCGTGCGGCGCAGTCGCAATGCAAATTCTCGCCAGGTTTGAATTGTTCATCATGCGCTGGTCGCGTCCAGAGCAACGCAGGAAATTCTTTACTCTTTTTTTCCAAATCCGCAGAGTATGCGCGTGTTGATTGAGAGCGATTCACGGTTCAAAACGGCGGCCAGTGCGCCGGATGTCCCGATGCCAGACGAATTTGTTTCCCAGTTTCAGGCCGCGTTGAAGCGGTCGCAGGATTTTCTGTTGTCGGAGCAGAAACCGGAGGGCTACTGGGTCGGTGAACTGTTGGTGGATGCCACGCTGGTGTCGGACATGGTGGCGTATCATCACTGGAACGGCAGCGTGGACCGGGAATGGCAGCGCAAAGCGGTCAACCAAATTTTCTCGATGCAGTTGCCGGATGGCGGCTGGAACATCTACCTCCACGGCCCGTCCGAGGTGAACGCCACCATCAAGGCGTATCTCGCCCTCAAGCTGGCGGGCGTGTCGGTGAAAGACCCGCGGATGCTCAAGGCGCGCGAGGTGGCGCTGCATTTTGGCGGCGTGCCGCGCATGAACACGTTTTCAAAATTGTATCTCGCGCTGATCGGTTTGTTCCCGTGGGAATTTGTCCCGACGATCCCGTGCGAGGTGCTGCTGATCGGCAAATGGTTTCATGTGAATTTCTGGGACATGAGCAACTGGTCGCGCGGGATGATCGTGCCGCTGGCCATCATCAACCACTTCAAGCCGACGCGGCCGGTGGCGGTGAACTTGGACGAGCTTTTTCCCGATGGCATCCACGAACGCGATCTGGCGCTCGCGCCCGACCCGGAAAAGATTTCGCTCCGCAATTTTTTCCTGTGGCTCGACCGCCTGCACAAGCTGGCGGAATGGTTTGCCGAGCACGGCATCCATCCGTTCCGTAAGACCGCGCTGAAACGCTGCGAACAGTGGATGCTGGAACGCTTCGAGGGCAGCGACGGGCTGGCGGCGATATTTCCGGCGATGCTCAATTCGCTCATCGC
>Ga0302267_10006993_pt1 | contig 11244 bp, 8 predicted proteins | sample III_Bog_E1_3_FD_194555 | JGI IMG/M metagenome (GOLD analysis project Ga0302267, IMG submission 194555) | Peat permafrost microbial communities from Stordalen Mire near Abisko, Sweden - III_Bog_E1_3 | ecosystem: Environmental > Terrestrial > Soil > Wetlands > Peat | place: Sweden: Abisko... | reverse complement strand
GTTCGGACGCTGCGCGTCGGCCATGTCCTGCCGCCATTTCGCGTAGAGCGCGGAGATGTCGAAGAGATACGATTCGCCTTTGCATTCCTCGGAGCGGTCGCCGAGCCAGCCCTGACGTTCATCGCGCTGCGGACAATCCGTCGGCAGCGAACGATAATTTCCCCGCGTGCCCCAGACGATGTTCGTGTAGATGTGGTTGATCAAATCGTTCGAGCAGAGAAAATTTCCGGCGACCGGCAGATCATCATTCACCACGCGACCCTCAATGGCATTCAAATCCGGCGCGCCGGGAAAACCGGTGACTTCGACAAAACGAAATCCGTGTGTGACGAAGCGCGGTTCCCACGTTTCCGCGCCGCCGCCGCGCAACGTGTAAATGTCCGTGACCTCCGCGCCGCGCAAATTCGCCATATAAAGCGAGCCATCGGGCTTCAACGTTTCCGCGTGGCGCAAGGTGACGACATTACCAGCCTTGCCGCGCACATGTAGGCGACACCAGCCAACCATATTTTGGCCGAGGTCGTAAATGAAAACGCCCGGCTTGATTTCTTTCACGGAAATTGGCTTGAGCGTTTGCGTCACGCGAATCGGCGCCTGCATTTGCGCGGAAATAATTCCGCCCGGCGCGGAAACGATTTCTGCCGCCGACCATTTCGAATCGTCAAAACCACTTTTGCTCCAGCCGGAAAATTCCTTGCGCGCGTCGTATTCCTCGCCGTCGTAATCGTTGTTTGCAAGGATCGGCCCGTCGGTCGTGAGTTTCCACGAAGCATCGCTGACAATTTCCTGCGTCGTGCCGTCAGAATATTCCAAGCGCAAGTTCAGCAGCAATTTCGGCCAGCCAAAACTCACCGTGCCCGCGTAAACCTTGCTGCGATCCGCGTAAAAACGGCCGTTGCCCAGAATCACGCCGAGCGCGTTCGCGCCGCGCTGCAACTGTTTCGTGACGTCGTAAGTCACATAAAATTCGCGCTTGTCGTATTGCGCAAACGCGGGCGACAAAACGGCGTCGCCCACTTTTTTGCTGTTCAGATAAAGTTCCGACAGACCGAGGCCGCAAAATGAAATTGTCGCGTGCGCGATTTTTTTCTCCACGGAAAATTCTTTGCGCAAATAGCGCGCCGGCTGGCGGCGGCTTTCCGGCACGCGCGTTTCGCCCCACGGTTGCATGCCCGCCGGCCCAAGAATTTTTGCCGCGACCCATTTGGAATCGTTGAAATCAACCGTGTTCCAGCCATCCGCAAAATCTTTTGAAACTTTCCAGCGGTCGTCGGTCTGGATGACGAGCGGTTCGCCTTCGGTGAATTCAATCGTCAGCTTGCCGATGACGCCCGCCGGATTTGGCGCGTCGCCTTCGTTGCGGCCGGTCAGGCCGAACAAATACGTCTTGCCCGGCTCCAGCCGCGTGGTGATGTCCTGCCATTTTACGGTCTTGAAATTATTGCGCGCGCCGAGATCGAACTGGTCAATCCAGCCGCGGCATTCGTTGTCGCCCGTGTATTCAAAAATCGCCTGCTTGATTTTGCGGCCGGCGGGAATCGTCACCACGCGGCGGAAATAATTCGTCTCGATCGGCGCGGCGATCTGCGGCTCGCCTTCGGGAAACCAGATCCATGAGGTGCCGGAGAAATCATTCGTCACGTCCACGCCATCCTGGCCGATCCACTGCGCGTTCCAATCGGTTGGATTCAGGATGCCCATGCTCCAGGCAGCGGTTTTGCTCCACGCCGAAACGTTTCCGTTTTCATCCCAAACGCGCACTTTCCAAAAACATTCCGTGCGCGACCCAAGATTTTTTCCGGCATAAGGAACGAGGACGGATTCGTCGGAAATAATTTTTCCGCTGTCCCACAAATCCGCCGCGCCGGCTTTTAATTTTTCTTCGCTCGACGCCACGAGGATTTGATACGCCGACTGTTTCACATCGCGTTCGCTGGAATGAAGCATCCAGCTCAAGCGCGGCGCGGCGGCATCAATGCCCTGTGGATTTTGCAAATGCTCGCAGCGCAGTTCGCCAACCGAAATGCCGGCAAACGAGCGGAGAGCCGTGCAGAAGAGGAAAAAAAGAAAAGTGAGGCGCGACATAAATTTGATCAATGGGTGGATGCGAACAGTATTCCAAAAACAGACGCGCGGGCACGAGCCGCGATTACGAAATAATTGCTAATTTTTTTGCGAAAAATGAGCATCGGCAAAATTCAGAAAGTTGTCCCAGTCCGACGGCAACACATCATGTTTGCCGGTATGGCAGTTGAAACCAATGTCATGCTGGAGCGCGTGATCGAGCGGCGGAAAATTGGTTTCCGCGATGCCGGTCTTGCCGAACAATTCGTAAACGGGCGTGGCAGCGCGGGCGGCGAGAAATTCACCATGCGGATCGCCCCATTTGTCTTCGCTGCCGGTGTTCAAAAACAGCGGACGCGGCGCGATGAGCGAAAGCAGGAAATGCGAGTCCACCGGCAGATCGGTCCAGTGACCGGCAAATTTTTGAAAGTTGCCGCACATCCAATACGATTGATGCTTGATGATGTCGTCCACGGTTTCGCCGTAATCGCGGCGCGAAAGCGACGCGCCCATTTCGCCGGAGCAGTTGGCGATAACCGCCGCGAAGCGCGCGTCCTCCGCGCCCGCCCACAAAACCGTTTTGCCAAGCCGCGAATGGCCGAACAAAATCACGCGTTGACCATCCACGTCTTTGTCCGTCTGCAAATAATCCAGTGCGCGGCTCGCGCCCCAGGCCCACGCGCCGATCGCGCCCCAATCGTTGGCGGCCGGCGGCGGAAAATTTTTATGCACGCCAAACTTGAAACCCGCGCCGCGCGACAAATCCGGTTCAATTTCGCGGTAGTCAATGACCGCAATGCCGTAGCCGCGCGCGAGCGTCTCGGCAATTTTCCAATTGCGCGCCAATTCGCCGCGCACCGGATTTTTGGGCATCGCCAGCGCGCCCGTTTTGGAATTCCAGACCGGAAAGATCGCGATGGCCGGGTCGTCTACCACTGTGTAGTTGCCGTTGAACTGGAGGCACAGAAACGTCGGCGCGGCAATTCTTCCGGCGGGCGTGTAAAGCAGCAGATGCGCGAGCGGACCGCCGGGCGTGCCGGAAAAATTGATCTCAATCTGCTTGCGCGTGGCCGTGCCGCCGAGCGCGTTGGTGGAAATTTCCCAGACGTTAAACGTGACGTTGGTTCCCGCCGCCGGGCTGCGGCCAAAAATATTTTCGCGGTAAAGCTCCAGAATTTCTGGCCGCCGTTTTTGCAACCAGATTTCGGAATTCGTCACGCGCGAGCCGTCGGCGCAAATCAGCGCATCGGGCAAAACGTAGTTGCCGACTTTGGCTTCGTCGTAGTTCGTCGCCATCGCCGAAAGGCAACCGAGCAAAGCGGCAAAAACAATCGCTGTGAATTTCATGCAAAAAAAGTTTGGTGATTTATTTCGGCGTCAATTTCACCACGGCGGCGCTGGCGGCGGGCAGATCAATCGCCAGTGAAAACTGAAATTTTTGTGGCGGCACGGGCAGACTTTCCCATTTTCCGTTCCAATTTGCGTCATCGCTGATTTCTGCGCCGCCAAGCGTCACGCCGGATTTGGCGGCAACGTCGCCGTTTGGCGCGACGAGTCGGATCATTTCGCCCTTCGTCCAGCCGGCAATTTCTTTTGCGCCAATTTGCACGGCCAAATTCGTGGCCGTCGCGCCGTGCGATTTGTTGATGAGCGTGACGTAAAAGTTTTTGTCGTCACCGAGAACCGCGTAGGCGGAAAAATTTAAATTGGTCGCCGCGTCCGGCAAAATTTTTACCGGAATCATTTTGCCACGGCTGCCGAGCGAAAACATTTTTTCCGCGTAGCCGATGGGATGGATGTTGAAACCATTGGTGGTCGTCCAAAACGTTGCGTAGCGGCAGGGCTTGTTTTCATCGCGCGCGGCCACCTTGTCGCCGGTGTGAAAATTGATGCCGCTCATTCCGTGAGCAACCCACCACCATTGATAATCCAGCGCCCAGAGCGCGGACGCAAAGGTGTCGCTCGCGTCCGCCGCGCCGCCGTCGTAAAAACTGTTCGCCTCCTCGAAGCGAAACGCGAGGCTGTTGGCAAGCACGGCGGGAACAAAATTATTGGCGAACTTGGCGTAGCTCGCGTGCATTGCGGACGACAAAATCTTTTCGCGCGCGGCCGTCGCGTTGGTGGCGAATTTTCGCGCGTCGCCGCCGGGATAATCGTGCTGTGAAATAAATTTTAATTGTCCGCCGCCCGCGAGGTCGTTCGCAAAACGCGCGGACCATTTTTCGTGGCCGGGCGAAACGCTGGGGCCGCAAAATGTTGCGGCTGGCGAATTCGTAGGCGCGGTGATCGCGGCGGCGAAGCGTTTCCATTCCGAAATATAAATGTCGTAGTTCGTGGAAAAAACATTCGGCTCGTTGCCGATGGCAAAACAGTCGAGCTGGTTTGGATATTTGCGCGAAATGTAATTTGCCATGTTCACGGCGGCAGCCATTTCGCCGTGGTTGAGGCGCAATGTGTAAATGATTTTTATGTCAGCCGCTTGGGCGAAGGCGAAAAGACTGTCCACGTCCGATTCCGTTGGCACGGGCAGCGTCGGCCGGTCGGCCGTGTTGCCGCCGACGCGCAGATTTTTGATGCCGAGCGTTTGGAAAGTGGCGATCAATTTTTTATTTTCCGCGCTGAAAAAATGATTTCCGTTTGTGTCCGACAAAACGCGCTGCATCTCAAAACTCAGGCCGACGAAATCTCCCGGGATTTCTGCGCCGGGATTTTGGGGATCCAACTCGACGCCGATCGAGGATTGTGCGGGACAAACCATTGCCGACCAGAAAAACCCGCCAAAAAAAAGCGCGCAGGCGCAGGCACTCTGAAGGAAACGACAGCGGGATTTCACGATGGAAAAATAGCAGTCGCCCGTGAAGTGGAAAGTTGAATCAGCGCGACGGCGATTGGAAAAATGCCAAAAAACCTTGAAAATTTTTGCGTTCGACTTTGCCGCAACGAGCATTTACCGTCGAAAAAATCACGCCGGTGGCGGCTCGACCACCGACACCGTTTGAAACGAGGTCGCCTGCACACTGTGGTTGGACGTCAGATTTCCGGATTGTAGGTCGCGGCATATTCACTGCGGATTTCAACGCTGTTGCTCACCAATGAATTGTTGGCCACGCTGCGCGTTTTGGGAAAACCCCAGACCAGGTTCCACGATTCGTGGATCGGGGCGAGCGCAAATTTGGCATCGAGCGGGGCGTATTGCGCCCAGACGCTGTCCACGATTTGCAGCCCGAGATTTTTTGCTTTGCTCATCATCCAGTTCAACGTGATGTCGGACAGGCCGGTTTCGGGATAATGGCGTCCCGTGTCTGAACCGCGCTCAATGCGACGACAGGATGTGCTTTCCACAATTGCTCCGCTTTCTCTTCTGCAGCTTTTAAGGCATCGCTGTATTTGGCGAAAGGTTGCATCCGACGTTTGCCATCAGCGCGGTAGATGATGCGATAAAAAGGGTAGTTCTTCTTCTTGCCGTAGATTGTGACCTGGGCCTTTTTATGGTGAACAATCTTTGGAAATCGCATTTTAGGAAGGGTTAACTCTTCCGAAATCTGTGCGGAAACTGTGCGGAAACTGTGCGGAAACTGTGCGGGGATTACAAGAACCATCATTTCCTTCAGGAAAAATGGTGCGCATAGCAGGACTTGAACCTGCACACCTTGCGGCACTACCACCTCAAAGTAGCGTGTCTGCCAATTCCACCATATGCGCACAACAAGGGTTTTCATATTGCCCGATGCGCCCGCGAACGCAAGTGATTTCAGCGGCCAAACAGCCAGTTCCAGCCGCGCCAGCGACCGGGCTGCGCGTCCGTGAAATTTTTTCCGTGCGGTTTGTCCAAATCAAATTGGATCAAAATGCTGATGCTGTTCGCGCCGCGGCCGCCATCGCGGATGGCGTCAATGCCATACGCATAGCTGACGATGCACTTGAATTTGTCGGACGGCGAGCGATATAAAACGCCCGCACCCACGCCGCTGACCCAGTTGCCGGCTTGCTCGGTGCCGGACAAATAATCCATCGCGGCCGTGGCGCCATTGAATTCTAGATTCCACCGTTCATTCGGGGCGATGGGCAGGATGTAATTGGCATTGATCAAGGCGAACTGCCGCGCGCTGAATTCCTGAAAATAATAACCGGGCAGTGACAACGGATATTCCGCCGAGAGTGGTAAAAATCCGCCGAGCCGGAACGCGCTCAGACGGTCGGCCTTCAAACTGGTGCCGGCCACGAGGCGCGCGGAAAAACTTTGTTGGCTCTCCGGCAGCGTGTAGGACAGCGCCGCCGCGCCCCAAAACAAATGCGTGCCCGCTTGCGTGGCGCGGTCGTCATTGAAACCATACGCGCCGGATTCGTTGCGGAATTCGCCTTCATACCACGCGGAAATCTCCATCGCCAGGTCGGGAAACAACGTGGGTTCCACGCCGCCCCAACGCAGGCCGGTGCGGAAGTTGAAGCTGGTCGCGTCGGCGGGCAGTTGAAAGTTGGCGGCGGTATCGTCATTGCGGTCGTAGGCGGAATAATGCACGGCCCCGCGCACCACCAGGTTCAGCGGAATCAAATCGCCCGGATTGAACAAATGATAGATGCTCGCCGACAGTTCGGCGCTATTGCCATCGAACGATTCGGCCTCGATATATTTGCCGTTGCGAATTTCATTGTAGCTGTCCGCAAAACCTCCGCCGGCCACGCCGATGGCAAAATCCGTGTTCGGTCCCAATCCGTGATTGAAGCCCAGCTCGGAATCCAGATAAACCGGGGCCAGCGCAAACCGCAGCGTGAGGTTCGTGCGCCAAAAATCCGGCTGGTTGTGATAATAAAACGCGTAGCCGGCCAGGGGCGCGCGGCCTTCGAGCGGCTGGTTGTAGCCGAATTGGATGAGGTCGCGCTTGACCGGATCAATCTGCGCACGGGCCACGGCGGGCAAAAAAATTGCCAGTCCGACCAGCGCGCAAAAAAAATTTCGCCTCACGGACAAATTGATAAGCCAAGCCGGACGCCGCCGCAAGCGGGTTCGTTTCATACTTGCTCGACAGGCGAAAAAATTTCCGGCTTACTGTCGCGAAATTAATTTCGCCGAATGTCATCGCTCAACGCTGAAAAACTCGCCCAGGCCAAGTCGCTCGGATTTTCCGACCGGCAGATCGCGCATCTCACCGGCACGACCGAGGACGCAATCCGCGCGTGGCGCAAAAAAATCAATCTTGTGCCGAGCTACCGGCTCGTGGACACCTGCGCCGCCGAGTTCGAGGCTTACACGCCGTATTATTACTCCACCTACGATCGCGGCGATGACGAAGTGAAAGGTAACACCGCGAAGAAAGTGATGATTCTCGGCGGCGGCCCGAACCGCATCGGGCAAGGAATTGAATTTGATTACTGCTGCGTCCACGCCGCGTTCGCGCTCAAGGAAGACGGATTTGAAACCATCATGGTCAATTCAAATCCCGAAACGGTTTCGACGGATTATGACACCAGCGACAAACTGTTTTTTGAGCCGCTTACGCTCGAAGACGTGCTGCACGTTTACGAACGCGAAAAATGCTGGGGCGCCATCGCGCAATTCGGCGGCCAGACGCCGCTGAACCTCGCGCTCGGCCTGCAGAAAAACGGCGTCAACATCATCGGCACGTCGCCGCAGAGCATCGAAATTGCCGAGGACAGAAAATTGTTCGCGGCGATGCTCGACAAACTGAAAATTCCGCAGCCGCCAAACGGCCTCGCCACAAACGCGGAAGAAGCGCTCGTGATTTCCAAACGCCTGACTTATCCGGTTTTGGTTCGCCCAAGTTTTGTTCTCGGCGGTCGCGCGATGCAGATTGTTTATTCGGACGCAGAGTTGACGCATTACATGAAATTTGCCGTCGAGGTTTCATCGGACCGCCCGGTGCTCGTGGATAAATTTCTCGAAGACGCGACCGAAGTGGACGTGGACTGCATCACGGACGTCGGCCATTTCAAAAATCCGAACGAAGGCACGATTGTCATCGGTGGAATGTTGGAGCACATTGAATTCGCCGGCGTCCATTCCGGCGACGCCGCGATGGTTTTGCCGCCGCACACGCTTTCGCAAAAAGTCATTTCGACGATTCGCGATTACACGCACGCGATGGCGCGCGAGCTGAAAGTCATCGGCCTGATGAACGTGCAATACGCCGTCAAAGGCGAAACGGTTTATGTTCTCGAAGTCAATCCGCGCGCGTCGCGCACCGTGCCGTTCGTGAGCAAAGCCATCGGCAAGCCGCTCGCGAAACTGGCGGCGAAAGTGATGGCCGGAAAAACGTTGAAGGAATTAAATTTCACCGAGGAAATCTGGACGAAGTATTGGGCGGTGAAGGAATCCGTTTTCCCGTTCAACAAATTTCACGGGCAGGACATTTTGCTTTCGCCGGAAATGCGTTCCACCGGCGAAGTCATGGGCCTCGACGCCGATCTCGGCGTGGCCTATGCCAAATCGCAGATGGCCGCGAACTCGCCGCTGCCCACGAGCGGAAAAGTTTTCATCAGCGTCAGCGATGCGCACAAAAAGGAAGTCGCCGCGGTCGCGAAATTATTTTCCGACCTCGGTTTTGAACTGGTGGCCACGAGCGGCACGGCGGCGATTTTGGAAAAAGCCGGCTTGAAAGTGCAGCGCATTTTGAAATTGCTCGAAGGCCGGCCGAATGTGATTGATCTGTTGAAGAACAAGGAAATTCAATTTGTCATCAACACGCCCAGCGGCGCCGCGCCCCGCGAGGACGAGGTGAAAATCCGCACGACGGCGGTTTATACGAACACTCCGATTGCCACGACATTGAGCGGCGCAAAGGCCGCCGCGCTCGGCATCGCCGCGCTGAAAAAATCCGGCTACGCGGTCAAGACCGTGCAGGAATATCATTGAAGGTTGTAACGGTTGCCGTGAGGACGGTGGCAAGCCTTGCCGACAAAACGACGCGCCACGCGGGCCATTCCACGAACGACGCCATCTTTTCATCGAACGGAGACATTTGATGTCACGAACGGACGGAGCCAATTGACGGTCAGCGGGGTCGAAACGGCGAACAGCGGCGGCAAATCAACGAACGGAGCCTGCGAAACAACGAACGGCGGGCTCAAATTCACGGTCAAAACCCTGGAAATCACGGTCAAAGCGCTCAATTTCACGAACCAGCCCTCAATTTGACGAACGGCGGGAAGACTTCAACGAACCGTCCGGTTTTAGCCCCGAATTTCCCCAAAATAGGCTTGCCAACATTTTTCAAAATTCGTTTTATTGCCCCATTCCTTGTAGGGAGCCTGGGGCTTCCCTTGTCTTCTTGGGATCAATATAAATTAACCAGCATCATAAGATTATGGCTAATCCTCCGACACCGACCCCGCCGCCAACGCCGCATGCGCACTCCGTGTTCAATCAGGCGCAACTCGCCGCGTTGAACGAAGCCGATAAAATCTGCACCGCCGCGCAAAAGCCGGCCTACGTCGCGCCGCTCACCGCCCGCGAAATCACGCCCGCCTTCGTCACACAACTCGTGGCCGACATCCTCGCGTGCCGCCAGTTGGGTGCGACCGCCGCGCAATCCACCACCGGCAAAATGTCCGCCACCGGTGGCGAACACACCGCCGAGACCGGCCTCATGGCCGCCCTCCACGAGGTGCAGGCCGCCGCGCGCCAGAAATACGCCCGCACCAATCCCGTGATGATGAACGACTACATGGTCGGCCATCGCCTGAATCCGAATCAGGCCACGTTCAAGGAATCCGTGCAGGCCATCATCACCAAGCTCGGCACGGACACGTTGCCCGGCATCACGCCCGCCAAGGTGACGAACCTGCAAACCCTCCTCACCGCCTACGGCACCATGGCGGCAAGTCCCGTCAGCATGCAATCCGACGCCACCACGAAGCGCAAGCAGCGCGACGCGCAGGTGGCCTCCATCACCGACCGGCGTCTCACCATCCAGTTTGCCGCCGACGCCGAATGGCCGTTCAACGTGGACGCCAACGCCGGCATCCGCGTCGAATTCTTCCTGCCCGCCCACCAGCCGTTTCACGGTTGAAGAATTAAAATAACGCGAGCGGCCTCTGGAAACGGAGGCCGCTTTTTTAATGAAATGAACGAACTGGTTTAATTTTTGGTCATAGTTACAATCGCAAATGATTAAATTTCCAAAATCAAAACTCGTGCGGCTTTTCGTAATGGCCTTCATTGCGACGTGCCTCATTTGTTTGGCTTTGGCGATGGAAGCTGAATCGTTGCTATATGATAGACAAGCCCAGTTTGAATCACCGTCCGATTCCATGAATCAAATCTGGTTTTATCAGGAAGGGGATGCGTTCGGTGATGAAGTAGGACATCTTTATGCCAAGCGGAAAGGCCAAAAAGAGCAATTTATTGCTTTATTAAAAGACGAAGAATATTTCAGTTTTAGCTACGGACAATGGACAAAAGATGGTCAAGTATTTGTTTGTTCTTTTCTGTTATTTGACGGAGTTTCTACTAATGACAATCCTCCTGTAAAGGCTGTCACATATGATTTCAGCGCCAATAAAGTTACATTTCCTATATGGTTCGATCATAACCATGAGGAGTCACGCTTGGCGTTTAACTGGAAAGCATTTGAATCAACCGTTGAAAAACTGGTTGCCGCGCATGGTGGAATAAGCGATCAACGAATTGATTACGACACGGTCAGAAAAAACGAAAAAATACTTTGGTCTTGGCAAAAACCAAAAGTGCCGCCGGGAAGCTGAATTATGAACCCCAAACTCATCCTCTGCCTCGCGCTCGTTTTGAGCGGCGAAATGAACGAACTGGTTTAATTTCGGGTCAGAGTTACCATTGCCGATGAATCAATCTTCAAAATCTAAACTCTGGTGGTTTGTTGGACTGTTTTTCCGGCTAATGCTGGTTTCATTTTTAAGTTTAATTGTGTCCTTTGTTTCCGCAGGAACTTTCATGGGTTTGGGATTTAACCGCAAAATTTCCTGGGGATTGATCGTGATTGGCAACGTTGCCGTTTTTGCTGGGGCGATTTATTTTCGCCTTCCATTTTTTCTTTCGCGCACAAACCGTCAACGCTTTTGGATTTCGGCTGTCATTGCCGTGCCGACGGTCTTTCTGGCTTACTATGGCGCGGCTGCACTTTTGACCGCCGCTTTGGATTTTGGCAGCACGAGCGACAAGCGGACTGAATCCGTTACGCTGCCCTC
>Ga0302267_10006990_pt1 | contig 11245 bp, 10 predicted proteins | sample III_Bog_E1_3_FD_194555 | JGI IMG/M metagenome (GOLD analysis project Ga0302267, IMG submission 194555) | Peat permafrost microbial communities from Stordalen Mire near Abisko, Sweden - III_Bog_E1_3 | ecosystem: Environmental > Terrestrial > Soil > Wetlands > Peat | place: Sweden: Abisko... | reverse complement strand
GCTGTTCCGCCGTCCCCGCATAGTACAGTGGCCCGCGATCCAGCGCATGCGGCATCAATACCGTCTTGTACCCAAGCCCCCGCAGGCACTCCATCCCCGCCTGTACCAGTTCCGCCTTCGCCGCACTAGCCGGCGAAACCACGGCCAGTGTTGCCCCCGCCTTTAGAGCCCGCGCCCGCAATACCCCGCTCAAAACACTTCGCCCCGACAAACAATCTCCGCCGGCCCCGTCAGCAGCATCGCCGCATCATTCGCCGGCCACACCGTCCGCTGCGAGCCGCCCTCCGCAATCGCGGTCAACTCTCGCGCCGTCCCTCTCAATGCCATCGCCGCGGCAGACGAAGCGCACGTCCCCGTCCCCGAAGAAGTCGTCGGCCCGCATCCCCGCTCATAAATCCGGAACGCAATCTCATCCGCCTTTAGCACCCGCACAAACTCCACATTGGTCCCAAACTTGAACAGCGGATCGACCGCAATCTTCGCCCCCAATTCCTGCCAACTCATCCCATGCGCGCCGAAGTCTTCGCTCTCAACAAAAATCACGAAATGCGGATTCCCCACATTCACCATCGCGCCAGCCACCTCGCCCACGCCCTCCACCCCAATCGTCCGAGGCATCACTCGCGGCACGCCCATCTCACTCTCAATAAGATACTGCGCCCCCTCACATGAAATAACCCGGCACGTACGCACCCCCCCATGAGTCCCCAGCGCAACCTCCTGCAACCCTTCACTCTGCGCCAGCCAAGCCGCGACACACCGCGTCCCATTGCCTGAAAGCTCCGCCTCGCTTCCATCCGCGTTGAACAGCCGGAGAAAGAATTCCCCGCCCGGGCGCCGCTCCAGAAACTCAATCCCATCCGCACCAATGCTCGTATTCCGCGAGCACAGCCTTCGTGCCAGCGCCGCATGTGCCCGCCTCGCAACCAACTCATCCAGAATAAGAAAATCGTTCCCGCACGCATGCGCCTTGACGAAGGGGATCATCGACAACTCAATCCTCCTCTTCATCGCGGAACGCAGTCACGTGGTCGGTGGCATCGCACTCCACCAGCTCCGCCAGCAGCTTCTTATGCCGCGCGGTGCTCGCAGAGACGGCAAACGTTACCCGCTCCATCTCGCCCACCGTGTCCCGGTCCACAACCTTCAGCCGCAACTTCTCGCGATCCAGCACCCCAAAAATATCCGCGAACATCGTCTTCTCATCGGCCCCACGCACTTCATACAACATCACAAACGTCTTCCACCTCGACCGCGCTTCCAGCAGCCCAATAAATCGCAGCGAGCAATAAACCATCGCCGTCGCGATCGCGGCCTCCACATACAACCCCGCCCCGCAAGTCATCCCAATCGCAGCCACCACCCACGCCGTCGCCGCGCTGGTCAGCCCCAGCACCCGGTTGCGCCCATGCAGGATCAACCCAGCGCCCAGGAACCCAATGCCCTGCACAATGTTCGACGCAATCTGGCCTTTATTCGAGCTATCCGCCCCAGCCACCACTGCCGAAAGCATCGTGAACAGCGCCGCGCCCATGCAAATCAATATGTTCGTTCGCAGTCCCGACGCCTTGTGACGCCACTCGCGTTCAATCCCCACCACAGCGCCCATCGCACACGCCATCAGCATGCGCGTGGTCGTGCCTTGCGAGAACGCCATCTGGTCGATCGTGCTGAAGTGCGTGGGAAGATTCACTAGCATCGTTGTTTTTGGCTTCGCAGCGATAGTAGCACTACGGTTGCGAAAGGTCTCACTTCTGCACCGGAACTCCCTGCGCCATATACCGCTCAGACTGATAAATCCGCGCGCATGGCTGCCCCGTCGTACACGTAATCGACAGCTCCTCGAGCCCATCCGGATGCGCCGTCACCGCCTTCGCCACCGCATCGCCCTCCATCGCAATCACATACGCCGCCTTGCCCGCCGGGTCCTCAAGCGCCGCGTGCCAGCTGTCGTAATCCGTCTCGTTGATCGTCTGTTTCAGCGGAATCCCCGCATCCTGCAGCGCTCCAATGTGGTCCGACTCCGCCATCAGGATCGGGACTCCCGGCGGCAAGTCTTCCAGCACCAGCGCCAGGTTCCGTTCGAACGGCACCCGCGTCGACGCATTCACCAAGGCCTCCTTCAGCACCAGCGGCGGACTGTAAATCGCTAGCGCCTCCGACGGCCGATGCCGCAAATGCCACGCACACCACTGCACCACGCCCGAGCCATAAATCATCGCCACCGGATTCACTAGCACCAGCGCCAGCACCACTAAATAAATCCCCCGCACTTGGATAGGCCGGGACTCGTAGCCCAAGGCTTCAGCCTTAGGTCTCCCCGGCACTCCGGCCCCCAAATCGACCTGGGGCTTTAGCCCCTGGAACATGCCTTGGCGCCTCTTAGCCTCCCACTTTCGCTCCACCGCCGCAGCCGCAACACAGGCAAACAGCGCTAACGCCGGTAGCATCTCCATCCCATACCGCGAGTTGTAATACGAGTGCGGATAAAGCTGCGGAATGAATATCGGCACCGACCCATACGCCACCGAATACACATAAAACGCCAGCGGCACCCACAGCAGCACAGCTGCCGTCGCCACCCGCCGCCGCACCGTGATCCACAGCCCCGCCACCGCCGCCGCCATCACCGCAAAGCCCGTCTCCCAAGCCGCCGCATCCACCTGCGCCGTGCGCGTGTAGAACAGCAGCGCCCACCCCACGTTGTGCCATCCGCGATAGTGCCGCGACCCCGGCGGCGACGTCTTCTTCTCAATCGCCGGCGCCGAATACGGCCCGCGCATAAAGTCCAGCGCATCGTGCGCGAAGTGCTGGTTGTACCACAGCCACAACACCGGCCCGCTCACCGCCAGCACCGTAAACATCGCGAACGCCGGAGCCACCTTGCGCCACATCGCACCCGCACGCCAAAGCTGCCAGGTCACCACGCACCACACCGCCGCACCCAGCACCCATCCGTCGTAGCGCGTAAACACCGCCGCGAAAATCAGCAGCCCAAGCCCATTCAGCCGCCACGCCACGCGTGCCCGCTCCGCCGCCCGAATCGCATCGACGCATTCCACCGTCAGCAGCGTCATCCAGATCACCAGCACCAGGAACAGCGGCTCCGTCATCGCCGTCGTCGAAAGATATAGCAGGTTCGGATTCAGCCCAAAGAACGCAGTCGCCGCCAACGCCCATCGCGGCACCAGCATCCGCCGGCACAGCCGATAAAATCCCACCACGCCAAGTATGTAACAGACAAGGGACGGCCACGCACCCGCCAGTCCGCTCTGCCACCAGTCCATCTTCCAAACAAACGGAAGCATCAGCAGATGCGGCAGCGGCAGCCACACCCCGCCAAGCTGCGCCAGCCCGGGATTCCGCGAATCGAAGATCCGCCGCGCAATCCCTAGGTGCGCCACCGCATCGCCATACAGCAGCACATACCCGCGCGTAAAGCACACCACTAGCGCCAGAAAGCCCAGTAGCACCGCACCCATCAGCACCGGCGCGCTCTCTTCGCGCGTCGCCGCCCGCACCAAATCCGGATCGGGCGGAGGCCCCGCAGCGGCTGGAATTGAACGTCCCATCCTCAGGGGCCGCGCTCCCCGGGGAGCCGTCATCGTGCGACCCGGTTTAGAAGGCCGAGTCAAGATGCGAAATCTCCCGGAACATCTCAAACCGCGCGTCAATCTCCTCGCGCGTCACCGCCTGCAGTCGCTCTGTACCGAAGCGCTCGCACGCAAACGAACCCATCACGCCGCCATAAAACATCGCCTTGCGAAACACCGCCGGCGTCAGCTCTGGCTGCGACGCAATATACCCGTAGAACCCGCCCGCAAATGAATCGCCCGCACCCGTAGGATCAACCACCTCGGACAGCGGCAGCGCTGGCGCACGGAACGGCCTCGGCGTCGTTGCGCTTCCTGGGAACGACCGCTCCCCAAAGAACGCCGTCGCCCCATACTCGCCGTGCTTCATCACCAGCGACTTCGGCCCTAGCGCCAGAACCTTCTCCGCCGCCCGCACCGAGTTCGTCTCGCCCGACAGCATCCGCGCCTCGCCATCATTAATCAGCAGCACATCCAGCTCGCGCAGAACCTTTAACAGATTCGCCGTGTGGTCCTTGATCCAGTAGTTCATCGTATCGCCGCACACCATGCGCACATTCTTCATGTGGCTGCGCACCCGCGCCTGCAGCACTGGATCGATATTCGCGAGAAACAGATACTCGCTGTCTTCATATGCCGTGGGAATCTTCGGCTCGAACCGCTCGAACACATTCAAGTCGGTCCCCAGCGTCTGCGCCTCGCTCAGTGTTCCCGCATAGGCGCCCGTCCAATGGAAAGTCAGTCCCGGAGCGCGTTCAATGCCTCTCGTATCGATATCGCGCTTGCTGAACACCGCCTCATGCTCGGGCAGGAAATCCTCACCCACCACCGCAATCACGCGAACATCAGTGAAGTAACTCGCCGCCAGCGCAAAGTGCGTCGCCGCACCACCAAGAATCTTCGCCCGCTTGCCATGCGGCGTCTCAATGCTATCGAACGCTACCGATCCAACCACCAGAATTGCCATGTTCCCGCTTTCTTAAAATAAAATATGCAACTTGATCGAGCACAAATCTGCAATGCCACAGCGAAGCCGTTCAACACTCATGCGCTTTCGCCCTTCGGAGTAGCAGCGGCTGCAGTCCGCGGTAACTCTCTTCTCGTCCCGGCGATTCAGATTCTTTCAACATCCTCTTATCAGCCCAGTTACAAATACTTCCCAATCAACAAACCCAACTTCTCCTTGGCCGCCTCCGGAATCGCCTTCCGGTCGGTCAGGATCGCATACTTCAACGCGCTCGCACACGCACAGCTTCTCTCCACCGGCATCGCCGCCACGGCCGCCTTCACCACCTTGGCCGCGTTGTCCGCATTCTTGTGCAGCACCGCAACAATCTGGTCGATGGTCACATCGTCGTGCCCTGCGCGCCAGCAGTCGTAGTCCGTTACCATCGCCATCGTGGCGTAGCAAATCTCCGCTTCGCGCGCCAGTTTCGCCTCCTGCAGATTGGTCATCCCAATCACGTCCGCGCCCCAGCTCCGGTACAGATTCGATTCCGCGCGCGTGGAAAACTGCGGCCCTTCCATGCACACATATGTCCCGCCGCGCTTGCCCACCACGCCAACCTCCGCGCAGGCCTTCTCGATCGCCGAACTCACCGTCGCGCACACCGGATCGCCAAACCCCACATGCGCCACAATCCCCTCGCCGAAAAACGTCCCCACCCGCGCAAATGTCCGATCGATGAACTGGTCCGGAATAACAAAATCCGTCGGCTTGTGCTCTTCCTTCAGCGAACCCACAGCCGACACTGACAGAATCCGCTCCACACCCAGCGCCTTCATTGCATAAATATTTGCCCGAAAATTCAGCTCGCTCGGCAGCAACTTATGTCCGCGTCCATGCCGCGCCAGGAACGCCACCTTGCGCCCTTCCAGCTCCCCCACAATGAATGCGTCCGAGGGCTCGCCAAACGGCGTCTCCACGCGATGTTCGCGCACGCCCGTCAACCCAGGCATGGCATACAGGCCGCTGCCTCCAATAATGCCAATCTCTGCTGTCTGCAAGTTCCCTGCTCCTCTTTCAATCGCTCGCGTCTTCGAACCTGACCAACCAAAGTATACCGTCCATACCGAAGGCGTGGCCGTTGGCTTTTGGGACGCGCTTTCGCTTCTGAAAGACACGCTTTCGCTTCTGAGAGACACGCTTTCGCTTCTGAGAGACGCGCTTTCGCTTCTGAGATAGGCCCGGACTTTAGTCCGGGCATTACCGCTCCCTCAAAAAAGAGGCTTTAGCCTCTGGGACACATCTCACCTTACCCAATGGTCAAACCCCACTACCGTCCCTGCGCGCTCGCAATCGCAGCCTTCATCAATCCCGCGGAAGACATCAACCGCACCAACTCAATTCCCGGATCGCCTCGCGGCGCACTCGGCCGCGCGTTCCGCAAAACTTCCGCCACCTGCAGCGGCGCATCCGATTGCACGCTCACCACGCTGTCTCTCAACTTGCGCGCAAGCTCCAGCGGAAACCCTTCGCTCACAAACACACCCGTGCCCGACATCGAAAGCAGCACATCGCCTTCATTCGTCGTGTACACCTGCTCGCTCTCGTCCGCTTCATCCTTCTTCCGCTCCACCAGGCCCGAGTACTTCCGTGGCAGTTGCCCCGCATACACCCGCAGAAATGTCCGCGCCGAATCCTCGTTCTTCCACTTCGAGTAATACAGCAGTCCAATCGACGCGGTCGACGCCTTCTCCTCGTCCGTCACCGCCGACTTGCGTTGCGCCGCATAGTAAATGCCGCCCTTCCACTCCGCAGTCAGCGCATCCGCAATCTGTTCTCCGCCAAAAAGCTCCGTCAAAATCCGCACATCGAACTCGCCCATCACGCCCACGTCATACGGCGTATACTCCGCGTCGATCAGCGGATGAATGTCCGGCATCCGCAGCACCGGTACCGGAACATGCGCCATATACGCCGCGGGATGCAAAATCTCAAACGTCGAAGCCGGCGGCGTCGCCAGCACATTCCCGAACGCCGCGTCCTTCCCCGACTTCACCAGGATCGCGTCCTCAAATCCCAACCCTTCGCTGTACGGAAACAGCAGCGACTTCTGTAGCAGCAGCGGCGCGCGCGACAGAATCGGCGACCCGCTCGTATCCGTCACCGTGTCCTTTAGCCGTGCCATCATCTCCGGCGAGTTCTGCAGCGTCTTACCCGTCGGCCGAATCGTGTAATCCAGAAACACCACCATCGCCTGACCCTCCGCCACCGCGTCACGCGCTGTGTCGGCCTCATCGGTCTGGATGTGCTCGTTGTCCTCCTCCGCGTTCTTCGCAATCGCCTCCGAACCCACCTCCGACCACTTCGTCAGGTCCACCCGCTGGTCCTGAAGCGCGTGCGTCAATTCATGCGCCAGCACTGGCTTTTGCTCGTCCGGATCGATCCAGTCCAGCAGATTCACCGTTTTGGTCTTGTTGTCGTAGAACCCCGCCACCTGCTCCGTCAGCAGCGTGATCATGAAGTTCCGCAGGTGGAAGTCGCGGTCCAGTAGCCCAAACTTCTTCAGCACAATCTCCGACCGCGCCAGCCGCTTCGCTCCCTCGTCCTCGTCGAACTTCTCCACCAGATACTTGTTCACCTCATCGCGCGTAATCAGCTTGCGCTTCACGCTGTGCGCAATCGGCAGCTTCGTGTCCGTGCTGACGAACGACAGAATCTCATCCACTGATCGAAACAGTTCTTTCGCCTGAGCCTTGTTCAGCGGAGCGTGTGCCGCCTCGCCCTGCGTCCCTGGGTTGGCAACCTGTCCGACCTGCGGTTTGTTCATCACCGCCGCCGGTGCGCCCGCAGCAGCCGGCGGAGCAGCCTGCGTCCGCGTCTGGCACCCCACCGTCGCGGCCAGCAAGGCTCCCGCCAACGCCGCGCCACCCACACCACGCAACCACTTGCGACCCGCATCCCACCCATCTTCACGCCGCACTAAACCCAACAAGCACCCTCCGCGCAACCCCCTGTATCCGGTCGCTATAATCAATAGTGTACGCAGTTTCCCGTCGCTCCCGATATGCACACCGCCCTTCAATCCGCAGATTCCACCATCTCCCCCCAGGCTCAACTCGACGCCCTGCTCCACGCTGCTGGCTTTACCCCGCTCGACTCCACCGGCTGGATTCGCGTCACCGGCTCCGACCGTGTTCGCTGGCTCAATGGCATGGTCACCAATAACATCGCCGCCCTCAAGCCCGGCGAGGGCTGCTACAACTTCGTCCTCAACGCCCAGGGCCGCATCCAGGGCGACCTCACCGCCTGGATGCTAGACGATTCCGTCCTCCTCGAAACCTCTCGCAACCAACTCCCCGCGCTCCTCGCCCATCTCGACCGCTTCATCATCATGGACGACGTCGAACTCGCCCCCTTCCCGGATGGAAGCCTTCCCGTCTCCGACCAAAATCTTGATCGGGCTGGCCTCCTCATCGCCGGCCCTGAAGCCACAACAATGCTCCAGCGCATTGGCATCTCTGCAGAGCGGCCCTCATCGCTCCAGCTCCAATCCACCCACTGGAAGGCGAACCCGATCGATCTTATCTACGCCCCCAGTCCGCTCGTCCCGTGCTGCGAAATCTGGTCCGATCTCACCACCATTCTTGAGATTGACCACGCCCTCTCTCCCGCTGGCGCAACCCCCGTCTCCCCCGAAGCCCTCGAAGCCCTCCGCATCCTCTCCGGCACACCCCGCTACGGCACCGACATCCGCAACACCGCCACCGCCCACGACCTCCCGCAGGAGACCGCTCAAACCCGCGCTCTGCACTTCACCAAAGGCTGCTACCTCGGCCAGGAGATCGTCGAGCGCATCCACTCCCGCGGCAGCGTCCATCGCACCTTCACCGGCTTCCAACTCACCGGCGCGCTCCCAACTCCCGGCACCATCCTCACCGCGGGTTCTGACGCCAGATCCGTCGGCGAACTCACCAGCGTAGCTGCCATCCCGCTCCCCGCCGGCACCATCCAACTCGCCCTCGGCTACATCCGCCGCGAAGCTATGTCGGTCAACACGCAGGCCCGCAATCTTCCTTTGCAATACCCCGGAGGCACGGCCACGCCCATCGCGTTGCCCTTCCCAATCTCCTGAATCCCGCCTCACCAGCCCGAATCCAGACATCTATCTATGAGAGAGTGTGACTATGTCCGAACAAAATAAGCCCTTCGTCGTGACCGACCGCCGCAAATTTACCATCGACGGCACTCCGCGCCCCGACGCCGACCCATCCCCCGAGCGCGAAGCCCGCGAAGTCCCCCCCGCGCCGACCGCCGCGCCCGAGCCCCCACTCGAATTCAAGTCCCCCAACGCCGCCGCCGCACCCGAACCCATCTCCACGCCCGCCACACCCGAACCCGCCGCAGGCCCCGATCTCCCGCCGCCGCCCACCGAAGTTGAAATGGCCCAGGCCCACGCCGCCTACCAGCAGACATCCGAGCGGCTCGACACCGCCGTCCGCGCCGCCAACCCCGGCATGGACCACCCGCCTCTCATGACCTTCGATCAGATCGTCCAGTCCATTTACATGACCACCATGATGCAACTCGGCGGCGCCACCCAGCCCGGCGAACAGCCCAAGGTCGACCTCATGGGCGCACGCCAAAGCATCGACATGCTCGCCATCCTCGCCGAAAAAACCAAGGGCAACCTCACCCCCACCGAATCCCAGCTCATGGACAACGCCCTCTTCGAAGTCCGCATGGGCTTCCTAGAAGTCACCCAGGCCCTCGCCCGCTCCGCCGCCAGCCGTCAACCGCCCCCCGGCGGAGCCTCCGGAGCCCCCGGCCGCCCCAGCATCGTCCGCTAACATTGTCATTCTGAGCGCAGCGAAGAATCCCCGCATTCCGCTAGCAGCGCCCAGAATTCTCACGGCAGAAGAAACGCGCAAACCAGTGCAAGCAACCCTCACCTTCCTCGGCAGCGGCACCTCAATGGGCATCCCAACGCTCGGCTGCGACTGCGCCGTCTGCACCTCCGCCGTCTCCCCCACCGGCGACCCGCACAACCGCCGTACTCGCCCCTCCGTCCTCATCTCCTACGAAAACCACAACGTCGTCATCGATACCGGTCCCGACTTCCACGCCCAGGCTATCCGCGCTGGCATCCACCGACTCGACGCCGTCTTCTACACCCACGGCCACGCCGACCACATCCTCGGCATGGACGACCTCCGCCCCCTCAGCTTCCATAACCCGGAAACCCTCCCCCTCTACGCCGACGACCCCACCGCAACCACCATCGAGCGCATCTTCGACTACACCTTCCGTAAGCACGATCGCTACTCCACCAGCGCCCGCGTCACCCTGCACCGGCTCGCGTCCACGCCAGGCACAGAAGTAGCCCTGTTCGGCGCCCGCTTCCAGCGTATCCCCGTCACCCACGGCCGCCAGACCATCTCCGGCTACCGCTTCGGCTCCGCTGCCTACCTCACCGATCTCAACGACATCCCCGCCGAGAGCTTCCCGCTGCTCGCCAACCTCGACATTCTCATCCTCGACGCTCTCCGCCGTCAGCCCCACCCCACCCACTCCACGCTGGACAACTCCATCGCCCTGGTCGAGCGCATCAAGCCCCGCCGCGCCTTCTTCACCCACATGTCCCACGACCTCGACCACGAAGCCACCAACGCCATCCTCCCACCCCACATCCGCCTAGCCTACGACGGCCTCCAACTCCACTTCAACATCGCCCCCGAGGGCGCCCCATGATCATCGAACCGCGGGCGAGATTATCCTCGAAACCCTCACTTCTCAACCTCTCTGTCATCCCCCTGTTTGTCATCCCCCTGTTTGTCATTCCCTTGTTTGTCATTCCCTTGTTTGTCATTCCTTTGTTTGTCATTCCTTTGTTTGTCATTCCTTTGTTTGTCATTCCTTTGTTTGTCATTCCCGAAGGGAATCTGCTTCTTCCTTTGCTCTTGTCTTTCCTAACCACTAAGAACTAACCACTAACAACTGCCCTTGAAAATCTACCGCCAACTCGCCGACTTCCCCACCCCGACCACCCCCATAGTCGCCACCATCGGCAACTTCGACGGCGTGCATCTGGGCCATCAATCGGTCATCGCCGAAGTCCTGTCCCACACGCGCTTCCTCGGCGGCCGGTCCCTCGCTATCACCTTCGACCCGCACCCCGCCCGCGTCCTCCGTCCCGAAACGCCTCTTCCCCTCATCACCCCGCTCCATCGCCGCCTCGAACTCCTCGCCGACGCCGGCCTCGACGCCACCCTCGTCCTCCCCTTCACCGACGAGCTCCGCCACATGCCTCCCCGCGATTTCGTCACCAACATCCTCGTCAACACCCTCCACGTCACCGAGGTCCACGAGGGCGAAAACTTCCGCTTCGGCTACCACGCCGAGGCCGGCGCCGGCCGCGCCCAAACTGGAAACTCCAGCCTCGAGGCCCTCGGCCAGGAACTCGGCTTCCGCGTCACCATCTACGCTCCCCGCATTGTTCGCGGCGCCCCCGTCTCCTCCAGCCGCATCCGCAAGCTCATCGCCGCAGGCGACGTCACCCACACCCGCGCCCTCCTCGGCCGCCCCTTCGCCATCGATTCCCGCCCAGCCCCAGGCCGCGGCTACGGCAAAACCTACGCCGTCCCCACCATCAACCTCGCACCCTACCCAGAACTCCTCCCCGCCCACGGCGTCTACATCACCACGCTCA
>Ga0302267_10006983_pt1 | contig 11253 bp, 9 predicted proteins | sample III_Bog_E1_3_FD_194555 | JGI IMG/M metagenome (GOLD analysis project Ga0302267, IMG submission 194555) | Peat permafrost microbial communities from Stordalen Mire near Abisko, Sweden - III_Bog_E1_3 | ecosystem: Environmental > Terrestrial > Soil > Wetlands > Peat | place: Sweden: Abisko... | reverse complement strand
AGATTCACTAATCCTTATCGCTGCCGTCGTGGCGGGAACCTTCGCAACTGTGTTGTCGGTCGCCACGATTGGCGTTCCCGCCACCTTGATCTTGGCGGGCGCGTGGGCCTTGGCGGCCCTGTTGAACTCAACGTTCCCTGCCATTTCGGGACCGGTGAGCTGGGCGGCTGGGGCGGTGCTCGAGGTGGTTTTCATCATGGCCGAGAGTTTCGTGCTCGCCTTACTGTGGCCCCATCCACATGTCCAGTACGTGTACGTGGCCACTTTGCTACTGCCACTCATCGTGTCGGGTGCCGCGTGGTTGTTTCTTCCTAAAGTGCTGCGTCCCAGTCGCGCCTCGTCGCGCGAGCGCGTGGGCGCTCAGCCGTGGCTCGCTCTGTTGATCGTGGTACTCGTCGAGGGAATGTTCGAGGCGATCAACCTTCACGGTCAATACTTTGGTCTGACGTGGATAATGTCCGGCGACGCTCGCAACCACGTGGCCAGTGACCGCACCATCGACTATGTGGGTGGACTTACCTTGAAGGGTTTGAAGGCGTATCCGGAGATCGCGAACGCCGTCGCAGCCATGGTCGCGGGTGCGGGCGGCCGCGCGAACCTGTCCGGTGGCGTGCTTATGATCCGCGACGTTCAGGCGATGGTCGCCACCACCGTCCTCTTCACCGTGGGTAGCGCACTGCTGTTCGTGTCGGTGTTGAGCGAGACCTTGCACCGGGTCGTGGGTGAAGTTCGGCGAGTACCACTTCTGATCGTAGGCGTCCTAGGAGCCTGCGCCTCACTCGGGATCAGTTCCTACGTTCTTGGACTCGTCACGAGAGGCGGGTTCTTTCCCACGATTGGTGCGATCTGTTTCGTGTTGGCGACCTTGGCGCTCGGCATGAGGGTCGTTAGCAAGTACCACGACGTCACGCTGGTGTTGCTCACCCTGTCGATGTTCCTCGTCGTGGGAACGTGGACCCTATTGGTCGTGGTCCCGATAGCGTGCTTGATCGTGGCGTACGCCTCGCTGGCGTGGCGTGCGCGCTCTCGATTGAGGGGTGATGGTCCGCCGATATCTAAATCGACGTGGTGTGCCGTTGCTTTCTCGTTGGTCTGCTTGCTGGGAATCGTCGCGGAGTTGGTGGCGAACCGCGCGACCCTCGAAATAGTCATTCAAGCGCCGGGAGACATCACCCCGCTGAGTTCCTCCTATTTGATCTGGTTGGGCGTGGCGGCGGTGGTTGCGGTGATCATCGCGCCGACTCCTCGGCAACGTCTTGTCCGTCTCGTGCCCGTCGCCACCGTCATCGCGTGTGGTGTCGCCCTCTGGTGGATTCATTCCTTGATGCCGACGGCCCCTTCGTGGCCCTACTACGCCACCAAAATGCTCTGGCTCTCCACGGTTGCCGTGGTGTGGGTACCATTCGTTCTCGTCACCGATGTGATGACCTATCTCACTCGATGGCGGCGTCTGGGTGTTGTTCGCCACGTGGGCGCCGTCGCGGTGGCGGTCGTTGGCTCGTGGTCACTGCTGTGGTTCGCCAACTATGAAGCCGGCTGGCCCTTCATCATGGAGTGGGCGTACGTCGGATCGACGTTCCCTTCCCCCAAGGTTGTGAACCTGGTCGTTCACGAAGCCAACGAGGGAGGGCGATTCGTTATCTACGATTACTTCAACCCTCTCGACGACGCCATCAACGACCGGCTTGGTGATTACTGGGCTGGCTACACGTGGGATTTTCAGCCTGACGGCCTCCCATACGGCGGATGGGGACCGACCAGTTTCGTGTACTGGGCCTCAATCGAAGACAATTCCGTCGGCTCGCTGTGTCAAGAACTCACCCGCACTCCCATGCGGGTGGTCACCCGCTCGACCACGCTCAAGAGTCAACTCCTCGCCACGTGCCCTGCGTACCGAGTGCAGCAAGGTCACCAGGGTGTGACGACGAAGAGTTGATTCGGAGTGTGCATATTCGTGACTCCTTAGAGAGTCGTTGTGGACCTGCTGCATTTACGTGGCCGGCCAGCGGAGCCGCGCACCGTGACGGCGGTGGTGCGCCCGCTGGTGTCTCAACCGAGGAGTTCGACCGCGCGCGCGGACACGAGCGGCGGTCGTTGACGGGTAACTTACCGGCGTCTATTCTTTCTCTCCGTGAGGGGGCATCATCCTGATTGCGGAGTCGAACCCTACGGGGCTCCCCAGTGACGGAGCGCCTGTCCCAGAGCTAGGTCAGAGCCAGTTCTTTTCGAAGAACTTCGTTCGCCTGTTTTTCGCGATGTACTTAGTGCTGGGACTCGGTCTCATCGCATTGACCCCTCCCTTTCAAAGCCCTGACGCGTTCGGTCATTTTGACCGTGCGATCGGACTCTCCGAGGGAAAGATCGACAACACGGTGGTGCACGGCGTTCCCGGCGATCCCTTCACGATTGGCCTCATCGAGATGGAGACCATGTTCTCCACACTGCCGTGGGGTAAGCGAGTCACCGCCAACAAATTCGATTACACCTATAGCTGGCAAAAGACGTGGAACATGCCGTCCTATTTCACGAACTTCGAGTACGGAGGGAATTACCCCCTCTTGTACGTGCCACAAACACTCGGTGTCGTAGTCGGTCGGATGGTTTCGAATCACCTTCTGGTGGCGTATTACCTGGCGGAGATCTTCAACCTCCTCGCGTTCGTCGGCCTGACGCGATGGGCCTTCGCCCGGTTCCCGAAACGCATCGCGCTGCCGATGGGGATCTTTCTGATACTGCCCACGGTGAACTCGCTCGCCATCTCGGTGAACCCAGACAATCTTCTCTTGGCGCTGTCCGTCGTTTTTGCGGCGGCGGTCTACTGCAGCAATTGTGAAGTACATGATCGTGAGTCGCCACCGCCACTAGTCCTCGGTCGGGCCTCGCGAGCCGCTCATGGCCGTGCTCGGCCGAACTTGTATTACCAGATCGGTTTCGTCAGCTTGTTACTCATGGCTCTCGAGAAGCCACCCTTCTTGCTGCTGGGCTTGCTACTGCCACTGGCCGACCTACATTCGAATCTTCGAAGGTATATTCGCCGAGCTGTGGTGTTCATGGTCAGTGCGGGCGTGGTGTACGAACTCTGGGCAAAATTCGGTGCAGGCTCCCAGGGAAAACCTGTCCCTCAACCGTGGATCATGCCCCTGCACCAATTGAAACTGGTGCTCACCAACCCAGCGCATGACGTGAACGTCCTCGTGCAAACGTGGCAACACTACGGCTTGTGGTACGTCAAGGAATTCGTCGCCGGTATCAGTTGGCTGGACACGTGGTTCCCGAAGTGGTTCTACATCCTGGTCTATTTCGTCCTGTTGCTCGCGGTCTTGTACTCGGTGGTGGCGGGGCGTCGTGAGAAGCTGCGAACTCTGTGGTCTCTCTTCGTGGTCGCCCTCGCTGCGGGCGCATTGATAACGACCTTCTATTTGCTCGACACCTCCTACGCCTCAAATGTGATCACTGGATTCCAAGGCAGGTATCTCTTGCCGCTGTTGCCCGTGCTCCTCGTGGTGCTGAGTCCAGAACCTACGCGCTGGCCGCGTTTTCGACCGATTGGCGCTCTGGTGCAGGAGTACGCCAGTTTCGCGCTCATTGGTCTTCAACTGTGGATATTTACTTCGTTCGTGTTGACCCTGTTGCGTCGCTACTGGGGATGGTGATGATGACGTCACCAAGGCGAATACTCGGGGAGCGAAGGTGAGAGCCAACTGGCTTCGCATCGCCTGGCACGCGACCAGTCCTCTAATCTAACGGACTGGTCGCGGCCTCCAGCAATTGCGCCGCGTGGGCCATGGGGTGCTCGGTGTACGTCTCGATCCACGTGGCGACCTCGTAACGACCTGATTCGGAGTGCTCGCCGTAGCGGGTGAGATCCTCAGACGTCAGTCGATGCAGGATAGTGAGCGATGCTGCTCGCACGGCCGCGACCACTGCGAGGGAGTGGTCGACGGCCAGTGATGTATAGCCCAGGGTGGCGTTGTCCGCCCAGGCTGCCTCGTCGTACCCCTGGATCGACGAACCAGGCGCTTCGGCGATCAGCCGGCGAAGACGCGCGTAGGACTGGGCCTCGGAGTCAGCCATGTGGTGGATGACTTGGCGGGCGGACCACCCGCCTTCGCGGTGGGCGTCGAGTCGATCATCGCTCACGGAGCGTGCGGCCTCGAGGAAATACGACGTGGCCGCCTCGTAGTCGGCGCAGTCTTGATCGATGTCCATGGGGTCTCTCATTCGCTCGTCGTGGGTGGTGTGAGGAGTCGCGTCAATCCCTCTTGGACGACGGAGACCTTGAGCTGGCCGTCGGCCGAGAACAAGAAGCCCCTCGCGAGGCCGCGTCCGCCGTGCGCGATGGGCGAGTCCACGTCGTAGAGGAGCCACTCGTCGGCGCGCAGGTCGTGGTGGAACCACATGCAGTGGTCCAGGCTCGCCCCCATGAACGAGCCGTCGTCCCAGCGCACGTCGTGGGGCGCGAGGATGGCGTCGAAGGGGTTCATGTCGCTGGCGTAAGTGACGACACAAGCGTGGAGGAGGGGATCGTCGGGTAGATCCCCGTCGGCACGCATCCACATTTGGCGGCGGGTATCGCGAGAGCGTTCGGGGCTCCAGGGGAGCTGACCGATGTAGCGCTGGTCGATGGGGTGGGGGAGTTGGTTCCAGTCGTCCACGTAGCCGAACTCGGTGTGCACCAACTGATGCACCGGAAGGATCGATTCTGGGGCGGGCACATCCGGCATGGCGACCTGGTGCTCGAAGCCGACCTCGTCGTCGTGGAAACTGGCCTGCATGTTGTAGATGGCCTGGCCGTGTTGGATGGCGACGACGCGCCGGGTCCGAAAACTTCGACCGTCGCGGATTCGGTCCACCTCGTAGAGAGTCGGGGCGCTGGAATCACCGGGACGCAGGAAGTACGAATGCAGCGAGTGCACTCGGCCGCTGTCCACCGTGCGGCCCGCCGCCATCAGGGCTTGTGCAGCCACCTGTCCTCCGAAGGTGCGCTGACGTTCGCCTTGGGGGTGTTTGCCGCGGAAGATGTTGACCTCGATATCCTCGAGGTCCAGCAGGTCGACGAGGAAATCCAGCGCGAGGGACATAGGTCCATTGTGTCAGCCCTGAACCGTTAGTGGCTCAGGAACTAAGGTTGAGGAGTGTCCATTGCCCTGAGCGACGTCCTCGTGTGGTCGAAGAGCCACCAAGGAAAGAAGTTGATTCGCTTCACCTTGGCCTCAGTGATCACCACCTTCGTCTCACTGACGACCATTCTGGTGGTCTACGGCTTTCACATCATCTCGGGGATCATCGCGGCGACTCTGTTCGGCAATATCGTGGCCATCGCGCCGTCGTACTACCTCACTCGCGTCTGGGCGTGGGGCAAGCGTGGCAAGAGTCACTGGCGCAAGGAAGTCCTGCCGTACTGGTTGATGTCATTCGCGGGTATCGGTTTCTCGCTCTTGGGGGCCGCCCTGGTCAAGCAGATCGTGCACAGTCACGACCTCGACCACACGGTCAACACGGTGTTGGTGGCCGGGATGAATCTTGCGAGCTTCGCGGTGTTCTGGGTATTGAAGATCCTGCTGTTCAACCGGATCTTCCACACCGACCCGCTCCAAGGTATTGACGAGCACCTGCGGGAAGAGGAAGAAAAGCAGGGTGCCCCGGAACCTGCGTGAACTTCGTGAATGGTCGCGTAGTTACGAGGGCAAGAAGCTCATCCGCTTCACGACCACGTCACTGATCTCGACGGTCATCTCCGAGAGTCTGATCCTCATCACCTACGGTTTCAAGATCATCCCTGGAGAAATCCAAGCGACGCTCTTCTCCAACGTCGTGGCGATGTTCCCCGCCTACCACCTCAATCGGAGATGGGCGTGGGGCAAGCGAGGTCCGTCGAAGTTACGTAGCGAGATCCTGCCGTACCTCGGCATGTCCTCGTTGGGAACCGGCTTCTCGCTCATCGGCGCGACCTACGCGCGCCACCTCGTGCACGCGCATCACTGGGGCCACCTCATCAACACCGGGATCGTCGGGGGCACCAACATCGCCGCCTTCGCCATCTTCTGGGTCCTCAAGATGCTCTTGTTCAATCGAATCTTTCATCCCGGAAATCGACCAGTGCGGGCCCGGCACTCCCATCGCGCCCAACGTGAACGCATGGCCCGCGACGGCTGACGCCCACCCCTCGCTTTCGGCGTGACCAATCGTTCGCGGAGCCGTTGCGACGAGTGACACGATGATGCCTATGTTCGGATTCTTAACGTGGCGAGCGACGCGCGGCATCGATCGGACCACACGCCTCGAGGCCGTAATGAAGGACGTCGATGAACCGACGTCGTAATTCCCGCGATGACCACATGGCCGAGGGAATCCCCGAGGACCGTGGTCGCTGGTGGAGCCGCGCGCTGGCGAAGTGGGAGGGGCTGCCTCGTCGTCGGCTGCTGTGGTGGGCATTCGGTCTCTACGCGCTAATCGCATTGTGTGCCTACGTGCCGGTGTGGCCGGGCGACCCGAGCGCCATGATGAACTGCGTCTGCGGCGACAACATCCAGACACCGTGGTTCCTCGGCTACGTGCCGTGGGCGATCTTGCACGGTCACAATCCACTCTTCACGACGTACCTCGACTTTCCGCGCGGGACCAACCTCGTCACCAACACCTCGGTACCGTTGTTGGGCGCCCTCGCCGCGCCGGTCACTGAACTCTTCGGCGCGATCGCGTCGTACAACCTGTTGATGTTCCTCGCGTTCCCGTTCTCGGGGGTGAGCGCGGCGTACGTCATCTCCAAATGGACGAGGTCCCATACCGCGGCATTAATCGGAGGGCTGTTCTATGCGTTCTCGCCCTACGTAGCGCATCGTGCATACTCGCACCTCGACCTCATGTTCGTCGCGCTACCTCCATTGATTCTCTACGCCCTCTTTCACGTCGTGGTGGTCCAGACGGGCCGCGCGCGACGCTGGGGGGTCGGCCTCGGGCTGTTGGTCGTGGCCCAGTGTGGCATCGACACCGAGATCGCGGTCTCGACGCTCCTCGTCGGCGCCGCGGGTGTGGTCCTGTGCGCGCTCGGTGCTCGATACGCCTTTACTCGCCAGCGGATTGCCTTTGCTCGGCGCGCCGTGTTGAGCGGTGCTGTCCTGGTGGTCGTGGTGATGTCGTACCCGCTGGCGTTTCAGTACTGGGGTCCAAGCGGACTGCGGGTGCCCGTCCAGAACCCGACGCTGAATCCCTTTCGTTCGGACCTACTTGGTCTGCTGGTGCCCACGTCCGATGAGCGGTTCGCGCCGACATTCTTGTTGCACCTCGCGCACCGGTTCCCGACCGGCCCCCTCGAGAACAGCAGCTATCTCGGCATCTTCGCCGTGGCGCTCTTCGTGGTCGTCCTGGTGCGGTGGCACCGTTCGCCGTGGGTGCGACTCTGCGGAACCCTCGCGGTGTTCTCGTGGGTGATGTCGCTTGGTCCGCGCCTCGTGGTCGCCGGACATGCCACGTCTGTCCCCCTTCCCTTCGACGTGGTCGCCCACGTGCCCGGCCTGGACAACATGCTCCCAGCTCGCTGGTCGCTCTTCGAGATGTTCTTCGTGGTCGTCACCGTCGCAGTGGGTCTGACTCTCTGGCGCGATGCCTCTGCCGCGGTCCGTCGCGAGAGCCCGTCGCTTCGACGTGCGCGAAGCGTGAGCCGAGCGGGTGCTGTCACGCTGGCGCTCGTCGTGCTGGCGTCGCTGGTGTCACTCGTGCCCGCGTGGCCGATACCGACGGTTTCGACCACGGGAGTCGTTCCCGCGTTCTTCACCTCGCGCACTGCCGACATCATTCCCGACGGTTCAACGATTTTGACGTACCCCTACGTCGTCAACGACTACCGGGTCGACGATGGTGAGGACGCCATGCTCTGGCAGCTCTCCACGAATTTTCGTTGGCGGTTGATGGGCGGCTACTTCTTACGTCCCGGAACCCGCGGGACCGCTACGTCAAAGCCGTGGTCGACGCCCCCCGACGACGTGGCGTCGTTCCTCGAGTATTGGCAGAGTCCGGTGCACTCGTCATCTGCCACTGCGCCGCGGGTCACGTCCGCCTTGCTGCGTGATGTGCGGACCTTCGTACGGCGCTACGAGATTTCGACGGTGGTGGTCTCGATGCGTGCGCCTCACGCGTCGTCCGTCGTAAGCCTCTTCAGCCGGGTCTTGGGTTCGCCGCGCCGAGAGGGCGGTGCCGCAGTGTGGCCATACCTATCGCGTTCGCCGCGGTGACGAGCGAGTCGGCGTGCTGATCAGTCGCGGAAGTTTGTGAACTGCAGGGGCACTTCCATATCGGCCTCCTTGAAGAACGCGATAGCCGTTTGCAGGTCGTCGCGCTGCTTGCCGGTCACACGTACCTGGTCGCCCTGGATCGAGGAACTGATGTTCTTCGCCCCCAGGTCCTTGACCATCTTGTTGATCTTCTTTCCCAGCTCCTGGGAGATGCCGGCCTTCAAGGTGACTTTCTGTCGGGCGGAACCATGGCTGGCGACCTCGACCTTGCCGGCGTCGAGTGTCTTCAATGAGACCGAGCGCTTCACCATCTTCTCGGTGAGCAGGTCGTAGAGGGCACGGAGGCGATCCTCGGTCGACGCGGACAAGGTGAGCTCCTTGTCGCCGACTTCGATCGTGGCGCCGGTGCCCTTGAAGTCGAACCTCGTGGACGCTTCGCGGTTGGCTTGGTCGACGGCGTTCTTCACTTCTTGCATGTCGATTTCGGAGACGATGTCAAAACTGGGCATAGTGAAAGTCTAGAACTGCTCATTGGAACGGTCACGACCCCACGCACTAGGCTCATCGACGGGTCGGTGCCCGAGCGGCCAATGGGATCTGGCTGTAAACCAGACGGCTTTGCCTACGGGGGTTCAAATCCCTCCCGGCCCACCACGGTCAATTCAGCGAGTCTGAATTGACCACGTCCCCCTGGGACTTTCGTGCCCGAGGGGACTACGGTGACTAGTCGTGAACGGCTCTGCAACTCCCCGGGTGGTGCGCACCGCGCGCTGGGTGCACCGGCGCTACGAGGCCGCCGCCGGCGGCATCGAGTCGGGCATTCAGGTGCTCGAGCGGCGCTACACGCCTCTCGGGCGATTTCGTCCGGGCCCCTTCGAGGGCTGGGAGTTTCTCTGGCAGCCCGCCGTCCTGGGTTTCCTCGCGATGTGCCTGCTGTTCGCGGGCGGATCCTTTCCCAATTCGCCCCTGAAACTCGATTTGGCAGGTACCTGGTTCTTCGGTGAGCCCGCGCGCGCCATCTCCACCTCGCCCACCCAGGTCACGCTCCTGCTCTCGGTGGTCTTGGGCTGGGGGGGACTGGTGCTCTTGATGCGGGTGTGGCTGCGCCTGGTCGAGGTCTTAAAGTTGCACCCTGGCGCGCCGCTTCGCTCCTTGTGGTGGATCTTCGCGATGTGGGCGGCCCCGATGCTGATCGCCCCACCGATGTTCTCGCGCGATGTCTTCAGCTACGCGGCCCAGGGTGAAATGGCCAGTCACCATCTGAGCCCCTACCTTTTAGGGCCATATTCGTTGGGTTCGAGTCCCTTCGTCACGCCCGTCGACAAACTCTGGTTGAACGCTCCCGCCCCCTACGGACCGTTCTTCTTGTTCTTGGACGGCTCGATCGACCGTTTAGCGCGTCACAATCAGTTAGCCACCGTTATCGGATTGCGGGTCCTGGAACTCCTGGCCGTGGTGGCCCTAGGTCTCGGGGTGACCGCCCTGGCGCGATGTCTGCATCGCGATGGTGGTGAGGCCCTCGCCCTGTTCGCGCTCAATCCCATTGTCCTGATCACGCTGGTCGACGGTGCCCATAACGACGCTCTGATGGCGGCGTTGTTGGTCTGGGGGGTGGTCTTGGCACTGCGCCGCCATCTGATCTGGGCGGTGGTGGTGTGTGCCAGCGCCGCTGCGGTCAAGGCACCGGCAGCGCTCGGGCTGGTCTTCATCGCTTGGACGTGGTTGGGCTCGCGCGCGTCGGTGCGCGACAGACTCAAGCCGATCAGTATCTCGCTGGCGGTCACGGCGGTGGTCTTCGCCCTGTGGACCTGGCTGGCCGGCTTCGGATGGGGCTGGATGGCCAATCTGACGTCCAATGGCGCCGTGCGCAGTTGGGACGCGCCGATGACCGCCGTGGGTCTGGCCCTCGCCGACGCCGGCCACGTACTCGGTTGGCACTCGTTGAGCGTGACCACGGTGCTGACGGTCACCCGTTCGGCTGGTTTCGCGATCGCCCTCGCGGTCACCACTTGGCTGTTGTTGGGTCGTGAGCGCCATCGATGGGTCCGGGCGCTGGGACTCTCACTGATCGTGCTGGTGATCCTGGGGCCGGTGGTCCAGCCGTGGTACTTCGTCTGGGGCTTCGCGCTGCTGTCGGCCAGCTACGTCGGTCGTCAACACTTCTGGATCCTCCTGATGTCGATCACTGGACCGTTCGCCGGCCTACCGGGTGGCGCCGACATGGTCAGGGGCCTCGCGCACTCCAACGTGTTGCTGATCGCCACGGCCATCGTGGTGCTCGGGGGAGTGCTGATAGTGCCCATGGGCCACTGGACGCAGTGGAGTTGGGCCGAGGAAGCGACGCCGGCGACGACCGGCTAGTTCTGCCCGTCGGGCACAACGTACTGGTACTCCACCACATCGAGCCAGCGGTTGTGCTTGCGTCCGATCTCGATCTCGGTTCCCACCAGGGTGAATCCAACCTTCTCGTGCAGTCGGATGCTGCCGCCGTTCTCTCCGACGATGCGCGCGATGATCGCGTGGTATCCCGAGACCTTGGCGGTGGCGATGAGTTCTCGCATCAGCAGTTCGCCCACCCCGCGTCCGCGACCCTCACGGTGCACGTAGACCGAGTTCTCGACGGTCGAGGCGTAGGCCGGGCGTGAGCGGAAGGGGGAAAACAAGGCGAATCCGAGGATTCTCTCGCCACGCGCCCCCACCTCGCCCACCTCGTCACTCTCGTTGATCGCCACGATGCACGGGTGTGAGGACATGTGGTGGCGGATCCACTCCTCCTGCTCGGCGAGGGAGCGTGGGACGAGGTCGAAGGTGTTGGTGGTCTCGAGAACCTCGGGGTTGTAGATGGCCATGAGGGCCGGTGCGTCGGCGATCTCGACCAGGCGGGTTCTCATCGCCTAAAAGGGTAGCCCCGGAATGGTCGACGATCTGGCAGTTGGAAAGAGGTGCCCGTCGCGGAGTACAATGACCAACCGTGTCATTTTGACACGACTGCCCTCTTAGCTCAGTGGTAGAGCACTTCCAT
>Ga0302267_10006980_pt1 | contig 11258 bp, 10 predicted proteins | sample III_Bog_E1_3_FD_194555 | JGI IMG/M metagenome (GOLD analysis project Ga0302267, IMG submission 194555) | Peat permafrost microbial communities from Stordalen Mire near Abisko, Sweden - III_Bog_E1_3 | ecosystem: Environmental > Terrestrial > Soil > Wetlands > Peat | place: Sweden: Abisko... | reverse complement strand
CTACCGGTTCGCCGGTCCGCCGGAGGGGCAGTCGGACGACGCCCCGAGGGCCACCATTCTGTTCTCGGGGACCGCCTGGGGGGCGGCCGACGAAGCCCGTCGGATCCTGGCCGAGGAGTGGGGCGTCGCCGCGGAGACCTGGTCCGTCACCTCCTACAAGTCGCTGCGCGAGGAGGCGCTCTCCACCGAGCGCCACGACCGGCTCCACCCGGACGACCCGCCACGGACACCACTGGTGACCGAGCTGCTGAACGACTCGCACGGACCCATCGTGGCGGTCACCGACTTCGTGCGGGCCGTACCCGACCAGGTCTCCCGGTGGATGCCCCGACGGTTCACCTCACTGGGTACGGACGGGTTCGGGCGCTCCGACACGAGGGAGGTGCTCCGGCGCTTCTTCGAGACCGACGCCGCCCACGTCGTGGTGGCGGTCCTCGGGAGCCTCGAGGCCGACGGGGCGATGCCCCAGGGCACCACGGCCAAGGCCGTCTTCAGTTACGGGATCGATCCGGACACTCCCGACCCCTGGTCCGACTGACCGCTCCACCGGCTGACCGCTCCACCTCCTTCCGCTACTCACCCGCCGCCCCCACCCACCTGCCCCTGCCCCCCAAGGACGCCCTCGGGGACCGACCATCCGGGGACCGGTCCATCACCATCGGCCCACTGGAGCCGGTGCTGGCCCGGCGGGGGCCTCCTGCACCCCGGCTAGCCTTGTCCTGTGCTGTGGCTCACCGGTGACACCGATGCGGACGCACTTCTGTCGTCCGAACCTCTCGCTCTGCTGATCGGCATGGTCCTCGACCAGCAGATCCCCATGGAGCGCGCCTTCAAGGCGCCCTACGACCTCCAGCAGCGCCTGGACGGCACCCTCGATGCGGCCCAGATCGCCGGTATGGATCCCGATGACCTGGTGGAGGTGTTCAGCGCCAAACCGGCCCTGCACCGGTTCCCCCGATCGATGGCCGGTCGGGTACAGGAGGTCTGCGTCGCTATCGTCGAGCACTACGACGGGGACGCGGCAGCGATCTGGTCGGGCGCCTCGGACGGCAAGGAACTCCTGGCCAGGGTGAAGTCCCTGCCCGGATTCGGCGACCAGAAGGCACGCATCTTCGTCGCCCTCCTGGGCAAGCAGGTCGGGGTACGTCCACCCGGTTGGGAGAAGGCTGCCGGTGCCTACGGCGAGTCAGGATCCTTCCGGTCGGTGGCCGACATCGACTCGCCCGAGACGCTCGCCAAGGTGCGCCAGTTCAAGCAGCAGGCCAAGGCCGAGGCCCGGGCCAAACTCCCCAACGCGGGGTGAGCGCCCCCGCCACCGTGACCGACGCCTGGGAACTCGCCCGACGCCGGCTCTACCTCTGCACCCCTGACCGGGCAGACCTGGACGTGTTCGTGGGTCGGTGCATCGCCGGGGGTGTCGACATCGTGCAGCTGCGCGAGAAGCAGCTCGACGACAGTGCCCTGGTACGCCGGGCAACACTCATGCAACGGGTCTGCGCATCGGAGGGGGTGCCGTTCGTGTTGAACGACCGACCCGACCTTGCGGCAGCCATGGGAGCTGACGGCGTGCACGTCGGGCAGGACGACGTGCCTGCGGCCGAGGCGAGGCTCACCATGGGGCCCGGCGCCATCGTGGGACTCTCCACACATGCTTCCGACGAGCTGGCCGCGGCACTCGGCGACGTGCCGGGCCGGGCGCCCGCCCCTGTCGACTACCTGTCGGCGGGTCCGGTGGTGGCGACACCGACCAAGCCGGGCCGACCCGGGACCGGACGCGGTTACCTCACCGAGGCGACCGGCCGGTCGCCACTGCCGGTGTGGGTGACCGGAGGGGTCACCCCGGACTCAGTTGCCGGCCTGGTGGGTGCCGGGGCCCGACACTTCGTGGTCGTGCGTTGGCTGGTGGAGGCGGACGACCCCGAGCGGGCGGCCCGGGAATTGCGCACGTCGATCGAATCGTCGCTCGCCAAGCTGACTGACCGACCGACCGACCGACCGACGACAGCGACTGGTCCCGGGTCGGAACCGCATCCGCCGTGACCCACCCGGGCCGGCCGGCCCGGTCTTCGATCAGCCTCCGGTGGACGAGCTCGGAGCAGCCACGATCTTGGCGTCCTTGGGAAGGGCCACCGTCGGCGCCGAGCCGACGTTGGAGACGCCGAGATTGATACTCCCACCCTGCTCGACCGCCTTGAAGTTCGAGACGTAGTTGCCGGTCACGGTGTACTGGAGCTTCACGGTCTGGGTTCCCTGGGTCAGCGTCACCGTGGTGACCGATCCGGAGCGACTGGTCGGGCACTTGGCCGCGCCCTTGCAGTTCCAGTACGGCAGGTAGGTGTGCGCCGGGTCGACGGCCTGCGCCCCCTGGGACTGCTGGGTGTAGAAGCTCTTCGGCGGGGTGGTGGCCTTCACCGATCCGGTGACGCTGATGTACTCGGTCGACCCGATGATGAACAGGTAGGTCCGGCGACCAGCGCTCTGGATCCACCCACCGAGCTTGTCCGGCTTGTTGTAGTCCAGGCTCGCCGTCTGATCGCCCTGCGGGGTGTTCTCGACCAGGCTCTCCGAATAGCCGGAAGCGTTCAGGGTGTTCTTCACGGCCTGACCCAGATCGGTGCCGCTCTTGCTCTGGACCACGCCGAGCGCGGCCCCGCCGATGCCCACCAACGTCAGCAGGCCAAGTAGCAGGAAACTCAGGTACTTCCGCATGTCACTCACTTCCGGGACGGGTGGCGGGCCCGGGGCCGAAGTGGCCCCGGTGACAGCCCGGGCAGGGGTCCCGGCGCTCACGCTACCGGGCCGGGGGTTGGCTCAGATTCCGATGCGCTGAGCCAGGAGCTCGCGGTGGTACGACGGGTCACCCAGCATGAGCTCCGAGGACTTCGCCCGCTTGAAGTACAGGTGCGCGGGATGCTCCCAGGTGAAGCCGATCCCACCGTGGATCTGGATGGTCTCGGCGGCCGCATGGAAGTACGCCTCCGAGCAGTACGACTTGGCCAGGCTGGCCACCACCGGGAGCTCGTCGGAGTCCTCGGACGCCGCCCAACCGGCGTAGTAGGCGGCGGACTTGGCCGACTCGACCTCGAGGAGCATGTCGGCGCACTTGTGCTTGATGGCCTGGAAGCTGCCGATGGGCCGACCGAACTGGATTCGGGTCTTGGCGTAGTCGACCGAACTCTCGAGGCAGCGCTGGGCACCCCCGACCTGCTCGGCGGCCAGGGCCACGGCGGCCAGATCGAGCGTCTTCGACAGGCCGGCTCCGGCACCACCGTCGGTCCCGATCAGCCAGGCCGGGGTGTCGGCGAACTCGAGTCGTGCCTGCTTGCGGGTCTGGTCCATGGTGGCGAGCGGCGTGCGGGTGAGGCCGGTTGCGTCGCCCTTCACGCCGAACAGCGACAACCCGGCCTCGGTGCGCCCGACCACCAGGATCAGATCGGCGATGTGCCCGTCGATGACGAAGGACTTGTGACCGTTCAACGACCACCCGTCAGCCACCGGCGTGGCCGCCAGGGTGATGCCGTCGGCGTCCCACCGTCCCGAGTCCTCGGTGAAGGCCAGGGTGGCGATGGTCTCCCCGGCGGCGATCCCCGGCAGCAGGTACTCCTGCGCCTTCTGGTCACCCGAGGTCAGGAGGGCGTTGGCGGCCAGGGCCACCGTGGAGAAGAAGGGGGCGCAGAGCAGCGCTGCACCCATCTCCTCGAGCACGACGATCAGTTCCACGTAGGTGAACCCGGCACCGCCGTACTCCTCGGGGATGATCAGTGACTGCAGCCCGAGCTGCTCGGCCATCTGCGTCCAGACCTCCGGGTCGTAGCCCTCGGACGTCTCCATCAGCCGACGGACCTCGGTCTCGGGCGACTTGTCGTCGAGGAAACGACGGACCGACTTGCGGAGCTCGTCCTGCTCCTCGCTGAAGGCGAAGTTCATCTGGTTCTCCATCCAGTGGAGTCCCCCAGCGGGGACGTCATGTGGTGGTGCCCCACCCCGGGGCATGCCTGCCCGCGCCCCGGACGGGGCGACGTGCCCTGTTTGTCTACCAGAACCCTGCCCGCGGTGACCAACAGGTGATGGCGCCGGGCACCTCCCCGCTACGATCGTGGTCGAGGAGGTGGCACCCCATGGCCGAGACCGTCATCGACTACCAGGACACCGCCGTCGAGGTCCACCGGGTGGTGGTGGGACCCGTCGAGAACAACGTCTACATCGTGCGCTGCCGGGAGACCGGGGACTCGCTGCTGATCGATGCGGCCAACGAGCACGACCTCCTGCTCGAGTTGTGTCGGGACCTGCACGTGCGCCAGGTCGTCGAGACCCACGGGCACTGGGACCACATCCAGGCCGTCGAAGCGGTACGCGATGCGGGCATCGACGTGGCCGTCACCCAGGCCGACTCCGGCATGCTGCCCTCCTACGACCAGATCCTCGAGGACGACTCCATCGTCACCGTCGGCCGGCTCCGGGTGGCCACCATCGCAACGCCCGGACACACCCCGGGTTCGATGTGCTTCGCCGTCGAGGGCACGCCCCTGTTGTTCTCCGGGGACACACTGTTCCCCGGAGGCCCGGGCAACACCTCGTTCGAGGATGCCGATTTCGACACCATCATCCGGTCGATCGACGGGCGCCTGTTCGGGGCGTTCTCCCCCGACACGATCGTCCTGCCAGGGCACGGGGTCAGCACCACCATCGGGGCCGAGACCCCCCACCTCGACGAGTGGGTCGAGCGGGGCTGGTAACCACCCCGGGGCTGCCTCGCGCACCGGTGACCCCACATGCCCGGTCGGACGGCGTGACTCACACGGCGGTGGACGGTCGACGCGGCTCGCGCACGACCTCGATCTCCGGCGGGAGCCCGGTGATCGACACACCTCCGGTCACCTCGTCGCCCACCTCGATGGTCACCCGGGACCCGGCCAGGGGGATGCCCTCGACCTTGAGGTAGCCGATCCCTTCCGGCAGGTTCGGCGAGAGCCAGGTCTTGCCGTACGGGATCCAGGGGTCGAGGCGGAGCAGGGTGCGCAGGCAGAGCAGCGGCGACGCCGCCGACCACGCCTGCGGCGAACACGAGGTCGGGTACCCGACGGGCACGTCGAGCTCACTGCGGTCCAGGCCGCTGAAGAGCTCGGGCAGCCGTCCACCCTGCGACGCCGCTGCGTCCAGCAGGCCGAAGATCAGCTGCTGCGCGGCACCGTCGAAGCCGTAGCGGGCGAGGCCGGCCGCGACGATGGCCGTGTCGTGCGGCCACACCGATCCGCAGTGGTAGCTGATCGGGTTGTACCCGCCGTTGTCGCTGGACAGTGTCCGCAGCCCCCACCCGGTGAACATGGACGGCGACACCAGGGCCTGGGCCACCTGTAGCGCCTTGTCCTCGTCCACGATGCCCGTCCACAGGCAGTGCCCGATGTTCGAGGTCAGCGAGTCGATCGGCTTCTTGTCGGCATCGAGCCCGACGGCGAACCACCCCTTCTCCTCCAACCAGAAGTCCCGGTTGAAGGCGGCCTTCAACTGCGCCGCCTTGGCCCGGAACCGTTCGTAGGTGGCCGTGTCCCCCGCCTCGAATGCGAAGTGGGCGCTGGCCAGATAGGCCCCGTAGGTGTACGCCTGCACCTCGGCGAGGGCGATCGGTGCCTCGGCCACCCGACCGTCGCCGTAGCGGATGCCGTCCCAGGAGTCCTTCCATCCCTGGTTGGCGAGTCCCCGGTCGGTGGCCCGCCGGTACTCGACGTATCCGTCGCCGTCCGAGTCACCGAAGTGCTCGATCCAGTCGATGGCACGGACGGCGTTGGGCAGCAACTCGTCGACCAGCTCCCGGGCCACCCCCCAGCGGCGCATCTCCCCGAGGAGCATGACGAACAGCGGCGTGGCGTCCGCCGTGCCGTAGTAGATGCTCCCGCCACCGAGCGAGAGCGACGCGGCATCGCCGAAGCGCATTTCGTGGAGGATGCGACCGGGCTCCTCCTCGTGACGGGGGTCGACATCGGTCCCCTGGAACCGGGCCAGGGTCTGGAGCACGCCACTGGCCAGGTCGGGATCGACGAGGAGGGCCATCCACGCCGTCAGCAGCGAGTCCCGGCCGAAGACGGTCATGAACCAGGGGGCACCGGCGGCGACGACGACCCGTTCGGGGTAGTCGGGATCGAAGATGCGCAGTGCACCGAGGTCTTCGGCACTGCGGGCCACGACCTCCTTCAGCACCGGGTGGTCGGTCTCCACCTTCGGGACCTGGCGGCGCCACTCGGCCAGTCGTTCGGTGGGGGTGGCCCGCTCGAGGGGCTCACCGCAGAGGTACTTGGGGGCGAACACTGCACCGTCGATGACCGGGCCGACCTCGATACAGGTCGTCCACTCCCCCCGGGGTGGCACGATGACCTCGAAGGTGAACAGCCCGGGGGCCACCGATGCGGCGCCGATCGCACGCAGCTCGACGCCCCGGGCGACGGCTCCCCGGGAGTAGGTGTAGGTCAGGGAGGACGTCGGCTGCTCCCCGTGGCGCACGGACCCGGACGGTCGCTCGGCGATCTCGGTGGTGGTGGAGCCGGCCGCGGCGCTGCTCTCCACCCTGCCCTCCTTCACCGCGAAGAGATCGGCGAAGTCGGCGTCGACCAGCACTTCGACCGTGCACGCCGAAGCTTCGTCGGAAAAGTTGCGGAGGGTGAGCTCCTCGCGCATGCCCTGTCCCACATGCCGGCTCCGGAACACCATCAACGTCGAATCGGCCCGCCCCGGGGCGGGATGGTTCCGTGCGACGAAGGTGGCACTGAAGGGGTCGTCGGTCACCGCGGCCAGGGGCTCCGCCTTGGCTCCGTTGACCATGATCTCGAACCGGGAGACGATCCGGGTGTCCCGGAAGAAGAGGCCCTGGGCGGCACCGGGCACGATGTCTCCGGTGCTGGCACTGATGGCGAACGTGGACTCGTCGACCAGTGTCACCGATCCGGTACCGGAGTTCAGCTGGGTGACCGGGCCGGCGTAGTTCCAGGGGTCGGACATGCCCGTACCGTACCGCCGGGGTGCTCACCGCAGGAATTCCTCCTGTTCGCCAAGGGCGCCGCATCAACTACGACGGGTAGCTCCCATTCCCACTATCGCCGTAGGAGAAATCCACGGGACGGGCTACAATCGGGGCCGTGAGCCTGACATCCGACCCCTCCCCCCACGCTCCGGACGCCTCCGCCGACGCCTCCGCCCCCCTGCTCCAGATCGTGGATCTCCATGCCTCCGTGGAAGGTCAGCCGATCCTGCGGGGTATCGATCTCACCGTCGAATCGGGTCAGGTGCACGCCATCATGGGGCCGAACGGGTCGGGTAAGTCGACGTTGGCCAACGTGCTGCTCGGCAACCCCGCCTACGAGGTCACCTCAGGCGCCATCGTGTTCAAGGGTGAGGACATCACCTCGTGGGCGACCGACGTCCGGGGCAAGGCCGGGATCTTCCTCGCCTTCCAGGACCCCGAATCGATCGGAGGGGTGCCGGTCATCCAATTCCTCCGCCAGGCCCTGTCGGCCCGACGGGGCATGGACATGTCGGTCCTCGAGGTCCGACTCATGATGATCGAGTGGATGGACAAGCTGGGCATGGATCCGGCCTTCGGCGAGCGCCACCTCAATGACGGGTTCTCCGGCGGGGAGAAGAAGCGGAACGAGATCCTCCAGATGCCCCTCTTGGAGCCGGAGCTGGCCATCCTCGACGAGACGGATTCCGGCCTGGACGTCGATGCGCTGCGCACCGTCGCCCGCGGCGTCCACACCGTGCGCGAGGCCCGTCCCGATCTCGGCGTGCTGGTGATCAGCCACTACCAGCGGATGCTCGAGGAACTCGACGCCGACCGGGTGCACCTGCTGGTCGACGGGGTGATCGTGGCCGAGGGCGGCCCGGAACTGGGCGCCACCCTCGAAGCGGAGGGGTACGACGCATGGCGCAGCTGACCGGGACCGACGCCGTCCCCGGACTCGACGCGGCCACGCTGGCCAAGGACTTCCCGCTCCTGTCCCGTGAGGTCCACGGCCACAAGATCACCTACCTCGACTCGGCCGCCTCGTCGCAACGTCCGACGGCGGTACTCGACGCCATGCGCGAGTACGACGAGACCACCCATGCCAACGTCCACCGGGGGGTCTACGCCATCGCGGAGGAAGCCACCCGACGCTTCGAGGCCGCCCGGACCAACGTCGGTCGGTTCATCGGGGCGCCCGACCCCGGCCGCGAGGTGGTCTTCACCAAGAACGCCACCGAGGCTCTGAACCTGGTGGCCCACGCATGGGGTCGTACCCACCTCGGTCGGGGCGACGTCGTCGTACTCACCGAGATGGAACACCACGCGAACATCGTGCCGTGGCACATGCTGGCCGCCGAGCGGGGCATCGAACTGCGTTGGATCCCGATCGATGACGACGGGCGCCTGGTACTCGACGACCTGGACGCCGTGCTCGACGGGGCCAAGCTGCTCGGGGTCACCTGCATGTCCAACGTACTGGGGACCCTCAACCCGGTCACCGAACTGGCGGCGGCCGCCCATGCCGCCGGTGCCGTCGTGGTGGCCGACGCGTGCCAGTCGGTTCCCCACCTCCCCACGGACGTCTCCGCCCTCGGCGTCGACTTCCTCGCCTTCAGCGCGCACAAGATGCTCGGTCCCACCGGCATCGGTGTGCTGTGGGGCCGCGAGGAGCTCCTGGCCGAACTTCCGCCGTTCCTCGGTGGTGGGGAGATGATCCTCGACGTCCGCAAGGACGGGTTCACTCCCAACGACATCCCGTGGCGGTTCGAGGCGGGCACACCGCCGATCACCGAAGCCATCGGGCTCGGTGCCGCGGTGGACTACCTGCGGGGCGTGGGGATGGCCGCCGTGCGTACCCATGAGATCGCCCTCACCCGCTACGCACTCGACGCGCTCCGCTCGCGCTTCGGGGACGCGATCCGGATCTTCGGACCGCCCGAGGCGGAGGACAGGGGTGGTGTCATCTCCTTCGCCTTCGGCGATGTACACCCCCACGACGTGTCCCAGATCCTCGACGAGTACGGGGTCTGCGTGCGTGCCGGGCACCACTGCGCCAAGCCGCTCATGCGCCGCCTCGGGGTGAACGCCACCGCCCGGGCCTCGTTCGGCCTGTACAACGACGAGCACGATGTCGACACGCTGGTCGAGGCGCTCGATGCAGCCGGGAAGTTCTTCGCATGAACCCCTCCCGGTACGCTGTCCGCCGGGTGCTCCCGCACCCCCGCCACGAAGGGATGTCGGCCTGATGCCCGGCCTCGAAGATCTGTATCGGGAGATCATCCTCGACCACTACCGGTCGCCGCGGAACCGTGGCGAACTCGAGTCACCGCCCGCCGTCCGCGTGGAGGGGTTCAACCCGCTCTGTGGTGACGAGATCGTGGTCACGCTCGATGTCGTGGACGGGGTCGTCAACGACATCAAGATCGCCGGCACCGGGTGCTCGATCAGCCAGTCGTCGGCGTCGTTGATGTCCGCCGCCGTCAAGGGCACGTCGGTCGACGAGGCCCGTGAACTGATCGCCACCTTCAAGGGCATGATGTCGATCCACGAGGCCACGTTGCCGACCGGGGCCAGCGACGGGACGACCGAACTGGTGGAGGCTCCCGAGCCCGAGGCCATCGACGTCGACGCCCTCGGGGAACTCGCCGCCCTCCAGGGTGTGGTCAAGTTCCCGGTCCGGATCAAGTGCGCCACGTTGAGCTGGAACACGCTGTCCCAGGGTCTCGACGAAGCCACCGCCAGCGAAGCCACCGCCGGCGTCTGAGGCGCTCGACACCCGCACTCCCCGACCCTGACTCCGGTCCGTCGGTCGCCCCCGGGGCGTGCCATCAGCAGGGGGTCGGGTCGAAGTTGGTCTGGATGGTGGTGGTGGTGACCGCCGGAGCCGTCGTGGCCGGCGTGCTTCCCCCGCTCGAATAGGTACTCGACGGCGTCGTGCTGGTGGTGGTCGTGGTGGTGCCATCGGGACCCGGAGGCGGCGTGGTCGCCGAGGGGACCGGCGCACCACCGAGCCACTGGCTGATCACCTGATCGGCCTGCGGCTGCTGCACGTAGAGGACGGAGCCCAGGTAGCCGAACTCGGACGAGGTGGCGGCATAGGTGGGCAGCGTCAGCGTGGCGAGCGAGTTGGAGGAGAAGCTGCGGAACTCCTGGGCCAGCGAGACCAGCTCTTTGATGGTGAACGTCGAATCGATGGTCACACCCTGGACGACCGACCCGATGAAGGCGTTGAGGGTGAGCGGGTTGTACTGCTTCTCCGCCTGGTTGATGAGGGCCCTGAGGAAGGCGTTCTGTCGTTGGATCCGACCGAAGTCACTGGTCCCGTCGTACTGCCAGTACCCGTCCTCGTAGTACTGGTAGTGCCTGCTGCGGGCGACCGCCAGGGAGTACCCGCCGTTGAGGTGCTGGCATCCCGCAGTGGTGATGTCGAGGCCCGTGTAGGTGTCCTTGGCCGGAAAGGGGAAGTCGAGGTTCACTCCTCCGATGGCGTCCACCGCGCCGCGGAAGCCGATGAAGTTGAGCTGGACCACGTGCTCGATGGCGATGCCGAAGTTCGCCTCGATGGTCTGGACGAGCTGGTCGGGCCCGGTGTTGTAGGTGGCGTTGATCCGGTTGTAGTTGCCGATCTCGCTGGTGTCCCCGGCCACCGTGACCACCGTGTCACGCGGGATCGAGAGCACGCTCACCGCTCCGGTGGCGGGGACCACGTGGACGATCTTGACGACGTCGCTGCGCTGGCCGCCGGCCGTCGACGTGTTCCCGTAGGCGTTCTGGTCCGTCGAGCTGAATCCCGCCCGGCTGTCGGATCCGATGAGAAGCACGTTGAAGGGAGCGCCGACCGGCGCGACCCGGAGGTGCTTGACCGTGACCTTGGTGACCTGGTTGAACCGGTACTGCACGTAGACGTATCCCGTGCCCAGGGCGATGATGGCCAGCGACACCACCACCACACCCGACAGGAGCACCCAGTCGAGCCAGGTGCGCTTCGCCTTGCGCTTCTTCGACCGTCCCGGCTTCGCCGAGGCCGCCAGGCGCCGTTCCTTGCGGGTCAGGCGGGCGCCGAGATCCGACTCCTCGGCGGTGGCACCCATGGCCGCCAGCATGTCGGCGCCCGTCCCCGGAGTAGCTGTGACACCGGTCCCCGGAGCCGGAAGGGCACCCGTCCCGGGAGCCGCTGGGGCTCCAGGAGTACCGGCCGGGACCGCCCCGGTGACGTCGCTGTCGGACCCCGACGCGGGCTCAGGTACACCTGCGGCGGCACGGG
>Ga0302267_10006970_pt1 | contig 11268 bp, 10 predicted proteins | sample III_Bog_E1_3_FD_194555 | JGI IMG/M metagenome (GOLD analysis project Ga0302267, IMG submission 194555) | Peat permafrost microbial communities from Stordalen Mire near Abisko, Sweden - III_Bog_E1_3 | ecosystem: Environmental > Terrestrial > Soil > Wetlands > Peat | place: Sweden: Abisko... | reverse complement strand
CGACGCGGTTGCTTCGGCCTATTCGCTCTTCGACTACACCATCGCCGACGACCTCGGCGGCGAGTCGGCCTACGTCAACCTACGCGACCGCTCCTATCGCCACGGCGTGCGCCTTGCCAGCGACATGGTGCCCAACCACATGGGCATCGACTCGCCCTGGGTGGTCGAACATCCCGAGTGGTTTATGTCGCGCAGCGATTCGCCCTACCCGGCGTACAGCTTCAACGGTCCTGATCTCTCCAGCGACGGCCGCGTCGAAATCAAGATTGAAGATCACTACTTCGAGCAAACCGATGCTGCCGTCGTCTTTCAGCGCCGCGACAAGTCCAGTGGAGAAGTTCGCTACGTCTATCACGGCAACGACGGCACCAGCTTTCCGTGGAACGACACAGCTCAGCTTGACTACCTGAATCCCGCCGTCCGCGAGCAGGTCATCCAAACCATTCTCCACGTCGCGCGCCTCTTTCCGGTCATCCGCTTTGACGCGGCCATGACGCTGGCCAAGCAGCATATTCAACGGCTGTGGTTTCCCGGTCCTGGGGATAGCGGCGCCATTCCATCTCGCGCCGAGTACGGCATGAGTCGGGCGGAGTTTAACCGCATCATGCCCAATGAGTTCTGGCGCGAAGTCGTTGATCGCGTAGCCGCCGAAGTCCCTGGCACGCTTCTGCTGGCGGAGGCTTTCTGGATGTTGGAAGGTTACTTCGTCCGCACTCTCGGTATGCATCGCGTCTACAACTCTGCGTTCATGGTCATGCTGCGCGACGAAGACAACGCCAAGTACCGGTCGGTTCTCAAAAACACGCTCGAGTTCGATCCCGACATCATGAAGCGCTACGTCAACTTCATGTCGAACCCCGACGAGCGCACTGCAATCGATCAGTTCGGAAAGGGAGACAAATGCTTCGGCGTCGCGGCGATGATGGCCACGTTGCCCGGCCTGCCCATGTTCGGCCACGGGCAGATAGAGGGATTTACCGAGAAATACGGCATGGAATACCGCTGGCCGCGTTATAACGAGGATCCCGATCACTGGCTGGTGGAGCGTCACGACCGCGAAATTGCCCCGCTGCTCAAACGCCGCTGGCTGTTTGCCGAGAGCGAAAACTTTCTACTTTACGACTTCTTTACCGCAAGTGGCGCGGTCGACGAAGACGTGTATGCCTACTCCAACCGCACCGGCATCGAGCGCGCGCTGGTTGTCTACAACAACCGCTACGGCTCCACTCATGGCACCATCGACAACTCGGCAGCCTACGCTGACAAGACGTCAGGGCAGCTCAAGCAACGGCGATTGCGCGAGGGACTTGGTCTGAGCAGCGACACAAGCACCGTCCTCGCCTTTCGCGATTCGCTCTCCGGCCTCGTGTACTTACGCCGCGCCAGTGACCTGCTCGATCGCGGGCTCACGCTTGAGCTTGGCGCCTATCAATCTCATGTATTTCTCGACTGGCGCGAGCTCAAGCCCACCGCGCAGCAGCCCTGGGACAAGCTCAGCGATCAATTGGCCGGTCACGGCGTGGCCAATCTCGATGATGCGCTCGTCGATCTCGGCCTCCGCCCCGTCCACGATGCCTTGCGCAAGCTGCTCGACCCCTCAATCGTCAGGCAATTTGCCGATCTCGCCGAGCATCCTCGCGCTGTTCCCGCGGCCGATCGGCCCACCGAACGCGAACGCGGCGGATACTTCGACCAGGTCTGGGATCGTACCGAAAAATTCCTGAAACAGGCGCAAGCAGCATACGCCTCGCGTCTTGCCGAGGCCGGCCAGCCTGTCGCTCCATCCGAGCCCATCGGCCTTGCCTCATACGCACTCGTCTTCCGGCGTCGTCTGCGCGCGGCCATGCATTTGCCTAATGTTGAATCGCTCTTCCCATCCCCGTGGACCGCTGCGGCACGCCGCATGTTGCCCAGTCCTAGTCCCGAGTTCACCGCGACGGCCATGTGGGGACCAATCTTTGCATGGTGCGCGCTTGAACTGCTGGCCGAGACGATTGACGCTGAGGGCACCGAACGCGCGGCGCTCGATATCTTCGATCGCCTGCGCTTGCGTGAGCCGTTTGCTCGCGCCTTTATTGCCCTTGGATTTGAAGGCGAGCAAGGCTGGCGCGCCGCCGCCCGCATCAAGGTGGTGTTGCTAACCGTCGCCGGTGTCGGAACGCAGGAAGAAGAATCGGTGCAAACCGCTTCCGCTTCTGAGGCTCCCGACAAACCGCTTGCTGCACAGGCAACGGCAAGCCCCAAACCAGTAGCGCCGGACTCCAGGCCGGTTGTCCTGGCAGCGTCCACGCTGCCAGACCCCTCAGTTCCAGTTTCCCAAACTCGGGAAGGGAAGCCCGAGTCCCCAACTCAACCCGTTGAAACCCCCAACGTCGTCCTCGCGCCCTCTCTCTGGCTCGATCCCGACGTCCGATGGCTTACCGGCGTCCACGATGACGCGGGCCATGTCTATCTCGTCCGCGAGCGTTACGAAGAACTGCTGTGGTGGATGTTAATGCCGTCGCTCTTGAAGATCGCCGCTCAGCCTTCACCCGACCGCGCCGCCGTCTCGGCGCTCAGCCGGACCGTTGAAGACGCGCTCGCAACCGCTGAGTCCGCCGGCTACCGCGTCGACAAGTTGCTCCGGTCGGGAAAAGTTCAGCCGGAAGAGGAAGAGGAAGTCGAAGTCAAGGTTGAAGTCAAGGCGGAAACCGGGCAAGAGGTTCAGGCCGAGTCATCCAGCGAGGTCGATGACGGTGAAATCAGCGCCGGCGAAGCAGAGCCCGAAGCGAACGAACGTGCAGCATCAAGTGACGACCGGAACTGACAGCCCGACTAGAACGCTGGCCGAAAACAGGGTATGAGACCGCATTATTACCGCCAGTCTCCACAGGCTGGAGAAAATCTCTGCTAAAGGGTACGAAGTGTCAGGGCACGGCCGATATGCGCATTAAATAGCCGGGGTTTTAACCCCTGCGGGATGGTTTTCGAGAACGCTGCTGGATTTGATGACTTTTTCTGCAGACTGTCCTGCCTGGCCGTAGCGTGGGCCTCCCAGTCCACGCTGTCCGTGCCCAGTTTCAACCGAACTCCCGCTCTTCGCTCCATCACACGCGCATTTTTCCACAAATGACCGTCTTGACATTTCAATACTGAACAGTTCAGTATTGTTTAAATCTGGAGGTCGAAACCATGATCCGGGTCACCAATCTCGTCAAAAAATTCGACAAACTCACCGCCGTCGACGATGTCACCTTCAACGTCGAGGCCGGGGAGATATTTGCCTTCCTCGGTCCTAACGGCGCCGGCAAAACCACAACTATCAAGATGCTCACCACGTTGCTGCACCCCACCAGCGGCAGCATTGAACTCGACGGACTGAACCCGCAGACGCACCAGCACGAGGCGCGCCAACGTTTCGGCATCGTCTTTCAGGATCCCAGCCTCGACGGCGAACTTACGGCCTGGGAAAACCTGCAGATTCACGCCGTGCTTTACCATGTGCCCGGCAAGGTCGCACGCCAGCGAGCGGAAGAACTGCTCAAGCTCTTCGAACTCTGGGAACGCCGCAACGACCAAGTGAAAAAGTTCTCAGGCGGCATGAAGCGCCGTCTTGAAATCGCGCGCGGCTTCTTGCACACCCCGCGCATCCTCTTCCTCGATGAGCCCACGCTCGGCCTCGATCCGCAAAGCCGCAATCAGCTCTGGACGCACGTGAAACGGGTGAACGAAGCCGAAAACGTCACAGTCTTTCTCACCACGCACTACATGGACGAGGCCGACCGCGTAGCTCATCGCATCGGAGTCATCGACCACGGAAAGCTGGTAACACAGGGCACGCCGGCAGAGATTAAAGAACAGACCGGGACAACGACGCTCGAAGACGCGTTTCTTAAGCTCACAGGGTCGACCATTCGCGAAGAGAGCGCGAGCTCAGCAGACCAGATGCGGCAGTTCGCAAAAATGTGGAGTGGAGGCAAAAAATGAAAGTCATTTACGTACTTTGGCTGCGCGAGGTGAAGCGTTATTTGCGCTCGCGCGTGCAGATCATTGCCTCGCTGGGCAACCCGATTCTTTACCTGCTGGTGCTCGGCTTCGGTCTTGGCCCAGTCTTCAGGCGGGCCGGCAATGGCGACTACCTGCAGTTCGTTGCGCCCGGCATCATCGGCATGTCCATCTTGTTCACTTCCATCTTCTCGGGCATTGGCCTGCTGTGGGATCGCCAATTCGGCTTCCTTAAAGAAATGCTCGTGGCTCCGGTCTCGCGTATGCAGATTATGGTTGGGCGCACGCTGGGCGGCTCAACCGTCGCCGTTTTTCAGGGCCTGCTCATCACTGTAATTTGCCTTCTCGCCGGATTCAGGCCCACACATTGGATTGCCATCCCATACGCAATCGGGTTTATGGTGCTCATCGCCATCAACTTTGCAGCGCTGGGCGTGGCAATCGGCTCAGGCCTTCAGGACATGCAGGGCTTCCAACTCATCATGAACTTTCTGGTCATGCCCATCTACTTTTTGTCGGGAGCGCTTTTCCCGCTTACAGATACCAAGAGCGTTCTGAAATACATTACGCGCGCCGATCCTCTTTCTTACGGCATCGACGGCATGCGTAACGTGCTCGGGTCACCGAATCATGCCTTCGATCCGCGCATCGATGTTCTGGTTCTCTGCGTCGTGGGTTTCGTATTCCTCATCTTTGGCGCTTACCGGTTCTCTAAGATCGAAGCATAACCATGGCAAGGCCGCGAAGTACTGAAGCACATCAGAAGGTTCTCCTTGCCGCGCTCCAGTTGTTCTGCGAGCGCGGCATCGAGTCCGCCAGCATGGACTCCATCGCCCGCGCATCAGGCGTAAGCAAGGCCACCATCTACAATCACTGGCCAGATAAAGAAGCGCTCTTGCTTGAAGTGGTCGAATTGATCCACGGCCTCAATCGCCCTCCGCAACAAGTCGACTCCGGCGACCTGCTCACCGATCTCACCTGGATACTTACCCGCAAGCCGCCCGGCGAATTTGACAACGAGCGCGCGCGTATGACCGCCTCGATTATTTCCTATTCCAAGCTTCATCAGGAATTCGGCAAAGCCTGGCGCACCCGCGCTATGGAGCCTGCGCGCAAGGCTATCGCCAAGGCGCTCCACCGCGCAGTCGATCGCGGCGTGCTCCCACCGCATCTCGATCTCAATGTAATTGAAGCCATGCTGCTGGGCCCGCTGGTTTACGCGCAGGTCTTCCAGAGCGAGCGCAATGCAGCCCATCCTGAATTAGGCGCGAAGATCGCAGAAGCCTTTGTCCGCGCCTACGCCAGCACACCCGGAACGCACAGATCTTAGCCCACAACGCGGACGAAATACGGTAGGCTGATGGTGCAAGCCAGGGGGTTGCCCTCAGTCCTCCACGGCGGGCGTAAGAGCCAACTCGCTGCGCGGATTGTCCCCGGTCCAAAATGTCAGATATGTCCCCGGTCCGTACCCTCCCCCGTACCCAGCCCCCCCTCCCCCTCTCCCCCGGGGTGTTTTGCACAAATCTTTGAATGGAGAGGAGTTGCGGGCGCGGTTCTATGCCAAGCATCTTTCTTTTCAGCAAGTTGGATATCAAGACCCTGAAAATAAATGGTTTACTGCAAGACGAGTTCGAATCTGCGCAACAGCAATCCGGAGAATAGAGCGCCGATAAATGCCTTTTCATTCAGGCTACCGCAATCAAGCGAATAAACCAGCAAACGCTTGGCTCTCGTAAGTGATTGAAAGAATGTGGGCCGTTGGAAAAGTTTTGGATTGGGGCTTGACAGAATTGTGGGGTGAACCCCACGGAAAGACCCGACCGTCAGACTTCAAGCGGTTTGCCAGAAGTGAAGGCTAGCTTCCATCCGGATAGCCTCCGCGATGCAACACCATGGGGAACCAGGGCAGCGTTGTCGGCCTTGGCACTTCGGCCCTCCAGCAGTCTTTCGGTGGTTCCGTGCTTTTCAGCAACACCGCCTGGTCGCGGCCCGAATCGCCTAGCAGCTTTTCAAGGGCCCTGCGCAAATTCGCCATCCGCGAACCGAACCGTTGTTCCCAGCGCGCCGCAATTTCGCTTTCCAAACGCTGATACGCCAACTGCGCCGCGCGCCCTTTGGGAGTGAGCTTCACCGCGCGCGCCTTGCCTGCGCCTTCCTGTTCCTCGACTGCAAGCCCGCGCTTGCCCATAAATCCCAGCGCCATGGCAATCGCTTCTTTTGACACGCCCGACAGCGCAGGCAGATCTCTCACGCGCACGCCATTCTCACTCATCACCCGCAGCACATCGGCGCAAAGCGCAAGTGAAAGTTTAGACACATTCTCAAATTCCTGCGCGAAGGCCACAAGCACTCGCGCCAGCAACTCGGGAAGCGACAACGCTTCAACAAGCTCCAACATTGCTGCCTCGTCCGCCTTGCTTCGCTTGTCCGGCTTCCCGGTCATTGCCAACCCAAAGCCCAGAATCGGCATGCAATTGGGCAGCGTCGGCGGTAGTTCCGCCACCACGGCTCTCAAAGCCGATCGCAGCTCCGCAATCTCCTCCCACCCAAAACGCTTTTCCCATTGCCGTTCAATCGCCGCGGGCAAAGGCTCCCACGCCTGCTTCGCCGCCGATCCGGCCTTCGTCAAATTCACAATCCAGTCGAGCATTGGCGGCTTGGCGCGCGTGTCCATCGGAGAGGGAGCCATAAAGATGTAGCCCCACCGCATCATGCCATTCAAGTTTGTCCCGGTCCGCGCCCGCCGTTCCAACTCCCGCGCAGTGATGCCTTCTTCAGGCACATGTTTCAAGCAGTTCAGCCACATCACCATCGAAGTCAGCCAGGGGCCATGCACCGCGGTGCTTTTCCCCTGTCTGGTAGTTGTGTGCGGCGTCAGGCTCTCGGCGGCGTTATCCGTTTCGATGGTGAAAGCCACCAGTGCGAACGAGAGCAGGGTGGTGAAGGGAAGCGGCTCATCCATTGCAGCGATTATCCAACGAGCCCTTTCCCGATGCCAATATCCCGCCAATTCTCCAGCCCATTTGTCGCAACCGGCTCGCGCCCGTAGAATCACCTAAGGGCCGGCGGCGCTTGTGCCAGCCGGCCCCCATTACAATGAGCGAACAGGGATCAGAAAACACGCAGCAGCAGCCGGTTTCTCCGGCATGGATCAAGGTTGAGAGGGCGCGGCACCCACAGCGGCCCTACCCCATGGACTTCTTCGATCGAATCTTCACTGACTTCAGCGAGATTCACGGGGATCGTGCCTTTGGCGACGATGAGGCGGTGGTGTGCGGCATGGCGCGCTTCGACGGCGAAGAGCTTATGCTCATCGGCATTCGCAAGGGCGGCACCACCAAGCAGCGCATCAAGCGCAACTTCGGCATGCCCAGTCCTGAGGGTTACCGCAAGGCGCTGCGCGTAATGAAGATCGCCGAAAAATTCAACCGGCCCGTCATTGCGCTAATCGACGTCACCGCTGCCTACCCCGGCCTCGGCGCTGAAGAGCGCGGCCAGGCCGAAGCCATTGCCCGCAACATTCGCGAAATGGCCCGCCTGCGCGTCCCCACAATTTCAGCCATCACCGGCGAAGGCGGATCGGGCGGCGCGCTGGCGCTGGCCGTAACCGACCGCGTGCTGATTCTCGAAAATGCAATTTATTCCGTCATTCCGCCAGAAGGTGCGGCGGCCATTATGTGGCGCGACGTTGTGCATAAAGATCGCGCCGCGGCTGCCCTGCGGGTTACAGCGCCCGAGGTTGCCGAACTCGGCTGTGTCGACGAAATCATCCCCGAGCCACCCGGCGGCATCCATGCCGATCGCGAAGCCGGCATGCAGCTTCTCGCAGCGGCCCTCCGGCGTCACCTGGCCGAACTCAAAGCCATGACCATCGACGAACTACTCGCCGCGCGTCAGAAAAAATTCCGCAACATTGCGCAGTTTTATACCGAAGAGTGATCTCACCATCAGCCATCAATCGCATCGACCGATGAAGACCGCAGAGACGCAACTGACCCCACGCGCGCCGTTCCTCAAACTGAGGTGCGTATGACTGCGGCCCAAAGTGCCGGCGGCCGGTTGCGCGCATACATCGAGTTTGTGGTGGCCGTCTTTTACTTTTTCTTTGCGCGCTCGCTTGCACATCATGCCGCGCAGGGGCTGGTGCAGGACGACTGGAATCCACTCATCGAACAGGCCATGCTGGCCTTTCTTCTCATCGTGGGCTATGCAGCCATGGGCTTCTGGCTCGATCGACAGGCTCATCCCGTCGGCGCCCAGGGGTTTCCCTCGCGCGACGGTCTCGCCACTGAAGTCGGTATGGGTCTGGCTACCGGTTGGGGCTTGGCGGTCATCTGCGTACTGCCCATGGTCGTCATCGGGGGCATCTCCATTGTTCTCTCCGGTGATCTCGCTTCATGGGGATGGCTGGCCGCCGACGCCGCTTTCTTTGCACTCGCCGCCCTGGTTGAAGAAGTCGCCTTCCGCGGATACGGCTTTCAGCGATTCGAGCGCGCCCTGGGCCCGGTCGGCGCGTCGATCGGTTTCGCAGCCTACTACGGGCTTATCCAGTCAATGATCCCAGGCTCCGGCCGCGCCAGCTTCGCAGTGGCCATTGCATTTGGCCTTGTACTGTCGACCGCCTATCTGCGCACTCGCGCATTATGGCTCAGCTGGGGGCTTAACTTTGGCTGGAAGGCCAGCCGCGCCCTGCTTTTCGGCCTCGCGGTCAACGGCGACAGCAGCCACTCCCACGTCATCCAGGGCGATCCCATGGGGCCGTTCCGCCTCACCGGCAGCGCCTTTGGACTCGACGGCTCATGGCTCGCCTTCATCGTGATGCTCTGCGCTATTCCGATAATCTTCCGCATCACCCGTAATCTCGATTACAAATACAACGCGCCAATCCTCAAGCCGGCGGGAATCCCCGTCGATCTCGATGCCGCGGCTCGCGCCCAGCACGAAGCCGCAATGGGCGCCGCAGAGCCGGCCCCGCCCTCGCTGGTGCAAATAGTCGCCCCGCCCGCAGCGCCACCCCCACCCACCAGGAGCACCGTGAATCCGTCCTCAGGCGAACCAACAAGCTCAGACTAGCCAGCACTTCTCATATGCAACCAAAATGAGAGCCTTCGCCTTCCTACGATCCATGCAGGCAATGAATCGCCAATCTGCGATACTTATCACCCTTTTTTGCCCCCGCACTTGCCTATGCCAACTTTTTGCGTAATGCTTATGTGAAACATGGGAGGCTCCCATGATCCTGTCCCACCTTCCCCGGTACTCGAGTTCACGGCAGTTGACGAACCTCCGCGCCCGGTCCCTGCGGCCCACTCATCTCAAGACTCTGGCTCACTGCGCCTTCGGCCTTGCCGCGTTCGCAGCCCTCTCCATCTGCGCCAGTGCGCAGGTCATCACTATCGACACCAGCGGCAAGAACGCAACTACCGCCGACGGAAAGGTGGACCGCCGCTACCAGCAGATTCAGCCCACCACTGTTCAGCTCTCAAACACCGAGATCGACCCCAAAACCCGCATCGAGCTGCTCCGCACAATGCAGGCCGAACAGGGGTTTGCCATGCGTCCCCTGCCGCGGGGACACAAGGGTCTTACCCTCGTCGCCAACGGCAAGCTGCAGCCTGCCGGCGAAGCCTATCTAAACATGGTGGTCAATGAAGGATTGAGCGTCAATCCCGGCGATCGCGTGCTCATCACCGACGTAAAGTTTGACCACAACAAGATGATCTTCGAGTTCAATGGCGGGCCCGACCTGAAGCACCGCTTCCTGCGGCATATTGAGATTGGCGGTGGCATGGGCACAGCACCCGTGGTGCAGGACGAGGGATCACCCGTCACCGGCGCGCGCCTCACTCTTGAATTCAAAGACCGTGTTCCCGTGATGACCGGCGCCGACCTCAAAGCCCTGCTGGCTCCGCTCATCTCCTTCGACGTAAAGACGCCCGTCCAGGCATATACCGACACTCTGCCGCCCCAGCTCAAAGATGCCATTCTCTCGCACCAGGTCCTGGTGGGCATGAGCACCGATATGGTGCTTTATGCCATGGGGCAGCCCGTCAACAAGAGCCGCGAGATGGACGGCCAGGAGCCATTCGAAGAGTGGATTTACGGCAAACCGCCCGACCCGGTTTACTTTGTCCGCATCAACGGTAACCGCGTCATCCGCCTTGAAGTTGCGAAGATTGGCGAACCCATGCAGGTCTTCTCCACCGACGTTGTGTCAGGCATGATGCGCACTGACGGCACCCCTGTAATGGCCCAGAACACCCGTGTGCACACGGTGAAGGAAGGCGATGCCGATACTGACCCAACCACGCAAACGGCCCAGGCTCCGCCCAGTCTCGCCAACCCCGGGGAGAAGGTTGGAGTCAGCGGGGACCAGGACCAGAAAGCAAAAGGCACCATGCGACCGGTGCAGCAGGCCAAGCCCAATCCCGAATACGAACCCGACGCCAATCCCGACAGCGCACAACCAGCCGCCCCCGCCACCGCGCAACCAGCGTCAACCCAACCCGCATCGCCGCAGCAAATCGCACCTGCTCAAACTCCGGCCACGGCGCCCGCTCCGCCGTCTCCAAACACCACGCCGAGTTCGAATTTCAACCCGGCTCAGCGTCCAGCGACCGCGAATTGACTGAAAGTCTAACCGGAAGCGAGGCCCGTCCTGAAAGGACGGAATCCTGGGAAAGCTGCCATTGTTGGGTTCGCCGTCCCGTAGGGCAGGCACGAAAACTCCCCGCAACCCAAATTCATGTAAACTTTAGCTAGCGAGTCCTGCCCGCCTTCGTTCCAATTTCCATTGTGAAACGAGGCAGCTTCGACCGCGCCGTTGAAGCCGTCCGCCATGGCGGATGTGTGCAGAGACACCCACAAAGGAGAAACACCCCACCGATGGCAAAGATTGCAAAAACAGGTGACCGCAAGAAGGAAATGGACACGACGAAGTCGACTGACTGTCCCAAGTGCAGCAAGCCCACGCGTATCGTCAAGCGCGTCAAAGACCGCGAGCGCGGCATTCCCGGCGGAGTCTATATCTCCTGCTCAGTCTGCGAGTTCTACGAAAAACTTTAAGTAGCATCCGAACAATGGGCTGCCTCCTCAGGCAGCCCTCACCCCTCCAAGACTCCCCATCCCAAGCCTCACTTCTGGTTTCCTCTCCACCCGACTTCGTGCGCCTGCCTTCTGACTTCTGCCGCAGATGAGGGCTGTTAACCGATCTATAACTCTGGGACTCTTTCGCTCTCATTTTTTGTGCTCTTAACTGGCCCTTAATTGACCCTTAAAGGCGCT
>Ga0302267_10006943_pt1 | contig 11310 bp, 8 predicted proteins | sample III_Bog_E1_3_FD_194555 | JGI IMG/M metagenome (GOLD analysis project Ga0302267, IMG submission 194555) | Peat permafrost microbial communities from Stordalen Mire near Abisko, Sweden - III_Bog_E1_3 | ecosystem: Environmental > Terrestrial > Soil > Wetlands > Peat | place: Sweden: Abisko... | reverse complement strand
CGCCCCGCAGCAGTCCCGGATGCTGGAACTGGAGGCGGAACTGGCCCGGCTGCTCCTGGCCTGCGGGGAGGGCGACCCGGAGGTCAAGCGGGTGCGCCAGGAGATCACCCGGCTGCGGGCCAGGATCTCGGCAGTCCCCTTCATCGATTCGTTCGACCTGCGCTACAACAACCACGTTCGCATCGCCCAGCCCACCACCCAGGCGGTGATGTTCTGTCTGATGGACATCTCCGGCTCCATGGACGAGCAGAAGAAGAACATCGCCAAGCGCTTCTTCACCCTGCTCTATCTGTTCCTGAACCGCTCCTACGAACATATCGATGTTGTGTTCATCCGGCACCACACCGTGGCCGAGGAGGTGGACGAGGAGAACTTCTTCCATTCCCGGGAGACCGGCGGCACGGTGGTCTCCAGCGCCCTGAAGCTGATGCGCAAGGTGATCGACCAGCGCTATGCCAGCGGCCTTTGGAACATCTACGGGGCCCAGGCTTCGGACGGCGACAACTGGCTGGAGGATTCCGCCCTCTGCTACGAGCTCCTCCACGCACAGATCCTCGGCCTGACCCAGTTCTTCGCCTACATCGAGATCGCCGAGGACACTCCCCAGAACCTGTGGGAGGAGTACGAGAGGGTCCAGTCCGCCAATCCGGGGGTGTTCGCCATGCGCCGGATCAAGACCGTCACCGACATCTATCCCGTGTTCCACGAACTCTTCAAGAAGCGCGTCTAGGGAGAGGTCCATGCCCCGAAAAAAGATCCTGCCCCTTCCCGGCGGCTCGGAATGGAGTTTCGAGTCGATCGAGGCCTATGACGAGGCGATCGGCCGGATCGTCCGCAACTACGGGCTGGAATGCTACCCCCACCAGTTGGAGATCATCAGCACCGAGCAGATGATGGACGCCTACGCCTCCATCGGCATGCCGGTCTACTACCACCACTGGTCGTTCGGCAAGCAGTTCCTGGCTACGGAGAGCCGCTACAAGCGCGGCCAGATGGGGCTGGCCTACGAAATCGTGATCAATTCCGACCCGTGCATCGCCTACCTGATGGAGGAGAACACCCTGCCCATGCAGGCGCTGGTCATCGCCCACGCCGCCTACGGCCACAATTCCTTCTTCAAGGGCAACCATCTGTTCCGGCAGTGGACCAGCGCCAACGCCATCATCGACTACCTGGTGTTCGCTCGGAACTTCATCGCCGAATGCGAGGAGCGCCATGGCCAGGAAGCGGTGGAGCGGCTGCTGGACGCCTGCCATGCCCTCATGAATCTGGGGGTGGACCGCTACAAGCGGGCGCCGAAGCTGTCGCTGGTGCGGGAGCAGGCCCGGCAACGGGAGCGGGAGGACTATCTGCAGGCCCAGGTGAACGAGCTCTGGCGGACCCTGCCGCCCCAACCGGGGAAGGACGGCGGCTCGGATGAGAAGCGGTTTCCCAAGGAGCCCGAGGAGAACGTGCTCTATTTCATCGAGAAGAATGCGCCCTTGCTGGAACCCTGGCAGCGGGAAGTGATCCGGATCGTGAGGAAGATCGCCCAGTATTTCCATCCCCAGCGCCAGACCCAGGTGATGAACGAAGGCTGGGCCACCTTCTGGCATTACACCCTGCTCAACACCCTCTACGACGAGGGCCGGGTGAGCGACGGCTTCATGTTCGAGTTCCTGCAGTCCCACACCAACGTGGTCTACCAGCCGCCCTACAACAGCAAGTGGTATTCCAGCATCAACCCCTATGCCCTGGGCTTCAACATGTGGCGGGATCTGCGGCGGATCTGCGAAGCCCCCGCGGCCGAGGACCGGGAGTGGTTCCCGGAAATCGCCGGGTCGGACTGGCGCGCCACCTTCAACTTTGCCATGCAGAATTTCAAGGACGAGAGTTTCGTCGCCCAGTACCTGTCACCCAGGCTCATGCGGGAGTTCCGGTTCTTCACCGTGGTGGATGACGACGCCAGTCCCAAGCTGCGGGTCGGCCCCATCCACGACGACCAGGGCTACCAGGTCCTGCGCCAGCGGCTCTCCGACCAGTACAACCTGGGCAGCCGCGAGCCCAACATCCAGGTCTGGAACATGGACACCCGCGGCGACCGTGCCCTGACCCTGCGCTATTTCAGCTACCAGCGCCGGCCGCTGCACGGGGATTTCACCGATGTCCTGGATCACGTCGCCTACCTCTGGGGCTTCCCGGTGAAGCTGGAGGAGCAGACCCCGGCCGGGGAGGTGAACCGGCTGGGAGAGCGCAGGCCTTGACGGGTTCCAGCCTTGGGTCGAGGTCGCTGGACGCTCAACTTTCTGCCACCGGCTTGCTCCGGAACAGGGCTACCGTCTCGGGTTGCGCCGCCTTGCACATTACCGGTGCGAGGCCCCGCGCGACGAGTTCGGCGTCCGCGACCACCCGCTTGCCGATCTGCCGCAAGGCGCCGTCCAGCGCCCCGGCCTGGTGGGGCGACAGCAGCAGGTTGTCCATGGTGCGCAGGCGGTGCCCGGCGGGCACCGGTTCCACCGGGAAGACATCGGTCGCCACCCGGATGCGGCCGCTGGCCGCGGCATCCAGCAGCGCCTCGAAATCCGCCACTGAGGCCCGGCTCACCAGGACCAGCGACGCGCCGGGCTGCATGGCGGCGAACTGCTCGGCGCCGAGAAAGCCCTGGTTCTGGGCCGTGACGCCGGCCACCACGAACACGGTGCGCGACTGCCGCAGGACCTCCTCCAGGGTCGCCGCCCTGCAGCCCAGGGCGGCCAGGTGATCGGCGGGCAGCCAGGGGTCGTAGGCGCTGATCTCGCAGTGGAACGGAGCCAGCAAAGGTAGGATGGCCCTGCCCAGGTCGCCCATGCCGATGAATCCGACCTGTTGACGGAACAAGGTGTAGGCATCGCGATTGGCCTCCAGCCCATACTTTTCGGTCTGGTTCCGGAAGTGGCGGTCGGAGCGGCTGATCCCCCGGGCCAGATCGATGGCCATGGCCAGGGCCACTTCCGACACAGGCTCGGCGAACACTGGGCTGACGTTGAGCACCCGGATCCCGTGGCTGAAGCAGTGGGCGTAGTCGATGTTCGGCAGGAAATTGCCTTCGACGTTGAAGATCACTTTCAGCCCGGGGAGGCGGCGCAACCGCTCCTCCGGCAGGTCGAACTGGCCCATGAGGATAGTGGCCCCGGACGCCTTCTCGGCAAAGACGGCGTCGGTGACCGGGCCATCCTCATGGATGGCCAGTTGCCCCAGCGCCCGCAGGCGGGCCAGGTCATCACCGTCGAAGATATCCCCCACCGCGCGGGGGGCAGGGGCAAGGAAAATGCGGGCAGCGTTGTACGGGGATGACATGGCTCACTCCTATTCCGGGCCGGCCTTGGTCCATTCGATGGCGCACTGCAGGAGTTGAGAAGCATTCTTGAGGTTAAGTTTATGCTTTATATTCTCCCGGTGGGTATCGATCGTCCGGATGCTGACGGCCAGTTTCTCGGCGATCTGGCGGGTGCCGAGTCCTCTGCCCAGCAGGGCGAAGACCTCCCGTTCCCGGTCGCTCAGGCGGAGCACGTCGTGCTCGTCCCGGGCTGCGTTCTTGGCCAGGGAGAGTGAGCGTTTGAGCAGCGCCGATGCGGTCTCGTCGTTCAGGTAGATGTCCCCGGCAAGGACCTTGCGGATGGCCCGCACCAGGGTCTTGGGTGCTTCCACCTTGGTGATGTAGCCATTGGCTCCGGCGCGCAGGGCCTGCTCGGCATACAGAAAGCTGTCGTGCATGGACAGCACCAGGATGGGCAGGCGGGTATTGTCTTTGCGGACGTAGCGGATCAGGTCGATGCCGTTGCCGGTGGGATAAGTGAGATCCATGATCAACAGGTCGGGGATGAGTTGGCTGAGGAGGGCGATGGCGGATGGGATGTCCTCCGCTTCGCCGCTCACGACGAAGTCCGGCTCCCCTTCGAGGAGCTTGGTCAGGCCTTCCCGGACGATCGGGTGATCGTCAAGGATCATGATCCTGGATTTCGGCGTTGAATTGATCATAATTTTGCCCCTTTCGCCAGGGGGAACGAGCAGGTCAGGGTCGCACCCCGGTCCGGGTTGTTCTGGATCGTGAGCTTGCCGCCCAGGACACTGGCCCGGTAGGACATGGTCCGAAGGCCCATGCCTTTGCCGCGCTTGGAGGATAGCTGCAAGCCCTTGCCATCGTCCTGGACGGTCAAGGTCACGTTGCCGTCCCGGCGCTTCAGGGTGATGCGGATGTTTTTGGCCTTGCCGTGCTTCACGGCGTTGTTGATGGCTTCCTGGGCAATGTAGTAGAGGTGGATGGAGAGCCCCTTGTCCACTTGGAAGCTGGTTGTTTCGGGGTTGAACGAACAGGTGATTCCGTACAGGGCTTCGGTGTTCATGGCCAGGTCGGCGATGGCTCCCAGGTAGCCGTCGGCATCCAGCCCGTCAGGGTAGAGACCCTTGGCCAGGTTGCGGGTGAGGGACAGGGCGCGCTCGGCGATGTCGGCGACCTTGGCGGCGTCCGCCGCTTCCGGCAGGGATTGGGAGCTCAATTGGGAATGCAGGACCCTGCTGAGGAAGGCCAGGCCGGTCAGGAGCTGGCCGAGCCCGTCGTGGAGATCGCGGCCCAGGCTCTGCTGGGCCTTGGTGCCGATGTCCAGGATGTCGCGCTCCAGGTGCTTGCGCGCGGTGATTTCCTGGGAGACCTGGACGAACCCGGTCAACGCCCCCTCGTGGTCCAGCACCGGGTAGGCGTGGGCGGCGAGGCTGGTGCCGCCGAAGACCAGTTCGCCCTGCTCCGGGCACAACGACTTCAGCGATTTGATGACGAAACAATCGACACAGGGCGTCTCCCGGCCATACAGCGTCTGGTAGCAATGGGTCCCGACCAGGTGCTCCAGGTTCGACTGGAACGGCTCCATGAGATTCTTGTTGGCCCAGATCACCTTCATGTCCGGGTCGAGGTAGATCACCCGGTCGGACATGATGCCCAGGATCAACGCTTTCTCCCGTTCGGATTTGCGCAGGGCCGCGTCGGCCTTTTTCTGCTCAGTCAAATCATAGGAAATGCCATGGCTCTGGAAGAACTTGCCCTCGCCGTCGTAGAGCACCCTGGCATACGTGGTCGTGTCGAGCACCGAGCCGTCCTTGCGGACAAACTTCAGATTGATGTCGTTAGCGGAGCCGGCCTTTTTAAGCCACTCCCAGTGCTCTTCCATATCGACCTTGCATTCGGGGGTCAGAAAATCGGTAAGCGGCCTACCGATGACTTCTTCCCTGGCAAATCCAATGGATATAAGCCAAGCCTCGTTGACCTCAAGGATATGGGCGTTTTCGTCCAGGGTGTCAAAAATAAATGGCGCTGTTTGATATAGGAGATTGAAGCGTTCTTTAGTCTCTTTCAGGACATTTTGCAGAAAGTGGATGCCTTCTTCGGTATTTTCAATTTCATTGATCTTTTCGTGCATAAAAGACTGAAAATTGAACAGGGTACTATCATGGGGTTGGCGCTTGGAATCCGGTTTCATTGGCGTTTGGGGCTCCCGTCCAGAAGCATGGGCTCACGGGCGAATAGTATGGCCTGGACTGCCTGATGTCAAGGTAAATGCTATATTATTCTAGCGCTTTGCAGGGATAGGGGAATTTCGTAGCCGGACCCCCCGGGTTTTTCGTAGCTCAGATTAAGGGTTTCGCCTGATGGGTTAAAAAGCGTCCAAGGATTACCCTTTTTTGAGAGAGGGTGTTCCAATGGGTAAATTCGAGATCAATATATTGCTATTTGCATATAGCATAAAGACCTTGGCTTGGAACGGGTTCGGAAAGCCGGCTCAGTCATGAGCCTGGATATTCTCGAGATGAAGGCCATCACCAAGACGTTTCCCGGGGTCAAGGCCCTGAGCAACGTCAGTTTTCAGGTGGCGGAAGGGGAAATCCACTGCCTGGTGGGGGAGAACGGGGCCGGGAAGTCGACCCTGATGAAGGTATTGAGCGGTGTCTATCCGCTCGGCAGCTACACCGGAGACATCCTCTTCAACGGCACGGTCCAGGCGTTCTCGGGCATCTCCGACAGCGAAAAGGTCGGCATCGCCATCATCCATCAGGAACTGGCGCTGGTGCCGGACCTGACGGTCTACGAGAACATCCTGCTGGGGCATGAGATCCGCAAGGGCATCGCGATCGACTGGAACGAGACGATCCGCCGGGCCTCCGAGATGCTCAAGAAGGTGGGGCTCGATCTGAATCCGGCCACCCTGGTCAAGGACCTGGGCGTCGGCAAGCAGCAGCTGGTGGAAATCGCCAAGGCCCTGAGCCGGGACGTCAAGCTGCTGATCCTGGACGAGCCCACCGCGGCCCTGAACGAGGACGACTGCGACAACCTGCTGATGCTCATGGACGGGCTGCGCAAGCAGGGCGTGACCTGCGTGCTCATCTCGCACAAGTTGAAGGAAGTGATCCGGATCGCCGACAAGGTGACGGTGCTGCGCGATGGCCAGACCGTCTGCACCCTGGACGCGCACCAGGGCGAGGTCACCGAATCCGCGCTGATCAAGCACATGGTCGGGCGGGAGATCGACGACATCTTTCCCAAGCGCACCCACGTCCGCTCCGAGGAGGTGGTGCTGGAAGTCTCCAACTGGAGCGCCGACACCGCCCAGCGGTCGGTGCTCAAGGACATCAGCTTCACCCTGAAGAAGGGCGAGATCATCGGTTTCGCCGGCCTGATGGGTTCCGGCCGGACCGAACTGGCCCGGAGCATCTTCGGCAATCCGGACGGCTACAGGCTGCGCGGGGAGATGCGGGTCAAGGGCGTGAAGAAGAACCTGGGCAGCCCCAGCGAGGCGATCAAGGCCGGCATCGCCTACGCCAGCGAGGATCGCAAGGGCAATGGCCTGGTCCTGATCCAGGACGTGAAGCAGAACATCACCCTGGCCAATCTCAAGGCCCTGGCCAAGCGGGGCGTGGTCGACCAGAACGCCGAGGTGAAGGTCGCCAACAGCTACAAGACCGCCCTCAACATCAAGACCCCCAGCGTCGAGCAGATCGTCGGCCACCTCAGCGGCGGCAACCAGCAGAAGGTCTCGGTGGCCAAGTGGCTGTTCGTCAATCCCGACGTGCTGATCCTGGACGAACCGACCCGGGGCATCGACGTGGGGGCCAAGTTCGAGATCTACACCATCATGAACAAGCTGGTCGAAAAGGGCATGAGCATCATCATGATCTCCTCCGAGCTGCCCGAAGTGCTTGGCATGAGTGACCGGGTCTACGTCGTTTCAAGCGGAAGATTGGCGGGGGAACTTCCCATCGCCCAGGCAACCCAGGAAGTAATCATGCAAATGGCCACCAGCTGCTAACACCAGCTGCTAAGGAGGAAAGCGACGTGATCAGGGAATTCCAGAAGGTACTGCGGCAGAACATCCGGGAATATGGGATGTACATCGCCTTGTTCGTCATCATGGCGATCTTCACCATCACCACCAAGGGGGTGTTCATCTCCTCCCGGAACATCGCCAACCTCATCAACCAGACCGGCTACATCGCCGTGCTGGCGGTGGGCATGACCCTGGTCATCGTCATTCGCCACATCGATCTGTCGGTGGGCTTCCTGGCCGGCTTCCTCGGCGCCATCGGCGCCATCGCCATGGCCTCCTGGGGCTGGAACGGCCCGGCGGCGGTGGGGCTGGTGCTGCTTCTGGGCATCGTCGCCGGACTCGGGACGGGGTTCCTGGTGGCCAAGCTGGGCATCCCCTCCTTCGTGGCGACCCTGGCCGGTTGGCTGATCTACCGCGGCGCCCTGCTGCTGGTCACCCTGAAGACCGGAACGATCATCATCGACAACAATTTCTTCAACGCCCTCGGCAACGGCAACGTGCCCGACCTGCTCGGCGGCATCAAGATCCTGGAAGGGGTGCACAAGCTGACCCTGCTGCTGGGGCTGCTGGCGATCCTCTACTTCGTCTACAGCGAGCTGCAGACCCGCAGGACCAAGCTGGCCTACAACTTCGAAGTGCTTTCCGCGGGCATGCTGACGGTCAAGATCGTCTTCATCGCGGCGGTGATGTGCTGCGTCACCTGGGTGCTGGCCGGCTACAACGGCATTTCCTGGACCCTGGTCATCGTCGCGGTGGTGGTCATCATCTACGACTTCGTCACCACCCAGACCGTCCTGGGCCGGCACATCTACGCGGTGGGCGGCAATCCCGACGCCGCGGAACTGAGCGGCATCAGCGTGAAGAAGATCACCTTCGTGGTGTTCGGCTCCATGGGCCTGCTCGCTGGCCTGTCCGGAATCCTGTTCGCTTCCCGGCTGCAGTCGGCCACCACCACCGCCGGCACCCTGTTCGAGCTGGACGCCATCGCGGCGGCCTTCATCGGCGGCGCTTCGGCCGCGGGCGGCGTGGGCAAGGTCACCGGTTCGATCATCGGCGCCCTGGTCTACATGTCCCTCACCAGCGGCATGAACCTGATGGGAATCGACATCTCCTCCCAGTACATCGTCCGTGGCGCCGTGCTGGCCGCCGCGGTGATCTTCGACGTGAGCACCCGTCGCGGCAGGAAGTAATCCACCAACACCCCCTTCACTATCTGGAGTTGCGCATGCAGTTTTTCATCGACACCGCGAACATCGCCGAGATCCGCCGCATCAACGAGTGGGGCATCCTGGACGGCGTGACCACTAATCCCAGCCTGATCGCCAAGGAATCCGGCAAGCCGTTCGAAGCGATCATCGAGGAGATCTGCGGGATCGTGAACGGCCCGATCTCGGCCGAGGTCATCGCCCTGGACGCCCCGACCATGATCAAGGAAGGCATCCTCCTGGCCAAGATCCACCCCAACGTGGTGGTCAAGGTCCCGCTCACCGGCGAGGGGCTCAAGGCCACCCATGCCTTCAAGGCTGAGGGCATTCGGACCAACGTAACCCTCTGTTTCAGCGCCACCCAGGGCCTGATGGCCGCCAAGGCCGGCGCCACCTATGTGTCCCCCTTCGTGGGACGGCTGGACGACATCAATGCCGTGGGCATGGAACTGATCCAGGAGCTGGTGCAGATCTTCGCCAACTATGACCTGCCGACCAACGTCCTGGCCGCCTCCATCCGCAGCCCGAGGCACGTCACCGACGCGGCCCTGGCCGGCGCCCAGGTGGCCACCATCCCCACCAAGGTGTTCGACCAGATGCTGGCCCACCCCCTCACCGACCGCGGCATCGAAGGCTTCCTGGCCGACTGGAAGAAGAGCGGCCGCTGATCCACCGGCTCCGGATCACCGAGGCGACTCCTCGCCGCTCTTTCCCGCCGGCGGCCCGATGAAATGCCAGGGGTTGTCCCGGAAGGCCGTCCAAAGCAGCCGGCGCAGCCCTTCCCTGCCCTTCCGGTCCAGGCCCCGGGCGTCGATGGCCGTGCGCAACGCCAGGGCGAAGGAGACCCCGAAGTTGAGGATGCCGATCCCGGCGATCCCGGCCATGCCCCAGGCCAGTCCGGCCCAGGGCATGGCCGCCTTGCCGGTGAGTTCGCTGGCCGCGCAAAGGGCCAGGGACGCCGCGGACAGGGTCACGTGCCGGACCTCCGCATGGATCCCCATGAAGGTGAACACCACCGGCATGAAGCCCAGGAGGAAACCCAGGGCGAGGTAGCCGCAGACTCCGCCCAGGTTCCGGCCGACGAACCGGCCCACCGCGGCGGCCCGTTCCGCGCCCAGCCAGTAGACCAGCCGCCGGTGCCCGGACAGCGCCTCGGGCAGACAGCGGAAGGCGCTCCAGTTGGCGGCCCAGCCCGCCGCCAGACTCGACATCCAAAGGAAAACCCCGGTGAGGGCGGCGAACGGCAAGGTCCAGCTGCGCCACGGGTGGAGGCCCTGCAGACTATGGGCCGCGGTCTCGGGGTTGAGGATCGGGGCCCCGGTCAGCTTCTGCCAGACCAGGCTTAGCAGGATCGCCGCCGGGATGGTCCACAGCACGTTGCCCACCGTGGCCATGCACTGGGACCGCGTGATTCCCGCCACCAGATCCACCATCGCCTTGCCCGGGAGCCGGTCCTCCAGGGCCGCGGCCAGGCTGGCGGCGGTCATGGCCGGCTGCTTGGAGGCCAGGGTGAAGCCGGCGAACTGCATGGTGATGAAGCTGACGCTGTAGTTGGCGGCGAAGCCCAGCCCGGCCACCATGGGCGCCAGGGCCGCCATGGCAATGGCGTATTTCAGGGCCGCGGTGAAGGCGGTGAGGACTCCGCCCCAGGCGGCGGACCAGAAGGTCCCCACCCACTCTTCCCGGGAATTGGCGATGTAATGTTCCCCGGTCTGCCCGGTGTGCTCCACCACCTTCCGGGCCAGTCTGCGGGTGGTGCTGTGCAGGAGGCTGCGGAAACTCCTGTGGCTGGTGGACCGGCGGATCAGGGTGGCGGCGAAGGCCTGGCCATCCAGGGGTCCCGCGGCCAGGCTCACCAGTTCCTCCATGCGCTGCAGGTGGGCCTCCAGAAGGTCCAGGCGGAACACCAGTTCCGACGAGACGCCGTGGCTGTCCAGGTAGTCCAGGGCGGCCTGCAGCCGGATCCGGCAGGCGGCCAGGAGCTCCGGCCAATCGGTGTCCTCACCCCGGCGCAGGGCGGCCATGGTTTCGGGCAGCCGGCCGAACGGTGAATCCAGCTCCCGCTCGTCGGGCGCCAGCCCCAGAAGATCCCGGGCCAGCCCCAGGGCCGTGGCCCGGTAGGCCAGGAGCTGGGCGGCATCCCAGATCGCTTCCCCGGGCAGGACCAGCATTTCCCGCCAGGGCCGGGACTGGTCCTTGGCCAGGTTCTGGATCCAATCGGCGTCATCCTCCGAAAGCTCCAACCGATCGAGCAGCGCCGAGAGATCGGCTTCGGGATCCAGCCGGGGCACGAACCGCTCCACCACCCGATGCATCAGTTCCCGCAGGAAGGCGGTGTGGGAGCACAGACCGGTGTCGGCCAGCAGCCGGACCGCGCTGGTGTGGCCCCAGACCTTGCGGATCCGCGCCCGCCAATCCGGTCCCTGGGGATGTTCCTGGAGCGCGGTGTTCAAGGTCGCCAGTCTGGCTGTCCGCTTGGAATGATCTCCGGCCCTGGGCGAGCCCTCCACCAGCCACCGCAACAACCCTTCGAACCACACTTCGTCACTGGCCTGGGTGTTGAGAAGCAGGTAAAGAATGGGTGGCAAAGAGACCCCCTTGGCAAATAACAGCAGCCCCATCTTAGCGCACCCGCAATCGCGGCCCGAGGCGCCCCTCCTGTGGCACCATCAGACAATGCCTGCGCTTCCCGACGCCCTCCGCTCCCTCCGACATCGCAACTACCGCCTTTTCTGGGTTCCTCGCTGTTCCAGGTGGGTAGCCGCCATTTAAAA
>Ga0302267_10006939_pt1 | contig 11315 bp, 10 predicted proteins | sample III_Bog_E1_3_FD_194555 | JGI IMG/M metagenome (GOLD analysis project Ga0302267, IMG submission 194555) | Peat permafrost microbial communities from Stordalen Mire near Abisko, Sweden - III_Bog_E1_3 | ecosystem: Environmental > Terrestrial > Soil > Wetlands > Peat | place: Sweden: Abisko... | reverse complement strand
CAGAGCCGGTCCCGTGATGTTGGCAAACTGGAAGATGGCGCCACCCCAGGTGACGGCGTTTACAAAATGCGCCTCGGGAACCATGTGGGGAATCAGGGCAGAACTGGCTGGCCCGGAGAATGCGCGGCCCGTGCCGATGACGAACAGCACTGCATAGATGGGAAGAACCGCGTGCAAGCCAGAGCGGAAGAGAATGAGCAAAGCCGTTGTGGAAAGGAACTGCAATCCGTAGCAGACCAGAATGATCTGACGCCGGTCAAAGCGGTCGGCCACATGGCCCGCCGGAAGCAGAAACAAAAGGCCCGGCAAAAACAGAGCCAGCCCCGTATACCCAAGGTCAAGCGCCCGGTGAGTGATGGAATAGACCTGCCACGCCACCGCGACCGATTGCGCCTCGGCTCCCAGAATGCCCAGGACACGCGCCAACTGGTAGCGTCTGAAGTCGCGGGAAGCGAAGGCCTCCATGCCGCGGCGGGGCGGCTTCTGTTGAGGGGGATGCATAGACTGCCCTTAGGTTAAATCGCCGGGCAGCAAAGGTCACGGACGCAACGATCGGATGTGACGATCCGATGCAAAGTTCGATGGAGACCATTGCAAGCATTTGGTTGATCTTGCCGCCAACCGCATCCAACTCTGAAGTGATCCTCTTCGCTCCATCGCCGCCCCACGCCGTAGTCTCTCGCGGGCATCACATCCTGGTGCCCCACTGGCTCAGGCACCTGGGTCCGCTGGGACTTTTCGCGGTCGCCGTAGTTGATTCGTCGGTGATTCCACTGCCCATACCTGGCAGCACCGATCTGCTGCTGCTGTGGCTCGTTTCGCACAATGGAGATCCCTGGTTGCTGGCCCCGACCGCGATTGCAGGCAGCCTCGTGGGCGGATACACCACTTGGCGCCTGGGCCGCAAAGGTGGCGAGGCGGCGCTGCAACGCTGGGTTTCCCCTCGCCTGCTTGCCCGTATCGTCCGCTGGGTTGAGCATCATCCTCTGCTGTCGGTATTTCTTCCGGCAGTTCTGCCCCCGCCCATTCCGCTTTCGCCATTTGTGCTCGCTTCCGGAGCGCTCGGGGTCACCCTTAAACGCTTTCTGGCCGCCTTTGGAGCCGCTCGCATTCTGCGCTACTCGCTCATCGCGTGGCTCGCTGTCGCTTACGGACGCCGTGCGGTCCGCCTCTGGTCCAATGAGCTTCAGAGGTGGTCAACCCCGCTGCTCTGGACATTTCTGGCCCTGTTTATCGCAGGCGCGGGATTTGCGATCTGGAAGCTTCGCACACAGCCGAAGCCCGGCTCAGCGGAAGATCGGGAGATCGACGCCGTTGCCTCTCGCGTGAATTGAGCCACTTGAAAGCATTGCCGTGAAATGCCGAACAGTTAGACGAGGAAGTTATAAGGGTGAAATCGCTGGATGCAGCGAAGCATCCTAGCCTCGCCTTGTTAATTTTGAAGAAACTTTTCCGTATCCCGAGCAAAAACCGTGCTATAAGTACAGTCAGAAGTCCATCCCCAACAATCAGGCGCTTGAAGACTTTGCCACCGGTCCCGGCCAGCATCCGGTGTTTCCCCCATTTATGTGTCAGGTCTTCCTAAGGAAAGCCACCCAGTAACTCCTGCCTGCCATTTCCAAGCGCAGGCTCACGCAGCGGATAACTCGACGGAAAGGAAAAACAAATGGCCGACATCGTTGTTGTAGTTCCGGGCTCACAGCCCATTACCAAGATGAAGCGTAAGACCAAGGACAACCTTTGGATCATCTTCACTGACAAGTTCGACTGGGAACCGGACAATACGAATTCCGGCTTCTACCCCCCGCTTCTTCCGTGCGGCACACACGGAACAGCCAATCAAAACACTGCATATGGTCCGTTCGTGGCAACAAGTAAAGCGACCGTGAACTTCTACGATCCTCCGCTCAAAAAAGGGCAGCGCAAAAAACCTCTCTCAGGCCCGCACTCCATCACGATAAGCTAGCCGAAACTTCAGTTCGCCGGCGACGGTCCCCCACCTTCGCGGCCTGTCCTGCTCTCGACACAGCTACTCAGGTAACTCCTGCCTGCCATTTCCAAGCGCAGGCTCACGCAGCGGATAACTCGACAGAAAGTGTGAACACATGGCCAAGGTATTTATTGTTCTCCCAAACTCAAAGCAGACCACCCCAATGGATTCAAATGCGGATGAGCTTTGGATCATCTTCACCCAACCGTACGACTGGAACTATGTAGATAACCAGTGCAGCTTTGACAGTAATGACCTTCCGCCAAACGGAACGAATCAGGGAGACGCCAGTAAAGTGATTGGGTACGGTCCAATCAAGGTCAAGAAGCTCGGCAAAGGCAAATTGGATTTCGGCGACCCATCGCTCAATAGCCCTGTTAGGGATGAGCACGGCAAAGGCCTGTTAGGGACCCCGCACTCGATCACGATAAGTTAGCCATGGCTCCGGTTGGCCAGCGGAGATCGCTCATTGGCTGGTCAACCATTCGTCACACGTATTCTGGTTCGGTTTTCACGTTGACGATTCAAGCCGGACGAGAGCATGGCCACGCAAGTAACCCCTGCCTGCCGTCTCCAAACGCAGGCTCACGCAACGGATCACTCAACAGAAAGGAAAACGAATGGCCGACATAGTTGTAGTTGTTCCAAACTCGCAGCAGGACACCGCCGTGGACTCAACGAAGGGGGATAAACTTTGGATCATCTTCACCGATTCCTTCTGCTGGGATCCAACCGATCCCGGACACGGCTTCGATCACAAACTTCTTGCAAAAGGTGTGTACGGCACTTCCGGTCAACTGACAGCATTTGGACCGTACCCGGCTAAACGTGCCAGCAAGGTAACGTTCCCCGATCCTTCACCCGCTCCATGTCCTGCTGTTAAACCAAAGAAAGGCAAGAAGCCGATCTCAGGCCCGCACTCCATCACGATAAGCTAGCCGAAACTTCAGTTCGCCGGCGGAACTCCCCCAACGCCGCCGCCGGTTCAAACGCTCGCCGTCCCAAGCCCGGGTATCGACTATCCTGTTTCTTGGACTCCCAATCCCAGCCTGCGCGAACAGTCCCAAGCCCGTGGGCGGCGGCGGCAGTAGCCCTCTGCGGCGTGTGCGCCTTTCTTGAGTTGTATTGCACCCAGCCGCTGCTTCCCTTGCTGGCGCGCGTCTTTCATGCCTCAAAGACCGGCGTGGGCATGACTGTTTCCGCGGCAACCCTGGGGGTCGCGCTCTCCGCCCCGGTCTTTGGCGCGCTCACTGAGCGCATCTCCCGCAAGCGCGTCATTGTCGCTTCGCTGATTGGCGTCAGCGTGCCCACGCTGCTTGCCGCCACCTCCACTTCGCTTTCGCAGCTCATCTTCTGGCGCTTTCTCGAGGGCGTAACGGTGCCTGGAATCGTCGCCGTCGTCGTCACTTACATTGGCGAGGAGTGGCCGCCGGACCGCGTCGCTCTTATCATGAGCTTCTACGTCAGCGGAACAGCCCTCGGCGGGTTCATCGGCCGCGTCTCCGGCGGCTTGCTGGCCGATTGGATCAGCTGGCGCGCCAGTTTCCTGGTGCTGGGCGCGGCGTCGCTGGCCGGCGCCGCTGCCGTGGCTGCATGGCTGCCGCCCAGCAGGCAGGCTATGGTTCAGCCGGGCCGCCGCCCGAACAACCGTGCGCAGCCCGGCGCGCTGCTTTCGTTCCCGTACCAGGTGCAGGAACTCTTCCGCAGCCGCCGCCTGATAGCCACTTTTGCCGTCGGCTTCAACGTATTGTTCTCACTGGTCGGAGTGTTTACCTGGATCACCTTCCACCTTAGCGCGGCCCCGTTTCTGCTTTCCACCGCCGCGCTCAGCTCACTCTTTTTCGTTTACCTCATCGGACTGGTGGTCACACCTGTGGCCGGCTTCCTGATCACCAGGGTCGGGCTGCGCGCGGGCATTGCCGGCGCCATCTCGCTCTCCATCGCAGGCGTTCTGCTCACCCTGTCCCCATCGCTGCCGGTCATCGTGCTGGGGCTGACCATGCTCTCTTCCGGCGTTTTTATATCCCAGACCGCCTCGCAGACCCATCTGAGGGAAGCAGCGCCGCCGCATGCCAGAGTGACCGCGGCCGGCCTCTACCTGACCTGCTACTACCTGGGCGGCACAGCGGCCGGCGTTCTTCCCGGAGTCTTTTGGGCGCTTGGAAAGTGGCCGGCATGCGTGGGCTTTATTGTCACGATGCAGGCCGCGGCACTTGCCATCGCCCTCATCGGCTGGCGCGCTCCCAGAGCCGCAGGCTCCGGTCTGGCTGAAGTTCCTGTTCACTGAGACGCGGCTCAAGCGTAAGAAGATGCTTCCGTTACGCAATCCGTGAACCCGATACGAGCCAACGAGAATCTAACTAGTTGTATGCGGCGGCCGTGAGCATCTGCCAGCAGAGGCCATCAATCCGCATCGGCTCCCCTTGCCGGGATAGTAAAACCCTGAACTTCCCCGGATCGCGAAAAAGAAAGCGACCACAGGAGAATACTTTTGCCCTCATCGCTGCCCGCATCGCCGTCCCCCGCAGGCGACGGCGTCACCATCAACAATCCGCAGCCCGCCTTGCAGGTTCCATGGAAGCCCCGCGCCAATCCATGGCTCATCGCCGCCACGGTGGCGCTGGCGGCTTTCATGGAAGTGCTGGACACGTCGATTGCCAACGTCGCCCTGCCCCACATCGCAGGCTCGCTGGGAGCAAGCACCGACGAAGGCACCTGGGTGCTGACCAGCTATCTGGTCTCGAACGCAATCGTCCTCCCGTTGGGCGGTTGGGCCTCAAGCGTGCTCGGCCGGCGCAACTTCTTCCTCTTGTGCATCGTCATCTTCACCGCTTCCAGCTTTCTCTGCGGCGCGGCACTCTCGCTGCCCATGCTTCTGCTCTTCCGCATCATCCAGGGAGCCGGCGGCGGCGGCTTGCAGCCCATGGCCCAAGCCATCATGGCCGACTCCTTCGAACCCCAGAAGCGCGGCCAGGCCTTCGCGCTCTACGGGCTGGTCGCCGTCCTCGCTCCCTCCATTGGACCAACACTCGGCGGATTCATTACAGACAACTTCTCCTGGCGCTGGATCTTCTACATCAACATCCCCGTCGGCATTCTTGCGTTCTTTCTAGTCACGCGCCTGGTGGAAGACCCGCCATGGATTAAGCCCGACCGATCGCGCCTGATGAACATGGACTATCTCGGTCTCGGCTTCCTCACCGTCGCCATGGGCGCCTTGCAGATCATGCTGGACAAGGGCGAGGAGAACGACTGGTTCTCCTCGCCCTTCATCTGCTTTTTCTGTTTCCTGTTTGTAGCCGGCATGATCGGCCTGGTCTGGTGGGAATGGCGCCAGAAAGATCCCCTCATCAACCTCAAAGTCTTCCGCTTCAAAAACTTCGCCATCTGCTGCTTTCTCATGGCCCTCGTCGGCGGCGTGCTCAACGCCAACACTGTGCTTCAGCCACAGTTCATGCAGCAGTTGCTGGGCTGGACCGCCACCACCGCCGGACTGGCCCTGACCGCCGGCGGCTTCACCCTGGTCTTCGTCATGCCCATGGCCGGCATTGCCACCGGCAAGATCTCCGCGCGCTACCTTACCGTCATCGGCTTCCTCATGTTCATCCTTACGTTCCGCATCGCGGCGGAAGTGACAACGCTGGACATGACCTTTTCGCAGGCCTCCTGGCTGCGCGTCGTGCAGATGCTCCCGCTGCCTTTCTGCTTCATCTCCATCACCACCGCAGCCTATGTGGGCATGCCCAAGGAAGACTCGAACCAGGTGGCGGGCCTGATTAACTTTGCGAGGAACATCGGCGGCAGCATCCTGATCGCTGTCACCAACGCTCAGGTCACCAACCGCACCCTATGGCACCAGCAGCACCTGCAGAACGCCATGACCCCGGCGTCCATCGGCTACCAGCAGCACGTGAATGCGCTCACCGGCTTCTTTGGCGGCAGCTTCGGAGGACCCAACGGAGCAGGCATGGCCCTGGCCAGCATCTACAACCAGCTCAACCTTCAGGCCGCGGTGCAGGGCTATCAAGACGTGTATATGGAACTCTCTTACATGTCCATTGGTTTGGTGGTGCTGGCCTTCCTGCTGAGCAAGAACAAACCAGGCCAGGGTGCCGCGAGCGGCGGCATGCACTAATTCGATTGTGAAAAATGCGAGAGGCCGGCAGACCTCGCTCCCGCGAAAGTTGTATCGCCCCGCTAACCAATCTCTGCGTAAACTGTCTTCTCAATCATCCAGCTGATAGCTCGCCCGGTCTTCAGCGATAAGCCAATGCCCGGAACCAGTCTCAAACTCGAAACCGTCCAGGCGGCCTCTGCGGATGCCGGTGCGCCGTCGCTTGCCGAAATCATCTCCGCGCTTTCATTCGCACTCGATCTTACCGAAGGCGCGGTTCCCGGCCATGCTTTACGCTGTTGCCTGCTCGGCATGCGGCTGGGCCGCGAACTCGGCTTCTCCGATCTTGAACTCGCCGATCTTTATCATGCGCTTCTGCTCAAAGACGTTGGTTGCAGCAGCAACTCCGGCCGCATGTGCCAGATTATCGGCGGCGGCGACGATCGAGCAGTGAAATCGGGCGCGAAGCTTGAAGACTGGACCCGCCCGCTTCAACCAAGTTTTGCCGCGCTTCAACTTCTTTGGGACAATGTGCTGCCCAACCGCGGCCCGCTGCGCAAGGTTGGCCGCATTCTCCACATCGCGCTCACGCAAGACCGCAACAACTACGAGATGATCCAGCTTCGCTGCGATCGCGGCGCAAGCATCGTGCGCAAGATCGGGATGCGTGAGCAAACCGCGGAGGCCGTGCGCTCGCTCGATGAGCATTGGGACGGAAGCGGTTATCCGGAAAGTTCTCGCGGAACAGCTATCCCGGCCCTGGCGCGAGTAATGGCGGTTGCGCAGCATCTCGATCTCTTCGCGTTTGAGCGCAGCCCCGTTCAAGCCATGCTGGCTCTGCGCGAACGCAGCGGACGCTGGTTCGATCCGCAGGTGGTCGCGGCCGCGGAATCGTTGCATAGCCGCGGAGCGCTCTGGTCGCTTTGTCTGCCCAATTCCGGACAAAGACTTGCGCACACTGAGTCGTCTGCCTGGTCTGCGGTGCTTGACCTTGCGCCGGCCCGGGCCGCCCGCCTCAGCGCCTCGCACATCGACTCCATCTGTGAGGCATTCGCTGAAGTGGTCGACGCAAAATCGCACTACACATTCAGCCATTGTGTTGGCGTTACGTCCGTAGCCTCCGCCATCGGCACGCAAATGGGCCTCAATCCCGAACGCAGGCGGATGCTGCATCGCGCCGCCCTCCTGCACGATTTGGGAAAACTGCGCGTCCCCAACTCAATCCTCGACAAGCCCGGCAAGCTCGATGGCGCGGAGTGGTCCATCATGCAAGAGCATCCGGCACTTACCATCGCGATTCTCAGGCGCGTGAAACAGTTCACCGAACTGGCATACGTGGCCGGCGCGCATCACGAGAAACTCGATGGCTCAGGGTATCCCAATGGACTGCGCGCGGAGGAACTCTCGCTTGAGGCGCGCATCCTGGCCGCGGCAGACATGTACGGGGCGCTTACTGAAGATCGTCCCTACCGAGGCGGATACAGTCACTCGCAGGCCATGGACATCCTGCATGGCCAGGGTCCAGGCAAACTCGATGCAAACTGCCTCGACGCCCTTCACTCGATATCCGGCGACGTCAGCCAGAAAGCATGTTCTCACGCGTCGCCGAGTAACTTGGCATCCACCGCCGGGGGGGTCCACTCCCCTGCCACTTAAGGCTTAGCCCTGGCTTCCCGCTTTGAAGCGATATTACCGTTGAGTTATTTCTCGCGAGTAAGTCAAAAAAGTAATTACCCCAAGACCACTTACAATCCCACCGGCGCGGCAAAGGTCGCGGTCGAGACTTTACCTGTCGCCAGCCGGGTGAGAGTTACCACGGTGATATCGTCGTCCTGGCCAAAATTCACTGCTGCTTGTGTCGCTTCGGTCGCGGTGGGCCTGGATGCGAACAGCCTCTTCAGCCGCTCGAAGCTGAATACCTCGCCCGATGGGCTTCTGGCTTCGAGAAGGCCATCGGTAAACAACGAAAGGTGATCGTCAACGTCCAGAAAGAATGGAAAATCGACATAGGTGGTAGCGGGCGACAGGCCCAGCGGAAGCGCGCCCGGCAAATTGAACTCCCGGCCGTTCAAATAGGGGCCGGGGTGGCCTGCGCTGGCCAGTCTGCCGGAGCCGTCTGGTTCAATCCGCAAGGCTACGCAAGTGGTGAACCCGCCTTGCAATCGTCCGGTCAGCCGGCGGTTCAGCAGAGTCAGCAGCCGGCCGGGACTCGGCATCCCCTCTGCCAGCGTATGGACCACTCCGACGATCAGAGATACCGCCATCGCGGCCTTCAGTCCCTTGCCGCTCACATCGCCCAGAACGATAAGAGTCGATTCGTCTTCAAGCGGAATGATCTGGAAGAAGTCGCCGCCTACCTCCTGCGCTGGACGATAGGCGCTGGTGAGCGCGAACCCGGGAATAGTAGGGACGGTTTCGGGAATGAGAACCTGCTGCACCTCTCGCGCGCTCTTGAACTCCTGTTCGAGCACGGTCTGCCGTCTGCGTTTTTCAGCCGAGTGCCGGTAGACTGCGTAGACGATGGCGGCTAGAACGAGTGTGTCGGCCAGCGTCAAGACGCTGACTCCGCCACCGTTCACTTCAAACAGCGGACCGTAGAAACGGTTAACAAGACCCCAATGTGTCAACGGCCAGGTGAAGGAGATAAGTGCTCCCAGAAATCCCAGCAGCACTCGAATGCCGGCGAAGGCGGACAACACCCAGCCAGCTTGATCGAGGCGGCGGCGCCGGATGACTGCCGATGCGATCAGAACCAGGGGAAAAGCGCTGAGCAGATATCGCAGTCCGCCGAGTAACCCATCTGCAATTCGCACGCTCGTCACCCAGTCTGAGTCCCACGCGGCCGACCACAAAAAGCCTTCCACCAGGCCTTGCAGCACGGCGGCGCACAGGCTGATGAGCGCAATTAACTCGGTCAAGCGAACCAGTCTGCGATCGCGCTGAAGCTGCAGCAGCCACATCAACAAAAACCAAAGTGCAATCTGCTGGATGGCCGAAACCGGCATGGTGAAGCCGCGCACTATGTTCGACATCGGCAAGCGCGCATCATCGATAAACAGCGATATTACCGGGAAAAGCGAGTATGCAGTTATCCAGAACAGGCGCCATTGACCGGGCTCCCGAAGCCATGCCGCAAGGCTCAGCATGGCCACAACAATATAGAGAAGACTGATGGCAAAGCCCACCATTTGAAAACGCATAAAGCCGAAGTCGGTCGCGTCTTTGCGATACCGAATCGCCTCGAGACCGCCGACCACCGGAGCGTTGCGCAAACCGCCATAGTCGCCGACTGAGGCGAAAGCAAGCGGAGCTTTCCACACACGAATAGCCAGAACTCCGGTGCGGGCCGGGCCCAACCCATAGGTTTGCGCGGGCCGGTTGACATACCAGACCGGGTGCGGAGGCAGCTTGCCGCTATGACCAATAGGCACGCCATTCCAATAAATCCCGTATGCGCCATCGACCTCGAAAAGCATCAGGGCAAAATTGGCGTCAGCGCCCGGGGCAGGATTGAGCCGGAGGTGAAGTCGATACCAGGCAAAGCCGGTGTAGCCCGCGTGGCCCTGAACGCTCCAGGGTGCGTCTCCCTTCAAATGCTCCCAGCCCGAATCGTCGAAATCCGGTGACGCCCATGCGGGATCGTCGCCTTCGTGAAACTGCCATGGGCCAACCAACTGCACAGATCCTTTTCCCAGGCTGTCAATGACGGTCGGCGCAGGGGCCGGCGCGGAGGCTCGTGCGGGGACCGGCTTGGGGGCGGCAAACGCCGCTCCGCTCTGTGACAACAGAGCAGTCAAGGCAAAAAACATCGCGGCCTGCAGCAGGGGAAATCGCATCGAGCAAACGAGCATATCGAAAGCATACCCTGAGTTAGCCATAATTCAACCCTGACATTTGCCGGAGTTTGCCGGAATCCTCATGGCGAGAACCCTCCGTTCTGGTTCCATCCGACGGGTGAAGTGGAATGCGGAGTCGAACACTTCTCCGGCGTTGGCATGGCGTCGAGGCGAATGCAACGCGTCGACTACCAGAGGCTGCTATAACTTACGAGCTATACAACAGTTAGCTAATGTTATAAAGTGTTTCCGCCGCCACTGCTATGAGATTTATCTCACGCATGAGTTCGTAGTGGTGTGGATGATCGCGCTCTACGCAAAGCCTCATGCGGGCTCCGTGCTTGTATGGATTGGGGCAGAGGTTGTGCTGACGGCGCTGCGGGGTTGGCTGGTCGCGCGATGGTTCTCCGAGCCAATGAACCAACGGTTGCGGGGACTTTGATGCCCTATTGCGCATAATGCTCTATGTGGCATAATGTATGAATGAACTGGTCCGCCTACTTCCATCCGAAGTTTGAGGCAGAGGTTCTGGAACTGCCAAGAGCGGTAAGGGTCGAGTTGGTTGCGTCTCTCGAGTTGTTGAGGGAGTATGGACCAGCTTTGGGCCGACCCGACGTCGACACGCTGAAGAATTCGCGGTACGCCAACATGAAAGAGCTTCGCTTCCGGGCCGATGGAGGCGTTTGGCGGGTCGCCTTCGCGTTCGATCCGCGGCGCAACGCGGTGTTGCTCATTGCCGGAGACAAATCGGGCGTTAGCGAGCTGAAGTTCTACAAGCGGCTGATCGACAAGGCCGATAGGCGGTACAAGGAACATCTCGAAAATCTTGAGTCATAGGAGCAGTAGCAATGTACAGAGCCATTCCGGTTGAAGAAGTGATTGCCGCCTTACCGTTGGAAGAGCAAAAGGCGATTGCGAAAAGAGGAGCTGAGCTAGTGGCCAAGGTGAGGCGCCGCATGACGCTGGCGGAACTGCGCAAGGGGCGCAAGATCAGCCAGGCAACAGTTGCGGAGGCTCTGGGGATCGGCCAGATGCAAATCTCGCGGCTGGAGAAGCGCAAGGACCCGCGCCTGTCTACGATGGCGCGCACTGTGGCGGCGATGGGCGGACACCTGACGATGATTGCGACTTTTCCGGATCAGGAGCCGGTTGTGCTGATTCCCTCTCAACTCAGCGAAAAGGCAGCGGGCCGCTCGAAACGAGCTTGATTATGGGGCTTGCGATCCCACATCTCAAAATCGAGATGTGGGGCACCCGGCAGCATGGCACTCAGCCTGGGTCTTCCCGAGGGGTTGGAGGGTCTTCAGCTTCGGGAGGCATGGGATTTCCGAAAACCTCCCACCCCTCCGTCGTCTTTGGTTTGGCAATGCGAGGG
>Ga0302267_10006938_pt1 | contig 11315 bp, 8 predicted proteins | sample III_Bog_E1_3_FD_194555 | JGI IMG/M metagenome (GOLD analysis project Ga0302267, IMG submission 194555) | Peat permafrost microbial communities from Stordalen Mire near Abisko, Sweden - III_Bog_E1_3 | ecosystem: Environmental > Terrestrial > Soil > Wetlands > Peat | place: Sweden: Abisko... | reverse complement strand
CCTGGATCTGCTCAGCAGTGCCCTCGACAGGAAGTGAATCCACATCCGCTGTGGAAACCGGCAGCAAACGGCCCCGGATCGCCATGAGCGCCGGGGCCGTTGCTTGGGTGCTGTCGTTTCAGTGCGGCTGCAGCTGCTCCCGCTGCCGGGGGTCCAGGGTGGCGGCCCAGTCCTGCGCCAGGCGGTCGGACTCGCGGATCCGGGCCGCCAGGCGCTCGGCGACCCGGGCCTGGCGCAGGACCTCCCGGGCGGCCGGCGGGGTGCGTTCAGTGGAGCGTTTGGGCATCAAGGCTCCCTGCAGGTGGTGGTCATGACACACTCCAATGGAGAAAGTTGGCCCGGACGTGCTTGCCCACTCCTTCCGTTCGCATCCCCCACCCGAAGCTGTTGGGCCCAGCGGTCAGGAAGGCAGCTCGAGCTTGCTGGAAAAGGGTGTCCCAGTTTTGCCCACCGTCGACGGAGACCTGAAAATTGAGATTGGTGCCGTCATCGTAAACGGAAAGGAACATCGGCCCCGGGCAAGGGGGGAGAGCTAGACCGCCATACAACTGGGCGTTGGGGGAAGTCGGACTATTCCATTGGTATGCGAAGAATGTCGTATCTTGCGTTGTGCTGCCGTAGTTGATGATTGTGAACTCAATCAACTTGCCACTTCCATCACCGACATAGATTCCCGCGCTCGTAGCCCCCGTGTTCGGAAGGCCGACCAAACAAAGGGATAGGACGCACCTTTTAGCCCCAGAGTAGGCAGATTTCATTATGGAAATGCTGTTGCCGCTGGATGAAGGGAAATACATTGTAGATTGACCAATTTGGAGGGTTGCCGTGGCTCCTCCATTGGCGGCCTGGTTGACCCATGTGAAAGCCGAAGGGTTTGGTGGCGTAAGGGTGATGGAAATCCAAGGGAGCCCTCCGCCAGAGGGAGGAACCGCGAAGTTTCCGTCTTCGCGGAGGTAGCGGGTGGTTCCTGCCGTTACCCCAGGATCAGGGACCAGACCGGCGGCATGAAGCGGGCCTGACCCCACGAAAACGGTTGAGCTTCCACCGGATGAGGGCGGGACCGCGAAGCCCCCATCTTCCCGCAAGAACCGGGTAGTTCCTGCCGTGGGGCCAGGGTCGGGGACCAGGCCAGCGGCATGGGTTGTTCCCGAGGCCCCGAACGCTGCCGTCGATGCACGGCTGGTATCGGTGGGATGGTAATGGTCTTGGCGCGCACCCAGCGTTGAGGCCCCGTCACCACCGGTCCCAGAATCCATCAGGGGAGTCGCCGTGCCCAGGCCGGTGAACCCCAGGGCCGTCAGGGCGGCGGCGTTTGCTTCTGCGGCTGCAAGAGCTTCTGCTGCGACAGCCCCAGCAGCGGAAGCTGCCCCTCCGGCAGAGGAAATGCCACCTTGAGTGGGATCCGCGGCCGTGGTGATGGACTGGGGCGGATAGACGGTTGTGACCCCGGCCTCCACGCTTTGGAGCCAGACGATGTGGGTTGCATCAGCCAGGGGATAGTTGAGGGTCGCCAATACCTGCTGGGCGGCTCCCGGGATCACGGTCAAGGGGGTGACATCGGCGGCGGGGAGCGTGGCAGGGGCGGTTCCCTGGTAGGACTGGTGGTGGAGGGTCCACACCGCAGTGGGGCCTCCCGGCAAGGCAGCCGAGGTCGCTACTTGGAGGCCCTGGGCACCCTGGCCAGAGATGGCCACTGTGGAGAGGACATGCGGCGCGGCCTGGACCGCTGGGAAATTCGGAATCGGCCAGGACGCCTGGATTCCCGGCGCTGGGTAGAGGGAAACGTCACAGTTGATCGAGATGCCGCCCTTGATGTATTTTTGGCTGGTAGCCACTGGCTGGCTCCTAATTGAGGCTCATGGCCGCAGCGTTATCGATCCAAAGAACTGGCGTGGGCTGTTCGACGCCTTCAATGTGGGCGACGCTCCCGTTGGGGAGCACCTGCGCGAAAATCGAGTATTTAGTGGAGAGCGCGCCGGCCTTCACGATGTAGAAATCGGAATATGTGAGGCCAGTGGTACCGGCGATCTGGTAGACCCCAGCCCGGTTAGCGCCCCAGACCCCAACCAAGGTGTCCAGGCCGTTGGTGAGCGGGAATGCCAGGAGCCGCTGGACGCCGAGGTTGTCCACGTAGGCCATGGCACTGGAGGATCCAGGACCTAGCGTGGTTTGATAAACTCCGTCGTAGGTCTCCAGGGCATAAAAAGCCACCCCGTAATTGCCATATTGGTTGTAGGTGTAGGGTAGAAAGAATGCCACTGTGGTCAGGCCGACTAGGGTTCCGCTAACGAGAGAACGCACTACGCCATTGTTTACATATCCTGTCGCGCTAGGATTTACGCCGGCCGTGTTCCCGAGAGAGTCGCCATAACTCCCTGAAAGGTTTTGCATGAGATTATTGTACCCATTATGAATAACCGGGTTATATGACTCAGAACAAGTCGGAGAGATTGAACCGGAAGGACCATAAGGGCTCATGAACATTGTGGATGTAATGTTCCTATTCTCGACAACAGTGTAAGGTCCATTAATCGTTGTAAGGGTATCATTAATATGGCCATTGAATATTCCATTGCTGTATTCGGACATGGAAGACGACCCATTATACAACCCACTCTCTGCACCAATAAGGCTTTCCGTGGACCCCATATTGAGTATATTGCTGCTCTCCAGGCTAAAGGTTCCGTTATTGCTGGAGTCAATTGCAATTAGTTTATAAAGGGTAATACCAGTAGGAGAGGACCGGCTATTCTCCAGATAGCTCCCTACCGAGGATGTGACCACGGTGAGAAAAAAGGCCCCACCCTGGCGATACATCCCAATTAAGGAATACGGCACTGGAGTGCTGCCGTCTGGGGCTGCAATGGTCGCAAGAATGGAGTCCGGGACAATTGCGTAGGTTGCGAACGTGTCGTTGGTCCTGTCGGTAAGGTCTCTGACCTGTATTTCAGCGTGGCTGATAGCTGTCGCTATCCCGTTTCCGGTAACCACGGTTTTTAGGTTGTAGACCTTGTTCGACTCAAGGATGGTGCCCGGGATGTTCCAGCCCAGAGCCCCCAGGCCCAGCAGCTTGGCCTTGGCACCTCCGTTGACGATGTCCTGGGAAAGGCTCATCAGGTAGCCAGGGTTTCCTCCGTTGACCATCAACGAGGTGAACAACTGGATTCCTTCCCAGGGGGCGGCGGAATTGGCGTCCGTATAAAACCACTCCTGCTCTTGCACCTGGCGCGGGATACCGAACCAATCGATCCATGCGCTGGCCATTGCCGCACAGTCGCTCAGGGTGTAGCAGAGCGGGTGCGTCCCCACCGTCAACAGGCCGCCGCCCCGCTGCCCGAAGGCGTCGCTATAGATGGTCCCGCTGGTGTCGCCGGTCGGGGTGATCCGCACGATGGAGCTGAATTCCGGCCAACACAGGGTGGTATCCATCGAGACCATGTCCACCGTGAGGGGGGTCGGGAATGGGTTGCCGATCCGACTGACGATGTGCAGGACCCCGTTGGCATCCGGCGTGGCGATCGCGTTGAATGTCTGGCAGATGTGCTCGATCAATTCCATGGCCGTCATGCCGGACGGCTTGAACCTCGAAATACAGAACGGTCGCACCGTGTCCAGCTGCCAGAGACTGCCCCCCAGGTGGCCGATGACGCGCCCGGGCTTGGACGGGTCGCTGATGGCGCCGACCGTGGATGGGCAGCCATTGCTGATCTGCTCGGACAGCATGACCGAACCGTCCAGGGTGGAGTTGCCGGTCGGGGGATGGATCCGGAACAGCCAGGTGCTGGTGGTGGCGCTGGTCCCGGTCCCGACATCCTGCCGGCCAAGAATCACGATCTCGTTGGCCGTCCTGGCAATGAGGGTATTGGCGAACAGGAAGCTGACCTGGTCCACGAGGTAGCACACGCTCACCCACAGGCCACCGATGGTCAGGGCCTCGCTGGCGATGGTGCCGGTGGTGGAGCTGAGTTGGTACAGCCCAGCTCCACCTGGAACACCGCTGATCTGCTGGGTGATCGTGAGCCCGCTGAGGCTGGCCCCGCTCACGGGCATCCCCGCCACGATGACGCCGGTTGATGCTGTCACATCGAGGATCCCCGCTGCAATGGATCCGGTGGCTGAGAAGGCCTGCGCGTAGCTCACCTGGGCCAGGGATGCGGAGCCGACGAGGTAAAAACCGTAGGGGGTGGTGACGAGCGTTCCCCCAATGAGCGCGGGGTAGTTGGCCAGGGAGAGCGATGCGACGAGCCCGCCCGAGAGCCCCCAGAGTTCCAGGTGGTCAGCAGAGGTGGACGCCGACTGCCAGGGGCTCCCGTTGACGGTGCCCGAGTAAATGGTGGTATTGGCATAGGCCAGGATGTTCCCGGCCATGGCGATTGCGCTCTGAATGGTCTTTCCGCCGGGCCAGGAGTAGCCCACCGGGGCGCCCCAGGTCGAGCCGGTCCAGGGAGTCACCTGGAGGCTTCCATCTGCCGTGGCATTGAACACGAAACGCTGCATTCCCACGTAGTCATAGGCTACGAGGGGCCCGGCGACGTTGGCCCCCACGGTGGTCCAAAAGGCAAAATTAGCGACATACCCACTGGCCGAGCTGGTCGTGGTCCCGGAGTAGGTCTGCCCGTTCTGGACATAGGTAAACGTGATCTCGGAGGTCAAGGGCTGTTGGACGCTCACGATGGACACGTAATCCGCGTTGGCCAGGATGAGGCCAGACGCAGTGGTGATCTGCATAAGGCCGTTATTCTCGCGCCGGTACAGATCCGCGTAGGCCCGGTTGCGGAGCCTCTGCCAGGGGTTGAAGGCAAAGACTTCGTACGGCATCAGGCTCGCCGGCGGAGTGAGTAGCTGGCAGGTCCAGTCCGCATTGGGCGCGTAGGGCACCGACGCGGGGCCCTGCCAACCGTCATCGGGGTTTCCGGTCCAGCTGTAGGAAGGCATCCGGGCGCCGGTGGCGGGGTTGATCCAGATCGCGCCCACGCTGGGCTTGATCCCGCTCAGGGTCGGTTCGATGTCACCGATGGCATACAGGGGGCTGTCGAGTGCCGATTGAGCCAGCCCCCGGCTCGGCAGGAAGGAGAACATCGGCTCCTGGGTCTGGGGCGCGACAAATTGGGAGAGGTCCACCGTGAAGGGAGCCACCGCCTTCTGCAAAACAATGCGCGGATCCTCCATCACCATTTCCAACTGGCTGTCGGTGGTCCAGTAGATGTGGGTGCCCGGATCCAGGGAAGAGATGGATTCGATGGTGGTGATCCGGTTGAGGATCGGATCGACGCCCGCGACCGTCCAGGAGGATCCCCCAGTGGCTTGCAGCCCGTCACCGAGGACGATGCCGTTGACGTGATCCAGGTCGATGTAGTTCTGCGCAGCGGTGATCCCGACCATCACGGTCCAGAACTCCACATCCTGCGAGGAAGGATTGGCAAGGGAGAAATTCGCCGCCCAGTTGCCCGGAGCCCAGTTGAGATTGGAGAGTTGCCCATATTGAGGGATAAAAGAGACCGCCGGCCAGGGCGTTGGAGCGAGGGTCGCGCAGTTGTAATGACCTGAATAGATAGGGAGGGTGGTAGGGTCATAGACCGGGTTCGCCGGGCAATATTGCAGCACGGTCTGGTCTTTGCTATCGGCGATGGTGCCAGGGGTGCCAGGGGTAGGCTTGAGAGAGGGATATAAGGCGGACCACACCTGGACGCCCCCGACCCCGGATAGCTGACTTACGAGGTTCCAGGTGTTCGCGGGGAACCCGGTCTCCCCACCGCCAACCATATACTGCTGGCCCAGAGGGTCAAGCGCGGCCTGGGCGATGGTGCCCGGGGGGAACTGCCAGGAGGGAAGGAAGAGTCCAGTTGGCCCCGGGATTTGGGTGGGCAACGTCCATGTGAATATAAAATACCCGTCGCCGAAACTCCCATCGGGCTCCCACCAGGTGGACGTTTGGACTCCTCCGTAGGGGAAAAAATCAGCATGTGCCGTTTGAACGGTGGCCTCGCCGGGAATATTCATGTCCACCATGAACACCGGATAATCACAGGTGAGCACCTGCGATTGAGTGGCCCATGCTCCCTGGGGATCCGGAAAATACACGTCGTTCGGATGGAGCCCTGTCGACAGGCCCGGGGTGCTCAACTGTGTGAAATTGTTTATCGAACTCCCATAGGCGAATGAAAACCCTTTCTGGGTGACGGCTGCTCCGTTGGATGCCTGGATAGGGACCGGGCGCTGCCAGGAGGGCGGAACATAGCTCCAGGTGACGGTCCCGTCCACGGCCGCAGGGCCGGTGTATTCCCAGATTGCGGTCCCGTCCGTAATAGACGATCCGACGCCCGTTGGGCCAGCAGACGCGGAGATTCCACCCACAGTGCACTGATAGGCGCTGCCACCGTTGATGACCTGATTCCCCACAATATAGGCTGTGGAATCGGACCAGGGAACCCCTCCGGTCGTTGCCACACCGGTGTATTCCCAGGTGACGGTTCCATCAGAAATGGAAGACCCCGTCCCTGCGGGTCCTGCGGCCATTGAGGTGCCCGCCGTCACGCACTGGTATCCCATCGCCCCGTTGATGACCTGGTTGCCCTCTGAATAGGTGGTGGAGGGGGTCCACAGGGATCCCGAGGTGATGCCGGTCGGGCCGTTGCTCGTGGTGCTGCTCACGCCGCCCACAATGGACAAGTAGAGATTGGAACCGTTGAGGATCAGGGTGTTGGCCGGATAGTTCGTGCCGCCTTCCCACTGGGGCGCAGACGGGCTCCCGAGGTATGAATTGGCCAGCTGCATCGACCAGTCCACCACCTTCATCTCGATGGAATAGTCATCGGCCGCCTGCCGATTTTTCAGGGTCGCCGGGTCCACGGTGCCAAGGAACAGCCTGGTGCTATCGGCGTAGAGTTCAAACCAGGGTGGCAGCAGCTCGGCCTTCCCGTTGACATCGGTGGACGCCAGGGAATTCAGGATGAAGGTCCAGATCGAACCGTCCGGATCGCCCACCTTGGTGGTGAGAGTGCCGGGCTTGACCTTGCTGAGATTGCCCTCGCCGTCCACTTCTTGGGTGATTTCGGCCAGTTCGAAAATCTGGCCAGAGACCACCTTCAGGGCGCCCGGGGTGGTGGTGCCCGGATTCTGCCAGAGGTTGCAGGTGATCGCGCGCATCAGAACGTCCCCAGGATCTTGGAGGTGCAGATGGCGCCGCCCCGGAAGGTGACCTGAAGCCCTTTGGCGAACCCTCCGGGTTCTACCCCCGTGGGGCCTTCATGCCAGGACTGGACAACGAACCCGCCGGCCGCCGGGCCGGGGCTCACACTGAATGAAGCTGGCGCGCCGCTCAGGATGGTCATCAGGTCGGTGATGGCCGGCCGATCCCCATTCGCGGTGCCCAGGGTCCAGCCCTCGGTGGAACGATCGTCATAGGCCGACCAGGTCATCGTGAGTTGGGGAATCCACCCCTTCTGCTGCCAGACCTCGGAACCGTCAACCAGCTCTTTTACGGACCCTTTGGGGATCCACTGGATCTGGGGCAGTCCGGCATCCGGCATGGGGAGCCAAAGGGTCGCATTCCGGACGCCCGCGGCGAGCAATCCAATTCGAGGGGTTCCTGGCTGGAAAATCATGATTGAGCCCGTCCGATTCGCTGGGTGCTGGCGTTCACCATCTTGTCGACCCGCCTTTGGCCTTCTGTGGAATCCGCGTAAATGGGACTGTAGATGTGGGTCACGGTGCTGGGAGGCGTTGCGCCGCCGTTCTGCTTGAGGCCCTGGGTGGCGTAGCTGCCGGCCGCGGTGTTCAACCGGCCAACTTGGGCGTTGTGGGCCGCGAGGTTGTAGCCGAGGTTTTGGTGGGCATTCGCCCAGTCGTTGAAGTCATGGACGGGTGCCACGAGTTCCGGGCCTGCCTCACCCATCAGGGCCAAGGTGGGGGTGTCGATCAGGCCGCCGACTGCGAATGCCCCGCCGGTCCCCGAGGCCACCTTGGAGGCTCCAGACGCAGCGGCGATGCTGCCCGTCATGACGGCGATCTCCGCAAGCGCCGCGGCCTCGCCCCCGACCAGGGAAAGGGGAGCCCAACTGGCCCATATTTCAGCGGTGGCCAGGGCTTCAGCCGATCCCATCTGGGCCGCGTTTGCAGTAGACAGCGCCGACCCGAAAGCGGCTCCGGCCGCCGCCGTCATTAGATACTGCGAGGCCATCTTGGCCAGGGCCCCCACGGCAGAGGTTTCGATGCTCTTGCCGAAAGCCTTCACCGCCTGCCCCCCCTTGGCGGTGCCTTCCACGATGGATTCAATGCTGTGCGCCATCCCATCCTGGATCCCGTTCATTGCCTGGAGGGTGGTGGAGCGGAATTCATTGAACATGCCATCGCCCTTGGCGATGAAGTCCCGCATGCCGGCCTCGGCCCCGCCGGCAGCGGTGCCGTCCCAATGCACCTCGACCATGTATTGGAGCGCGGCATGCGCGGACGCCCCACCCTTCGCTGTCTCGGCCTTGAGCCGCTCCTCTATCTGGCCGCGGGACATCTTTCCCTGGATTTCGCTCTGCTGGGCAAGGGACTTCTTGAGCTCTTCGAAGGCCTTTTTATTGGCCTCAGCCTCGGCTGCTTTCGTCGCTGCATCCTCGGCCAGGTGTTCGGCTTTCGCGGTTCGATTCAGGGCGGCGAGCTGATCCAGATAGAGCTTGTGCGCAGCTAGCCGGGCAGCAGCCGCGGCCTCCTGGCCCTCCGGAGTATCCTTCTTCTCGATCTCCGCGTAGATTTTGCGGTAGTTCTCTTTCATCTGGGCCAGGGCCTCGGCCTCGCCCCGTTGCTTCCTCTGCTCGATGGTGGTGGCATCCATCGTCTTCAGGTCTTCGGCGCCCAGGTGGTTCGCCTGCTCCATGAGGTTCAGCCGGGTTTCGATGCCCTTCTTGGCCTCCTCTTCGGCCTTGCGGGCGGCTTCGCGGGCAGCTGTGGCTGCCTTCTTCTGGTCCTCCGCGGCCTTCCTCTTGGCCTCCTTGGCGGCATCGATCTCTTCCTTGGTTTGCGGCTGCGGGCCGGTGTGTGCCCCTCGCATCTGCTCCCGCTGCATCTCCCCGGCGGGGTCCTCCTTTCCATGCTGCAGGGCATATACGGAAGCATCCTCCTCCTTCATGATGTTGGCCAGGTACCCAGGAACCTGCATGAGAGCATCAATCGGGTTTTCGAGCTGATTCCAGCCCCGGATGATGCCGTCGAACATCTGGGCAAACCCAAGGTTGACTCGCCCGAAGGCCAGGTCAAGGCCGCTGGTCTGCTCCGCGATGTCCTTCTTCACCTTGTCCATGGCAATGGACACGTCGCCCGCTTGGCGCTGCATCGCGATCATGCGGGCTATGGCGTTCTGATCGATGCCCTTGCCATACTTTTCAAGAGCATCCTTCCCATCGGCCAAGGTCTCGAAGAACCGGCGCATCTGGGGGATTTCGTTGATCGCTCCCCGGCCCAGCAGTTCCTGGGTGAGGATCAGCTTTTTGTTCTGGTCCGTGCAGGACTCAATGACGGCCAGGGACGCCTTCATGACGTCCACCGGTTTCATCTGCATCAGCGCGGCCTGGGATGCGGCGATCCCATTGGCTATGAACACCTCGCTGTTGGACTTCATGGAACGGGTCACGCCCGTGAGCCAGTCGCCCAGTTGCTCGATGCTGCCCCCCGTCAGCTTCATGGTGGCGTCGAAGATGTTCAGCCGTTCAAGGGATTCCCCGGTCTGGAAGGAGAGCCCCTCAAAGGTGCGTGCCAGTTCATTGGTATGGGCGACAGCCTCGGGGATGGCGCTGATCGCCCCCTTGACCCCCTCCAGGAGCTTGGCGCCGGCCATGGCCCCAATGACAGCCATGGATCCGAAGCCGAGCGCCGCCCTGGAAAACCCGGCGGTCATCTGGTCCGCGGCGCTGGTGGCTTCCTTGGAGGTCGAGACAGCCTTTTCCCTGAACCGATCCAGGACGACCATGGCATCGCCCGCATCGCCAGTGATCACCACCTTCAGTTCATTGGCCACGGTCAATCCTCATCCAGGGTTGGTGCTTCGGGTGGTTTGCCGCCGTTGGCGTATAGCCCCAACGCGGAATGCCAGCAGTTCTGTGCGTGGCGGAGCGCCTTGTGGGACTCCTCCCGGAGGTGGTCCTCCAGGAGGGTCAGGGCGTCATCAAAGGGCATTTGGGCGGCCATTTCCCACCCACCGGCCCGGGAGCTGATTAGTCGGCGGATGGGGAATCGGGCTCCGTGGCCAGGGTCTTCGTCCCGGTCGCGCCGGCCGGATCTGCGGGGGCGTCCGCGAAATAGCCTGGGGTGACGCCCGCAAGCCCCAGCGCATAGCCAAAAAGCTCCATGGCCTCACCGAAGGTCTCGGCGAAGGGGCGGCCGGCGGCGGTCGCTTCCATCTTGGCCAGGTAGGCCGGATCCTTTTCGGCCTGCTCCAACTCATTGTCGTTGGCGCTGAAGATCGCGGATAGCTTGCGAACGGAACGGGCCACCCCGGCGGACCCGAGACGCTCCATGACCATGGGCATGGCCGACGCATCCCCAGCCTTGACCTTGGCGCGGGCCTCCATCATCTGAGCGATGGGGGCGATTAGAGGGAGCGCCATTTCCAGGCGGCGGGTGCTCTGCGTGCTGGTCATGGTCTACTCCACCGGTCCGGTGACGGTGATCGGGATGAAAAAGACCGGGACGCCTTGAGCCGAATTCAGGAACAGATCGCCGCCGCAGGCCAAGGTGCACTTGAGGACGATCTTGTCCTTCTGGCTGTATTTGACGCTGGGCTGGGTCAGGAAATTGACCCGGGGCCAGAGGTAGATGTCGTTCTGGCCGAAGACCGAACTCGGAGTGACGAAAATGGCGACCCACTTCAGGGTGCTGTTGGGGAGAGCCAGGAGGGCGGCCTTGCGCGGGGTGGTCCCAGCAATGGTCACCAGATCGGCGGGCGCGACGCCGAACAGATCAGCCCAGTGCTGGGCGTCCGCATCGTAGATGGTGAAGTCGAGGCCGGCCTCCTTGATGCCGCTCTGGATCTTGTTCGGGACGGAGCCATCGTTGTGCGGGAAGTCCAGCGAGTCAGGGGTGACCTTGAAGTCCAGGCCGTTCTCATCGATGTCACCCCAGGGATTGCCGACCGGGAGCGTGTAAGTGGTGTCCGCCCCGAACAGCAGGGCCAGGAAACCTTCGACGATGGAGGCCTGGGTGGGGGTGGCTCCCCCGGGATTGATGGCCGGGTACGGAAACAGGTAGAGCTTACCGGGAGCGTGGTTTTCGAACGCTTTGTTGCACTGGGCGAAAAGGGCCTGGGTCATCGGGGGGTCTCCTCAAAGGGGGCG
>Ga0302267_10006925_pt1 | contig 11332 bp, 8 predicted proteins | sample III_Bog_E1_3_FD_194555 | JGI IMG/M metagenome (GOLD analysis project Ga0302267, IMG submission 194555) | Peat permafrost microbial communities from Stordalen Mire near Abisko, Sweden - III_Bog_E1_3 | ecosystem: Environmental > Terrestrial > Soil > Wetlands > Peat | place: Sweden: Abisko... | reverse complement strand
CCGGGCGCCGCCCTCAGGGGCGGGCGGCGAGCAGTCGCGCCACCGCGCCGAGGACGTGCCGCGCGCTCCCCCGCGTCGACGGACACTCGGAGGCGAGGTGGGCGCACATGCGGCGCAGGTCGCGGTGCTCACGCTTCGCCTCCTCGACCTCGGCGCCGAGCCCGCGGGCCTCGAGCAGAGGGAAGAGCGCGGCCTCCTCGTGGGCAAGGAGGCTCTCGTAGTCGGTCTCCAGGTACGCGCAGAGCGCGTCGAGATCCGCCGAGAACACGGCGTCGTCCCCGCCCTCGAGAGCGGCTCCGGCCCGGTGGGCCATGCGGGCCGCGGTGTCTTCCTGCGCCGGTCGTTCGTCTCGAAGCGGTTCGGTGTCCATGCGCGGCCCCGGCTGCAACAAGCCTGCCGGTGGTGGCGGCCATGGGGGCGGCAGGCGAGGCGCAAAGCGTTCGCTCCAGCGTGAATGCCGTGCGCGAACCGGGCCTCCTGGAGCCGTCGCCCTCGCGTCCACGGGCGGGGAACGGGAGTTGCTCTGGGGGCGGACCGGCGAGGTGATGAAGAGACCGATCAAGATGCGGCACGCGGTCGCGGGAGCGGCGCTCCTCGCCGGCTCCGTGACGAGCAGCGTGTCCTCGGCGCAGTATCGCCTCCGCGCGGACGCCTATTTTTCGGCCGCCGATCCCAGCTCGGGCCTCCTGGTCCTCTCGGGTGAGGCGCACAAGCCCTCCTGGCTCACCGCCGAGACCGTGGTGTGGCTGGGCACCGGCGACCACCCGGGCGACGTGATGGTCGCCTCGGTGCGCGCCCGGGACCCCAGCGGCTACATCGACGCGCGCCTCGGCCGGATGCTGGTGACCGCGGGGGCCATTCGCCCCGTTCACATCGACGGCGGCGACGTCAAGGTGCGCGCCCCCTGGGGGACCACCCTCGAGGTCTTCGGCGGGATCCCGGTGGTGAGCAACTTCCAGCCGCGCGACTACGACTGGGCCGTCGGCGGCCGCGTCGCGCAGCGCTTCGGCGAGGTGGCCTCGCTGGGCCTGTCGTACGTGCAGATGCGGGAGACGGGCGTCGTCACGCACGAGGAGATGGGCATCGACGCCGCCATGCAGCCCGCGCGCTGGCTCGACGCCGCCGCGACCGCCGCCGTCGACCTGCAGACGCTCGCGCTCAGCGACGCGCGCATCTCGCTCGCCTCGCGCTTCTCCAAGGTCCGCCTGGAGCTCTTCGCGGTGGAGCGCTCGCCGTCGCACCTCTTGCCGGCGACGTCGCTCTTCTCGGCGCTCGGGGACGTCCCCTCGGGGCGCGCGGGCGGCTCGATCCTGTGGCACGCCGCGCCGCGGCTGGACGTGTACGGCGAGGGCGCGGGGGAGTCGCTGGCGGCCGAGCCCGGCGCGGAGGCGCTCCTGCGGACCACCCTGCGCCTGGACGATCGCGGCCTCGGTGCCCTCGGGCTGGAGCTGCGCCGCGAGAGCACGCCGGGGGCCTCGTGGTCGGGCGTGCGCGGCACCGCGCGCGTGCCGCTCTCCCGGCTCTTCGCCGCGTCCACCGAGCTGGAGCTGGTCGCCCCCGACGATCCGCGCGGGCGCGGGGTGGTGTGGCCGTGGGGCCTCGTCGCGCTCCGCTTCCGGCCCTTTCCGACGTGGGAGGCCGCCAGCGCCTTCGAGGCGAGCGCCTCCCCCACGGCCGTCTCGTCGCTGACGGGCCTCGTCCGCCTGTCGTACGTGCTGGGAGCCAAATGAACCGCTGGGCCACCGTGATGCTGGTCCTCTGCGCCGTGCTGGCCGCCGCCTGCGCGCAGATCCTCGGCTTCCGCCCGCCGGGTCACAACCCCTTCGAGCACCGGGCCCACGTCCTCCGCGGCGTCACCTGCACGAAGTGTCACGCCGGCATCTCCTCGGCCGGCGACGAGGGCCCCCTCCACCTCCCCGGCACCGCCGTCTGCCGCTCCTGCCACGAGAAGCCGCACGACGATCACGACTGCTCCAACTGCCACGGCCTCCCCTCGACCCGCGCCGCCGCCGCCAACGCGCGGACCATCCTCCGCTTCGAGCACCTCACCCACGTGCCGCGCGTCAAGGGCGACTGCGTCCGCTGCCACGTCGACATCGCGGGCGGCACCGACGTGCTCCGCCCTCGCATGGCCACCTGCGGGAGCTGCCACCAGCACGAGGCGCAGATCTCCACCAACTGCGACGCCTGCCACGTCGACATCCGCGACGAGGGGGTCAAGCCGGACGACCACCTCATCCACGGCGGCAACTTCCTCCGCGAGCACGGCGTGCGCGCCGCGGCGGACAGCCAGATCTGCGCGAGCTGCCACGCCGAGCGCTTCTGCGTGGGCTGCCACGGCGTCACGGTGCCGGCGCTCCCGGAGAAGCTGATGTTCGACGACCCGATGCGCGCCGGGGTGCACCGCGCGGGCTTCCTGGCCCGGCACCCCGAGGAGGCCAAGGGCGACCCCGGGCTCTGCACCACCTGCCACGCGCCCTCGGTCTGCAACGACTGCCACACCAAGAACAAGCTGGGCGCCTCCACCGGCGGCAAGAGCCCGCACCCCTCGGGCTGGCTCGGCGCACCGGGGACGCCCAACGATCACGGGCGCGCCTCGTGGCGCGAGCCCGAGCTCTGCGCCGGCTGCCACGGCGGCGCGGGCGAGCAGCTCTGCGTCGGCTGCCACAAGGTCGGCGCCGTCGGCGGCAGCCCGCACAACGCCGCGTTCGGCAGCCAGAAGCGCGCCAAGACCGACCGGCCCTGCCGGATGTGCCACGGGAGCAACCTGTGAATCCCCGCCGCGACCTGTCGATGTGGGCGCTGCTGGCGGCCATCCTCTTCGTCGCCGCGGCCTGCGGCTCCGGCGAGGTGAAGGAGCCCGCGCACGTGCGGGAAGGCGACGCCGGCGCGGCGCTGGCCCCGGGCCTCACGCCTCGCGCCGACCTGGGCCACCTCGGCCCCGGCGCGGTCCGCTGCGCCAACTGCCACACCGCGGACGAGCGCGGACACGCCAAGTGGAGAGAGACCGCGATGCGGCTCGGCCACGACGTGCAGACCCAGCTCGCCGAGCGCACCACCTGCAACTGCTGCCACCTCGGCCTGGTGAAGGGCTTCGGCGAGCCGCTCGATCGCGTCTGCCTGGAGTGCCACGACAACGTGCGGGTCACCATCACCGCGATGGCCTCGACGCACTGCCTGGCCTGCCACAACCCGACCGAAGCCGGCGGCTCGCTCATCCGCCAGAGCGCCTGGGACTGCACCAAGTGCCACGACAAGGATCAGGGCGACAAGGCCGCCATCCGCGTCCACGAGAGCCAGGACTGCTCCAACTGCCACCGCCCCCACCAGGAGCCCTGGACGCTGCCGCGCAAGTGCACCGAGTGCCACGACGGCCACGAGACGTTCCACCCGCCGGTCGCCCGCGACGTCGACGGCGGCGCCCCGCACGAGATCGGCCCGCACGACGCCGGCACCGTCAGCGGCGAGCCGATCGCGTGCGCCACGTGCCACAAGCCGCACGAGCTGGGCGGCGCCGCCTCCGGCCGTTGCTACGCGTGCCACGCGCAGCGGGAGCCCGAGAAGTTCACCCAGGCGACCACCTTCGCCGGCGGTCACGAGGCCTGCACCACCTGCCACCAGCCTCACGGCGCCGCCAACGCCGGGCCCCTCCCCTGCCGGAGCTGCCACACCAGCGTCGTCACGATGGACGGGCCCGCCTCCGCGGCGCACGGCAAATGCATCAACTGCCACCAGCCCCACGACGTGCGCGGGACGCCCGCGTCGGCGTGCATCGGCTGCCACCTCTCGGTCCACCCCGAGCACCCCGATGCCGAGGGCAAGGGCTGCGTCGGCTGCCACAACCCGCACCCCGGCACGCCCGGGCGCGCCGTCGTGACCACGGTGGCCGCGGTGCTGCCGGACACGGCGTTCCCCCGGGGTCCCTCGCCGGTGACGTGCAGCCGTTGCCACACCCAGGCGGTGACCGACCTGGGCTTCCACGACGGCACCACCGCCTGCAAGAGCTGCCACGTGCCCCACCGCTTCACGGCCGCCACCGCTCCGGCCTGCTCCACGTGCCATGCGCGGGAGACCGCCGCCGCCGTCACCGCCGGCGGCCACGGCCACAGCGACTGCAAGGCGTGCCACCAGCCCCACCAGCCCAAGGCGCCGCGGCCCGCCTGCGGGAGCTGCCACGTGGAGGAGGCGAAGACGGCTCCGGCCGGGCACGCCGACTGCCAGCTCTGCCACGAGGCGCACCCCACCAGCCGATCGCCGGCGAAGGCGTGCACCACCTGCCACGCGCAGAAGAAGAACGGACCGCACGCCGCCGTCGCCTGCGTCAACTGCCACCGGCCGCACGGCCCGGACGCGCCCGCGGGCCCGGCCGGACCCGCGGACAAGCCGGCCTGCTCCTCGTGCCACGCGGCCTCGACGCTGGGAGGCATGCACGCGGTCTCCGGTCACACGACCTGCGAGAGCTGCCACGGCGCTCACAAGCCGCCGAGCAGCAGCCGGGAGACGTGCCTGGCATGCCACGCCGACCGCAAGGACCACGAGCCGACGGCCCCCGTGTGCTCCGGGTGCCACGGCTTCAGGACCGGAAAGAAGCGCTGAGGCCCCGCGCGGCTACCCGCGCGGAGTCGCGAGCTCGGGCCAGCGAGCCCTCGTGCCGTTGACACGTCGGAGGGGATGCCATCCACTCGCGGGAAATGAACGAAGAGCCGCCGCGAGCCTCGGATCGCCTGCGAGCCGCGCTGTCGACGTCGCCGGTGGTGGTGCTCGAGCAGGACCGCGAGCTGCGGACCAAAGACGAGCACCTGCGCTCCGCGCTGAGCTTCGCGGAGGCCGGCACCTGGACCTGGGACGTCGCCACGGACACCCTCCAGTGGTCGGCGGAGAGCTTCGCGATCTACGGCCGCGATCCCGGCCTCGGCCCCCTCCGCTACGCCGAGTGGGAGTCCTACGTGCACCCGGACGACCTCGCCGCGACCACCACCGCGATCCGCGCCGCGCTGGACGGGCACGCGCCGGAGATCCGCGTGGAGCTGCGGATCCACCACCCGCGCCGTGGGATGCGGTCGATCCTCGCCATCGGCCGGGTCGAGCGCGCGCCCGACGGGACGCCGGTCCGGTTCCTGGGGCTCAACCTCGACATCACCGAGCGCCGCCACGCCGAGGAGGCGGCCGCCGCGAGCGAGCGCAGGCTCGGGTACCTGGTCGGCCTCACCGATGCCCTCCGCGCGCTCACCGACCCCGCCGAGATCCAGGCGCGAGCGACGCGCCTGCTCGGCGAGCACCTCGAGGCGAGCCGCGTCCACTTCACCGAGGTCGTCGACCAGGGCCGGTCCCGCGTCCGGCACCCCGGCTACTGTCGGGGGGCGCCCACCGCGGCCGCGCCCTGCGATCTCGGCGACTTCCCCGCCGTGGTGAACGAGCTCCGGCGCGCGGGCACGCTGGTCGTCCGCGACGCGCAGGAGGATCCGCGCCTCACCCCGGCCGAGCACGCGGCCACCGCCGCGAGGAGCATCGGCGCGCTCGTGATGGTCCCGCTCGCCAGGCCCGACGGACGGATGGTGACGCTCGCCGTCCACCAGGCAGAGCCGCGCGCCTGGACCGACGTCGAGGTCTCGATCATCGAGGAGACCGCCGCCCGGACCTGGGCCGACGTCGAGCGCGCCCGCGCCGAGGCGGCGCTGCGCGAGAGCAGCCAGGCCCTTCGCGAGACCCTCAGGGACGCGGCCGCGGGGACGTGGGAGTGGGACCTCGCCACGGGCGCGCTCACCTGGGCCCCGGAGCTGTACGATCTGTTCGGGCTCCCTGCGGCGGAGGGCATCGACTACGCGCGGTGGTCGCGCAGCATCCACCCGGACGACCTCGCCGCCGTCGACGCCGCCGGTCGCGACGCGGTCGAGGGCCGGACCGCCGAGTACCGCGGCGAGTTCCGCATCCTCCACCCGGAGCTGGGGGTGCGGTGGCTCCTCTCCTTCGGGCGCGCCGATCGGGCCGAGGACGGCACCGCGCGGAGGCTCCGCGGGCTCAACATCGACATCACCGAGCGCAAGCGCACCGAGGAGGCGCTGCGCGCGACGGAAGCGCGGTTCCGCCGGGTCTTCGAGAGCACCTCCACGGGGATCGCCATCCGCGACGCGGAGGGGAAGATCCAGGAGGTCAACCCCGCCTTCTGCAGGCTGGTGGGGTACACCGCCGAGGAGCTGCGGGGCACCCGGGTCACCTCGCTGGTCCACCCGGACGACCGGGCGCCGAGCCGCCGGAGCTTCCTCAGCTTCGAGGCTGGAGAGGCGACCTTCTACGAGTACGAGGGCCGCTACGTCCGCAAGGACGGGCAGCCCGTCTGGGTCCACGCGGCCGTGTGCAGGCTGCCGGGCGACCTCGCGACGGCCTCGGTCGTGGGGCTGCTGACCGACGTCACCCAGCGCCGGCACGCCGAAGAGGCGCTCCGGGCCAGCGAGAGCCAGTTCCGCGCGTTCTTCGACAACGCCACGGTGGGCATGACGGAGCTCGATCTCCAGGGGCGCTTCCTCCACGTCAACGAGCGGCTCTGCCAGATCACGGGGTACCCCGCCGAGGAGCTGCGCGGGATGCGCGCCGCGGACCTGACGCCCGCCGGCGAGCAGGCGCCCGTGGAGGCGCTGCTGGGGGCCTACCTGCGCTGCGAGGTCCCCCGCTTCCGGCAGGAGAAGCGCTACGTGCGCAAGGACGGGCGCATCATCTGGGTCCTGGTCTCCGCGACCCTCGTCCGCGACGCCTCCGGCGCGCCGCTGCGCTCGGCCGGGATCATCGAGGACATCACCGACAGCAAGCTCGCCGCCGAGGCGCTCCAGGCGTCCAACGAGAGGCTCCGTGAAGCCGACCGCCGCAAGACCGACTTCCTCGGCGTGCTCTCGCACGAGCTGCGCAACCCGCTCGCGCCGATCCGCAACAGCATCTACCTGCTGGAGCGCGCCGCGCCCGGCAGCGCGCCGGCCAGGAAGGCCACCGAGGTCCTCCGCCGGCAAGTCGACCACCTGACGCGCCTCGTCGACGATCTCCTCGACGTCACCCGCATCACCCACGGCAAGGTCACGCTCCAGCCGTCCCTCGTCGACCTGCGGGAGATCGTGCGCAAGACCGCCGACGACCAGCGCTCGCTCTTCCAGCACGGCGGCGTCGAGCTGGACGTCGAGCTGCCCGCCGGCCCCGTCTGGGTGGAGGCCGACGCCACCCGGATCACCCAGGTCCTCAGCAACTTGCTGCAGAACGCGGCGAAGTTCACGCCCTCGCGCGGGCACGTCGTCGTCGGGACCACCGCGAGCGAGGGGCGGGCCACCGCCTACGTGCGCGACGACGGCGTCGGGATCGAGCCCGCGCAGATGGCCCGCATGTTCGAGCCCTTCGCCCAGGCCGAGCAATCCCTGGCGCGGACCCAGGGCGGCCTCGGGCTGGGGCTCGCGCTCGCCCGCGGGCTCGTCGAGCTCCACGGCGGGAGCATCGTCGCGCGCAGCGACGGCCTCGGGCGCGGCGCCGAGCTGGTCGTCACCCTCCCGCTCGCGGCCTCGACGGCGGAGGCGCCGGAGGCGAAGCCGCACCGCTCCGCGGACTTCCCCCAGGCCCACACGGAGCTCTCTCGAGGCGCCTGAGTCGTTCGCCGATCACCCTCGGTGCTTCAGCTGCCGCAAGCGTCCAGGCAGTCGCTCGAGGCGCAGGCGGAGACCTCGGACGCGTCGACAAGCCCCCCGGGGTGCGCGGACTGGCAGGTCGCGATGCACGCCGGCTGGCCGGCGCAGGGCTTGAGGCAGTCGAGATAGGCGGTGCACTCCGCGTTGGCGACGCAGGCGTCCATCGGCGCGGGGCACTCGCCGAAGAGGCACTGGTTGCAGGTCGAGAGGGGCGTGCTGCCGGGGCAGGCCTGGGGGCACGAGGCCGCGGCGCAGCCGGTGAGCAGCTCGACCGGGGAGATGCCGTCCGCGTGCGCCGTGACGCACGCCTGGTTGCACGCCGCGTCGCTCGCTCCACACGTGCCGGTGCACGCGAGCAGCGGGATGCAGTCGGCGTTGCCGCGGCAGTCGCACCAGGCCCCGGCGCAGCTCGCAGAGAGGCAGGCGGTGCAGGCGTCGCCCAGGCCCGCGCACACCAGGCCGCTGTCGGGCGGAGGTGGAGGGGGGCCAGCATCGAAGGATGGGCCGCCGTCCACCGGGCCTCCACCGCTCCCCGCCGAGCCGGTGCTGCTGGATGTGGCGGCGCCGCCGGTGGCCGCGGTGGAGCTGCCGCCGGAGCCGGCACCGCTGCCGGATCCGACGACGTCCACCGTGGAGTTGCACGCGGAGAGAGCGGCGACGACGAGGGCGACGAGGGCGGCGAGGGGGGAGGAGCGCATGGGAACTGCATTCCATCACGTCGGCCGGGTGCGCAGAACCCCTCGGCACGATCGCCGCGACCAGGGGCCTCTCGGTCGCCGTCGCGGCGGTCTCGCCCGAGCCGCGCCGCCGCGCCGTGCTCACCGTCGGCGCGGTATGGCTCTCCGCGTCCGTCGTCCTCTCGGAGGCTTCTCCTTCGGCACCCCGGAGCCTTCATGCGCCAGGACGCTTCTCCTCTTCCTGCGCGAGGCCACGAGCCCAGACGTTGGACCTTCCGCAGCGGGGTTGCCCGATCTCGTCGCCTCTGCTCCCTACGGTCATCGCAACGGACGTTGTCCGGCGCGTTTGACCAAGAAAGGTGCGGCGACGTAGTCGGACCCCGGCGTGGCCCCAATCCGGGCAAAGATGCGCGACCCGCTCGCCCGCCCGACGTCGCTGGGGCGCGAGGAGCTTCCGAGGCGTGGGAGGAAGGTGCGAGGCGTGGGAGAAGCTTCCGGCGCCTGGGAGGAACCTCCGGCGCCTGGGAGGAACTTCCCGCGCCTGGGAGGAACCTCCGGCGCCGACGAAGAGCATCCGGCGCGCGCGATGAGCTTCCCAGGGCCAGGAAGACCCTCCCGCGACGACGATGAGCTTCCCAGGGCCAGGAAGACCCTCCCGCGACGACGATGAGTCTCCCAGGGCCAGGAAGTCTCTCCCGCGACGACGATGAGCTTCCCAGGGCCAGGAAGTCCCTCCCGCGACGACGATGAGCTTCCCAGGGCCAGGAAGTCCCTCCCGCGACGACGATGAGCCTCCCAGGGCCAGGAAGTCCCTCCCGCGACGACGATGAGTCTCCCAGAGCCAGGAAGACCCTCCCGCGCAGACGATGAGCCTCCCAGGAGTACGAAGTCCCTCCCGCGCAGACGTGCGGCTCAGCGTGCCCGGTCGAAGTGCTGCAGCACACCGCGGTCCATTTCCAGCGACGGAGAGGGTCCCTTTCCCGCGAACCCTCCGGGTCGAAACCCTGCGGCTCCCCGGGGGCGTCGACACCACCAGCGGGCTCACCTCCGCGCAGTACTCGCAGCCGGTCCTCGGGCTCATCTTCCTGCGCTTCGCCGACGCCCGGTTCGCCGCCCGCCGCGCCGAGCTGGAGAAGGCCTCCTCCTCCCGCCGCGGCTCGTCCTCTTCGAGGTGCTCGCGGACGTGGCGGGTCTCCTCGACGCTGAGCGGCAGGGTCAGTTTCACCCGCTCCAGGAAGAGCTGCGCGATCTGGGAGCTGCCGGCGTCGTAGTCGTCGATGCGCGCGGCCTCAATCCTCGTCGCCGATCCACAGGATGCCGGCGCGGGTCGGGCTCACGGCGACCACGCCCCCCTCCAGGGTCGAGGACGCGACCGCGCCGTGACAGGTGGTCGTCCGGCCGTCCGCGTAGACGCCGTTGGTGAAGAGCTGCGCGTCGCCCGGGAAGAGGTCGACGAAGCGCCCCGCGAGCGCGCGGGCCTCCGGGTCCGACATGAGCGGAGAGGCGTAGGCCTGGTCCTCGCGCAACACGAGCGCGAGGAGCGCCACCGCGTCCGGGCGCGGGAGCGCCTGCCAGCGCGCGCCGACCATCCCCAGGCCGAGCGACGACGTGGTCCGGTCCGCGAGCGATCGGGGATCCCAGTCGCCCGTCACGGTCGCGGTCCACACCCCGAACCAGATCTCTCCGCAGCTGCGACGGCGCCGGATCTCCTCGTCGAGCGTCCGCACCTCGGTGTCGGTCGCCGGGTCGAGCCGTGCCCAGTGCGCCAGCGCGGCAGCGCGCTCGCGGGTGGCGACCATGCCCCTGGACGTCCACGGCCCGTCCTCGATCGCGCCATGGCGCCCGCGGTGTCGCAGCAGGAGCGCGTCGGACCGCTCCTCGCCGTGGGGCTCGCCGCCCTCGTCAGCCCAGGCGTCGAGCCACGCCCTGACGGCGGCGTCGACCCGCCCTTCCGCGATGCTTGCCTGTTCGCCGTCCGGGAGCGTGAGCGCCCAGCCCCTCCCGACGTCGAGGGACCACCGCCGGAGGACCTCGACCACGAAGCACCCGTCGCGGAAGCCCATGAACGCGTCGTCCTCGCGCGGCTCTGCCGACGCACGCGTGCCCTGCCAGCCAAAGCGGAGGTCGACCTCGCCCCGGAGCCGGCCCCGCGTCTTCTCTCCGGGCTTCCTCTCCTCGGAGAGCGCCGGGGCGCCGCACCAGAAGCGCCGGGTCGCGGCGAGCTTCCAGCCCTCCGCGTACACCCTCCGCCGTGGGTCGGCGTCGATGCGACCCACGCTGTCGAAGCGAAGGCGAGTCCTCGGAGGCGTGGCGGTCATCGGGCGGCAACCGCGAGGCTCTCGTGGCCCGTGACCGTGCGAGGCTTCATGTGCGCCATTGTGGCCGGTCCGGCGCCGGGATGCGAGTGCCCCCGCCTCTCCGCCGGGCAACGCCGGGTTGTGAGTGGCCGGCGCCTCGACTACAAGGAGAGCTGGCCGTCCATGTTCAAGCCTCTGCGCCCACCACCACTCTCCTGGAAGGCACTTCCCGCAATCGTCACGGGCCTCGCCAGCTTCGGAGTGGCATGCGCCTCGACGCCCCCGGCGAGCGCGCCGCCCGTGACGAGTCTCTCCGATGGGCACGGGACCATCGTCTCCTTCGAGTCGATGACGCCCGAGCATCCCAGAGAGCTCGTGACGCGGTCAACCCGCGCCAAGGCGTTGATCACCGGCGTCCTGTCCTTTCCTGACGCGACGACGGGCCCGGTTCCGGCGGTGGTCATCCTGCACGGCAGCAGCGGAGTCAAGCCCGGCGAGTGGGCGTGGGCCAAGCGAATCAACGAGCTGGGGTTTGCCAGCTTCGTCGTCGACAGCTTCACGGGCCGAGGGATCAAGAACACGGAGAGCGATCAAGGCCAGCTCTCGATGACGGCCGACATCGCGGACGCCTACGTGGCCTTGCGCCTGCTCTCCACGAATCCTCGCATCGACAAGAGAAGAATTGGCGTGATGGGGTTTT
>Ga0302267_10006920_pt1 | contig 11339 bp, 9 predicted proteins | sample III_Bog_E1_3_FD_194555 | JGI IMG/M metagenome (GOLD analysis project Ga0302267, IMG submission 194555) | Peat permafrost microbial communities from Stordalen Mire near Abisko, Sweden - III_Bog_E1_3 | ecosystem: Environmental > Terrestrial > Soil > Wetlands > Peat | place: Sweden: Abisko... | reverse complement strand
CAAGCCCGCTGAATGGTTCATCCATCACAATCAGCCCCGGCTCGTGCAGCAGCGTGGCGATGAACTGAATCTTCTGCTGCATGCCTTTGGAAAGCTCTTCGGTCTTCTTGTGCAGAGCACCGGCGATTTCCATGCGTGCGGCCCAGGCGGTGGAACGCTTCCTTGCCTCTTCCGCGCCAAGGCCATGCAACTGGCCAAAAAAGACCAACTGGTCCAGGACCTTCATCTTCTTATAGAGCCCGCGCTCCTCGGGCAGATAGCCAACCCGCTCCAGGCTCTGCCGCTCGAAGGGTTTGCCGAACAGGCTGATCGAACCCGAATCGGGCATGGTGATGCCCATCATCATGCGGATGGAACTGGTTTTGCCCGCGCCGTTGGGACCCAGCAGGCCGAACATCTGGCCGGCATCGATCGACAGGCTGAGATGATTGACTGCGACCTTGCTCTCGTAGGCCTTGGTCACTCCCTTTAGTTCCACAACTGCCATGAGTACTCCCGCTGGTTTTCCGCGTCGCGACGCTCGGCGAACCGGCCTAGAGGGAGTCTAACAAAGCCCGCCACCCGCCTTTCCACCGCATGAAAATTCGCGGGAATCGCCCCAAATGTTCGCGATGCGAGCCGATCGAAGCTTCTCTATTCACCGGCCTTCCCCGATCTCCATGCCTTCTCTATTGAATGTTTTTGGGGCGACTATCGCTCCAACCTCCTGCATCCTGCTACTAAAGAGGGACTTAGAAGGTGACCAACGGGGGAGACACAAGGATTAGCCAGCGGACTAGACTGGGGTTTCACAAATGAACGGGAGTGTGAGATGGCGGCTGTTTTATCGATGCAGGACTACGACAATGACTTCCTAAAGAGTGAACCTGTAAGCGGGCCAACAATCGGACCGACAACCAGGCCGAAGTCGATTTCGCACCTCGATGTTCGCCGCTCTGTGGTGGAAGATATCGCAATCAAAACCCTCTATCTCTCCGGCAACCTTTCTCTGCTTGAGCTGGCAGAAAAGATGTGCCTCAGCTATGAGGTGGTCGACTCCCTCTTCAACCAGTTGCGGCTTGAGCAACTCTGCCTGGTCACCGGAATGACGGGCCATGTGCACCAGATCGCGATTACCGCGCAGGGCCGGACGCGGGCCATTGAATTGCTGTCTCAGAATCACTATTCCGGGCCAGCGCCGGTGGCTTTTGACAGCTACTCCACACAAACGCGGAAACAGAGCGTCAAGCAGGTGGAAATCAACGCATCCAACATGCATCGCGCCTTTTCGCACCTGGTCATTGACAGTGAGACTCTGCGCAAGCTGGGCACCGCGCTCAACTCCGGTAGTTCGGTGTTTCTTTGGGGGCCTGCGGGCACAGGAAAGACAACCATCGCCGAAACTCTCGCCCGTGTGCTGGCCCAGGATGAGGTCTGGATTCCGTACGCGGTTGAAGTGGACGGCCAGATCATTACCGTCTTCGATCCCTCGATTCACAAACGCTTGCCGGAGTTGGAGCCGGAAGACCGCGACGCGCGCTGGGTGCTGTGCCAACGGCCCGCGGTGCTGGTGGGCGGCGAACTGACGGCCGAGATGCTCGACCTGCAATTCAACTCAAGTTCAAAGTTCTACGTGGCGCCTTCGCAGATGAAAGCCAACAACGGCGTGCTCATCATCGACGACTTTGGCCGCCAGCGCCTGCGCCCGGAAGAGCTGCTGAACCGCTGGGTGGTTCCGCTGGATCGGCGCATCGACTTCCTGACGCTGGTGGGCGGCAAAAAAATCGAAGTCCCTTTCGAGATGCTGATCGTCTTCGCTTCCAACATGGACCCGGCAGAGCTGGTCGATCCTGCTTTTCTGCGCCGGATTCAGACCAAGATCAGGATCGGTGAAGTCTCCGGCGAGCAGTTCGTCGAAATCTTCCGTCGCGTTGCTTCTGACAACACGGTCTCCTATGACCCCAGTATCCCCGGCGACCTGATCGAATTCATTCGCCACAATCTGAAGCAGGAGTTGCGCTCCTGCTATCCGCGCGACATTGTCAACCAGGTCTGCTGGTCGGCAAAGTACGACGGCCGCACCCCGCACATCGACCGCCCCGCGCTCAAGCGCGCTATCGAAGCGTTCTTCCTGGCGCAGGACTAAGATCGCGCGAACGCAGCTGACCTCGGCGGGCAAGCGGCCCACACAGTCTCAATTTCTCCATCCACTCGTGCGGTAGGCCGGGGATTCATCCCCGGCACAAAGCCGATAGAATCAGGCGGCCCTGGCAGGCTGCGGAACAACTCATTCAGACAGTCAATTTCAAAGGCTTTGTAACAGGCTGCCACTTCACTGAAACGATGGCCACTCAAACGGAAACAGCTTGCCGGCCGCATCGGCATCCAGCTTCGTCCCGGCCAGCTCCGCGGCGCGCGCAAGAACCGGGTCGCGCCCCGCCGCAAGGTCCGCCGCCGTCGGCAGCAGAATCTCGTCCGGCGCCACGCCCGTTCCCTCCAGGCTCTTGCCGTCGGTCATGATCAGGTTGGCGATAGTGACGGAGAATCCAAAGACGGGGCCCATGCTCGTTCCCGTCGACTCGCGGTACCTCCTCGCCTCCATCACGGCTCCGGCCGACCTGTCGCCGATCACCGTGCCCCGGTGTTCGAGCTGCACAACGCGGGCTAATATCTCTGAAGCGGACGCAGAGCGCGCATCGACGAGCACAATCAGCTTGCCATCGAACGGATGCGCCAGATGCTTGGCGATCATCGGCTTGGTGGAATCTCTCTCCACGCGATCCCCGATCTTCACGTCACGATCGAACAGTGAGCCCGCCAGCCACGAGAGTGTCTCTGTCGAACCGCCGCCGTTTTCACGCAGGTCAAGGATCAGTGCTTTGTGCTTTAGCGCCTTCCCCATTTGCTTTTCGACCAATTCCGGGGCCAGGTTGAACGCCGGAAGCTTCCAGATCGCCACCTCTCCAAACTCAACGATCTCCTTGCCTATCGCGTCCTCGCGCGACTCCATGCTGCGCATCGCCTCGCCCCAATGATCTACTCGAGGATTCAGGTCGATGGGGTGCTCTGTCGCGCTCACCTTCAGCTCGCGCTCCTCGCCCGTTGGCGTCCGCACGGTCATCACCGTGCCATTGCGCTGTGCCAGGGCCTCCCGGTAGTACTGCAAGGCATGAAAGTCCTCGCGGGTGACCAGGTAACCGTCCAGCTTCAATACCTGGTCGCCAATGTTGAGCTTCGCCGCGGCATCGGTCTTGGGCCGGATCTGTGTCACAAAACAGGCATCCCCAATCTCCTCGAGCCTGTATCCATAGTCCATGCGCACGCTCCGCAGCGGTGGCAAAAGGAAGGTATGCGAATCCTTCAGTTCGCTCAGAAAGGCTGTCACCAGGCGCATGCCCTCGCCCACATTCCGCACCTTCGGTATCCTTGCGTCGTACTTTTGGTAGAGGCCGTCCCAGTCCAGGCCGCGAATCTTGGGATCGTAGTAATACTTCTTCACATCGTCGTGAGCCGTACGCAGCATCGCCGCAATCAGCACCTGATCGTCTTGACTCATCGCCGGCTGCTGCGACCTGCCCGTCCCCGTGAACACGACAGCACAAATCAAAAAGGCCCAAACCCCAATTACGCCGCCTTTACGCCTCAATCGAACGCTCCTCTTCCCCACCCGTCCCCAGACACCAGGGACGAGGTGCAACCTCAACGGAAATGACTCTTTGCGAGACCGGAGCAACCCGCCCGATTTGGCGCGCCCAAAGGCGCCATCAGTGCGCGTTCTTAAACGAAACGCCTTCCAGGCATTTCTCGTTGGAGTTATAGGTGCCCTGGGACATATTGATTTCCCATACTTTATCATCCGAGTTCGGGGGGCTATCCGTCGTCGCGAGCGGAACGCTGTCTTTTGAATCGATGACGATCGTCACGTTCGCCAGCACCGGGGTATTGCTTGTCGTCATCCCCGCCTTATCGACATAATTAAAGCTAATCCTCTGCTGAGAAGTGAATGCCTTTGTCCAAAAGAAAAAAGAACAGGCGCGTTCCCCCGACATGAGCTGAACAGGTTTCGGAAACGGTGTCACCTTGAACTGTTCTTGGAGGACCACGTTCGGCGTGGCTTGCCCGTGGGCAAAAACCATCGGAAAGGCGCACATAAGGATCGCGAAAAACAGCGCAAAAACGAATGGAACTCGGGGCTTCATTTTCCTATTCCTACTTTCCACAATCCAGCATTTCTATTCTGCTTTCCAGGCAACCCATCAATATACTCCCAGTCGCGTCCGTTCGGCATCTTCTGCATTCGTTCCAGGCGCGGGCGGCCCTGGTCCCGTTGACCTTTTCAAACCCACGATGAGGGCGCCACCGGTTCGGGGTCCCAACGGACAGGCCTTCGCCCGTGAGGTGGAGATCCCTCGCCTTTGGCGACCGGGGATGGAAGCTCCGGAGAAGCGGCAGGGTGAGCTGTTTTTCAAGCAGTGGTGGCTCTTCGCCCGGACCAGCGATGAACATCCCGTCTGTCCCCAGGTTTCAGAATTCGATAGCCTGAAGGTAATTTTGCAAGAGGCTCACCTGCTAGAATCCTGTCCCATAGGCCCATGCCTCCCACCCCGCCTCCAATCCCGGCCCGTCCCGCCAACTCCGGCCACCGCGCATCCTTTCCGCCCATTTCCGCCATCGTAAATCTATCGTTACGACGCAACTTCCAATCCCACAGCCACCCTCGGAAAATCCGCACTTTCCCCAGCAATTCCGCACCCTTGCAACTACGACCCACCTCACCGGCCTGTGTATTCCAACCAGATGTCAAACCCCATAGTACCGGCAAAGAAAGAGACACTGAGTCGGGCAATGACTACTTCGGGGCCAGGTACTACGCAAGCTCAATGGGCCGTTTCTTATCGCCCGACCCGCTATACATCGAGATGCATCGATTGGCCGATCCGCAGCAATTGAATCTCTACATGTATGGCAGGAACAATCCGTTGAGCATTACGGACCCAACTGGGTTGGACATCACTTGCGGCGGAACCCGCTGCGCCGACTACCTTAGCGGGCTGCAAAAGGACATCAAGGGCTTCAATGTCGACTATGACAAGAACGGCAAGGTCGAGACTGTCGGAGATGTGAACAAGAAAGGACTCTCGAAGAGCGATAAGGCCTTCCTTAGCGCAATCGATGACACCAAGCACCACGTCACGATCAACGCCACCGGCGGAGCCGGTGACGCCTCAACGTTCTTCGGTGCTTCGCATGGATCAACTCACACGATCAACTTCGATCAAGCGGCGCTACTCGATGGCGCTGGCAATGCCGGAGGCATGACATCCGCGAGCCTTGTTGGACACGAGACGCTTGAGGGCTATGACGAGTCAAAGGGCAACAGTATGGAGGAGGGGCACAATTGGGCCGCCAGCTTAGGCTTCCCAGGAATGACCCCTTTGTCGGGAGGCGGCACCTACAGCCTTCAAAACGGAATGGTGATCGGACTTACTGGCAATTGGCAAATCCAAGGCACAAACACAATTGAAACCATCGGCACGAGGTTTGTGACGCCAATCCCGCAGGCTGACTTCCTGAAGAATGCGAGAAGCGACCACCCTACACCGTCTCCGGCTTATCCCGTCAGTGTGGAGAAGAAGCAATGAGAACGCGACATATAGCTTGCTGGTTGATTGCGCTCTATGGCTTCAGCACGGTTGCGACGGGAAGGGCGAACCTGGCCCCAATCCGTGGTCACGTCGTTGCGATCAGACCAGCCGAGCGACTGGGCCAAGTCGTCTCCGGCGTGGTGAATCGTGAAACGTTCCTTCTGCGGGTTGACGGCAACGCCGGAGAGATCGTCAAGGTCGTGTACGAGCATGATGGATACTCCGAGATGTCTGGGGCAGCCGCCGACAAAAATCCAGGTCTGGAACTTGAGGTGCATAGAGACCGTTCGTGTGATGGGAGCTATGGGCAATTCGTCTCAGAAGCGCCAGTCATGACCAGTGAAGATAAAACGAACTCGATCCCTCCAGTGACAATGCTTGGAGACTTCAACGGGTTGCCACAGTCCTACCAACTGAAGTGCTACCGTCTCGGACGGGGCAATATCCGCATCGAGGGAACCAATCCCTGAAGACCTCACAGGCCGCCGCTAGGTGGCCTGTAGCGCGTTTACATCTGTAAACAGCAGTGAGGCGCTGCTAGCGAAGAGCACGCTGCCTACGGCATCGGTTTTAGGGCGGACAGGTCACCCCGCGCGGGTTGCTGCGAGGTTGCTGAAGGTTACCGGAGCGGGAACCATCAGAAAACAGGCGGCTAAGAGGAAAAATCTCTGAAATCGGGTTACTCTAATAGCAACCTGGCGTTGCTGAAGGGGTAACTTGATGACTCCCCTCCCCTTAGCAAGAAAACGGCTCCGTTCGGCCCGTTGCCATGTACGTTGCGGCACGCGGCCAGCGTGCGGCCCAAATCCTCCACACAATCGAAACGGCGGTGAGCGATGAAAGCGCCGCTGAGAACCAAGTCCATCGGCACGAAGGTGAGCGAGGAGGAGTTCGCCGCGCTCGACGCGACGGCGCGGGCGGCGGACATGACGCTGTCGGAATGGGTGCGGGCGGTGTTGCTGTCGTCGCCTGATGTGGAGCTTCCCGGCGACGAGGCGGCGCTCGCGGGCCGGGTTGCGCTGGCCGAGTTGCTGGCGCTGCGCACGCTGCTGTTGAACCTGTTCTTCCGAGCGGCGAAGGGCGAGGCGATCCCGGAGCCGGAGATGGCGGGTGGCCCGGCCATGAAATAACCAAGATCCGCTGTGCCCCGTTCATCACAGTTTTATCGTGATGAGCGGGCGTCCGGGATGTCGATACGATGCAAGGACAGACTTCAACCCGAGCGCCCGATACGTCTATGACGGCGCCTCTCGCTTGTCGTTTCAGCGCAGCGTCCAAGGATACGTCGATTTCTACCGGCAAAGAACGCGACGCCGAATCAGGAAACGACTACTTCGGGGCTAGATACTACGCGAGTAGCATGGGCCGGTTTATGTCGCCGGACTGGGCAGCCAAGGCTGAACCAGTGCCGTACGCAAAGCTGGACAATCCCCAGACGCTCAACCTGTATGCCTACATGCGGAACAATCCGCTGGGTGGTGTGGACCCTGACGGTCACTGCGATTGGTGTCAAAAGGCATGGAATAGGGTCGTCCACGGAGAAGCTAAGACAGATCAGGAGAGGGCTCAGCAAGGTGTGAACAACGATATAGTTCTAGTGAGAAGTAAAGTAAAGACAGAAGAGAAAACCGGATACACGATTGTAGAATGGACTCCCGTTGGAGCTAAAAACATTAAAGACGGTAAGTTACAAGGCGGATTGCCATCACCTGATCCGAACAATCACGTGGTGTTATGGGAATCGAAGGGGGGCAGTTCCTACGAGTTGAAAGGTGAAAGTATGGTCCCTGGTATTGGACACGACACGATATCGTCGGGAAAGGGTGGGATGTATCCTCCTGATGTTGACCAGCGTTGGAGTGTTAATGGAAAACGCGTGCAGATGCTAGTCGGGTTCGATGATGCAGGAAAGCCGATCCTTGCATGGCAGATTCACTATGACCGTAGTGGAGATACTTCAAAAATGACGACAAAATAATACTTCGTCCCCTGAATATTGAATTCAGCTCAGATTCAAAATGCAGGACTGATGCCCCAGAAACGAAAATGGGAGGACAGGATGCTCCATCAAGGCAGATATGATTGTGGAAACATTTGCAAGCGGTTAAGTTTCAGGTTGCTGTCAGCCAGTGGCAAACGTTCTCGTTTTCCGCTGATGATCACTTTGTTTCTATTCATATCCATATTAGTGTTTAGTATTGTGTTTCATGTTTACTCTCAAATTCTGGCGCGCCAAGCGCTTTCCATGCTTTCTGAGGCGGCATCAATCAAGGTCGGTAGCACAGAGAACTCAATCTTGCCATTTGTTTCTCGTTATGGCGGCATCAAATGGCATTCTTCCGAATCTTATGCGGATGATACATTTGACGACAAAGGAGACAGGCAAAATGATAGATCGACAAACCTTTATTCATATGAGATGAAAATTTCGCCCTTCCACGCATTCACCGTAAAAGGAGAACGAACGGGCCTACTTCATACTGCGCTTATATATCTGATGGGGCACTCGTCTAATTATCTTCGTGATCCGCTCGGATTGAGGAACTGGTTAGTCGTTGTACATGTTCGCATTCAAGATGGACGTGTTGCATCAATATCTGGGAATGCTCTAGTTGAAGGAAGCAATGGGTGGTTAGGAGACGATTGGACACACTCCTCGTTGGATGAAGCAAATGGCTTATTACCTGCCTATTCTGTTGAAATGACGATTCTAGAAATACAGCCGAATGATGGCCAGGGACTCATAGAAAGGTTGACACCCAGAGCCTCCTCCGACCAAGTTCAAGTATCCAACAGCTTGAATAATCGCTGTTTCACGGGTATTCTTCCATGCGCCTCGCTTCACGAATTCAAGCCGGATGTATTTAAATATCTGAAAAATCATTAGAAATCAAAGGGGGATTTCGTTACTGACTACTGTCGGACGAGTAGACCCGGTTTCGATTCTGAGGCCGGGGATTGATCTACGAAGGAGGGTTCCACATCTATGATGCTCTCCGCCGTTTGTGCTGCCGCAGTGTGTTTTCCGCGATACCGTTCTACCGGCAAAGAACGCGACTCCGAATCAGGAAACGACTACTTCGGGAAATAGGGGGATATACGGGGGATATACGGGGACATGATACCTAAACCCCAATCAACTATCGAGCGCATAACACCGGTGCCTACTTACGACGGCAACGGGAACCAGAAACCTGCCGAAACCCTGCGACAGACGGGATGCTCACCCACCCCAAAAATATTTCTCCAGAGTTTGCAGTTTAATTCGCCGAAACGCGCACACTTGAATTATGACCTCCAAACCAGCAGACCTCACCCAGCAGCAAACGGTTCAATCGGTCAGGAATGTCGGGTTTGTACCACCCCTCAAAATACCCCACCCCTCCCTCCCTTTTGCTATAGTCCCATGAAAACAATAAGGTTACGCAGAATAAACCCCGTAAAAACCCGTAAAACAATGTAATTGCACCACGCATGGCAATGAAGCTACTCCGATTCCGGCGGAACCTGCTCCAGCAGCCGCTTCCACGTCTTCTGGTTCTTGCGGAATCCGCGCTTTAAATCCTCCAGAATCCGCTCGAAATCCGCATTCGTCCGCAGCTTGTTCCATGCCGGATTCTTCTGGAACCACGGATAGTTTTCGTTGCCCAGGTAAATCGCCCGCCGCAGCCAGTGCAGCGCCTCGCTGGAGTCGCCCTCGACCGCAAAGTAGGTCGCCAGCCGATACGCCATCTCGCTGTCCGCCTCGGCCGCCGCCAGCGTGTCGTCCTTCAGCAAGGCCGCCGCGCGCTCCCGATCGCCCGCCTGCACATAGCACAGCGCAAGCGTCGGCACCGCAATGCGCAGCGACTCATCGTCGTGGACCACGCTCTCCAATATCTCAATCGCCTTGTCCACGTGCCCCAGCCGCATCTGCTGGTAGCCGGCCGAGGTGCGCAACAGCGGGTGCCGCGGCTCCAGCGCCAGCCCCTTGGCAAGCTCGTCCCCGGCCAGCTCAATCTGGTTCCGGTAGTGATAAACCCGTGCCCGGTGGTTGTAGAGAATGGGCGCATTGGCCGGATTCAGCTTCAACGAAAGGCTGAACTGCTCCAGCGCTTCGTCATACATGCCGTCGCCGCGCAGCGCCAGACCGGCAACCATGTGCACGTTCCAGTCGTTCGCCGCCCCGGCCAGCAGGTTGGCAATTCCGTGTCGCGCCGACTCCTTTTCGCCGCGTGAAAGCAGCATGTAAATGCGGTAGAGATTCGCCTCAGTCGAAGCGGGGTCAAGCTTGAGCGCCTCATCGAACGCGCGCCGCGAGTGCATCACGTGAATCTGCCCGCCAAAGCCGTGGCGCACATACTGCAGCTCCGCAATGCCCAGCCCTGCCCATCCGGCGGCAAACTCCGGATCGTGCGCCGTGACGCTGCTGAACAGCGCATGCGCCCGGTCAAGGTCAGCCCGCGACCCCGTCCGCACCATGAACGAGCTCAGCAGCGCCCGCGCCTGAAGATAGTCCTCGCTCACCGGCCCCGGCAGCGAAGCATCCCGCGCCCCAGGCCGCGGCGCGTCCATCTGGTCCCCGGCAGAAAGCCCGTGCAGCGCGGCAAAAACCTCGTTTGAAATCTCCGTCTGCACCGCAATCAGATCCAGCGAAGCCACCCGAATCGCTCCCCCCGAGCGCACGCTCTGCGAGGCCACGTCCAGCAGTTGCCAGTTCAGGTCAAAACCCTCTTCCGAGCGCAGAAAGTTCCCGGCAAGCACAAACGAAACCAGCAGCTTCTGCCCCACGGACAGCGGATCCATCTGCGCGATTGGCAGCGGCATCAGCGTACTGGATGGCCGGACGACCAGGGCTGGAATCCGCGCCAGCCGCGCCGCAATCGCATCGGCCAGCGCAAACCCGTAGAGCGGCGCAACCTCGGTGGCTCCGAGGTTGGTAAACGGCAGCACTACCAGCGAGTTCTGTGGCGCGCGGTCCACAGCCGACTCCCGAAACCGCTCCGCCAGCATCGACAGGAATCCAGTATTGCGCTTCTCCGCTTCGGGCCCCGTCGTGGGCAGATTCGCTGCCGCATCGCCGGGAATAATCCCCGTCTCAATCTGCAGCGCCTTCATAATCGTCTTCAGCGCCTCGCGCACCTCCGCGGCCGACGCATAGCGCGCTCCCGGATTCTTCTCAAGGCAACTGGCGATCACGCTCTTCAGCTCCGGAGAAATCTCCGGCACAATCCTGCTCAAGTCTTCGGGATCGGAAAACTGGATCGAGCGAATTACCTGGAAATCCTCCGCATCGGGACGCGCAAATGGATGCCGCCCGCTGGTCAGTTCATACAGAATCACTCCCAGCGCCCACACATCCGACTGCGCACTCGACTGCCCGGTGACAAACTGTTCCGGAGCCATGTAACGAATGGTCCCGCCGCGCGCCGTATACGTCGCCGCCACCGACGCATCCTTGGCCAGCCCGGGCTTCGACGGATCGAAGTTCGCCTCTTCCGGATGCAGCCGCCGCGCCAGGCCAAAGTCCAGAATCTTGACCAGGCCCCCATCGGTCAGCATCACGTTCTGCGGTTTCAGGTCGCGATGGAAGATGCCCAGCGCGTGCGCCGCCTGCAGTCCGTCCGCAATCTGAATACCCACGGAAAGCACCAGTTGCAAGCTAGCCGGGCCGCGCGCAATCAGCTGGTCCAGCGACTGGCCCGGCACATACTGCATCACAATGTACCCTTCGTC
>Ga0302267_10006914_pt1 | contig 11348 bp, 9 predicted proteins | sample III_Bog_E1_3_FD_194555 | JGI IMG/M metagenome (GOLD analysis project Ga0302267, IMG submission 194555) | Peat permafrost microbial communities from Stordalen Mire near Abisko, Sweden - III_Bog_E1_3 | ecosystem: Environmental > Terrestrial > Soil > Wetlands > Peat | place: Sweden: Abisko... | reverse complement strand
CTGCTCAATGCCGTAACGCCAGGCGAGTGCTCGAACTCCTTCTCCTCATGCGGATATGTAAACACTTAAATCGAAAATGCGCTGGTGAGCTGTCTCCAAGGTTCGCATAAGGAATGCCACCGTCATCTTGAGCTCACCACCCCCAGGCTGAAGAAAACGCCTGGGGGCCCGTTCGCTCAGCGACGGCTTCGCTAGCTGGGTGTTTCCTGTTTTGCAGTGAAGCTTATTGACCCGGCCCTTGGATAGTGTGTTGGCATCCCACCCATTTCGCGATAAAGCCTGCGAAATGGATGGGGCCCGATGCTTCTATTTGAGGGCCGGGTCAATTGCTGCCGGACTCCAGCAGCGCGGTCAGTCCCGGCATGTCTTTCACCACCACTTCGCGCGCGTCCACTTCCAGCAGCCCTTCGGCCTGTAGCCGCGTGAGGTTGCGCGAGATTAGTTCGCGGACCGTCCCCAATTGATTGGCAATCTCCTGGTGGCTCGAAGGCAGGCGGAACTCGATGCCACGCGGCGTCTTTTTGCCTTCGGTCTGCGCCAGCTTCACCAGCATCGAGGCCAGCCGCTGGCGAATCGTCGTGAACGACAACTCTTCAATGATGCCCACCAGCCTGCGCAGCCGCGCGCCCACCACGGCCAGCATCTTCAGCGCCACCTCGGGATGCTCCATGCAGAAAGCCTGAAAATCGCGGCGCGAGATGAAGGCAATCTCTGTGTCTTCCAGCGCGATGACCGAGGCCGGGTACGCGCCACCGTCGAAGACTGGCAGCTCGGCCACTGTTCCGCCCTGACCCTCTACCGACAACACCTGCTCGCGCCCGCTCATGGACGTCTTGAAGATGCGCACACGCCCGAGCGCCACAATATGCAGCCCATTGCAGGACTCGCCTTCCGAGAAAAGCAGTACGCCCGTGTTGAAGTGCTTACGCACGGTACGCGCGGCCAGCAAGCTGAGTTCTGTCTGGGATAGCGAGCCCAGCAGCGTGCTCTGGCCAAGGACGGCAGCAAGATCGGTGCGTTCCATCGTCACCGGCTGATTCTATCAGCGCGGCGACAGCGTTTCCGATTCTGCTCTTTGCGTCGAGAAGAATGCTGCATGTCAATTTCCCAGCGTGAAGAATGTCTGTTCCCATCTTGCCGTACGACTATGTACAATCCGCTGAGAACACGAGTCGATCATTTGCACTCCATGTTCTGCAAGGCACCTGAAGGAGTTCACAGATGGCAGTGCAGATTGGTGCAAAGCCCGCCAGCGGGTTCGACGATCCTATCGGCATGATGCAGGATTGTCACCGTCGCATTGAGCGGTTCCTCGACATTCTCCATAGAGTTGTACGCAAGGCCCGCAGACGTGCGCTTACCGCCGAAGAGGTGCAGGCCGTCGAAACCGCTCTTCACTACTTCCGCACCTCGGGCTTGCAGCATAGCGAGGACGAAGAGCAGTCTCTGTTTTCGCGCCTGCGCGCGCTGGGCGCCACGGATGTGCTTCAGCAGGTGGAGCGGCTGGAGAGCGACCATCGCGCCGCCGCCGTGCTGCACGAAGAGGCAGACCGCATCTACACGCGCTGGATCTCGGCAGGTCTCCTCAGCACAAAGGACGCCGCCGCCCTTGAGGCTGCAACCGGTGAGCTCGCCCGCATCTACAGCACACACATCGCCGTCGAAGAGGGCATTGTTTTTCCGCGTGCAGCCGCTCTGTTTGGCAAAGATCTGCTTCACACCATGAGCGCAGAGTTCCGGCGCCGGCGCGCGCTCGACTGAGAGAATGGTTCGGGAGCGGTACGCCCGTTGGGCTCTGCTCGAATTCGTTTCCCGTGTGCAGCCATTCTGCTTTTGACAAGATTTGCACCCTCATTTCAACTGAATGCGGATCTTTGTCCAGTCTGTGGAGTGCTGTTCATGAAACGATTTCTCAGTTGCCTTGTCCTGCTCCTGCTTTCTCTTCCGCCCTGTGCTGTTGCGCAGTTGCCTCATCACGTTTCGCTGGCTTCGATGACGCCGCGTGCGCGCGAGCTCTTTCTCAAGTCGATGGAGCTGAACGCGCACCTATGGGATCCTAGTGTGCATCTCATTCGCTCGCCTGAATATGTGCCCGGCCGCACCATGCCAGACGTGCATCTGACCGATACGCACTACTGGGAGAAGTGCTGCTCACGTGTGCGCGAAACCTCCTCCTACGCACTGGGCCTGCTGGTGCGCGATGCGCCCGGCGACCGTGCAACCGCGGCCGACGCCCTCAACGATGTGCTCAAGCAACAGTACACACAGCCGGGGGTGGCCTGGTTTGGCACCTTCAAGCGCACGCCGGAAGAGTACGTGCCCTCCACCGGCGTGGTCATGTGGCGCGACTACGACCCCAACTGGCGCGAGTTTGTCGGCGTCACGCTGGAGATCATTCTGGTAGAATACGCTGACCGCTTGCCCGCCGATCTTGTCCAGCGCCTTTATCACTCCATTGACCTGGCAGTGCAAGGCGAGATGGACGAAAAACGCCTCACCCCCAGCTACACCAATCCGGCGCTGATGTACGGTGCGTTGTGGGACTTTGCCGCCGCGCATTCTCACCGTACCGATTGGCAAAAGCAATCCGCCGACTGGATCGAAAACGTCTACAGTCTCTTCGCAAAATACGGAGCCTACGCCGAGTACAACTCTCCCACCTACTACGGCGTTGATTTGCAAGGTACCTCGCTCTGGCGCGACTACGGCAGTTCCGAGCTTATCCGCAATCTGGGTAGCCGCATGGAAACTGAGATGTGGCACGACGTGGCTGCCCTCTACCAACCCGAGTTGCACAACCTCTGCGGACCCTACGACCGCTCCTACGGCATGGACATGGAGGCACACGCTGATCTGGTTGCGCTCTGGATGGCCACCGCCCTCGACGCAGCCCACTCGCCTCTTCCGCCGGTTGAGCGGCTCAACGGCGCCTCACTTTCATTTATGCCTCAGATCGCCATTCTCGGCGTGCGGATTCCCGCCGAAGATCTTGCCCGGCTGCAGACTTTCTCTGGCGATCACAGCTTCCGCCGCCAGATTACCGAGGACCGCGTGGCCACCGCCTGGGTTGGCAAAACCCTGCTGATCGGCGCAGAATCCACGCAGAAGACGCGCGCTGTCGGCAAAGATGCCCAGTTCCATCCCGTCACCGTGCAGTGGCGGCTACCCGCCGGCGGCATCGGCTGGATTGACCTCATCTCTGCACCCATGGTTGACGCCACTGCTAGCCCGGACGGTGTGACCATCTCTGCTACTGGGACACTGCGTCTGCGAATTCATGCCACCGAGCTTGCACCGGAAAAGCTGACCGCCGCGCTTTGGGATCTGCCCGGTCTGCGGGTGGCCGTATCCAGCGATGCCAAGGGGCCGTTTGCTGTCGAAACCGCCGATCGCGCCTTCAACGTCTACCGCGAAGCCTTCCCGGAAACTTATGATGTTATCTATCCGAACGGGACGGCGATGCAGCTGAAGATCGCCATTCAGAAATAGTTTCATTACCGCAATACAGCCCTGCCGTTCCCCGTATAGAATGGCTTCGTTGTTTTTGCACTCCATTTGAGGTGACGTATATGAATCGCTTGATCAAACTGATGGCCTTGGCGCTGGTCTGCTCCGTGGGCGCTGTGACAGCCGCCGCGCAGCAGGACTACTTCTCCAACTGGCCGGCCGGCAGCGACCCCAAGGAAGTGGGTAAGTTGCTCGCCGAGCACTTCATTCCCACGCCCCATCAAGGTAAGGGAACCATCTTCTACGGCGAAGTTGCCACCTGGTACGGCGGCCTGACCTTTGCGCAGCTCACCCACGACGACGCCCTCCGCGCCGAACTCATCAAGAAGTACGAGCCGCTGATGCCCGGCGGTGCTGAGGCGAACCGCATCCCAGTTCGCCATCACGTGGACGACTCCATCTTCGGCACCATCTCGCTGGAAATCGCCATCCAGACCAAGGACGCCAAGCAGCTCGCCATCGGCCAGGCCTGGGCAGACCGCCAGTGGGAGAACCCGCAGCCCGACGGCCTCTCCGCCGAGACCCGCTACTGGATCGACGACATGTACATGTTGACCATCCTGCAACTGGAGGCTTACCGCGCCACTGGCGACCAGAAGTATCTGGACCGTGATGCCAAGGAGATGGTCAGCTACCTCGACAAACTGCAGCAGCCCAACGGCCTCTTCTTCCACTCCACCGATGTGCCCTATTTCTGGGGACGCGGCGATGGATGGATCTCTGCCGGCATGGCTGAGATGCTGCGTACGCTGCCGGCCAATCATCCCCAGCGCGCCCGCATCCTGCAGGGCTACAAGCTGATGATGGCCTCTCTGCTCAAGTATCAGGGCAAGGACGGTATGTGGCACCAGCTCATCGACAAGGACGATGCCTGGCCTGAGACTTCCTCGACCGCCATGTTCACCTTTGCCATGATTACCGGCGTGAAAAATGGTTGGCTGGATGCGGCCACCTACGGCCCGGCAGCGCGCAAGGCCTGGATAGCCGCGACCGGCTACATTGACCAGAATGGCGATACCACGCAGGTCTGCGAAGGCACCAACAAGAAGAACGATATGCAGTACTACTATGATCGCCGCCGCCGCACCGGCGACTTCCACGGTCAGGCGCCCATGCTGTGGGCCGCCTCTGCTCTGCTCCGCGCCCCCAACGGTCCCACCGACTAACGCTGCACACGCACAGCCACAAATACGAAGGGGCGCGGCAATTGCCGCGCCCCTTCACTATCTTTATCGAGTATTAGCCGGTACACCGCACGTGCAAAAAAACAACTTATTGGTCCGGCCCATGAATAGTGTGTAGGCTTCCACCCATTTCGCAACAAAACCTGCGAAATAGATGGGGCACGGTGCTTGTATCTGAGGACCGGTCAATAAGCACGCTGACTTGCTAACCTGCTAACTCGCTTCGTTCAATCCAGCCGCGTCAGGAACGCTTCGCCTTGGACCGGCCGCAGGTGCTTGGCGATGTACTCAGCCATCTCGCGGTCGTCGCCCTCGGGGCGGATGCGAACCCAATAGCTGTTCTCGCCGGGGAACTCGATCACGCTGGCACTGTGATAGCGGTGCAGCAGTTGCTGCTTGAGGCGCATAGCCTCATCCTCTGAGCGGAATGCGCCGATCTGCACGCACCAGCGCCCGCCAATGTCGATCGGTTTTGGCGTCTGGTAAACATCAATGCGCACCTTGGCCAGCCCTACGTGATAGACGCCTGTAGCCTTGGCCGAGGCAATAGTCAGATCCACGACACGCCCTTCCACAAACGGACCGCGATCGGTGATGCGCATGGCACTGGCCTGGCCGGTCTTCACATTGGTGACCACCACCAGCGAACCCATGGGAAGTGTGCGGTGGGCAGCCGTCAACGCGTGATCGTCAAAAACCTGCCCATTGGCCGCCTTCCGGCCCTTATAGGGCGCGGTGTACCAAGTCGCAAATCCCGTCTCGCTCAGAATGGGCTCGTGCGCGGAAATATACTTTAGATCAGCGGTGCTCACTCCGCCGGGTGGCACCGGCGTCACAGGAATTCGCGAGCCGCTGGTGCGCGATGCGCTGGAGTAGGTAGAAGGCGGCGAATATGGCTGCGGTTGAGGTTGCGGACGGTAGTAAGTCTGTGGTGGAGGCGCCATTTCTTCTGCGTTGTCCACCGGCTTGGGCTGGCGATGTCCGCATCCGGTCAGGGCAACGAGCATCAACGCCAAGCTGGCCATCACGGCAGCCTTCGCTCGATTCCGTGGATGCAGGCAGACATTCATCGTCTACTCGGTCCTCCCTGGTGCTTCTCTATCCGGTCCGCCAGGCTCTGCAAGGTGTCCGCCACCCGCCGCATCGCAGAGATGGATTCAGCTCGAACCTGTGGGATCACCGCATCGTTCATATATGTGATAGCCTGCCGCAACTCCCACTCGAGCCGCGCTACAGTTTCGTCCATACGCCATCCGGAACCTGTTTCGCCGGGCTTCGGAGACGGCGGTTTGTTCATCAAAGGTAACCTATTTTAAGTAACCATTGATCGGTAACTTGATCCCAGTCTCCACCAGCTTTCCTTAGCCGTCAGTGATACTCGTCGCAAGAGGAATCCAAAGAATCAACATTGAGTGCAAAAATGGGACAAGCTTTCTTGAAACACAACAAATCAGCGTCTTTCAGCCTCTGAATCGGCAAAACAAGCATTGAAAGAGCTGCAGCCGAAGACTATTTTCAGCCTGAAATGGTCCAATTTGTACGGCAGACCGTATGGTTACCGTAGAGGTGGTATATCTTCTTTAGCGCCAACGTGTCTCAAGACTTGAAGGATGGTTACTTGATTGCCACCCAATTGCCGTGTTGTGGAGCCGGCCTTGTTTTGTTCTGTTTGCTGCTGACTGGCTGCGCGGAGGCGCCGTGTTGGGGGCAGCAGACCGCAGGCGCACTGCAACAGCCGCGCAGCAATGCGGTTTCGCCCTGCCAGTTGCGCCATGAGGCGACGGCGCACTTGGAGGCTGCGGCGGCCGCTGCGGCTGATCCCGCTCATATTCCGGACAAGTCCGAGTTCCAGCCGGCACCCTGTACATCGCTGACGCCGCTGATCTATTGGTACTCCCGCTTTCTCAACGGCCCTGAAGTGAAGCCGATGAGCGTGTCGGAGAAGGCGCATCTGGCAGCCCGCAACGTGCTGGAGCCTTTCAATGCGCTCACCATTCTTGGTATCTCGGCGATTTCCGTCGGCTCTGACGCGCACGGACCCTACGGCCCCGGCATGAAAGGCTTCGGCAAGGACGTGGGAACCAGCTACACGCAGGACATGACCGGCGAATTCTTCGGCACCTTTCTGATTCCGTCCCTCACCCACCAGGACCCGCACTATCACCGCATGCCCAAAGCCAGCGTTCCCCGCCGCATTGGGCACACGCTGCTGCAGGTGGTCTGGACGCAGGGCGATAACGGCCGCGGCATGGTCAACTACGCCAACCTCGCCGGCTATGCCATTGACGACGCCATTGGCAACCTCTACCTGCCAGATCGGGCCACAAATCTACGCTCCAGCTCATCCCGTTACGGCATCGCGCTGGCTCTGGCCCCTGAAGAGAATGTGATTACCGAATTCCTGCCCGACCTCGCCCGCCGCATCCACGTCCATGCGGTTCTCGTTCGCCGCATCATCAACCAGGTTGCCAAACCCGACACAGCCTCTCAATAGGAATCGAAGCGGCTCCTGCGATTCCCATTCGCAGTCTTTCCGCAACCGTTTACCCCCCGTATTCTCCATTCGCTGTTCTGTGCTTGGGTTGACCCCTTTACCCAAGTACCCTAATCCTGAACTTTTAGACCCTGGATTTCCCTCGCGAATCCGGGCAGGACCAGGAAGGCTAACCGCCGGGCCGGTCATTCCACCGAGGAGACTGCAAAAAATTATGTCGAAGACTGTGAAATATGCTGAGAAAGCAGTGGTTTACGCGGCCAAGGGAGCTTGGGCGGTATTTGAGCGCTTCAATCGCATTAGCCCCAACCCTGCGTTTACCCCCAAGTGGAGCGACAAGCCCTTGCTGAAGAGCTGGGAGAAGGAAAAGCCGCCGCTGGGCTGGCCCCGCACCACTGACTCCCTCTGTCCCAAGTGCGTCCCAGAGATTCGCAAGCAGATTCTGGACGGCAAGCTTCCGCATGAAGTCCTTCTGAATGAAAAAGTTGGCGAAATCAAGGCCCAGATCATCGAGCGTGACGGCAAGATCTGGATGGTCAAGGATTGCCCCAAGCACGGCCACTTCGAGGACCTCATGTCCATCGATCCGGTCTTCTCGCAGCACCTCCAGGACAACTTCCCCGGCCGCGACATCCGCGCCCACGGCGACGGCGACAAGAACCTGCACCACCACGGCACTTCCACCGTTACCCACGGCCGCGGTTCGGTGCTGACCATCGATCTAACCAACCGCTGCAACATGATGTGCGACCCCTGCTTCATGGACGCCAATCAGGTTGGCTTCGTCCACGAGCTCACCTGGGACGAGATCAAGACCATGCTCGATAACTCCGCCACCATCAAGCCCCGGCGGCAGATGAGCGTGCAGTTCTCCGGTGGCGAGCCCACTCTCTCGCCCTACTTCCTTGACGCCATAGCCTACTCCCGCAAGGTCGGTTACAACTCGGTTCAGGCCGCCTCCAACGGCATCGAGTTCGCCAAGAGCAAGGAGCTCTGCAAGGCTGCTGCTGAGGCTGGCCTGCGCTACGTCTACCTCCAGTTCGATGGCATCGGCAACGCCGCCAACTCCCACCGCAAGGTCGGCAACCTGTTTGACGTCAAGCTCCAGGCCATCAACAACCTGCATGAAGCCGGCGTTGACATCGTCCCGGTGACGACCATCATCAACGGCATCAACAACGAGCAGGTCGGCCGCATCATCGAGTTCGCACTCGATAACCCCAAGACCATCAGCTTCCTCAGCTTCCAGCCAGTCAGCTTCACCGGCCGCGACGAGGAAATCACCGACGAGCGCCGCATTGCCCAGCGCTACACCCTCTCGCACATGGCGCACGACATCAAGAACCAGATGGGCTTCGGCATCCCCGAGCGTGACTGGTTCCCCATCAGCTTCATGAGCACCTTCTCTGACTGGGCCGATCTCATCCATGGACCGAACGCCGAGTGGGGCCAGCTCTCCTGCGGTTGCCACCCTGACTGCGGCATCGGTATGGCACTGATGATCGACAAGGAGACCAAGGAAGCAGCTCCCGTTACGGCCTTCCTCAAGATGGATCAGGTTGCCAGGGATCTGGCCAAGGTCAACGACGCGGGCCGCGGCAAGCTGCTCTCCGTCATCGGCTTTACGCTGGCTCTGCTGCGCAACTACGACCCCTTCCAGTCGCCCACCCACTTCCGCATCACCGACATGCTGAAGAAGATGGACAAGACCTTCAACGCCACCGGTAAAGACTACGGTTCCGTGAAGGGCGACCGCACCATGGACGACATCAACAAGCGCCGCGCCGACCGCTGGAACTTCCTGTTCATCGCCGGCATGTGGTTCCAGGATCTGTTCAACTACGACTTCCGCCGCACCGAGCAGTGCATCATTCCCTACGCCACCCAGGAAGGCGAAATCAGCTTCTGCGCCTACAACACGGGCATCGGCTGGCGGAACATCATCGAAAAGATGCACATGACGGCCACGCTGACCAAGTGGTACGAAGAGCACGGCCGCCACGAGATCTTTGCCGGTGGCAAAGAGGTGGGCATGGGCTTTGTGGGCCACAAGCTGGCGCTCAACATGGACCACGTCAACTCCGAAGCCAACCACACGCTCGACGAACTGGGCATTGCCAAGAACGCCCGCGAGGAAAAGATCCGCGCCCGCGATCTCAAGCAGGATGGGGAAAATGCCCGCATGGCCAAGCTCTACCGCGAGCACATCCTCGGCGAAAAGCCAGTGGAAGGCATGGTCTCACTCAACTCCATCGCCCCCGCCCCCAAGAAGTCTGAAGACAAGGACCTGGTCGCTGGGGACTAATCGTCCAGGCAGCAGCGCCTGCGGCGCAATCCAGCCTCGACGCGCAGCTTATCCCGCGCGGAGCAAGACAAGAACGGCCACCCGCAGGGGTGGCCGTTCTGCTTGCTATTCGATCTTGTCAGGCGTGCGGTCCGGGTGCCCTGCATTTCAACTTGGGGAGAGCAGCCCATCAAGACCCGCTGGTGTCCGGGAGGGACGACGCAAATTTCGCAGCACTTCGATCTCCAATTGACTACGCTTCCGCGCCCCACTCTTTCGGTCACGTTTGCCAATAGGAACCGCAACGCGAAAATAGTCCGCAGCAGCCGACATATCGAGGCGCAGAAGGCGTGTATCTCCAGCGGGTAGAATTTCCTTTGCGCGCGCCGGTGCATATTCCATTGCTCGCACGATCTCCGAGGCAACAGCGCGGGCCAGCGGAGGTGGAACAGCATTACCGATTTGCCGCGCACCGTGCCATTTGGTTTCATGGAACCGGAACCAATCGGGAAAACCGTGCAGTCGGCCCATTTCACGCACAGTGATGCAGCGCGGGAAAGCATAGTGAATCGGGCGAGGACTTGTGAAGGCTCCACGCGCTGCGTCGGTTCCGGCTCGAAGGGTATTGCTGAGCCCTTCTGCGGAGAGCCTAAAGAAGCGCGAAATCGGTTCGACTTGGCCTGGGCGTGTTTCCTCGAAACGCCGCCGTGAGATCGGCGTATGATCGGTTCGCAGGCTGGAAGTCAACAGTAGCGGGTTCCAATCCCGCCGATAGCCGAAGTGCCATCCCGCCGAATCGGTACAGCGCATCGACAGGGCATACAGACTTGGCTTTTTAAGCCGGTGAAGAAGTACTTCGTCACGATGCAGCAGTTCGTCGAAATCTTCAGCGTTGGGCAGGTCGTTGAGGGCATCCCGGCAGGTCGGTCCCTTGCGCAACAATCCCGCTTCGGCTCGATCTGCAGGTCTGCAGGAAGCAGTTGGATACTCGGGAAGTCTGCATCCCCTGCGTGCTCCGAGCAGAATCAGGCGTTCCCTGTGCTGCGGCACGCCATATCGGGCAGCATCGAGAACGCGCCACGGCGATTGCGTGTTATACCCCTCAGCTTTGAACTCTTCGATCAATTCTTCGAGGAACTTGCGATGGTCGCCGACGGTTAGACCTTTTACGTTCTCGAAGACGAAATACGATGGCTTCAGCTCCCGTACGAGACGCACAAAATGTCTGACGAGGCTATTGCGTGGGTCGTCGAGGGCACGATGGCCTATCAGCGAAAACCCTTGACACGGCGGTCCACCAAAAACAACATCGATGTGCTTACGGCCAATATTGGCAAGGTCTCGAATTTCATCCCCGGTCAGCTCTGCAACCGAGCGTGAAATTGTGGTGCAATGCGGGAAGTTGAACTCGTGTACGGCACAGTGGATGGGGTCGATCTCGACTGCCGCGACTACGTCGAATCCTGCCTGCTCGAAACCGAGGCTGAGCCCACCTGCACCTACGAATAGATCGATTCCGATGGGCCGTGGCACAGGGCGTGTCCTCTCTTTAAATATCAGATTACCGTTTTTTATCTGGCCTGTCGATCGGATTCTTTCTAGCAGGCCCGAGGAAAGAGACGAGCTTCGATTCGAGCCGTTCCAGTTGCTTCACCTGACACTGCCACACTGTCAGAACCTGCCAGCCTAAATTCCGCAAAGCGCTTTTATTGCGCCGGTCGTTGCTGCAATTTCTCTCCAACTTTGGAACCCAAAAATCCCTATTCGATTTGGGCAGCTTGCCAATTCGACAACCATGCGTATGCCAGAAACAACCGTTCACAAACACAATCTTGCGTCGCGCAGGGAAAACGATATCCGGAGTTCCCGGCAATCCTCT
>Ga0302267_10006901_pt1 | contig 11366 bp, 10 predicted proteins | sample III_Bog_E1_3_FD_194555 | JGI IMG/M metagenome (GOLD analysis project Ga0302267, IMG submission 194555) | Peat permafrost microbial communities from Stordalen Mire near Abisko, Sweden - III_Bog_E1_3 | ecosystem: Environmental > Terrestrial > Soil > Wetlands > Peat | place: Sweden: Abisko... | reverse complement strand
CCGAGCGCCTGCGCGGACTCGGCCACAAGGTCGTCGTCACGCGCGAGCCGGGCGGTACGCCGCTGGGCGAATCGATCCGCCACCTGCTCAAGCACGCGCCGGAGGGCCGCGGGATGTCGCCTTACACGGAGTTGCTGCTCTTCCTCGCCAGCCGCGCGGAGCTCGTGCGCAAGGTCATCATGCCCGCGCTCGACCAGGGCACATGGGTGCTCAGCGACCGTTTCCTCGATTCCACCACGGTCTATCAGGGCGCGGGCCGGAAGCTGCCCACGGAAATCGTCGAGCGGGTGAATGCCTTTGTCGTCGGCACCCAAGTCCCCAGCCTCACGCTCGTGCTCGACCTCGAGCCCGAGGCCGCACGCCAGCGCCAGATCACCCGAAACCAAGCAGCAGGCGGCGCAGCCTTCGACCGCATGGAAGCCGAGCCGCTCGATTTCTTCGAGCGCGTGCGCCAAGGCTACTTCGAGGTAGCCAAGGCGCATCCAGCTCGAGTCAAAGTTCTCTCCGCCGCCGGCACCATTGACGAGACAGCCAAGGCTATCTGGGCCCAAGTGTCCAAGACGTTCTCAGTTTGATGATCACAGCCAAAGTCTTTGATAATACTATGACCCCCAAGAGTGCCAGGCTGATGGCTCTTCTCTGTTTAGTATTGGCACTTGCTCCATTCCTTTTGATGCCAACTTCCGTTCTCTTTTGCATCGTGTCTATTAGAGCGGACGTGCACGACCTAGTGGCTTATCCGGATGGCACCTCATCTTTCCAGCAGGACAGAAAGCACGATCTCGCGATATCTTTAACCGCGCTTATGCTCGACGCCATGGCGTGCGTTGCGCTTTGGGGCGTCGCCGCGATTGCGTTGAATCTTCTCAAGCCCAGGTGGCAGAGCGTCGTTTGGGCGACGTGTGCCATTGCGGGTTTGGGCTCAGCACTCATGCGTAATGGCTATGTGGGGCCGGAGACAGCCCAGTCGTTCTCCATTCTGTTCGTCTATGTTCCAGCAGTCGTTGGTTTGCTCTCAATCTCCGGTTTTTTGATACCGAACAAATCCGAATACTATTCCGGCCATGCCCTTCCGCGCTGAAGAACTTCGTGAACGTTTTGCTGCCTCGATTGAACAGGGGCGGATGGGGCACTCATACTTGCTGACGGGAGATCGTTCGGAGGCGCTGGAGAACCTGGCACTGGGGCTGGCCGCGCAAGTACTGGATGCCGCACCGCAGGAACATCCTGATTTCCATAGCGTGCGGCCGGAATCAAAGTCGCGGCATATCACGGTGAAGCAGATTCGCGAGCTGGAGCATGAGCTTTATCTCAAGCCGTACTCGGCTCCGCTGAAGGTCGCGGTGATCTTCGATGCGGAACGGATGTGTCTCGCGGGCGCGAGCGCGGCAAACGCGTTTCTCAAGACGCTGGAGGAACCGCCCGCACACACGTTGATTTTGCTGACCTCGGCGAGGCCGGCAATGCTGCTGCCGACGATTATCTCGCGTTGCCTGAGGCTGGACCTCGGTTTCGAAGACATCGACGCGGGTGCGGTGCATGAGCCGGCGTGGATCAGTGCCTGGTATGCGAGGCATTCGAAGCGCTCGCTTCGCGCTTACGCGCGGTCGCAGGTGCTCAACGATCACTGGGCTTCGATCCGTGAAACGGCGGAGGCGCACCTGAAGGAATTGCCGGACGAGATGGAGGAGGACGTGGCCAAGGCGCTGGTCGAGGCCGAATTTCAGCTCGGGCGGCAGGAATCGATCGCGCAGTTGCAGCGCTGGTATTGGCGGCGATCGGAAGAGGTCGCGAAAACGACCGAGCTGGAGCGGATGCGCGCGGTCAAGGCGCTGGAGGAATTGCAGGCCGCGCTGGCGTCGAACTGCGAGCCGAACCTTTCGGTTGAAGTGGCCTGCTTGCGGATCGAGGGATTGGTCTAGATCCGTGGTAGCCCGCGCTCGCCGAGCGCGGGGGCCGTCCCGCAGGGACGGCGTTTCGGAAATCCGTCGCGCAAGCGCGACGGACCGGCGCTGGGCCAGCGCCGGCTACCTATTTCGTCCCGACGCTGTGGAACGTGGCGTCCTTGGGCAGGATGACGCGTTCGCAGAAATCGCCGAAGCCTTCCTCGTGCTGGCGCTCGACGGCGTAGCGCTTGATCACCGGCGCGAGCAGCTTCACACCCTCGTCCAGCGTGACCGTCGGCGCGAAGAGCCGGTTGAGCCGCGTGCCGTTGTACTTGGCGCCGAGGTAGAGCGCGAACTTGTTCGGCGCCTTGCCCACGAACGCGATCTCGGCGAGGTAGGGCCGCGCGCAGCCATTGGGGCAGCCGGTGATGCGCAGGCTGATGGCGTCGTCGTGCAGGCCGGCCTCGTCGAGCACCACTTCAAACTTCTCGAGCAGCTCGGGCAGCACGCGTTCGCTTTCGGAAAGCGCGAGCCCGCAGGTCGGTAGCGCCACGCAGGAGAGCGCGTTGAGGCGCATGCCGGAGCGCTGGTTCTCGTCGGTGAGGCCATGGCGGGTGAGGATCGCATCGATCTCGTGCTTCTTCGCCTCGGTCACGCCAGCGATGGTCAGGTTCTGCGACGGCGTGAGGCGGAAATCGCCCTCGTGAATCTGCGCGATTTCCCTAAGCGCGGTCTTCATCGGCCACGACGGCGTGTCCTTGATGCGGCCGCTGAGAATGTGCAGGCCGTAAAACCACGTGCCATCGGCGTTCTTGTGCCAGCCGAAGGGATCTTCAATGTTTGTGAATTCGAACGGCTTCGCGGGCGCGAAAGTCACGCCGCTGCGCTTCTCGACCTCGCCCTTGAACCACGCGACACCCTTGTCCTCGATCGTGTACTTGAGCCGCGCGTGCTTGCGATTGGTCCGGTCGCCGTGGTCGCGCTGAGTGGTAAGCACCGCCTCACCGACGACGTTGACCTTGTCCGCGGGAATGAACCCGAGCACGTCGGCCAGGCGCGGGAAAGTTTCCGCGTTGCCGTGGCTCATGCCAAGACCGCCGCCGACCGTGACGTTGTAGCCGGCCAGATCGCCGTCCTCGACGACCGCGATGTAGCCGAGGTCCTGCGAGAAAATATCGACGTCGTTATTCGGGGGCAGGGCGAACGCGGTCTTGAACTTGCGCGGCAGGTAGGTCGCGCCGTACATCGGCTCCGACTCCGGCTCGCCGCCGGCGACGAGTTCGTCATCGAGCCAGATTTCGTGATAGGCGTGCGTCTTCGGCAGCGCGAATTCGCTCCAGGCCTTGGCGTGATCGTAGACCTGCTGGAGCACCGGGCTGCGCTCCGGATTCGGCGGGGCCATGACGTTGCGGTTCACGTCGCCGCAGGCCGCGATCGAGTCAAGCAGCACCTGATGCGCCCCTTGGACGAGCGGTTTCACGTTGCCCTTGAGCACGCCGTGGAACTGGAACGTCTGGCGCGTCGTCATGCGCAGGGAAGGGGACGCGAACTGCTCGGAAAGCTTGTCCAGCACCAGCCACTGCTGCGGTGTGGCGCGGCCACCGGGCAGGCGCAGGCGCAACATGAAGCTGAACGCCTTCTCCTTGCCGGCACGCTTCAGGGCGATGCGCTGGTCGCGGTCGTCCTGCAGGTAGAGGCCATGAAACTTGGTGAGCTGCGAGTTTTCCTCGGAGATGGCGCCGGTCGACGTATCGGCGAGGTCCTTGGCGATGGTGCCGCGAAGATGGTGCGAGGCGGCTTTGATACCCTCATTGGCTGAGAGCGGTTTGGCTTCTTGATGCATGGAAAGGCTGGGAAGAATACCGCAAATCCGGCGTGGGTAAATACGAACGTGCGGATGGGAATCATCGCATTTGCGAATGGATAGTCAATAGACTATCTAGAATTTGAAACCTTCGCCGCGATCCGGGGTTTAGTTAACGAACACTTGGCATTTCGGTCAAAGTATGTATATTATTCCACGTATGTATAAGCAGAACGACAAAGTCATGATTCTCGAGACGGGGGAAGTCCTCACCGTCATCCTGGACATGAGCGACGAGATGGATCGTGGCATCGTTGTGCGGGAAAACATCGGCCGGAACTTGTCTCATGACGAGGTCCGCCCTGCCGGTCGCACCCGCGAACGCCTCGAAGCCAGCCGTGGCATCGTCCCGCCTGAACCGGCGCCGCCGGTTCCGCTGGGCGCACAGTTCATTTAGTCGAAAATCGCCATCCGGGCGGCAGAGGTTGTGTCGGCTTTAACATTCGTCGGTGTTGCAATTTGGCGCTTACTTGAATGAAGCTTTCGGCATGACGTGGCGTCCAAAGGGAATGATGCAATTTTCCACCTTGGCCCAACAAGCCCTAATGCGGTTGCATCTTGCCCGATTGGGGCTACTCGCCGCCCTTGTCTTATGGGCAACGGCCCTGTCCAGCCAAGCGCAGGACGATAACGGCTCCGCTCCGCCGCCTCCGGCCAATACGGCTGATTCGGTTAATTCGGTTCAGGGGAGCGACGGGCAAAACCAAGCCGCCCCGCCGGCTTCCGATCCCAACCAAGGCCAGACGCCCGATGATGCCAGCGGACCCATCAACGGCCCGAGCGGTGGCGCGACCTTCCAGACCTTCTACGATTCCCTGAGCACCCAAGGAAACTGGATCCAGACCGACGACTACGGCTACGTCTGGCAGCCGAACGTCCAGGACCCCAACTGGGCGCCCTACACCGACGGCAACTGGGTCTACACCAACGACGGCTGGACGTGGAACTCCAACGAGCCTTTCGGCTGGGCCACTTATCACTACGGTCGCTGGGTCAATCTCGACGGCACAGGCTGGGTCTGGGTGCCCGGCTACACGTGGGCGCCGGCGTGGGTGAGCTGGCGCTACGGCGACGGCTACGTCGGCTGGGCGCCGCTGCCGCCGGATAGCTTTGCCGGCATCGATTACTTCGGCGACGGCACCGATGCCGATTTCGGGTTCCACATCGGCGGCGACTGTGATGGTTTCTACGGCATAGGCCCGGCGATCTACATTTTCCTGCCCATCGGCTGCGTCGGGTACCACGACTATCACCACTGGTACCACAACCGGTACGACAACTACTCGCTGATCAACCACACGACCAACGTCACGAATATCAATGTGGCGCGCGGCAGAGCGGCTTCCAATGGCCGGGCGTTCACGCGCGTGACCACCGGCGGGCCACAGGTCGCGCAGATTGACGCTGCGTCCAGCACGCCCGTGCCTCGCGCCAACCTGGTTCGCTCGAGCACACCCGGGGCCAGCCGCCTGACCGGAAACTCGCTCGCAGTTTTCGCGCCGCACATCCAGGCAGCGGACGCTGACGCCCGTCCCACGCAGGTGACGTCGAACCTCGGCGCGACCGCGGTCAACCGCGGCACCGACGTTCTCCATCCGCCCATGGTCAATGCGCGCCTTGCGCCCGCGCCCGCCTCGGATGCGCAAGTCGCCGCCGCCCAGGACGCCATCGGCCACTCTCCGTCCAGCGCGAAGGTGTTGACCGACGCCGGCTCCGTTAGGCCGACTCTCCCGGGTCGCATCACCGAGATGCGCTCCGTGGCGTCGCCTTCGGGTGCGACAGCTTCACGCACCTTCAATCCCACGCCGGGCACGGTTTACAATAATAATTCCGGCGGCCACACCGTCTTCGGCCCGGTGCACATGCCCTCGACGACTTCGGGCGAAAGTGTGACGCCCTCGGAGCAAACGAGCCGCGAGGTGGAATCGACGCCGCAACGGGTCTTCAATTCCCATCCCACGCCTTCCTTCACGCCGAACTACACGCCCTCCGGTGGCGGCAACACCCCGGCCGAATCGCACACCTACACGCACGTGACTCCCACGCCCACGATTACGCCGTCCCCGGCACCTTCCACGACGCGTTCGACAGAGCCGTCCAGCGGTGGAGGCGGCTACAACGGCGGCAACCGCGGCGGTTCCGGCGGAGGCGGCCAGGGCTACAACAACGGCAACGGCTCGAACGGCGGTAACAGCGGCCAGCAGCGCCACTAATCGCGGCCGATTTTTGCGCACTCGCGTCCGCGCCCGGCGCATGTATGTTTGGGAAAATCCTCACATGCCCAACAATCAAACCCGCATCTTTCTTGTCCGGCACGGCGCCACGGTCCTGACGGCCGAGGATCGCTTCGCCGGTTCCACCAACGTGCAACTCTCCGACGAGGGTCGCGGCCAGGCGTCGCGCCTCGCCGAGCGACTGCGTGAGACGAAGATCGAGGCGGTCTATGCCTCGCCGCTGGACCGCACAATGGAAACCGCGCGCATTCTCGCTGCGCCGCACGGGCTCGACGTGAAGCCCTCCGACGGTATGCGCGAAATTTCCCACGGCCACTGGGAAGAGATGACGCGAAAGGAAGTCGACCAAAAGTATCCGCAGGAAGCCGCGGAGTGGGAAAAGGACCCGTACACTTTCGCGCCCAGCGGCGGCGAAAGTGGCCTCGCCGTCACGGCGCGCGCGCTGCCCGCGCTCATGGAAATCCTGCGCGCGCACACGAACCAAAAAATCCTCATCGTCTCGCACAAGGCGACTATCCGGCTTTTGCTCAGCTCGCTGCTCGGTTTTGATCCGCGCCGGTACCGGGACAATCTCGACCAAAGTCCCGCCGCGCTCAATATCGTCGATTTCAAGGACCCAACCCGCGCGCGGCTCACGCTTTTCAACGACATCTCGCACTACATCGACAGCGGCCTCGCCATTCCCGCTGCGCCGCAGGCCCGCCTCTCCAAGTGGTGGTCCGATGTGCACGAGCCGGTCTAGGCCACCCGGCTTGCGTCCCATGAAGTTCCTGTCCTGGATCGCGCGGCACAGGTGGCGCGTTCTCCTATTGAGTTTCATTGCCCTGTTAATGATCAGCCCGGTCTCGCGCATCTTCGACGATCAGGACAACATCATCACGCCGGTGTTCACGATCATCGTGGCGCTGGTCATTCTCGGCGCAGCCGAGCGACGCGAGATGCTCTGGCTGATGCTCGCATTGACGCTGGTGTGGTCTACGGTCAGCATCGCGACGGACGGCAGTGGGCTCTTCGCCGGCATCAGCCTGCTGGCCCCGGCGCTTTTCCTCTTTGTGCTCGCGGCCATCTTCACCCTCGTCGTGCGCTGGATGATGCGCGCCGGGCACATCAACGCGGAGGTCCTTTGCGCCGCGATCTGCGGCTATCTCCTGCTCGGCATCTTTTGGGCGGTGCTTTATTCGATCCTCATCACCGTGCGGCAAATGTGGTTTCCGCACGACCCGGCCGCGTTTACCTCAACAAACAACGACACTTTCGAGCCGCGCGATCTTCTCTACTTCAGCTATATGACGCTCACGACCACCGGTTACGGCGACATCGTGCCGCGCGGTTCGGAAGTGCGCATGTTCGCCGTGCTCGAGGCCATGGTCGGCCTCTTCTACAACACCATCGTCATCGCGCGCTTCGTCAGCCTCTACGGCGTGAAACTGCGCGATGATCGCCGCCGCGATTCCGAGCCTTGAAGCAGCTTACGCGCGGTGCTTCTTCACCCACGCGATGATCTCGGCGTGGTTGCCCGAGGCTGTCCACGTCACGCGCAGCAGTTCGGCCGGGTCGATCTTGTTTTCGCGGAAGAACCGCCGGTCGCCGCCGCAGCCATACATCAAGTCCGGCGGCATTTCCCCGCGCAGCTTCGCCTCCGCCTTCGGGATGAGCCGCGGCAGCCAGCCGATGCCATCCACCTGGGCGTCCTTCGACGGCAGTTTGTCCATGTCGATCACATGCTTCGAGCGCACGCCACCCTGCTCGTTGAGGAAATAGTCGCGCCGCACGGCAGCGATCTTCAGCGCCGTCTCCAGCGTCGGTTCGCCGCCGCGCGCATAATCCTCCACGAAGTCAAAGAACTCCTGGATTGTGTAGCCGATCGTGGAAAGAAAAGTGGCGTCTTTCTCGTCGAGAAGTCCAGCGGCTTTCTGGTGGCCGGCTTGATATTTCTTAACGCTCGCCTCGAACAGTTGCGAAAAAGTCTGCTCCCAAGTGGCGGAAGCGGTGGAATGGGTCGTTGTACTCATAATCGCAGCTAGTCTCGCTCAGTTCCGCGCCAGTGCAAGTGGTGGTCCGCTGCTAACGCGTCTGCGCGATCTTGCTCAGGCGCGAGATATCATCGGAGTAGCCGTTGAGCTGGACCTGGAGAGCCTGGCGATACGCCAGCTCCTCCTTTGCGCGGCGGCGATTGACCGAGTATAGCGGAGACATCGCCTGCAATTGATCCACGTTCGACTTGGCGATGGTTTGCAGGTCGTCGAGCAGCTCGCGTGTTGCTTCCAGCGTCTGGCCGTCGAGCGGCTGGCCGTCAGGCACATCCAGGGCTTGCTTATGGTAGGTGTCGCTCGCCGTCACGAGCTGGGCGTTGCTTTTATAGGAGCGGCTGTCCGGCGCCCCGTAAGAATTGGCCGGAGCCTCTTGCGGCAGCCGGCGATGACCGTTGAGGTAGGAGTCGAGGGCGCGTGTCGTGTTGTGAAAATCCTTCAGGAACGCGCTCTCGTTCTGGAATTTTCCAAGATCGAGCGGCTCCCACGCGGTGACGTTCGTCAGCAGGAGGCCGAAATAGGGAGCGAGGTTTTCCTCTCCCGGCACCGGGTTGTCCAGCCACGCCTTGGCCGTGGTTTCCGTAAGATCGATGCCCTTCTCCGCCGTGACGATTCCGAGTACCTTGCCCGAGGCGGCGTGAATGACCGGCGCACTGTTGCTCGACATGCGGATGCCGCCGTCGAAGTCGATGCGCGTCGTGCCCAGGTTGACGATGTGGCCGACCCGCGCTGCGGTCGGGTCGCTTTGTCCAAGAACCGGGATGAGCACGTAATCGCCCAGCGCGGGAGGCGTGTCGCTGCCTGTCGGGGCCGTCAGGCACTTGAAGTTGTCGTCCTGCACGGCGATCAAGGCGATGTTCCGGTCGGACGCAGCCTTCATCGATAGGATCTTCAAGGCCGCGCCGGCGAGGGTCGTGATCTGCAGGTTGGGATTGTCGGCAACCAACCGCAGATGCGCGACGACGTACACGCCCTCGGTCGCGCGCAGCAAAAATCCGCTGCCGGACATGCTGTCGCCCTTGATCGTGACCAGCGAGCTTACCTGGTCGGGCGACAGGACCGGCGACGGCGGCGGAGGCGGCGCGGCCGGCGCAGTGACGGCCGAATCCGGCACGCTGAAATAGGGCGAGTAGACGGTGAGACTGTCGGTCGAGGAAACGGTCTGGGCCAGTTGAAGCACCTGCAGGTGCCACGAAACACTGGGCGCCTGGGTGTCACTCGGCATGGGTACGACCGACACCGGCTCGGGCACGGAGTTGGTGGTGGCCGGTGGCGCGTTCGTTGCGGGCGCTGGCGCTGGGGTTGCCACCGTGCCGTCGGTGATCTTGAGATAGTACTGTCCGCCCGTCGGGACGAAGAGCGATCCGCGCAGGACGCCCGATGCGCCGGCCACGAGCGTGCCATTGGAGGACATGGCCGCGACGCTGATCGCCTGCCGCGCGTTCCAGCGCACTTCCCAGCGGTCGCCGACCGTGAACATCCCCGTGGTCGTCTCGCCGGTGCCACTGAATTCCTGCACCGTGTCCTGGGCGCGCGCGTACCCGGCCACGAGAAGGCCCAGCACGCCAAGAACCAGAAAAAGACAACGCATCAACCTGCGCATATCACCGCCGCGCATCCGCGACAATATTAAAGACATGCCGGAGACGCAATGGTTGCGCGGAAAGAGGGGTGCGGAGTGAGGGGATCGAACCCCCGACCTTGTCCGTGTAAAGGACCTGCTCTACCGCTAAGCTAACTCCGCGAGTTCTCGAAATATAGCGGCTCGCTGCGAAATCGGCGAGCGGCTTTATCGCGGCTTTAGATGACCTCGAGGTAGTCGCGGTCGGGCAGGGCGGGGAAGGGCGCGGTGGGCAGCGTCTGGTACCAGAAGGCGGTCGAGGCGATGTCGTCCTGCAGCGGGAGGTAGCGCCCGCCGTTACGCCAGCCGAGGGCCTGGATCGTGATGCGCAAATCTTTCTGAAAGCGCACCGGGTCGACGATGTGCCAGCGGTACATGCCGAAGCGCGTCTGCGCGTCATAGACGCCGTTGGGCCGGAGCACTTGCGAGAGCCCGGCGTGGGGCGTGGTGAATTCCTGGTACTGCTTCGTCACCTGGTTCTCGAAATTGTATGAGCCACAGAAATAGTCCTCCGTGCCCGTGCCGCAAATGGTGGGGAACTCGCCGTCGCCATCGAGGTAGAACTTGATCTCGCCTTCGCCCCACCAACCGCTGTTGTTGACGCCCCACGCCATGTAGACGCCGGCGAAATGGCCATGGCCGCGAACGCCGTCAAGGATGGTGTAGACCTCCTTGTAGGGAAGGGGATTGGTGCGGCGGAATTGCGCGTGGAAATACGCCGCGTTGTCGGGTACCTCGGTCAGCGCGTAGTTGATCTGGTAGTAGAGCGTCTTCTTCTCGAGACCAATGTTCGTCATCGTTATCCGGCAGCGTTTGCGAAACGGCATCTCCCAGTAGCTGTTGAAGGCGTTGCCCGGATTCACGCACACGGCCAGCGACGAGACCTGCGCGAATTTGCCCCAGCCCGAGGCAAAGAAATCGCCGGCGGGGCACTCGACCGACGGCTGCTCCTGGTCGTCCCAGTAAATGCGCAGGATGAGGTGACGCCAGGGAGTGCCGCCAATGGTCATCCAGATTTGCTGGATCGCGCCGGGACCTTCGATATTGGCCAGTTCACGAACTTCGCCCGGCTCGATCACGATGGACGGCGAGATCTTCCAGCCACGGCCGAGGTCGCGCGCGCACTGGGCGCCGGTTCCCTCGGTGGCCATGCCGCCCTTGCCTTTCTCGCCGGTGAAATTTTCCGGACTGATGGAGCGCGTCCGCGCGTTGGACAGCAGTGACAGATTTCCCAGGTTGCAACCCAGGCCGTTGAACGAAGAAGAGGGCATGGAGTCCATCTTAACCCCGGGGCTCTTATTGGGAATGGACTGTCTCGGCAAAAAGATGGAATATCTTCACCTATGAAGCCTCTCAAGCTCCATGTCGTGCGTGAAACCGCGGGGAAGTCCTTTCGATTGCACCGTCTCGGCCTGCACGAAGGCATGCGGCCTGGCTTTGTGGATCGACCGGAGGGCACCGGCGATTATCTCTTCATGCTTTTCCATCATAAGACGCGCATTCGCGACAAATTGGGCGAATTCGAGCGGCCTGCCGGATCGCTCGTGATCTGGACGCCGCGGGATGGCCATTATTATGGTTCGCGATCCGGGCCGTGGGATCACTCGTGGTTCCACTGCGCCGGCCGCGACATTCCACGCATGCTGCGTGCAGCACGGATTCCTGTCGGACAGGCTTTTTCGTTGGGCGATCCGCTTATCCTCGAGAACTTCCTGCTGGAAACGGCGGCGG
>Ga0302267_10006897_pt1 | contig 11372 bp, 8 predicted proteins | sample III_Bog_E1_3_FD_194555 | JGI IMG/M metagenome (GOLD analysis project Ga0302267, IMG submission 194555) | Peat permafrost microbial communities from Stordalen Mire near Abisko, Sweden - III_Bog_E1_3 | ecosystem: Environmental > Terrestrial > Soil > Wetlands > Peat | place: Sweden: Abisko... | reverse complement strand
GCCCGCCACCGGGTCGTTGAAACTCGGCCAGCCGGTGCCGCTCTCGAATTTGGTGCCCGAGACAAACAGCGTCTGCCCACAGCCGGCGCAGACGAAGGCGCCGGGGCGTTTCTCGTGGTTCAGCGCGCAGGAACCGGGGCGCTCGGTGCCGTGCTGGCGCATGACGGCGTATTGCTCGGGCGTCAGCTTGCGCCGCCATTCCTCGTCGCTGAGCGAGAACGGGTAATCGGCCTGTGGCCTGGTGTGCGACGAACCGAACAGCTTCATGTGGACGTCTCCCGGCGAGCAAAATCGATAACATGAAAATGGGGAGTCTTCGGCCCGGATCCAGTTTGCGTAGGCGCAGAGCGCAGCGAGCGGAGTTCGCATCTGGCGGCAAGCGGCGTCGATACCCGGCGGATGGAGCGGTTCTGGCTTGGCGGCCGTTTCGTTTTATTCCTGGGACTTATCGTAATTCGCTTCCCCTGTTGCCGGTCTCAGTTCGCATGGTTGAGACACCGTCACGAGATAGGCCTCTACCTCCAATTTCGTATTAGCTTGCTCGAAGTAATTGGGCTATCGAGACGGCAAGGCGCTCCGGAACGAATATTATCTTGAATGCGCCAGCCCGGAGGATGGGGCGGCCTTTCTTCGCCCCCGGCGATAATGGATCGAGGACAATGAGCACCACGACATCGAACGCGAACGCGACCATTCCGGTTTGGTCGTTGGGATGGGGTGGGATCGGCACCATCGCCAATGACGCATTGCCGGACGGCTCCACGGTCCTGTCGCAGATACAGGCGCTGCGGGCCATCGGCGGCAACGTGATCATATCGTTCGGCGGCTCGGCGGGCACCGATCCGGCTGTCGCGGCAACCAGCGCGGCCAGCTTGCAGGCGGAATACCAGTCAGTGATCGATCGGTATGGCGTCACCTCGCTTGATTTCGACATTGAAGGAGCGGCGATCGCGAACCAAGCCTCGATCAATTTGCGAGACCAGGCCTTGGTCGGGCTGGAGGCAGCCAACCCTGGCCTGCAGATTTCATGCACGCTGCCGGTGCTGCCGACGGGGTTGGACCAGAACGGGATGAACTTCATCCATAGTGCGGTGAAGGCTGGCCTGCACATCGGCGTCATCAACATCATGGCGACGGACTACGGCAGCGCGGTCGATCACGGCGGCGCCATGGGGACAGATGCCATCGACGCCATCAAAGCGACCGAGAGCCAGCTCGTTTCGCCACGGCGTGCTCGCGGATGTGGTGCGCCAGCAGCCGCGTCGTCCAAAGCTCGTGAAATCCCGCGCAGTCCCGGCAGAAGCAACTTCAGTCGCCTGCTCAGCGGCATCCGCAACCCCGTCCACCACACCTGTGCCTGAGCATCACCTATAGGTGCGGCCTGAACATCGGTGGCGCCACCACCCTGGAAGTCACGGGAATCGACCGCGCCCACCGGACGCTGCGCATCAGCGGCGAAGGCACGGCCGCGGCTGGCGAACTCATCGCAACCGCCGCTGATATAGAGACTTCCGTCAGGCGAAAAGTTTCGATTGAGATCAACATTGCACCCATCCACCCGGCGCCCGTTCTTGAACCCCCAAGGATTGGCGGCGTGGATCAGCAAGACGTCGAAGTTGCGCCCGAGATACGTCGCCAGGCGCTTCTGGACCAACTGCTCCTGGATCGCCGCGCCGGCATAGGCCTCGGTACCGTGCAGGCCGGATTGCAGGATCAGGAGCCGGCCGCTGTTGCGGGTGAAGTAGGCCAGGTCGATCGTGAGGTCGGGGTCGCGATCGTCCGGCAGCGCCCAGGACTTGCAGAACCCTTGTTCTTTCGCGAGCGCCCGGCGCGGAAGCGGGCACGCGATGCCTCATAGCTTGGGGGAAAGGCGCCCGTCGGGTCCGGCGCGGCCTCGGGAGCGGGCACCTGCTGCAGGCTGGATCGGGCGCAGGCCTCGGCGCCCGGCGCGGTCCGGGGTGCGGCGACGTCCCAGCACGCGGCGAGACATACCGTGAGCATGGCGGGCCACTAAAGCCCGCTGCGGCGGCGGACCGACATATACATCCGATCCCGTTCAGGTTTCATGACAGAACCGCTCCATCTGATACTGTTGGAGAAATGATACATCCGAGAACATGCGCCTGTGAAGCTGATTACGCGAAAGGCGGCGCATTCCTGGTAAGCCGGCGATGCTTGATGCACCGCGGCCGGTCACTACGCTGTGATCCGCCGGGCCGCCACTCAGGTCGTTCGTTTTGCGGGCACGCTGAAGGCTCGCCCCTGGGTGGCAGCGCCACTGCGCCTCAGTATCCCCCGGAAATTTGGTGCAGGCCAGCGGCGGATATGTCGGCATTGCGGGTGGTGAGGCGCCATTCCTTGCCGCCCAAAACGTGGTGATCAACCTGGAGGCGCTATCGAGTGGGGCGTATTGGACCGTACAGGGGCCGGTTCCGGTGGCCACCTTTGCGGTCGTCTCGCTACCATCATGCGGGTCAAGCTACAGTGGGATGACGGCTATCGTCACGGGCTCGACCACAAGCAAGTGGCAGGCCCGATGCAATGGCAGCAACTGGCTCTGGCCAGATGGAACGACGGTATCGGGCTAAATGTTGGGGGTGGTATCCTTGCGGCAGATCAGCACGTCGATCAGGTCTGCGCGCATCCCAAGGTCGATCATGTCGAGCCGGACGATAGCAACGCCGAGCCCCGATTTGGCAGCCAGGTATTGGCCGATGTCATGTCCCCAGTCGATAGTGACCAACGATCCCTCGCTGGACATCGGGTTGCCGTGGAACTCGGGCGGCAGGTGGTGGACCGCGGTTCCATTGACCAGGGATGCCCGACGACGGGTGCCGCGATTGAGCTGTGTCAATGGCACCGTTGCGATGTGCGCGCCGCCGGGGCGCAGCGTCCGAGCGATCTCGGCTATTGCCAGGTCGGGGTGGAAAATGTGTTCGAACACGTCCTGCGTAATGACCACATCGAAAGCCATGTCGGGGAAGGTCTGCCGCTCCAAATCCTCGTTGCGCCAGCCGGCCGCCGGTGCTCCTTCGCGACGCGGCAGCACGCTTCCCCGCTCGGCGTCGGGAATGAATTGACTCTCGACGTAGCGAGGGCACTCGGCGCGGAACTTTTGGCAAAGCGCCGACCAGGGAGATGCTGCAGCTTCGTGGATCGCGAGATGCCTCCAGTGCGGGAATGCCTCGTTCAGGACAAAAAAACAACGCCCGCTGGCGTGGGATACTTCCGCACCCGGTGCACTTGAGGCTATCCCGCAAGTAGGGGTGGTCTGCAATAAAAGTAGCGGGCGTCTCGCATATCGGGCATCGGCCAGTGTGAGAGAACGAGAACTGCGCTACGGCGGCCATGATGACGGCTCCCTGATTCCACCGTAACGATACGCCAAGGGGCGCTCCGGCGCTATCCCGTGCGCCGTTGTTGTTGTCGGCCGCGGCATTGGTCTTCTGAAGGGGCAGAATGGTTCCAATTTCCAGCGGCGACCCTTCCAATTTCGGTTGGCGCCCTTCACCGGACTCCGCTTCCTGCCAAAGCGCCGAGTCTGCTCGACCGGTCTGTCGGCCTCTACCGGCCTTGACACCTGACGAGCTTCCGGACGATGCCGCAGCCATGCGACATCGTCCGTGGCCTCGATCCCAGCAGGGCGGCGCACCCTGATGAAAAAAGCCGTCCCGCCCGCGGACGACGCCGTCCCCAGGCTGCGGGCGGCGTTCGCCGGCTTCTTCGATGCCGACTGGTACCGGGCGCGCTACCCCGATATCGACTGTGCCAACACCGATCCGCTTACGCATTTCGTCAGCATCGGCGTTTCCGAGGGCCGCGACCCGAACCGGTTCTTCGATAGCGCCTGGTACAGCGCCACCTACGCCGACGTCGCCGCGTACGGCTGGAATCCGCTGCTGCACTTCCTGCAGTACGGCCAGACCGAATTGCGCAACCCGCATCCGCGCTTCGACACTGCCTGGTATGTCGAGCAGCATCCGGAAGCCGCAGCCAATCCCCTGCTGTTCCACATGCGCACGGGCGCCGCGCGCGGCTGGGCCACCGAACCGCCGATCGACATCGGCGACTACCTGGCCTCGACCGGCGCGGCGCCCACGCCGCCCGCCGGTGCGGCCGTGGACATCATCATCCCGGTCTATCGGGGCCGCGCGGAGACCAAACGTTGCCTCGACTCGGTGCTGATCGACACGGCACGGCCAGCCGGGCGCGTGATCGTGGTGGACGACCAGTCGCCGGACCCGGCGCTGTCCGCGCTGCTCGACCGGCTGGCGGCGGCGGGCCGCATCGTGCTGCTGCGAAACCCGCGCAATCGCGGCTTCGTCGCCTCGGTCAACCGCGGCATCGAGGCCGCCGGCAGCCATGATGTAGCGCTGCTGAATAGCGACGCCGAGGTACCGCAAGGCTGGCTGGCGCGGCTCGCCGGCCAGGCCTATGCGGCACCCCGCATCGCGTCGGTCTCGCCCTTCTCCAACAACGCGACGATCTGTTCCTATCCGGGCTTCGACGGCGGACCCCCGGCGTTTGGGCTGAAGCTTGCCGACCTGGACGATGCGGCGCTCGCCGCGAATGCGGGGCGCTTCGCGGAGCTGCCCACCACCGTCGGCTTCTGCATGTATATCCGCCGCGCCGCGCTGGCCGATGTCGGCGGCTTCGACGAGCAGGCGTTCGGCCGGGGCTATGGCGAGGAGAACGATTTCTGCCTGCGGGCCAGCGCGCGCGGCTGGCAGCACCGCCTGGCCTGCGACACGTTCGTCTACCACAAGGGCGAGGTCAGCTTCGGCGCCGAGGCGGCAATCGGGCAGCGCCGGGCCATGGAGGCGCTCACCGCCCGGCACCCCGGCTACCCGCGCAGCGTCGCCGTGCATATCCGGCTCGATCCGGCCGGCCGGTTCCGCTTCGCGCTGACCGCCGAGCTGTTCCGCCGGTCCGGTCTGCCCACCGTGCTGATGGTTACGCATGGCCTGGGCGGCGGGGTTGGCCGGCACGTCCTGGCGCTGGTGCGGCGGCTCGCCGGCGCGGCCAACTGCCTGATGCTGGAGTCAAGCGCGCGCGGCGCCACGCTGTCGGTGCCGGCGCTGCCGGGCCATCCCACGCTCAGCCTTCCCGACGAACGCGCCGGCGACCTGCTTTTGCTGCTGCGAAGTTGCAACGTCGCGCGGGTCCATATCCATCATGCCATGGGGCTCGATGGCATGCTGCGCGATGTCATCCACGCACTTGGCGTGCCATTCGACGTGACCGTCCACGACTATTACGCGCTGTGCCCGCAAGTGAACCTGCTGCCCTGGGCGGACGGCTACTATTGCGGCGAGCCCGGACCTGCCGGCTGCAATGCGTGCATCGCCGACCGTCCGAGCCAGGCTGCCCGCGACATCCTGTCCTGGCGCGGCAGCCATGCCTGGCAGTTCCTGGAAGCCGACCGCGTAATCTGCCCGAGCGAAGACGTGCGCGCGCGGCTGGCGCATCACGGCGTCGCGCACCGCGCCGTGGTCGCGGCGCACGAGCCGGTGGCGGGCGGCCCGTGGCCGCTCGCCATGCCGCGGCTGCGCGGGCGGCGGCTGCGCGTCGCGGTCCTCGGCGTGCTGGCGCAGCAGAAGGGCGCGCAGGCGGTGATCGCGCTGGCCGAGGCGAATGACCCCTCGATCGAGATCCACCTGATCGGCTACCCGGAGCGCGCCCTGCCCGAGCCGGCCGGACAGCGCGTCCACACAACCGGGGCATACGCCGAGGCAGACTTGGCGAGGCTGCTCGCCAGGACCGCTCCGCATGTCGTCTGGTTCCCGGCACAGTGGCCAGAGACCTACAGCTACACCCTGAGCGCGGCGCTGGCGGCCGGACTGCCGCTGGTGGCAAGCCACATCGGCGCGTTTCCCGAGCGGCTGGCGGGCCGGCCGCTGACCTGGCTGGTCGATCCCAAGGCGGGGACCGAAGCCTGGCTGGCGGCATTCGCCGCGGTGCGCGAGGCGCTGGGCCGGCCGGCGCCAACACCGGCGCCGCGCCCGCCGGTGTCGGATTTCTATGCAGCGGACTATCTGCGCCCGCTGCGGTCTTTCGGGCGCCACGGCGGGCCGCCGCAAGCGTGTCAGGATGGGCTTCATCGCCGATCTCCCGATGGCCTTCCCCCTGACCCTTCTGCCCAACGCCTTGGCCGACCCCCTGGCCCTTCCACTGGCCCTCCCACTGGCCCTCCCACTGGCCCTGACCCGCCTGGCCTTGCCGATGGACCTTCGGATCTCGCCGGGCTCGCGCGCGGGGGGCTGATCGACCTGCGGCGAAGCGGGCGCGTCAGCGTCGTCGTCGTGCCGGAGCGACTGGGTGGCGGCGCGCTTAGTCCCTGCGCCTATATCCGGCTGCTGCTGCCGCTCGACCATCCAGCGATCGGCGCGGACTGGGACGTCGTGGTGGCCGATGCCCGGCAGGCACTGAGCTACCGCGCCGACATCGTCGCAACCCAGCGCTACGCGGTGCCGGACCCTGCTGCCGCCGAGGCGCTGGCCAGCCACTGCCGGGCGACCGGCGCGAGACTGGTCTACGACCTCGACGACGACCTGCTGAACATCCCGCGTGCACACCCCGAGGCTGCCCTGCTGCGGCCGCGAGCGAAAACCGTGGCGCGGCTGGTGCGGTCGGCGGATGCCCTGTTCGTCTCGACCGAGGCGCTGGCAGCCCGGGTCGCGGCCATCCGGCCGGACTCGGTCGTGGTGCCGAACGGCCTTGATGAGCGGCTTTGGCTACCGCCGACGCCGCGGCCCGTCGCGCGCGGTCCGGTGCGGCTGCTGTGCATGGGCACGGCAACGCATGACGGGGACTTCGCCCTGGTGATGCCGGCGCTCGATCGGCTGGCGGCGCAGTTCGGCGACCGGGTGGAAATCGATGTGCTTGGCGTCACAGCCCGCGGCGATCTTCCGCGTTGGGCCCGCCGGCCGACGCTGACGGTGAATGGCGCCGCCTCCTATCCTGGGTTCGTCAACTGGATCACCGGACAGCCCGCCTGGGACATCGGCATCATGCCGCTCGCCGACACGCCGTTCAACCGCTGCAAGTCGTCGATCAAGACGCTGGATTACGCGGCGCTCGGCCTGGCGATGCTGGCCTCCGACCTCGCCCCCTATCGCGGCTCGCTGGCGGACGGGGCCGGCGGCCTGCTGGTGGCGAACAACGAGACCGCGTGGTTCGCGGCGCTGAGCCGGTTGATACGTGATCCGCCGATGCGCGCGCAGCTTGCCGCGGGAGCGCACGCCGCCTTCGCCGCCACGGGCACGCTGGAGGCGCAGGCGGCCGCACGCCGGGCAGCCTGGCTCGGCATGCTGGGCGAACGGGAGGCGAAGGTCCCGGCGAACCGGGGAGAGCTGGTTTAGGCGAAAGTCGGGTTAGCGTTGTTCAGCCACGCCGCGGCGGCTTGGTTCAGACACCGCTCCGGAGCGTCGAGGCCCAGCGGACGACGAGGCCGAGCGAACGACGAGGCCCACCGGACGACGAGGCAAACTGCCTTCGTCTTGCTGCGATCCCTCCAGGACGGCCCGCGATCACCGGCCGGGCCGGTGCGACGCGCCCCGAGGCCTAACGTGGCGCGTCGCCGGAAATCGGCCGTCGCCGAACGCAGGATCAGGCTGCGGCAGGCGGCGGCGACTCCGTGGTGGCGCCGGCCAGGGCCGCCCGCAGCGCCTCTTCCTTCGTGTGGTCGAACGACGTGCGCAGCACGGTACCGCCGACGCCCTTCAGCGCGTCGAGCACTTTGTCGGTCGTCAGCTTGCGGATCAGCAGGAACAGCTCGGCATTGCCGGCCTGCAGTTCCTTCGCGGCATCCTTCATGAAATCATCGTTGATCCCGACATCGGTCAACGCGCCGCCCAGTGCGCCGGACGCGGCTCCGACGGCCGCGCCCACGAACGGCACCATGAAGATCAGCCCGATCAATGCGCCCCAGAACGTGCCCGACAGGGCGCCGGCCGCCGTCGGGTGAAACAATTGGTTCAGCTTGATCCGCCCGTTGGGCTGCTTCACCGCAATCACGGCGTCACCGAGTTCAATCAGGTATTCCTGCTGTAATTCGAGCAGCTTCTGACGAACCTCTTCGGCTTTTTCCTCGGACGGAAACGAAATGACAACAAGGTCGCTCATGCTGCGTAACTCCTCGGGGTTTGACGTGGACGGCGCCTTGGCAGGTGCGATTGAGCCAACGGCTTGCCGCCGTTCGGCCGCGTCAGCGCTCATTCCGGGCAGGCGTCGGGACGCATATCAAGATTGGCCCGCCCGACTTGCAAGCAGGATCGGGCAGCAGAGACGGTGATTGTTCCGTTACCCTCCAGGCACGGCCCGCCTGGAGGTACCGGGCCGCATGAATCCGAAGCGGCCTGCATGCCGGATCGCCGCAGGCCGCTCCGCGGTTCGCGGCGTCAGGCGGGGTCGACAGCCACGGCAACGGCCTCGGAGGCCACTGCGGTGATGGTATCGCCGACCTTGATCCGCGTCAGGCTTCGCAGCGCGCGCGGGTCCGTGACATGCAGGATGCGAATCCGGCCGCCGCTGGGATCGACCAGCGACAGGGTGTGCGCCACCGGGTCCACCCCGACGACGAGGCCGGTGAGCACGGTTCTGGTCCCGAGAACGCCGGCTGGCAGCGAGCCCGGCCGGGCCCGCGCGCCTGCAACGGTCAGCGAGTTGTCCGGAAGTTTCGTGCCGGGAGGCGCGAGGACGAACGCGACCGACGCGTAGTAACGGGCGACCACAGTATCGCCGACCTTGACCTGGGACAGGTTCCTGACCTGATCGCCGACCTTCAAGGTCGTCGTCTCGCCCTGAGCGCCCACCAGGGTGACAGTGCGCGTGGCCTGATCGATTTCCTTGACGGTGGCCCGCGTGGTGACCGTATCCTGCAGGCCTATCCCCGACATACGGTCGGCTTGTGCCAGGGCCGGCGGCGAGGCCGGCACCAGCAGGGCGGACGCGGCCACGCCAAGCAGACCCGCGGCGACAATATTGGGAAGGCGATGCGTTCGGACTTTCATCAAGCTCTCCGTGAACACGAACAGTTGTTTGCGAGGGGGGTTGCGAATGGACAAGCGACGCGGCAGAGCGAAGTCGAGCCTCGCCCAGGCCGGGCCGTACGCACTATAGCAACGGAACGCTTGAAATCCAAAATCCCGCAATCATGTCCCTGGTAACCGTACCCTCCGTAACTGTCGCTCTTGCAACCATATCTCCGGATGAGCAGCATCCGACCGGTGAAACAGCGCACCGGCGTTGACCGTGCGGGCGCGCCGCGCCAAGGCAGCCAGATGCGGCGATCCATCCAACTGATCGGGCACCGCGGGGCGCGCGGCCTGTTTCCCGAGAACACGCTGGCGGGCTTCGCCGGCGCGCTTGCGATCGGCGTGGACGCTATCGAGCTGGACGTCGCGATGACCTCTGACGGCGTGGTTGTGGTCACGCACGACCCGGCGCTGAACCCCGACCAAACGCGGGGTCCGGACGGCGCTTGGCTGACCACGCCCGGACCGCTGATCCGTTCGCTGCCGGCGACCGCGCTCGGCGGCTACGACGTGGGCAGGTTGCGCCCCGGCTCGGCGGCCGCCAGGCGCTTTCCTGACCAGGCGCCGTGCGACGGCGCACGCATCCCGACGCTTGCGGACGTGCTGAACATGGCTCCCGGCGTACGGTTTTTCATAGAAATGAAGACCTTTCCGGCAGCGCCGGGCCGCACCGCCCCTGCCCTGCAAATGGCCGAAGCCGTCCTGGAAGCGGTCGAAGCCGCCGGCTGCGCCGACCGCACCATCATCGAGGCATTCGACTGGCGCGGCCCACGCCATCTGCGCCGGCTGCGCCCCGGCCTTGGCCTCGCGTTGCTGACCGACCTGCGCTGCGAGGTCCAGGCGCGGCTATGGCGCGGCGGCCCGCGCCCGGCAACGCTCGCACGCTCCTTGCCACACGCGGTGGCGGCCGAGGGCGTGGCGGCCTGGGGACCGAGCCATCGCACCCTGACCCGGACGCGGCTCGCCGAGGCGCACCGGCTTGGACTCGCGGTGATCCCGTGGACGGTGAACCGGCCGGCAGACCTGCGCCGCCTGATCGCCTGGGGCGTGGACGGGCTGGTCACGGACCGCCCGGACCTGGCGCGCGCGGTCCTGGCGGAGGCCGGCCATTCGCTGGCCCCGCCCTTGGCCCCGCCCTTAGCCCCGCCCTGGCCTCCGCCCTTGGCCCCTCCCTTGACCCCGCCCGCTGCCCGACCTTGGGACCCGCCCTTGGCACCTCGCCCTGTCAGGGCGGGCTGAGAAAATTGGCGGCGAAGGAAGCGCGCGCGAGCAGCGCCCGAAGCTCGGGATTGTGCTCGCTGTCCTCGGCGATCAGCGCTTCGATCGGGACGAAATACTCGTGCGCGTGGGGCACCTGGTGGCGCACAAAGCCGGAGTAGTGCAGTCGCTTCAGCCCGTACATCACCCGCAGGTCGCGCACCGGAAGCACGAAGGGCGCGGTCGGCTCGGCGAGCAGCACGCCCGTCGCCTGCCAGCGTGGCGTGGCATCGCCCGGCGCCACCGGCGCGAGCAGCCAGGGCAAGGGGCAGACGGCCAACAGGGAATGGGTGCTCGCCGCGAACCGCGAGCGCTTGTCGAGCAGGTTCTGAATCGTGCCGCAGGCTTCGACCGCGAAGATATCCACAAAAGGCTCCACAGCCGTGCCGGCGAAGTTGAGCCAGAGACCGTCCGGAAGGGTGCGCATGTGGGTGCTGCCGGGCAGTTTCAGATACGGAGGGAAATGACCATCGTCGGGGGACGGCCGGCCGCGCAGCCAGGCATCGCGGAAGCCGGGGGACGATCGATAACCCGGCGGACGCTGCGGCCATTGTCTGAGCCGGTCCTTGATCACTGAATCGGTGGAGCGATAGAGGCGCATGGCTTCATCTCCTGGTTGGCTTTTGCACGCTAGTGCAACCCAAGGATGTATAAACCAGCTATCTCTGCACGCGGCAATATGTATTTCGGCTCGTCGGTAAGAAAATATTCTTTCAATAGAATGAGTTATGAAGTAAACTTAAATTTATTCACGTTTTGTTCGCCGCCTCGCCCCATGTCAAACCAGGCCTATTCTCACATTCGTGACACGAATTCTTTAAGTCTTCTGAATCCCTTGTAGCTCGTTGCTGATGTAGTTCATCAACAACCTGTGCATAAAGCTGTCCGCCGCTTCGCCCGGGGGGCCGCCCGGCGTCTGGCTCGCCGCGACAGGTGATCGTTCTGCCCTGCGTGTAATCGGCATAGGGGGCGGCCATACTGGCCGCTCCCCTGCCACACCACCCGGCATGCGGGTCCGCACCGGGCGGTTCGAGAAGTTGAGGTCATGAGAGACGCGGCATCCCCAGCCCGTCAGCCCAC
>Ga0302267_10006892_pt1 | contig 11378 bp, 10 predicted proteins | sample III_Bog_E1_3_FD_194555 | JGI IMG/M metagenome (GOLD analysis project Ga0302267, IMG submission 194555) | Peat permafrost microbial communities from Stordalen Mire near Abisko, Sweden - III_Bog_E1_3 | ecosystem: Environmental > Terrestrial > Soil > Wetlands > Peat | place: Sweden: Abisko... | reverse complement strand
TGGGTAGGGTGGTTACAACCTCGCCGGTGAGAGCGTTCACGACCGCCAGTTTCATGTTGCTGCACGCGGCGAACACGCGCTGATGGTGGCTGTCGACGGCGAGGCTGGTGGGGTCTGGACAAGTTCCATCGAGTGAGAACAGGTGCATTTGCACGTTGCCCCCGCGGCTCCAATCGAGGGAAGAACTCTTCGATGTTTCGTCGCGCAACAGGGAGCCGATTGCAACCGCATCGAGGCGGACAATGGAGTCGCGATTGAGGAGGTTGACGAAGACTTCGCCGCTCCCGCCGGGCTGGGCGAATCCAAGGCGGCCGGGCATGAGGATGGTCGAAAGGGACTGGCGAGCCTGCACATCGATGACGGTCATCGAAGTCCGGAGTTCAGTATTGCGGACCGAAGGGCGGGTTGGCGGGGGGACATTGCGACGCGCGTTGGGACGATTCGGAGTTGCCGGGGGTGGGGGATTTGCCGCCACGGGTTCCGCACACATGACGAAGAGCAGCCCGCTTTGGGGTTCGAGTGCGAGCGAGCGAGGGGTTGGGCCGGTGGGGATGGAGGCCACCACCTGGAATGTTCGGCGATCGAATACCTTCACGTCATCGGCTAGTCCATCGCTGATGTACCCGAATTCGCCATTGTCATCGAGGGCGATGGCGTGGGCCTCGCGGAGCCCGGTGACCTGGCCTGCAAGGGCGCCGGTGGCCACATCTACAACCTGGACGACTGTGCCGTGGGCGATGAAAAGTTGGCTCGCTTTGGGATCCATGGTGAGGTAGTCCCAATTGCCGACGCCCCCGATGGTCCAGGTCTTCTTGACGGAAAAGGGACGATCAGGGAGTTGCGTGGGCGCGGGAATCTGCGCTGACAGCGAAGTGCCAGCCAACAGGCAGACGGCCAGGAGTTTCTTCATACCGTGGACTCCCTTGAACTAGATGCGGGAACTGCAAGTATCGCTCGGCGCTCTGGCGAGGTTTGGCGATTGCCGAGAGGCCTAAAGCAGCCGAAATTGCTCGAGAATCGACCCAAAAGCGACGAAAAACAGGCCAAAACAGCCTGAAATACCGGCGTTTTGTTCACCGATGAGATAGTAGGCGGTCCGCTTTCTGGAGGACATCTATTCTTTTTAAACGAGTTAGTTGGATGGAAGGTTGAGCGCGATGGCGTTTTTGGGAGGGGGAGGGGTGGGGTATTTAATTTCTCCGCTGCTATTGTCGGTTTCTGGGAGTGGATCTGCATACGGAGATTGTGCGCTTAGTGGGGATAATACTCGGCAAGGGCAGCCTGTTATTTCCCCACTTGCTCTTTAGTAGAAGCGGCATATACTTATGTATATGCCGTCGTGATATGGATTGAGGCCAACATGCAGCGAACAGCGAAGATCTTTATGAACAACCGGAGCCAGGCGGTGAGGCTGCCGAAGGAGTTTCAATTTTCGACTTCCGAGGTGTTCATTCGCAGGCAGGGCGATGAGGTGATTCTCTCTGCGCGGCCGAAGGACTGGTCTGGGTATTTAGCGTCAGGACCGGTGGCCTCGGATGGATTCATGGAAGGCATTGAAGATCTGCCGTTGCAGGAACGTTCATTTTGATGCCGATTTATATGCTGGACACGGACATCTCTTCGTACATCATGAAGCGGTCGCACGAGACGGTTTTGCGAAAGCTGCAGTCGATTGCGGTGTCCGACGTGTGTATTTCTGCAATTACGAAAGCGGAGCTGGCATACGGGGTTGAGGTGTCGCCGCGGAAGCAGCAAGACCAGACCGCGCTGGATGCGTATCTGCGGCACGTTGCGGTCTTGGATTTTCCTGGCGACGCAGCGGCGGATTATGGGCTGCTACGGGGAGATCTAAGGGTGCGGGGGACGCTGATTGGTGGGAACGACCTTCTGATTGCAGCCCATGCGCGTTGCCTTGGGCTGACTTTGGTGAGCAACAACGCTCGAGAGTTTGGGCGGGTGTTGGGGCTGAAGTTGGAGAATTGGACGGAATAGCCAGCTGCGGTGGGGCATGCACTCGCGGGAGTTCGCACTGTCGTTGTTAATTTCCGACCTGACGCTTTGCGGGAGACGGTATCGCTACGTTCTCGACAAAGGGCAATTTTCGAAGGAGGGTCCGGCGAATTTTGAAGAGTGCTGAACCGGGCGCATGACTGGCGCCGTGTCGCATCGCGTGCCGTTGGTAAACTCGGTACTTTTCCGCGCATGGTTGGGTTTCCGCGAACCGATTCGCTGCATACTGAAAACACAGAGGTCCACAGATGCTGGAACATCAAACCAAAGTTGCCGATAGTGTTTGGCATATCTGCGGGAAATTCTGGCCGTGGCTGAATGCGCATGAAGAAAGCAATTGCGGTAAGTCTTGTTGCCCTGGGATGTTCCTGTTTACTAGCGGATGAACCCAGAGAAGAATTGAAAGTGATTGGGAGTGAGGCGCCGGGAATTCCATACGGATTCCAGGCACCAGGGAGGCCGTCTGTTTCCTGTTTCGGAACCGGATGTGCGCGGCACTATGCGTCGACGGCGACCAATGGCGGGGAAGCAGTGCTGCGGCTGCTGCGTTCCGATGCAAGCATCATAATTGTGCGATGCAAGGCGCCAGTTGAGACGCACAGCCAGCAGCTGGAAACCGGGAGCGGGAATGCAAGCGCACCGCAACCTGCTGCGCAATGCATCATGCCCGATTCCAGTTACGAGATTGCGGCGGAGCTAGGCGAGCGAGAAGTTACACTCACAATGTTCCAGCCGAGGCCGGAAGGCCCGGGCCCGATTACGAGTGAAACCTACATCGTTGTGGGGGTGCTGCGGCCAGCTCCGGGACAACAAAGCGCTACGCCAGTACCTGCAGTGGCTCCGCCGGCGGAAGCCGAGAGCCGATTACCCCCGCAACCGCAGTTGAAGCTGGATACCATGCCTGCTCCGGCGACAGCTTCGGATCGTAGCGCTGATGCTCAGACGGAAAGACCGAAAAGCCGGCACCAGCGGCGCACGACAGCGGACGACCTGCAGGGCAGTACCGAACTGCTGACATATTTGACCCACGAACTGATGGATCCGAACCGCACCGAGGCGAAGAAGCGTCTTGCAGCGATGGGACCGGTTCACGCCGCGCTGCCGCTCGAGACTCCAGAATCGACAGCACTGCAACAGGAACCGCAGGGGATTACGCCACCGGTCGAGCAAGCTCCTTTGCCGCAGGGACAGGTCGACACGGCGGTGACCGCGCCGGCCCCTGCATCGACCATTGCAGTCTCAGAACCCAAGGGGATTACCTCTGCGGCGACGGAAGCTCCGATGGCACAGGGGGCAGTGGACACGGCGCTTGCGCCCTCGGCAGCGGCGTCGACGATTGTTTTTTCAGATCCCAAAGCGCTTCCGGTGGCTACGACAAGAGCCCCCCTGCCGCAGGGGCGGGTGGGCGCGGGACTTGCGCAGGCCGCTCCGGCGTCTACGATTGCGTTATCGGCGACGAAGGGGGTTCCTGTTGCGGATACGCAGGCTCCTTTGCCGCGGGGGCAGGCCGAGACTGGCATGGCTCTTATTGCGTCAGCGCCGATTGCGGTTGCGCCGAAGTCGGAACCCACGGCTGCCGCACCGGTGCCGGTACCTGCTCCTGCACAGACAGCGTCAGTCTCTATTTCGGTGGAAGCACCTGCAGAACCAGTGGCGGCTAGTCCCGCGCAGATTCAAGCTGCCGCGACACCAGAGCCGGTTGCGCCCATGCGGTTGCAGGCAACGCCTAAGGCTCAGGCACCTGTCGGGTTGCAGGCTCGAGAAATTCCGCCTGCGGCACACGCTTCCGCGGGGTCGATTGAAATTGCAGGGGCATTGCCAGCTCCTTCGATGGCGGGAACGGTGATCCGGGGAGCGGAACCGGCTCCGGCATTAGCCGACCCAGCGTTCGATCCGATCATGGAGAACCCACGGCTCAGAAAGGTGGAGCAGGAGATTGAGGATCTCGATTTTCCTGTGCAGGAATTAGCCGCACAGTGGTCGATGTTTGAGAAGGAATGTCCTGAGCCCACGACGGATGCGATGTGTCTGGATGCGAAGACGAAGATCATCGCGTCGACGCAGAAGGTTTTCGAATCGAAGATCAAGCTTTTGGAACAGAAGATCGCGATTCTGGAGACTGTGCCGCAGAACGCAATCGCTCAACAGGAAACCGACGAGGCAAAAGATACTCGAGAGAAGATGGGGGTTGCGCTGGATAGTTTTCCGAAGGTGTTGGCGCATCTGAATAAAGTGCTGGAAGATTTGAAGCGTGCTAATGCTGAGCAGTAGGCCACAACTCGAAGTGGGTGTGGCCCACTTTCGTTCTCTTCCCACACATGCTAATATTCCATTATGCCGACCTCCGCAGTGATTAAGAATGCCGACTTTGAATTAGTTACCGAGTTTGCTCAGCCCGATGCGAAAAAGCGTCTGTCGCTGGGAGAGGCTGCCAGCGGTGCAAAGGCGTACAACATCTACCGCAACAGCCTTGGCCAGTTAATTCTTGATCCCGTGAAGACGATTCCTGCCTCGGAGATGTGGCTCTATGAGAACGCGGACGCCCTGGCGAGCGTGAAGCAGGGATTGAGGGAGTCGGCTCAGGGGAAGAGCGTCTACCGGGGATCGTTTGCCAAGCACGCGAAGGAATAGCGATGCGGCGGAAGATCAAGTTTACGCCGACGGCGGATGCGCAGTTGACGGCGCTTGAAGACACATCTTCGCAAGCCGCCGTTCTCGGACAGGTTCGGAAGGCTCTCGGATATTTGGAAATCGATCCGAAGCATCCGGGGCTTCAAACTCATGAGTTCACTTCGCTGATTGGCGCGCACAGCGAGAAGGTGTTTGAGGCGTACGCCCAAAACAATACTCCCGGCGCATATCGGATTTTCTGGCATTATGGGCCGGATGAGGTCAAGGGGAAGAAGCGGACTTCGGTGATTACTGTGGTGGCGATTACGCGGCATCCGTAGCCACCTGCGGTGGGGCAGACGTCTATACTGCGATCAATACTCCGGTGAGTTTTATGAGCTGTGTTCGCACGTCTCCCTGCGTGGATCTTTTTGCTCGGCTCCTGTCGGCCGCGTGGGCTGGAACCTTGATGGTTTCGATGCTTCTGGCGTGGTCGTCTCCTATTGTGACAGCGCAGGATGTCCCACAGCCCGCAATGGATCAGGTCGGGACGATTCATGGCGTCGTTCTTAGTACGGTGGACGATAAGCCGATCACCGCGGCGCTGGTCACATTGATGAATAGCAATCGCTCAATGATGACCGATGAAAAGGGACAATTCTCATTCAGCGCGGTGCCTTTCGGTTCAGAAAGCGTGGCAGCCAAGAAGCCCGGATTCCTGTGTCCCTACATGCGATCGCCGAAGGCGCCGCATTGCTTTGAGAGCGTAGAGGTGATGTCTGCCGATATTGTGGTGACCCTCACCATGATGCCGCAGGCTGTCATTACCGGACGCATTGTGGACCAGGCGGGTGAGCCGGTCGCAGACCTGAATCTGTCCCTTGGGCAGCGGAGAATCGAGGACGGGCTTTTTGTATGGGGAAGGGTTGGGCAGAACGTCACGAAGACGAATGCTGAAGGCGCTTTTCGCATCGCCAATCTGGCGCCGGGCGCGTTCATTCTGCGAACGTCTACCATGGCAGACCCGCAATCGAGGAGCTCAGGCTATGATCATGGATACGCAACAACCTATTATCCTGGTACGCACGAACTGAGCGCTGCGAAGCAGATCGTGATTCACGCGGGCGAAGAATTCAAGGCCGATCTGAAGGTGACCAACGAGAAATTCCTGCCAGTCTCAGTAAGTGCCGCGTGGAACCACGAGTGGCCTGTAGGCGGCTGTGGGTGCGGCGTGTCGAGCACAGCGGGAGATGAATACCTTAATCAGGAATTTGACAGTAGCCGCAATGAGATCCATTCATTTGTCCCACCGGGAGGATACAACGCCCAGTTCACCCTGTATCCACCAGGAAGTCCGCCGGCTTGGCCAGACGGGACGAAGCAGCCCTATCTTGGGTCTGCGGAATTCACTGTCAAAGACCAGCCGATCTCGCTAACTGAAGTTCCGTTACAGCAGCCGATCACTATTCCCGTCCATATCCGCGCGGAACTTGCTCCGCAAGAAGGTCGAAAGGCGGATGTGCCATCCTACGACACGAATTACACGCCGGCGGTCTATTTCAACCTGCTGAATGGTGGTGCTCAAATCAACCATGAGTTCAGGTGGCGGGCGGATCGCGGGCCATCGAACTTCGATTTCAAGGACATTCCTCCGGGGCGACACGTCCTTCAGGTTTCAGAGATTAACGGTTTCAAGAGGGTCTACGTTGCCTCGCTCACCTGCGGAGGAATTGACCTGCTGCGAGAGCCTCTTGTTGTGGCTCCCGGCACCCCGGCATGCGCGATTGAAGCTGTGATTCGCGATGATAACCCCACTCTCACGGTTGGCTTTACGCCGCAGGCTATCGCCCAAATGACGGCGGCAAATGCCAAGGTTACCGATCTTGCGTTGATTCCGCTTGATTCGCAGGGATTGCCTTATTCTGCGCTAGTGACACGTGGTTTGGAGCCTAAGACGGTTACGATTGCGCCGGGGACGTATTTTGCATTTCTATTCGACGGAAGAGCGATAGCGTGGCGCGACCCGGATGAACGGAAGCGGCTGATGATCCTGGGTACTGTGGTTACGTTGGCGCCGGGGAGGAACAAGACGGTTCTTCTGGATTGGCGGCCTGAAATCAACGACGGCGAAGCAACGATGGTGGGCCTTGGCCGGGTATTGCCTTAAGTGAGGGCAAGGGCAAGTGCAACAGCAAAAGCAAGAGCAGGTCCTTCGAGTCGCCGCGCTCGCTCAGGATGACAGTCACTTTTGTAGGTGCGAGCGCACTCTTCCGCTGGGCTCGCGGGCTATTCGTTGACGGCGGAGACTTCGTGGAGCCAGCCTGGGGCCTTCAGGAGTTCTCTGGGGCGGGAGCCTTCGGGTGCGCCTACTAAACCGTCGCGCTCCATCAGGTCGATTAGGTGGGCGGCGCGGCCGTAGCCTATGCGGAGACGGCGCTGTAGTAATGATGTGCTGGCTTTGCCGAATTCGAAGACTAATCTTACGGCGTCGTCGAACATGGGATCGTTTTCGTCGGGGTCGGGGTTGGAGCCGTCGGGGGCTACACGCTCGTCTTTGGGTGACTCAAGGAAGCCTTCAACATATTCGGCCTGGCCTTGCGCCTTCCAGAAGGCGACGATGGCTGCTGTCTCTTTCTCACTGACGTAAGGCGCGTGGAGACGCATGAGGCGGCTGGTGCCGGGCGGGAGGAAGAGCATGTCGCCGCGGCCCAATAGAGCCTCAGCCCCGTTGGTATCGAGGATGGTGCGCGAGTCGACCTTGGTGGCTAGGCGGAAGCTGATGCGCGTGGGCACGTTGGCTTTGATTAGGCCGGTGATGACGTCGACCGAGGGGCGCTGCGTGGCGAGAACTAGATGAATGCCGACGGCGCGAGCCATTTGCGCTAGACGGGTGATGGATTCTTCGACGTTGGCGCGGTCGAGCATCATGAGGTCGGCGAGCTCGTCGATGATGATGACGATGAAGGGGAGCGGCTCGTTGTCCTTTTCGTCGTCGAAGAGCGAGGGCATGGCGCCGTCAAAGAGCTTGTTGTACTGCTCGATGTTGCGGACGCTGCGGGAGGCGAGGAGCTTGAGGCGGCGCTCCATTTCGCGGACGGCGTTGCGCAGGGCGTTGGCTGCGAGCTTGGGCTCAGTGATGATGGGCGTGAAGAGATGCGGGACGCCTTCGTACATGCCGAGCTCGACGCGCTTGGGATCGACGAGGATGAGACGGACCTGGGCCGGTGTGGTGCGGAAGAGCAGGGACATGATCATGGCGTTGATGGCCACGGATTTGCCTGATCCCGTAGAGCCGGCGATGAGGACGTGAGGCATGGAGGCGAGGTCGGCGGTGACGATGCGGCCGTTGATGTCCTTGCCCATGGCGATGGTGAGGCGCGACTTGGATTTGGCGAAGGTTTCGGACTCGATGACCTCGCGGAGGTGGATGGTCTCGCGCTCGTGGTTGGGGACTTGAATGCCGACGGTGGATTTGCCAGCCATGCGCTCGATGAGGATGGACTCGGCGCGCATGGCGAGGCAGAGGTCGTCTGCGAGGCCGGTGACGCGGGAGTATTTGACGCCGGCTTCAGGCTTGAACTCGTAGGTGGTGACCATGGGCCCGGGGTTGATTTGGACGACCTGACCGCGGACGTCAAACTCGGCGCATTTTTCGACGAGGACTTTGGCTTCTTCACGGAGGTCGTCTTCGCGGACGGTCTGAGGGCCCTCGCCTGGATTAAGGAGAGTGCTGGGCGGGAGCTTGAAGCCGCTGACGTTTTTGGGCGCGACGGTGGCGGTGCGGTTTTCCGCAGGGGCGCGGTGATGGATGGCGATTTCGCCGGTGGGTTGGGAGGGTGAACTCTCCCTGGTCCCCAAGTGCGAGGGACCAGGGGCACCCGACGCAAAGGTTGGCTCCAGAGGCGTGGCTATGGGGCGGATGGGGGTGGGACGTGCGGCTGCGGGCTGGACGGGGATTTCCCCGGTCCCCAAGGGCGAGGGACCGGGGGCACCCACAACAGTCTCCCTGGTCTCCAAGTGCGAGAGACCAGGGGCACCCGCGGCTTGAGGGTGAGGCGTTGCGGGGGTGTCCCAGTCGTCGAAGTCAAGGCTCTTGGCGATGCCGAGGACTGGCGGAGCAGGGGCGGCAGCAGCGGCGCGTTGCGGCATGGGAATGGGAGCGATCGGAGTTGGTGCGGCGACTGGCGCAGCGGATGCGGGGGTGCGCTCCCAGATGCTGGTGGGACGGGATGGGGCGGGCGCGTCCTGATGCTGGGCGCGCTGGAAGGCGGGGATTTCGTCGAGGGGGTCGGGCTGTTCCTGCTGGCGGCGACGGAAGAGGGAACCGAAGAAGCTTGGCCTGAGTGCGGCTTCGGCTTCGAGGGGGTCGGGATCCTGGAGGGGGAGCATTTCGTGCTCGGTTTCCTGCTGCTCGGCTTGGCGCTCGGCGCGCTCTTCACGCCAGTTGCGGTAGCGGTCATAGAGGCTTTGGCCGTGGATCCAGCGGTCCTGTACGCCTTCTGCGATGACGGAGAAGCTAACCATGGAGGCGAAGTAGATGCCTGCGGCAGCAAAGGCTCCGGCGACTAGCCACGCACCTTGGATGTTGATGTAGGTAACGAGCAGCCCTGCCATGAGGCGGCCGATTACGCCCTCGACGGGGAGGAGATGGAGCCAGCGCCAGTGCCAGGGGATGAGGCCCAGGGTGGCGGGGAGGAAGATGAGTGCGAGGAGGGTGCCGATCCAGCGAAGGAGGGGCGAACCGCCGGGGCGGGAGTGCATCCAGGACCAGCCGAGGCCGCCGATCCAGAGGGGCAGGAAAAAGGCGGTGATGCCGAGGGATTGCAGGAGCAGGTCGCTTAGGTAGGCGCCGAAGAGGCCGATCCAGTTGCGTGCGGGGTGGGGGCCGACGAGGGCGGTTGATGTGTTGAATGAGGGGTCGGAGGCGTGCCAGGTGGCGAGCGAGAGAAGAAGGAGGAGCGAGACCAGCAGAAGCATGAGCCCCAGAAAGATGTTCAGGGGGCGGCTCCGCGTGGGAACAAGAACGATGCGAATGGGCTTCATGAAGGGGCGCTCCGCTACCAATGCACGCTCAGGGGTCTGCCGCGAGCGTGCCTGAAGAGCGGACGAAGAGTCCCAGAGCAGCTTTTATTATCTGCGGCGCGGAGGGGGAATTTGGGGGAAAAGGGAGTGGGGGAACCTTTGTAGGGAACAGGGAATAGGGATTAGGGAACAGGGAATCCGTTCGCTTTCGGGAGGTTAGTTCTGAATCAGGCGGATTGAGGATCATCCAGCCTTTGTCTCGCCAACTTTCGGAGAAGCCGAGAGCTGCATAAAAGTGGGGGGGCGTCGAAAATGCGCGAAGGCAGATTCGGAGTGGCTGTGTCTGTCACGTGTTCTCCGTTGATTCGGGATGGTGAATCCCGTTCATTGTAAAAGGGTGGTCATGCGGGTGTTGCAGAGAGGTGGACACGGCTTGTCTTACGGGAGAAGAGCTTTGGATTGCAAGAGCTCGATGCATCGCTTCAGGGCCCGGTCGGATGTCAAGATGGTCCATTGCTTCCAAGCAGCAACCGCACAAATCAAGATGTCTGTTGATCCACATTCGACGCCATGGCTGCGGCAGAGGTTGAAGAACCGGGCGGCTTCCTCGAAATGAAGAGTTGTAAGAGGTTCGTCCGGGAAAGTGGAGAGCGAAGCACGCAATTTATCGAATTGCGCCGTGCTCCTGATACCGGAAAGCACCTCTTGACGAATTGGGCCGATGATGGCTACCCGGCCATCCCTGATCGCTTCAGTGAGCGCAGCGATCATAAGGTGCTCATCGCCGCGTAGAATGTCCCCGCTCTTGCGCCTCAATAAGAGTGACCAAGCGCAGGAGTCCGCAAGGATCTTCACGGTTCGAGCTCGATCCGATCAAGTTGGCGTATTTTCCTATAGTCGTAGGAGGGATCGTAGTCGATTGTGCCGGCCAGTTCCAGAATCTCGAGCTGCTTTCGGCGACGGATGTATTCATCGAGGGCCGCGGTTACGGCTTCCTTCTTGGTTTTGTGGTTGCCGATGCGGCGGGCTTCGTCGATGAGGTTGTCGTCAAGGGCGAGGTTGGTGGGCATGGTCGCACCTCCGATGTGTGTAGAGTATCACACATTAAGATGTGTAGAGAATTGCTGGTGCAGAAGTTCCGACATTCCGGGCGACCAGAAATCTGACCTAGATCCAGAAGTTTTGGCAGCCGCCAAAAATTAGGAATCCGCCGTGCGTGTGGAAGCCCCCGCCGAAGATGTCCTCTCTTAGGTGGCTGCCGAAGAGGAGGCCGGACTTGTAACCAGCGCGAAAATACTGCATGCGCACCATCAACTGAATCTTGCCTCTCCAATCGACCTCGCCGACGTAAGCCAAAACGAGATCGGTGACCGGGCTCCCACTCGTCGTGATTCTATCTTTAATTCTCCTGTCATTTTCCGCTGAATCGTTGGTGAGGGGTTCCCATCCGGTGTGGTTCGCATCAACAAACAAACGCATGTACCAGCAATCTGCCTTTAATGTTTGGAGTTTGAGCAGATCAGAGAGGCTTGCCCTGGCGTCATCTGTGAGCGGGCCGATTCTTTGCGGGCTCTGATCTGTCATTTCGATAATCCGTAGCCAAGAGTGATTAGCCGGTGATGAATTTGGCGCCCCAGATTAGTAAGGCTCCCCCGAGGATGATGCGGTAGATGGCGAAGAGGGTGAAGCCGTGCTTGCGGACCCATTGGAGGAACCACTCGACTACGCCTAACGCC
>Ga0302267_10006889_pt1 | contig 11381 bp, 9 predicted proteins | sample III_Bog_E1_3_FD_194555 | JGI IMG/M metagenome (GOLD analysis project Ga0302267, IMG submission 194555) | Peat permafrost microbial communities from Stordalen Mire near Abisko, Sweden - III_Bog_E1_3 | ecosystem: Environmental > Terrestrial > Soil > Wetlands > Peat | place: Sweden: Abisko... | reverse complement strand
TCTATGAGTTAGGGCGTGTGGGGTTCCGAGGGGAAACCCAGGGAACCTTGCGGAAATCAGGCTCCAAAGGGGTGTGAAGCGTTGGCGATCCTTGACGAAGCGAACCTTGCGGCAGAGACGGCAAAGCGGGCGACGTACCGCGTGAATCACGTTGGGACGAAGCTGAACGAGAGCGAGCTGCGGGCGTTCGAGGCTCTGGCACTGAGGCGCAACCAGACGCAAGGCGAGCTGATTCGCGGGCTGATCCTGGATGAACAAGCGCGGGAAGCCGGAGGCGTTCAGCCGAGCGCGGAGCTGACGGAGATCACTGGCGTCCGGCTGCTGCTCATCAATCTGTTGAAGCCTGTGGCGATTGGCCAGCCGATGACAGAGAAGACCTTCGACGGCATCGTTGCGGAGGCGAAGAAGCGCAAGGCCCCGGCAGCGTTGGAGCTTGTCCATGAGTCGCATCCAGAGTCGCGGCGCGGGTAAAAATGCGCGGGGCTGGTTGGCCGTCTTGCTGGTGGAATGCCGTAGTGGAACATAAAGCGCAGACGCACAATGGCCGTTTTGCTCTTGTATCCCGTTGTTTTCGAGCGCGTTCTCTTGACGCACCTGTGTACCTTAACGGAGGCCATGTGCGTCACCATCCGGCGCGGGGAGCGAGGGCGGAAAACGGCTGATAAGATCACGCAGGGGGCTCAAAAAGCCTCATCGCGGCAAATCGTCTTTAGTCGTGGTTTTTCGTTGAAAGTCGTGGCGAGTCGGGCTTTTTCGCGCTCACGCGCCGTACCCTTCGCTGCGGTGGCCGTCAAGGTTCTGCGCTTCGCTCCGATGAACGGGCAAAGAACGCCCGCCCTTGACTGCCATCCTCGCTGCGGGTGTTTTTCAGCAATGAGAAAAATGTATTTTTCTCATGTTCCACATGACCAGGGCGACGGCTCCCGGCCATCGGCTGCGCGGTGAGGTCCGGCAGCGAAGCGCGCAGCGGCGGGGCGCTTTCGGGGTTCAGTGGCGCATCCGGCGGCGTGTTGGGAACCAGACACCATCCCTAAGCCCGACGGCTTAGCGAGGCCGTGAGCGGCCCTGAAATCGAACGCGGAACGAACGAAGGCCGGACGCTGTCCGGCCTTGTTCGTGTTCCGTTCGAGAGGTGTTCGAGGCTATCCGGCGACGCCTTTTAGGAAGCCGTCGATGGTCTTGAGGAGAGTATTTTGCTGATGCAGGGGCAGGCGCTCGATCCTCTCCAGGCGGCGCAGAACGCGCAGGCTGGGCTTGCGGCGCAAGGGCGTTTGCGTGTCCTTGGACTGGAGCAGTTCATCGGTCGTGATCTCCAGCGCGGTAGCGAACCGAACGACCATAGCGGGGTTCAGGCGCAGCCGGTCGCGCTCATAGTCGGAGATGAGCGACTGAATAATGCCGAGCCGTTCGGCCAGTTCAACCTGGGTCCAGCCGCGTTCCTTGCGCAGCCGCGCCAGCCGTTGGCCGACGGTCTCCGATGCCTCTGCTTGAGGTGAGCTGTGCGTGTTGGTCCGCGCCATGATGAAGTCAGTGTAAGGGCAGGTTTCCATCGACAGACAATCTCCTGTTGACCGAATAACGTATTTTACGTTATTTTTCAACTCAGTTGTTCTCCCGAATATTTTCCCTCGAAACCTCTTGACAAGGTTTTTGGAAAAGACGGGAAAACAGCGGAGAGGCGGCGAAGCCGATGCCCTACGTTCCCCCCGAGGTGAAAGAACGGCTCAAGCGCGAGGTGTCGATCCAGCGGCTGGCCGAGGCGCGGGGGATCAAACTGACGCGCAGCGGCAAGGAGCTTATCGGGCTGTGCCCGTTCCACGACGACCGGAACCCCAGCCTGAATATCGACCCGGCGAAGAACGTGTGGAGTTGCAAGGGCGCTTGCGGGGAGGGCGGCGACGTAATCCTGTGGGTGATGCGGGCCGAAGGGATCAGCTTCCATCATGCGTTGGAACTGCTGCGGAAGGACTACGCTCCATCGGCGGGGCCAGTGGTGAAGATCGGCACCGTGCCGAAGTTGCCGCCGCTGATCGACGCCACGGCGGACGACAAAAAGCTGTTGGGAACGGTGGTGAACTACTACCACCGGACGCTGCAAGACTCGCCAGAGGCGCAGCGGTATCTCGCCAAGCGCGGTCTTCAATCCTCTGAAATCATCGACCGGTTCAAGCTGGGTTACGCCAACCGGACGCTGAGCCTGCATCTGCCGGCGTCGAACCGCGCCGCCGGCGAGGCGCAGCGGACGCGGTTGAAAGAGCTTGGCATCCTGCGCAACCAGAAGCCGGGACACGAACACTTCAACGGCTCGCTGGTCATCCCGGTGTTCAATCTGGACGGCGAAGTGATGGAGATGTACGGGCGGAAGATCACGCCGAATCTGCGCGCGGGAACGCCCGACCACCTGTATCTTCCCGGCGAGCACCGGGGCGTGTGGAACGAAGAATCCTTCATCGCTTCCAAAGACATCATCCTGTGTGAAGCCCTGATCGACGCCTTGACGTTCTGGGTTGCGGGCTACCGGAATGTGACGGCCAGTTACGGGGTGAACGGCTTCACAGCCGACCATCGGGCCGCGTTCGAGAGGCACGGCACGGAGCGGGTTTACATCGCCTACGACCGGGACGAAGCGGGCGACAAAGCCGCCGCGAAACTGGCCGAGGAACTGATGGGAATGGGCATCGAGTGCTTCCGTGTGCAGTTCCCCAAGGGCCAGGACGCGAACGAGTATGCGCGTGTGACGCAGCCAGCGGCGAAGGCGCTGGGCGTCTTGCTTACCGGCGCGGCGTGGATGGGCAAAGGCCCACGGCCAGCGGGCCGCGCACCTGTTCCGGTGATCGTGGCCGAGCCAGTTGCAGCGGCGGCGCCAGCCATCGCGCCACTACCAGCAGAAACCAAAAGCACAGCTAAAGGAAAAAAGATCGAGGAGCCAGTGCCCGCCCCCAGCATCGAGCCGCAGCCAGCGGCAGTAAAAGCAGCAACTAAAGAAAAAATCATCGTGCCAGAAATCGCGGAACCCATGCCGAAGCCAGCGCCAGAGAAGCAATCGGAGAGAGCTTTTTCTTTAGCTGTAAATGCCGTGCCTTCCGAAGAGCCTCCCTCGCGGCCCATGCCGCTGGCCGTGCCCACCGAGCCGCAGGTGAAGGTAGAGGGCGGCGAAGTGGCGGTGACCATCGGGCCGCGCGAGTACCGCATACTCGGACTCGACAAATGCACGAGCCGGGGCCAGATGCGCGTGAATGTAAAAGTCTCGGGCCACAATGTGCGCGGGGAGTTCTGCTATCACGGCGACACGCTGGACATGGAGGCGTTCCGGCAGCGGGCGGCGTTCGTGAAACAGGCCGCGCACGAACTGGCCGCGCGGGAAGAGACGATCCATCGGGAAGTGGGCCAGTTGTGGACGGTGCTTGCGGAGTTGCAGCGGGAGCGCATCGCCAAGGTGCTTGCGCCGCCGGAGGAACAATCGCTGATGACGGCCGAGGAGCAGGCGGCCGCGCTGGAGTTGCTGCGCGATCCGCGCCTGTTGGACCGTGTGCTGGAGGACTTCGAGAAGTGCGGCGCGGTGGGCGAGGAAGCCAACAAGAAGGTAAGTTATCTGGCGGCAGTGTCGCGAATGCTGTCGAAGCCGCTGGCCATCGTGGTGCAGTCGTCTTCGTCTGCGGGCAAAAGCGCGTTGATGGAAGCGGTACTCGACTTCATGCCGGAAGAACACCGGGAGAGCTACACGGCCATGACCGGCCAAGCCCTGTTCTACATGGGGCAAAAGAATCTCAAGCACAAGATACTTGCCATCGCCGAGCAGCAGGGAGCGGAGGCGGCGAGCTACCCGCTCAAACTCTTGCAGTCCGAGGGCAAGCTGAATATCGCCAGCACGGGCAAAGACCCGGTGAGCGGCAAGCACGTTACGCATGAATACACGGTCGAGGGGCCGGTGATGCTGTTCTTGACCACGACGGCGCACGACGTGGACGAGGAGCTGATGAACCGTTGCCTTGTGCTCACCGTGAACGAAGACCGGGAGCAGACGCGGGCCATCCATCAGAAGCAGCGCGAGGCGCAGACGCTCGAAGGTCTGAAAGCGCGGATGCGTCAGAACAAAATCGTCCGCCTGCACCGCAACGCACAGCGCCTCTTGCGCCCGGTCCAGGTGGTGATCGAGCACTTGAAGGAGCGCGGCTTCCCGGACGCCATGACGCGGACCAGGCGCGACCACATGAAGTTCCTGACGCTGATCCAGGCGATAACGCTGCTCTATCAGCATCAGCGCGAGATCAAAACCAGCACGGAGGACGGCGAGACTCTGGAGTACATCGAGGCGACCGAGGCCGACGTAAAGCTGGCCTGGGAGCTTGCCAGTCATGTGCTGATGCGTTCGCTCGACGACGTGCCGCCACAGACGCGCCGCCTGTTGCTGCTGATCGACAAGATGGTGACGGAGGAGTGCGAGCGGCTTCAAATCGAACGGCTCGATTACCGCTTTACGCGGGCCACCGTGCGGCAGCGCACCGGCTGGAGCGACTCGCAACTGAAAACGCACTTGCACCGGCTGGAGGAGTTGGAATACCTGGCGCTGCATCGCGGCGTGTCCGGCCAGAGCTTCGTCTATGCGCTCAACTTCGAGATGGATGCCAACGGCAGGCCGGTACTGCCGGGGCTGAGCTACGGCGCAAAAGCTATCCGTATGGAGGCTGACCGGTCTGGGTCTGCGGAGGGGGTGTCTGGGCTGGAGGGTCAGCGGTCTGGGGCGAGTCTGGGCCAAGTCTGGGGGGTGTCTGGGGGAGGTCTGGGTAAGGAATCGCCAGCAATGACGCGGGAGGAAGGCGCTTTTTCCGGGAATAGCGGAAAACGCATAGATAAGGAGGCCGAGGCCAGCGGCGCTCCGCAGACTCCCGTCGTAGTCGTAGCTGCACAGAAGCCCAACGGCAGAACAGGGGGCAGCGCATGGCCCGCGTAACCAAAACCCGCAAGCCCCAGGCCGCGCCCAGGACGCCGATGGAACTGCTGATGTACGAGCATCTGGACGCGCTCAGGGTGCGCGGCTACTCCGAGTTCACGGTGAAAAACCGTCTCGTTCACATCGGCTTCTTCATCGAGTGGGCCTATGAGCACGGCTTGCGCGAACCCATCGAGGTCACGCGGCCAGTGCTCGAACGCTATCAGCGGTACTTGTTCTTCTACCGCAAAAAGAACGGTGAGCCGCTGACCTTCCGCAGCCAGCACGCGCGGCTTGTGCCGCTGCGCGTGTGGTTCCGTTGGATGACGCGGCAGAATCACATCCTGCATAACCCGGCGTCTGAGATCGACCTGCCCAGGCTGGGCCGCACTCTGCCCAAGACCATCCTCTCCGTCGAAGAGGTCGAGCGCATCATGACGCTGTGCGAGGTCGATGACCCAATCGGACTCCGGGACCGCGCCATCCTCGAAACGATCTATGCGACCGGCTTGCGGCGTCTGGAAGTGGTGCGCCTGAAACTCTTCGATCTCCAGCTTGACCGCGGCCTGATCCTGGTCAACCAGGGCAAGGGTAAGAAGGACCGATACGTGCCGATCGGAGAGCGGGCGGCGGCGTGGCTGCGCAAGTACATCGCCGAGGCGCGGCCCCAGCTTGCCATCGAGCCGGACGACTTCACGGCGTTCCTCACTGCGGACGGCGAGCCGTTCAGCCGCGACCATCTGACCTACGTGGTCAAGGAACGCATCGGCGCGGCGAAGTCTGGCAAGGGCGGAGCCTGCCATCTTCTCCGCCACTGCATGGCGACGCACATGCACGAGAACGGAGCCGACATCCGTTTTATCCAGCAGATCCTCGGACACGAGGACATCAAGACCACGCAGATTTACACGCAGGTTGCCTTGCGCGCTCTTCAACAGGTCTACGCGGCGACCCATCCAGCGGCGTTCATCGAGCCAGGATGTGCGCCGTCCTTGCCCGCTCCGAAGGGCTTCCAGCTATGCAATCCCGCCGCCGAAGCACTGGCGGCGGCGCTCGAAAAGGACTCGGCAGAGGACCACGAAGAGCCGGACGAATAGCCGCCGAATCCGCCCCTTCTGAGCCACGCAAACGGCCCGGTTCCAGCCAGGTCAAAGCCATGCGAAACAGCCGGAAATCTTTTTCCTTTAGCTGCTGTTTTTCAGCCGAATCGGTCCGGCATAGCTACACGAAACAACCAGAAATCTTCCCCCCTTTAGTTGTGTATTTACAGCTAAAGATGAATGGCCTATGCCCAAAAAACCCGCTGCCCTTCCCAGCCCCTCAAGCTCCGGGGTCCCCACAGACAGGTCTTCGTCTGTGGGGTGGAAGTCGTACAATCGGATGCAGATGCAACCTGCCTCCAGCCCCGCGATGCCGGAAACGCCTCTGGCCGTGTTGCGGCCTGGGGGCGAAAAACCGCATCAGGGGTTTTTGAGCCGAAATCCGGCCCTGTATCAGGGGCCGACTGTCTGCAACTCCACGACCGCATTAGGCTTGCGCGGACAGGCGAAATTAAACCGCGTCGGGTCACGCTGTACCGGCAAAGAACGTGACGCCGAATCGGGCAATGACTACTTCCTTGCGCGGTACTACTCCAGTGCGATGGGAAGGTTCATGTCGCCGGACTGGAGCGCGCAAGAACAGCCTGTTCCCTACGCCAATCTTGACGATCCGCAGAGCCTCAATCTGTATGCCTACGTCAGAAACAATCCCCTTTCGCGAACTGATGCCGATGGGCACTGTGGCGACGGGTGGCACTGGCTTTGCAACTTTGGTCAGGCCCTCAAGAATGGGTTCACGAGTCCGTACGGCTTCCACACGGATGCAACTGTGAAATCGAAAATGGAAGCCGAGCGCTCATGGATACTTCAAGGCGCAACGGACCAGGGTGCGATAAAGACCGTCAACGGTTGGGACCCGAGCAAGGTTCACGATGTTTACAAGTGCATGCACAGTGATGCGTGCATGCAAGCGTTAGCCAATGTTGTGGCTACGGCTACTCAATTTGGCTGGCCAGGCCAACAGTCCTACAATTCGGCAAAGAATCAGTTGAACAAGGTCAACACGCCCGAAGGAACGGTTGACAACCAGACACTGGGTGGGAAGGTCCCGACGCAAGAGGAGGCCGTCAAACTGATTGAAGAATCGGGTGGAAAGGTTGAAAGAATAGAAGAAGGGCATGGGCCAGATAGCGTGAGTCATCATGACTACCCGCACATCAACTACACGACAGCGGACGGCGCGAAGGGCACGATCCAAATTCAATCGGTTCAACAATGAGCGAATCATTACAAAACGCGGTGAGCGAGTTCGAAGCACAGCTGCCTCAGTTGGAGAGGCAGCGTGCATCGGATGCGTTCGTGAATGACCTTTACGAGGCCGCCGCCTATTGGTGCGATCTCGGTCGTTGGGTTCTCCAGAAGAATACGAAGGTGAATTATCCCGAACGCGTGCGGGGGGAACTTGAACTCCTGACCAAGCTGGAATCAATTCTGCGGGGAAAACCCTCAGAAGCGCAGTTGAAGTACGGCCCGCTGCTGAGCACTGGCGGAGAAATCCTTCGGATGGTGGAAGGCGTGCAGCCGCCCAAGGATGGGCATCTTGGCTTCTTGAGAATCGTTCGCGAGTGCTTCCAGTTTTTACAGACAGATTTTGGCTTCTCGGTCACAAAGGAACAACCTACAAGTCTGGAGTTCTCTTCGGGCGCAGTGTACCTGGAACTGGAATGCTCCCGTGACCCGTGGATGTCATGCCTGTTTGGACCTGAATCGGCAGAAAGGAAGCACTTTTCGATACAGGACCTTCTGTTCTTGCATGGCGATCAAAGATATCGAACCCTTCCAGAAAAGCTGACGATGAGTACCGAGAGTGAGGTTGAGGACTGGTTCCGGTTCGTTGCGGGTATCTTCAGACAGTACGGCAGTGAGGCTCTGAGCAACCAACCGGGCATCTTCGACAGCTTGGCCCAGGCACAGACTCAGCGCGATGCGGAGTTCGTTGCGTTCATGAACGAGAAGTACGGTACGCAGCAGTAGCCTTTTCGCTTGGACCGCAGGCCGCCTTCCGGGGCGGCCTTGCTGTCTGTGGCGGCACTGAAATCCTCGTCTCAGCCAGCATCCCGAAGAGCGCGCCGCCTACGGCATCGGGTTGAGGATGACACGTCACCCCTAAAAGGTTGCTGTAGAGCAACTTCAGGTTGCTATATAGCAACCTGAATGAAATCAGCAATCTACAGCCAGAAACCGCAAAATATAAGGCGTTTACAGGTTGCTATATGGCAACCGTTGAAAATAAAGCAGTTATGCGTGGTTCCGCCGATTCCGGTTGCTGCGGCGTTAACTTGTTGAAAACACAGGGGCGAGGCCGTGCGGGGTCTGTGGGCATGGTTTGCGTTGCCGGTGGCGTGGGCGGGCGGCGCTTTGCGCCGGAATGACTGCGATACTCCATCCCTGAAAGGAAACTGTTAAGTTCCCTGCGGGAGCTTATGAGTTCCTTGTCGAGTTGGCGGCGCTCCGGCGGGGCAGGTTGGCCGTCTTGCTGGAGGAATGCAGTAGTGGAACATAAAGCGCAGACGCACTTGAGGGGTTTTGCTCTTGTATCCCGTTATTTTCGAGCGGTTTATCTTGCCGCACGTGTGTACTTTAACGGAGGCAATGTGCGTCACAATGCAAACCGGCCCGCCAGGGCGGAAAAGGCTCACAGAGGCTCATTCCGTGGCGGCGCGGGGTCGATGAGGCTTTATCGGCCTTAGTCGTGGTTTTTCGTGGAAAGTCGTGGTGAGTCGGGCTTCTTCGCCGCTGGCGCGGCGTACCCTCCGCTCCGGCATCCGTAAAGGCTCTCCGCTTCGCTCCGCCCGCTTGCGAGCGGCTCCCTTCGGTCGGCCTTGACTGACACCTCCGCTGCGGGTGTTTTTCAGCTATGAGAAAAATGTATTTTTCTCATGTTCCACATGACCAGGGCGACGGCTCCCGGCCATCGGCGGCGCGGTGAGGTCCGGCAGCGAAGCACGCAGCGCCGGGGCGCTGGCGGGGTTCCGTGGCGCATCGGGCGGCGTGTTGGAGCGTAGACACCATCCCTAAGTCTGACGGCTTAGCGACGGCGTTTTCCGGCACGGCATCGAACGGGAATCGAACGCAACCCGAACCGTGTTCGAGCTTGTCCGAGCTTCGTTCGAGCCGTGTTCGGGGGGCAGGTTCAGGCGACGGCGGCGGCGCTGTAGGCGGGAGGTTGCCAGCCGATGAGGAGTGACCGGACCATGTGCTCGGCGGCCTGATCTCCGGTGAGCAGAGTCCCGTTTTCATCCATGAGCAATGACTGCTGGCGGCGGCGCACGATGAGCAATTCGTGGCCGCGCGTTTCGTCGTCGATGGCAAAGCGGACGGAGAGCAGATCGGGATCGAAGACCACGTTCATCAGGCAATCGCGCCCGGCGGTGCGATAAGAAATCATCTGCCGCTCGAACCAGGGCTGGGCCAAGCTGATTACGTCGTCAGGGTGCAACTGCGGCAACGAACACTCGTACAGTTCGGTCGGGGCTTCGAGCCACGCGCACAGGTGGTGTACCTCGGCCTGTAGAGCCGTCCAGAGCCACCACGCATCTTTACGCGTCTGCGGCAGCGTTTTCCACTCGCGCATGTTCATCGTTAGCTAGACCGCGACGCCGACGCCTTTTATAAAGCCGTCGATGGTTCGAAGCAGATAGTTCTGCTTGTGTGGGGGCAGCTTCTCAATCTCTTCCAGACGGCGCAGAACCTTCCTGCTCGGCACTCTGTCGGATGACTTTTTCGTCTTAGGGTGCAGCAACTCATCGAGGCTCACATCGAGGGCCATGGCAAAGCGGATCGCCATCTCGACAGAGAACTGATTCCGGTCCGTCTCGTAGACCGAAACCAAAACCTGCGTGATGCCGACCTTTTCCGCAAAGTCGATCTGGGTAAAGCCGCGCTGTTTTCTGAGGCGGGCCAGCCGCTCGCCCAGAGACTCGCTGCCAAAATCCAGAGGCGGTTTCCTGATGGTTGCTCTTCTTGCCATAGGCGCAGTTTAAGGCATACTCCAAAAACGCCTTGACAGAATACTATATGAACTAATAATTTCTGAAACAGATAAAAACTGCAAAAAGCACTTGACAGGTTTTTTGCAGGAAGCCGGAAAACGAGGACAAGGAGGGTTTACCCGATGCCGTATGTTCCCCCGGAAGAAAAGGAGCGGATCAAGCGCGAGGTGTCGATTCAACGTCTGGCCGAGGCGCGGGGGATCAAGCTGCACCGTTCGGGCAAGGAGTTGATCGGCCTCTGTCCGTTCCACGACGACCACAGTCCCAGCCTGAATATCGACCCGGTGAAGAACGTGTGGAACTGCAAGGGGGCTTGCGGCGAGGGCGGCGACGTGGTTCTGTGGGTGATGCGTTCGGAGGGGATCAGCTTCCATCGTGCGCTGGAGTTGTTGCGGCGGGACTATGTTCCCTCTGCCGGTCCGGTGGTGAGGACGAGCACGATTCCGAAGCTGCCACCGTTGATCGACGCCACGGCGGACGACAAAAAGCTGTTGGGAACGGTGGTGAGCTACTACCACCGGACTCTGAAAGAGTCGCCGGAGGCGCTGCGCTACTTGGAAAAGCGCGGTCTGCGTTCGGGGGAGTTGGTAGACCGCTTTCGTCTTGGCTACGCCAACCGGACGTTGAGCCTTCATCTGCCGGCGTCGAACCGCGCCGCCGGCGAGGCTCAGCGGACGCGGTTGAAAGAGCTTGGCATTTTGCGCAATCAAAAGCCAGGGCATGAGCACTTCAACGGCTCTCTTGTGGTTCCTGTCTTCAATCTTGCCGGTGAAGTCGTGGAGATGTACGGGCGAAGATCACGCCGAATCTGCGGGCCGGAACGCCGGACCACACGTATCTTCCGGGACCGCATCGCGGGGTGTGGAACGAAGAGGCCCTGCTTGCTTCCAAGGACGTGATCCTGTGCGAGGCGCTGATCGACGCAATGACGTTTTGGTGCGCGGGCTACCGCAACGTCACGGCGAGCTATGGCGTGAACGGCTTCACGGCGGACCATCGCGCGGCCTTCGAGAAGCACGGCACCGAGCGCGTGTACATCGCTTACGACCGCGACGACGCGGGAGACAAAGCCGCCGCGAAGCTGGCCGAGCAGCTGATGGGAATGGGCGTCGAGTGCTTCCGTGTGCAGTTCCCCAAGGGCCAGGACGCCAACGAATACGCGCGTGTGACGCAGCCAGCGGCGAAGGCGCTTGGGGTGTTGCTGACCGGCGCGGCGTGGATGGGCAAAGGCCCACGGCCAGCGGGCCGTGTTCCGGTGGTCGTGGCCGAGCCAGCGGCAGCGGCGGCGCCAGCCGTCGAGCCACTGCCAGCAGAGACGAAAAGCACAGCTAAAGAAAAAAAGATCGAGGAGCCAATGCC
>Ga0302267_10006871_pt1 | contig 11405 bp, 7 predicted proteins | sample III_Bog_E1_3_FD_194555 | JGI IMG/M metagenome (GOLD analysis project Ga0302267, IMG submission 194555) | Peat permafrost microbial communities from Stordalen Mire near Abisko, Sweden - III_Bog_E1_3 | ecosystem: Environmental > Terrestrial > Soil > Wetlands > Peat | place: Sweden: Abisko... | reverse complement strand
GAGCGAGCCGAACATGTCCTCCGGCTCCTCGGAGAGGAGGGGCTTGTCGCGGGGGGCCGCCTCCCGCTCGCCGCGGGTGATCTCGATCATCTTGTCGCCGAGGAGGCCCTTGGCGGCCACCTTGACGATGCTGTCGGTCTTGATCCGGTCGGCCTCGGAGTGGACCACGCTGAGGGTGACGTAGATGGTGGTGTCGCCGGGCTTCTTGCCGTAGCCGACCGAGGAGACGTGGCCGATGTCGACGCCGCCCATGCGGATGGGGGCGCCCGCCTTCAGGCCCTGGACTTCGTGGAAGGTGGCCTGGTACTCGACCGCCTTCTCGAAGAGGCGGCGCTCATCGCCGATGAGGAAGATGACCAGGCCGGCGAAGAAGAGGCCCGCCAGCACGAACAGCCCGACCCGGATGTTGCGCGCCCTCATGGCCCGGCATCTTGGCAGAGCCCTGAGCGAACGTCACGTGCATCACGAACGCGGCGACAAAGCCGGTGGGCTAGGTCCCCAGGAGCGTCGCCACGTCCTCGTTGACGGGGGCGGTGCCGGTGATGAAGTCCTTGACGCGGGGGTCGGTGGAGGCCCGAAAATCCTCGGGGGTGCCCGCCAGGATGATCTCGCCCTTGAAGACCATGGCCATCCGGTCGGAGACCAGGAAGGCGCTGCCCATGTCGTGCGTGACCACGATGCTGGTCACCTTGAGCGCCGCCTTGAGCCCGTTGATGAGGTGGTTGATGCGGGCGGTGTTGATGGGGTCGAGCCCCGTGGTCGGCTCGTCGTAGAGGAGCACCTCCGGCTGCACGGCGATGGCGCGGGCCAGGCCGACGCGCTTCTTCATGCCGCCGGAGAGGTCGGAGGGCCGCATCTGCTCGATGCCGGGCAGGCCCACCAGGGAGAGCGCCCAGTGCACCCGCTCGGCGATCTGCTTCTCGGTCATGAGCCGGCGGTAGTGCTCGTGGAGCCCGTAGGCGACGTTGTCGCCGACCGAGATCGAGTCGAAGAGCGCCGCCCCCTGGAAGAGCATGGCGATGCGCTGGCGGACGGTGCCGATCTCCGTTTCGCCCATCGAGGTGATCTCCCTGCCGTGGAAGGTGATCGACCCGTGGTCCGCCTCGAGCAGGCGGATGAGGAGCTTGAGCATGACGCTCTTGCCGACCCCGGACCCGCCCATGATGGTGATGGTCTCGCCGGCGTGGATGTCGAGGTTCAGCCCCCGGTAGATGACCTTCGGGCCGAACGCCTTGCGCACGTCCTTGAAGCGGATGATCGGCTCGGCCACGGGCGGGGACCGTAGCACGCCTCGCTGCTGGCAGCGGATTCCTGCGGAATGGCTTGACGCGGCGGGCTCTTCCGGATTTTTCTGTGCCCGTGCACATCCGTCGATCGATCCCTCTCGGCCTGAGCTGCGTCGTCGCGCTCGGCCTCGGCGCCTCGAACGCCCTCGCAGCCCCCCCGGAGCCGGCGCCCGCGCCCGCCACCACGGAGCCCGACGAGCCCCTGCGCTTCACCTTCGACCTCCACGGCGGCGCCCTCTACCGGGTCGGCTCGGTCGACGCCACCCAGGCCAGCCGCGGCGGGGGCCTCCTCGGGCTCGACGTGCTGCTCGGGCCCAACAAGTGGTGGGCGCTCGGCCTCGGGTACGACCACGCCTTCATCGCCGACGATCGCGTCAACGCCACCGGCGGCGCCTTCACCGACACCACCCGCACCCTGGACGAGCTGTGGGCGCTCGGCCGGGTGTACCCCTGGCAGAACGACGCCGCGGCGTTCTACCTGCAGCTCGGCCTGGGGCCGACCTGGCAGACCGTGAGCACCTCGGGCGACGTCAGCGGCACCGGGCTCGGCGGCAACGTGCAGCTCATGCCCTCGCAGTGCTCGGCGCGCTCCCCCGCCGGCCTCGGCCTGCGCGGCAGCGCCGGGTTCGACGTGGCGCTGACCAGCATGCTCATCTTCTTCGGCGAGGCCGGGGTGGATCACTACCAGCTCGCCGACCAGATCAACGGGTGCGGCGCCGGGCTCGGCTCCTCCACCTTCCTCGCCACCCGCTTCGGCTTCGCCCTGGCCACCGGCCGCATCAAGCCCCCGCCGCCCCCGGCGCCGCCCCCGCCTCCGAGCGATCGCGACGGCGACGCCATCCTCGACAACGTCGATGCCTGCCCCGACCAGGCCGGCCTGCCCAGCACCGACCCCACCAGGAACGGCTGCCCGCCGCCGCCGGACCGCGACCACGACGGCATCCCCGACGCCGCGGACGCGTGCCCCGATCAGGCCGGGCCGCCCTCCGACGACCCCAAGAGGAACGGCTGCCCCGACCGCGACGGCGACAAGATCATCGACTCGCTCGACGCCTGCCCGGACGTCGCCGGCGTCCCCTCGGACGACCCCAAGAAGAACGGCTGCCCGCCCGACACCGACGGCGACGGCATCACCGACGACAAGGACGCCTGCCCGAAGGAGCCGGGGCCGGCCAACGCCGATCCCACCAAGAACGGCTGCCCGATGGTGATGGTGCGCGAGGGCGAGATCGTCATCGGCCAGCAGGTCCAGTTCGAGATCGACAAGTCGGTGATCAAGAAAGAGAGCGACGAGCTCCTCGACGGCATCGCCAAGGTGCTCAAGGAGCACCTCGAGATCGCCCGCGTCGAGGTGCAGGGCCACACCGACAACACCGGCAAGGCGCAGCACAACAAGGTGCTCTCCGCCTCCCGCGCGGAGGCGGTGCGGCGCGCGCTGGTGAAGCGCGGGATCGTCGATCGACGCCTGGTCGCCAAGGGATTCGGGCAGGAGAAGCCGCTCGGCGAGAACGACACCGACGCCGGCCGCGCCCGGAATCGCCGCGTGCAGTTCGTCATCCTGGAGAAAAAAGCGCCCTCCGACGCGCCCTCCATCGAGAAGGCTCCCCCCCCGAAGAAGAAGTAGTCGCGGTTGCAAAGTGGAGGTTCCCCTCGGTAACATCGGGGGCCGACTGGGCTGCGCTGCGTCATCTCTCGCGGCGGAGCCGGTCAGCCTGCCGAGCGCCCGAGGGGCTCCGCGACCTGAAGAGCCAACGCCATGACCGAGAACGAGTCGACAGGAGGGGCGTTCGCCAAATACCGGCCGATCGCCGAGCTCGGTCAGGGGGGCATGGCGCAGGTGTTCCTCGCGCTCGCGTCGGGGCCGGCCGGCTTCAACAAGCTCGTCGTCATCAAGCAGATCCGCGAGCAGTTCGCCGAGGACCCCGAGTTCCTCACCATGTTCCTCGACGAGGCGCGCCTCGCCGCCCGCCTCAACCACCCCAACGTGGTGCAGACCAACGAGGTCGGGGGCGACGGCAAGCGCTTCTACATCTGCATGGAGTACCTGGAGGGGCAGCCGCTCAACCGGATCCTCACCCGCGTCGGCCCCACCCGCGGCGTCACGCTGGGGATGCAGCTCCGCATCCTCGTCGACGCGCTCGAGGGCCTGCACCACGCGCACGAGCTCTGCGACTACGACGGCCACCCGCTCCAGGTCGTCCACCGCGACGCCACCCCGCACAACATCTTCGTCACCTACGCCGGCCAGGTGAAGGTGGTCGACTTCGGCATCGCCAAGGCGCTCAGCTCGTCGTCGGAGACGCGCACCGGCGTCCTCAAGGGCAAGGTCGCCTACATGGCCCCCGAGCAGGCCATGGGGGAGAAGGTCGACCGCCGCGCCGACCTCTTCTCGATGGGGATGATCCTCTGGGAGATGCTCGCCGGAAAGCGCCTCTTCAAGGGCGTGCCCGACGTCGCCGTGCTCCAGAAGATCGTCAACGGATCGATCCCCAGCCCCGTCACGGTGAAGCCCGACGTCGCCCCCGAGCTCGAGGCCATCTGCATGAAGGCCCTGGCCCACTCCCGCGACAATCGCTACGCGACCGCCGCCGAGATGGCGAGCGACCTCGCCGAGGCCATCGACGCCGTCGGCGAGAAGGGCAGCGTGCGCGAGGCCGGCAAGCTCATCGAGAAGTTCTTCGCGCCCGAGCGGGAGAAGATCAAGGCCCTGGTCGAGGCCCAGGCCACCGAGGGCCGCGCCGCCGCCGAGGCCGCGGCGTTCAACCCGCGGACCGGCAGCCTGTCCGGGAGCGAGCCCAAGCCCCGGCTGCCGGTGCTCGACGGCGGCACCCTGGAGTCGTTCACCGGCGTGGACGCGCGCGAGCACGGATCGGGCTCTATCCGCAGCGGCTCCCAGGCTCGCCCCGCCGAGCGGCCCTCGGGCGCCGAGGCCCCGCAGCCCTCGTCGCTGACCGCCAGCATCGCCTCGCCGCTCACGGGCGTGGGCGCGCCCGTCGCCGCCGCGAGCCCGCGCGAGAGCCGCACCCGCCTGGTGGCGGCCGTCGCCGCAGCCGCCGTGGGCGCGGTCGTCGCCGTCGCCTTCTTCGCGTCGCGCGGCAACGCGGCCAACCCGAGCGGGGCCGCGGCGACCACGCTCCCCGCCCCGGCGCCAACGGTTCACACCCTGCTCATCGACTCCACGCCCCAGGGCGCCACCGTGCGCGAGGGCGACAAGGAGCTCGGCAAGACGCCGATGACCCTCGACTTCGATCTCTCCCTCACCGCGCCGCGCCGGCTGGTGATGACGCTCGAGGGCTACTCCCCGCACACCTTCATCCCCACCCGCGAGGGCACCCAGATCATCGTGCCGCTGGCGCCCCTCCCGGTGCCCGTCGCCCCGCCGGCGACCACCGTCGCGTCGACGAGCGCGCCGGAGCACGCCGCCGCCCCCCGCGGCCCGGCCCCTCGCGTCGTCGCTCCTCCTCCGCCGCCCCCCGCGGTGAAGCCCTCCGTGCCGTCCGACATCAACACGGCCCGCTAGCCTTCTTCGTGGCGCGCGGTCCCGCACCCACCTCCGCACCACCCCCAGCCGATCTCGCGATCGCCCAGTCCGCGCCTCGCCGCGGTCGGGGAGGGCCTCCATGACCACCATCCCCCGCCGCTTCCGCCGCACTCGCCTCGTCACCCGCACTGCCCTGGCGCTCTCGCTGGCGCTCGGCGTCACCCTGCCGCCCGGCCTCTCGCCGCGCGCTGCGTACGCCAGCGGCGCCGCGGACGAGGCGGACCTCCAGTTCCAGATCGCCGCCGAGCACTACGGCAAGGGCGAGTTCCGCGAGGCGCTCGAGCACTTCCTCGCCTCGAACCGGCTGGTCCCCAACAAGAACGTCGTCTTCAACATCGCCCGCACCTACGAGAAGCTGAACCGCTTCGCCGACGCGCACCGCTATTACACCGACGCGCTCGAAGAGGAGCAGAACGCCCAGACCTTGCAGTCGATCAAGGCGGCCATCCAGCGCATCGCGCCCAACGTCGCGGTGCTCAAGGTCGAGACCAACCCGCCCGGGGCCACCATCTACATCGACCGCAAGGACCTCGGCTCCCGCGGCAAGGCCCCGCACGCGCTGGCGCTCGCGCCCGGCAAGTACAAGGTCATCGTCGAGATCGACGGCTACGAGCTGGCGTCCTCCGCCGTGGTCGAGGCCCGGCTCGGGGCCGAGACGCCCGTCGTCCTCTCGCTCACCCGCGTCGTGGGCACGGTGCAGGTCGCCGTCGAGGGCGCCCCCGACGCGGCCGTGCACCTCGACGACGAGAAGGCGCCGGTAGCCTGCACGGCGCCCTGCAACCTGGAGGTGCCCCCCGGCCGCCACCTGCTCTACTTCACCCGCGACGGCTACCAGGCCGCGCCGCGCCAGGTCAACGTGGTCGCCCGCGACACGGTGCGGGCCACCGCCCAGCTCTCGCCGCTCACCGGCGCGGTGGTGGTCAGCGCCGACGAGCGCGACGCCGTCGTCGAGATCGACGGCCGCCCCATGGGCTTCACCCCGGCGGTGATCCAGAACGTGCCCGTCGGCAGCCGCAAGGTCCGGGTGCTCCTCCGCGGCTACGCCCCGATCGAGCGCCAGATCGACGTCAAGACGGGCGAGCAGACCGATCTCTCCGATCTCAAGATGGTCCCCGTCCGCCAGGTCTCGGCGGTGTCGCGCTACGCGGAGGCCATCGAGGACGCGCCCAGCTCGGTCTCGATCATCGACGGCCAGGAGCTGCGCGCCTTCGGCTATCCCACCATCGCCGAGGCGCTGCGCGGCACCCGCGGCTTCACCATCTCCAACGACGGCGCCTACTACGCCGCCGGCATCCGCGGCCTCGGCGAGCCCAACGACTACGGCAACCGCCTCCTCGTCCTCTCCGACGGCGCCTCGCTCAACGACAACCTGCTCAACAGCTCGTACATCGGCTCCGACGGGCGCGACGATCTCCACGACGTCTCCCGCATCGAGGTCGTGCGCGGCCCGGGGTCGCTCCTCTACGGCACCGGCGCCTTCTCCGGCCTCGTCAACCTGGTCCCCCTGGAGAAGGACGAGCCGAGCAGCGTCAGCGGCGGCGTCGGCACCTACGCCAACGCCGTCGCGCGCGGGCGCCTCGCCTTCCACTACAACTTCACGCCCACCGTCGGTATCCAGGCGAGCGCCACCGCCGCCCGATCCGACGGCGTCGACGCCCCCATCGCCCTCACCAATCCGATGGGGGGCCCGGCGGTGCAGATCGCCAACAACACCGAGTACTTCCGCGCCGGGGGCACCATGGGCCGGTTCTGGGCAGGGCCGCTCACCGTGCAGTGGTTCTTCCACACCCGCGAGCAGCACCTGCCGGCCGGGCAGAACGGCTCCGTCTTCAACGACCTGCGCAGCGAGTACGTGGACACTCGCTGGCTCGGCGAGGTCCGCTTCGAGCCCAAGGTCAGCGATCAGGTGGAGATCTTCACCCGCGTCCACGCCGACCGCTACACCTTCCACGGCGAGTATTCCTACTCGAACCCTCCCGCCACTCCCAACGTCGAGGACTACTACGGCACCTGGGGCGGCGTCGAGGCGCGCATCGCCTACTCTCCCATCAAGGCCATCCGCCTCACCGTGGGCGGCGAGGGCCAGTATCACCCCCAGGTGGAGATGTACGGCCGCTACGGCACCGCGCCGCCGACCGGCTTCGCCGCCAACGCGCAGTACCTCAACCAGAGCGATCCCTACGGCTTCGGCGCCGGCTACTTCCTCTTCGAGAGCACCCCCTCGACCTGGTTCCACGTCTCCGCCGGCGCCCGCATCGACGACTACACCAGCTTCGGCGCCATCCTCGTCCCGCGCGCCGCGCTCATCTTCAAGCCCTGGCCGGGCGGCGTCATCAAGGTGATGGGCGGCCGCGCCTTCCGCGCCCCCAGCATCTACGAGGAGTACTACAGCGACGGCGGCCTCACCACGCTGCCTGGCAACGACCCCAAGCGGGGCACCTCCCTCAAGCCCGAGTCGGTGTACACGGGCGAGGTCGAGCTCTCCCAGCGCTTCAAGGAGGACTGGGTCGCCCTGGTCGCCGGCCACGGCAGCTACGTGGAGAACCTCATCAACACGGCGCCGGTCCCCAACAACGCCAATGGCGTCGTCGCCTACACCAACAGCCTCTATCCCGCGCTCGCCATCGGCGGCGACCTCGAGCTCCGCCGGGAGTGGCGCCAGGGCTGGATGCTCTCGGCGTACTACTCGTACGAGCACGCCGAGTACTACAGCTCCAACCTGCTCAACCCCGAGCTCGTCAACGCGCCCCAGCACCTCGCCGCCTTCAAGGGCGTCGTGCCGGTGCTGCCCGACCTGGTCTCGCTGGCGCTGCGGGTCACCCTCGAGGCGCCGCGGCGGATCAGCGCCGCCTCCGACGCGACCACGCCGACGGCGCTGGTGGGAGACCTGGTGGCCTCGGGCAACCTCAAGAAATACGGTGTCGGGTACCGCCTCGGGGTCTACAACGTGGTGGACACCAAGTACTCGTACCCGGTCACCAGCAACTACCTGAGCGCGGTCTACCCGCAGAACGGGCGGACCTTCCTCGGGGACATCACGGTCGCGTATCCGTAGAGGAGGCGCCGCTCAGTTGTGCATCGGGTTCCCGCTGCCGTCGCACTGGTACATCGCCGACCAGGGCGCCTGGGTGTTGTTGACGTTCCCGGGCCAGGCGCAGCTCGGCTTGCAGCAGTCCTCCATGGTGGTCGTGGAGTAGGTCCCCCAGCTCGAAGCCTGCCCGACGGTCTGCACGGTGGGGTCGGGCTGCGGGTTGCCGCCGGCGTTCGGCTTGCACCCGGTCACCTCGGTGAGGGCGGCGGGGCACTCCACCTGCCGGGCCCGCACGTTCCAGTTGTCGTGATAGAGGCTCCCCGCGGTGTTGGCCTCGACGCACGAGGTCCGCGTGGTGGTGGTCACGTATGACGAGGAGGCCTGGATCTGGTCGCAGTCGCCCGCGATCGCCGACACGCACGCGGCCGAGGCGAGCGAGCTCTCGCTCATGCCGCACGCGGAGATCGACGACGCCCGGACGCCGCCGCCGTTGGGCTCGCCGATGCTCGGGTAGTCGGTGTAGAGCTGGGAGCAGCCGTTGGTCTGGGCGCCCTCGCCCCCCTTGCCCATGAAGACGTCGAAGGCGTTGTTGGCGCCGCCGGTGTTGAAGTTCTGGATGATGAGCGGCTTCGGCGGGGTGTAGTCGAACTGGTTGTTCTCCAGGGCGCCGTAGACGATCTGGTAGCAGGCGCAGCACGCCGCTCCGTTCAGCGTGGCGACCCCGTAGTTGAACGCCCCCGCCGGCCACCCGTGGGCGGCCGCGTCGTCCGCCGCGGCCTGCTTCATCTCGCCGCTGAACAGCATGAACCGGGGGCAGATGTAGCTGACGTCCCCGCCATTGGTGCAGGCGTTCTGCACGCTGGTGCTGGTGTTGGGCGGGCCGAGGACATAGGGCACGCAGGCCGGGCACGAGCCGCCGCAGTCCACTCCGGTCTCATTGCCATTCTTCACCCCGTCGGTACAGGTGGGCGTGCCCCCGCCGCTGGAGGTGCTGCTCGCGCTCGCGCTGGTGCTGCCTGCGCTGCTGGCGGCGCTGCTCGCGCTGGTCACGCTCGACGAGCTGCCCGCGCCGCCGCCGCCGCTGGTGCTGCCGCTCGTGGCTCCGCTGGTATTGCTCGTGCTGCTCGTGCCGACAGCGGTCCCCGAGCTACCCCCCGCGCCCCCTCCGGAGCCGGTCGTATTCGAGCTCTGACCGCACGACACGGTGTGCGCGAGCCCGACGAAAAATACCACCACAGCAGCCTTGTTCGCACGGACGCTCGCATGGACCATGGGAGTACGCGTCATCGTTCTCTTGTTTCATGAGGGCCCGTCGAAGTCCATGGTGTCGAGTCCCCTCGGGCTGATCCAGGGCGACTCGATCCATCCGATTCCGATGGTGCGGAAACTATCCGTCGGCGGACCCAGGCTGGCCCTGACTTCGCCGAGATCGCGGCCCGGTGGTAGCGTTCACGGATGAGAGGCAGCGTCTTCGCGCACGGCTTACCCACCACCGACGATGCCCACGCGCGCAGCACCCGCGAGGTGCTCGTGCTCGACGCGGTGAGGAGCGGCGTGGCACTCCCCATCGACTGGCTCCCCGTCCAGCTCGAAGCATCCGGCCATGCGGGCACCCTCTACGTCGCCGCGGACACGCTCCGGTTCGGCGAGGACGGGCCCAACGCCGACCCCGGCGACTGGGACTGGGTCCGCATCGCGCTCACCGCCACCGCGGCTCAGCAGGTCGCCGACCTCCTGGGCGTGCTCCTCCCCACCGACCGCATCGCCGATCTGGTCTTCGCGCAGGCCGACGTGGTGCTCTCCCCCCACACCCAGGCGGTCGTCACCGCGAGCACGGGCGCGATGCTGGCGCACCACGCGCTCATCGAGGCCGAGCGCAAGGGGCGCACCGGCCTGCTCGCGACCGTCGGCAAGGAGTGGATCCTCGGCAACGAGCTCTATCCCGCGGGGCACCCCGTCCATCCGCTCGGGCCCCTCGGTGCCATCAACTACGGCTGGCACACCACCGGGCCCGCCCGGCCCCAGGCGGGTCCGTTCCAGGGGCGGGGAGGCTTCGTCGTCTGGCAGACGCGAGGCTTCCGCCACGACCGCGCCCACGTCGACTACAGCCAGTGGGTGCCGCGGCTGGTGCACCCGCGGATGATGGTGGACGGCATCGAGCGGGCGACGGCCGAGGTCATGATGGACCCGGCCCTGGCGCCGCTGGTGAGCTACGACGGCGCGCTGAAGGGGACGCGGTATCCCGGGGTCCCGGCGCTGGAGGCGGTCGTCACCCAGCCGCCGCTCGCAGGGGCGCCGCCGGTCAACCTCGCCTGAGCCGTTGGAGGGCTCGTCCCAAGCCTCGCCTGGGCCCGTCGCGGGACGCTCTCGGGCGTCCCGCAGGATGCTACGCGAACCGGGGCCGCCCCTCGCGGTCCCACCAGGTCCGGTACAGCCCCTGGGCGCGCTCGCGCTCGCGCTTGGGCAGGTCGTCGTAGTAGCCGAAGTACTCCTTGGTGAGCAGCTTCAGCTCGTCGCCGGCGGCGCGGCGGACCGAGGGCTGCTCGTGCATCAGCGCGTCGATGAGCCACTCGATCCGGTTCCGCCCCTCGTTGCGGGCCCACCAGTCGCCCCAGCGCAGCGAGGAGCGGCCGAAGTCCTGACGGGTGATGAGCAGGAGGGCGCGGCGGGCCGCGTCGCTGACCTCGTCGGAGGCGTCGTCGAGGGCGGAGAGCAGGGGCGGCACCAGGGAGCCGGAGCGGATCTCGCCCATGGTCTCGATGGCGAGGACGCGGTGGGGGATGGGCTGATCGGCGTTGCGGGTGATGTCCTCGAGGCCCTTGAGGATGGGCCCGCCGGCGGCCCCCGCGCCGACCAGCGCGGCGGCGGAGCGGCGGGCGATGCGCCGCACCGGCGCGTCATCGTCGAACAGGCGCGGCACCAGCACGGTCGCCGCCTCGGCGTAGCGCAGCTCCCCGAGCGCGTGGGTCGCCCAGAAGCGCACCTCGGCGTCGGGCGAGCTGGTGCGCACCGAGATGAACGGGAGCGCCGGTCGCCGGATGGCCACCACCAGCTCGAGGATCGGACCGCACTGCGACGCGGCGGGGAGCTCGCCCCGGGCCCGGTGGCGGTCGACCCGCAGGGGCCCGGGGAAGCGCGCCATCACCGCCTGGATGATGTGCTCGCCGTTGCGGACCAGCTCGTCGAACGCCTCCTGCCCGCGGTAGCCGCCGTCGACGACCCGCTGGATCAGCTCCTTGTGCTCGGCCGCCACGTCCACCATCACGCTCGGCAGCGGGGCTCCGGACTGGAGGCGGGAGCGCGCGTCGAAGCCGCCACCGTCGCCGAAGGGTGAGGGGCGGTCGCTCTCCTCCTCACGGGGGATGGGCGGGTGATTGGAGGGGGGCCGCTGCTTCGACAGCATCCCCAGCGACGGCGGGGGTGGCGGCGAGGGGAAGCTGGTCCACGCGGTGGCGTTGGGCGGAGGCGTCCGGGGCAGCGGCTCGAAGCCGATCGCCACCATCGAGGGCAAGGTGCGCGCGCGCTCGCGCTGTGCGCGGCCGGACGC
>Ga0302267_10006870_pt1 | contig 11405 bp, 12 predicted proteins | sample III_Bog_E1_3_FD_194555 | JGI IMG/M metagenome (GOLD analysis project Ga0302267, IMG submission 194555) | Peat permafrost microbial communities from Stordalen Mire near Abisko, Sweden - III_Bog_E1_3 | ecosystem: Environmental > Terrestrial > Soil > Wetlands > Peat | place: Sweden: Abisko... | reverse complement strand
TGGGCCATCGTCTCGCTGACCAGCACCGCCCACGGGTCGCGGATCGACCGCCAGGGGAGTTCGTCCCGGCGGGTGGTCCCGGTTCCGGCCGTCCCCCAGGCGTCGATGGCCGCACCCAACGCCCGGAGCCGCACCTGCGGACGGGACGTCACCGGCCGGATGGGGGGCTCAACCCCAGACGTCGTCCCCGTAGGGGCGGCGACGCGCCGGGGCGAACTCCGTCTTCCACACCATCACCTTGCGGCGGAAGAAACACACTTCGTCACCGTGCTGGTTGAAGGCCTTCGTCTCGACGGTCACCACACCCCGGTCGTCACGCGACTTCGACTCGGTCTTCTCGATGACTCTCGTCTCCGCATAGATGGTGTCGCCGTGGAAGGTGGGTGACCGGTGCAGGAGGGACTCGACCTCGAGGTTGGCGATGGCCGCACCGCTGACGTCGGGCACACTCATGCCGAGGGCGAGGGAGTAGACCAGGTTGCCGACCACGACGTTCTTCTTCTGGACCGACTCGTTCTCGGCGAACCACGCGTTGGTGTGCAGCGGGTGGTGGTTCATCGTGATCATGCAGAACAGGTGGTCGTCCGCCTCGGTGATGGTCTTGCCCGGCCAGTGTCGGTAGACGTCACCGGGGACGAAGTCCTCGAAGTAGCGGCCGAAGGGGCGGTCATACGTGGTCATGACGCCCGATAGTAGGCCGGGCCCACCGGCTTCCGACCCGGAAGTGGGCCCACGCCTGACAATGGGCGGTGGACCGGGATCAGGCGGCGGGCAGCGGCCGCGTGGTGAAGGCCAGCACCCAGTCGGGGTGGCTGTCGCCGTCGATGGCCATGCGCCACGTGTACCGGGTACCGGGAGCGAGGGGCAGCGGGCCGAGGTTGACGGCCAGGGCCACGTCGACCGGCGAACCCTCGGGCACGTCGGCGGGCCGGCCCACGGTGAACTCACCCCGGACCTCGACGGGGTGCTCACCGTCAGGTGTCGGGACGAGCACCGGCCCCCCGTCCGCGTCCTCCAGGTACAGCTCCCAGTGGTGTGCGGCGTCCGCCTCGTGCCATCCCACGTCGATCTTGAGTGCGATGGCGGACGGGACCGGGTCGGGTCCGGTCATGCTCCAGCCACCGCCCAACACGTAGAGCTTGCCGTCGGCCACCTGGGCGGAGTCACAGAGGATCATGGTTACCTTCACGGGAGGTGAGGCTACCGGTTCCTCCCGACCCTCCGCGACCTGCCGACCGGGAGGTGGCGGCCCGCACGCACCCGGAACGGCCTCCGGCCGGGGCCCGATCCGGCCGGCCGGTATCGTCTGGCGGATGGAACTGCGAGGCCTGCGGGACGACGTCTACCGGCGACCCCTCGCCACGGCACTCGACCGTCTGGGGATCGGTCCGGGCTGGACGTGCGTCGACGTCGGTGCCGGCGGTGGTGACGTGTCGGTGGCCCTGGCCGAGATCGTCGGCCGCGACGGGCGGGTCTACGCCGTCGACTCCGATCCGACGACCCGCGACGAGGTGGCCGAGTCGGCCGCGGCCCACAGCCAGGTGTTGGCCATCACCCAGGCCGGCGAGGACCTCCGGCTACCCGAGACGGTCGACCTGGCGTTCTGCCGGTTCCTCCTGCTCCACGTCGCCGATCCCGCCGTCGTCCTCCGGCGCATGGCGGTCGCCGTCCGGCCCGGGGGCTGGGTCGTGGCCCAGGAACCGATCACGTCGGCGGGGCGCATCGACGGCCAGCCGTTCTCGATGCCCGACGCCCGCCACCCCGACGTGGGCGCCATCCTCCCGTCGCTCGTCCGCGACGCCGGTCTCGACATCGTCGACGCCTGGGCCGAGGCACCGGCCGGGGCCGGCCCCGGACCGGTGGCCGACTATCTCGAGCTCCTCACCGGGGTGGACCCGGGGGACGACCCGGTGGTGCTGCCGCCACTGGTCACCGTGGTGGCGCAGCGACCCACGGACTGAGCGGGGCGTCGGCAATTCGGCCGCCGGAGAGGGCCGGTATCCTGGTCCGGTGACCTTCGACTCCGTCCCCGCACCCGACCTCGACGCTGCCACCGACGCCACGGCCGTGGCCAGCGCCGTGGTCGCCTCCGGCATCGCCGCACTCCGCGCCGCCGGCGGCCCCGACCGGGCCCAGACCCTGGCCTACGACGTTTCGCACGCCGCGGCGGCCGTGCGCACGGCGCAGTCCGTGCTCGCCTACGGGACCCACGGCGACGTCGAGTCCCGCATCGCCTGTGCCTTCGTGGCGGACGCCTTGGCCGACCTGGCCGGCCGCGTCGTGGGCCGGACCGCCGAGTGGGGGGTGACGACCGACTGGCTCGCCCCGGCGGAGCAGTTCGTGGCCACGTACCGCGACCCGGCGTACCTGGCCACGTTGGCCGAGGTCCCCGGCGAGCGGCACCTCGATCCCGACTTCGAGCTCGTGCGCGAGACCTTCCACCGGTTCGCCGACGAACAGATCCGCCCGCGGGCCGAGCACATCCACCGGGCCAACACCGACATCCCCGAGGAGATCATCGCCGGCATGGCCGACATGGGCGGCTTCGGGATGTCGGTCCCCGAGGAGTACGGCGGGTTCGCCACCGAGGGCGAGGCCGACTACCTGAGCATGGTGGTGGCCACGGAGGAACTGACCTGGGGCTCGCTCGGGGCCGGCGGGTCGCTGATCACCCGCCCCGAGATCCTGACCCGGGCCATCGTCAAGGGCGGGACCGAGGAGCAGAAGCAGTACTGGCTGCCGAAGCTGGCCACGGCCGAGGTGCTGGGCGCGGTCGCCGTCACCGAACCCGACTTCGGGTCGGACGTGGCCGGGGTGATGCTGCCCGCGACCAAGGTCGACGGAGGCTGGATCCTCAACGGCGTGAAGACCTGGTGCACCTTCGCCGCCCGCGCCAACGTCCTGCTGCTGTTGGCCCGCACCGATCCCGACCGTTCGAAGGGCCACAAGGGCCTGTCCATCTTCCTGGTGGAGAAGCCCCCGGCCGACGGCCACGGGTTCACGTTCACCCAGGAAGCCGGAGCCGACGGCCGGCCCGCGGACTCGTCCGGGAAGATGGAGGGACGGGCCATCGACACCCTCGGGTACCGGGGCATGCACTCCTACGAGGTGTCCCTCGAGTCGTGGTTCGTGCCCGATGCCAACCTCATCGGTGGCGAGGCCGGCCTGGGCCAGGGCTTCTACCTCCAGATGCAGGGGTTCGAGAACGGTCGCCTGCAGACCGCCGCCCGGGCCGTGGGGCTGATGCAGGCCGCCTACGAGGCGGCCGTGGACTACGCCAACAACCGGGTGGTGTTCGGTGCGCCGATCGCCGAGTACGAACTCACGAAGGTGAAGCTGGCCCGGATGGCCGTCCTGATCCAGGCCTCGCGGCAGTTCGCCTACGAGGTGGCCCGGCTGATGTCCAAGGGCGAGGGAGTCCTCGAGGCGTCGATGATCAAGGCCTACGTGTGCCGGTCGGCCGAGTGGGTCACCCGCGAGGCCCTCCAGATCCACGGGGGCATGGGGTACGCCGAGGAGTACGCCGTGAGCCGCTACTTCGTCGACGCCCGCGTGCTGTCGATCTTCGAGGGTGCGGACGAGACGCTCTGCCTCAAGGTCATCGCCCGACGCCTGCTCGCCGAGGCCTGAGCCTCACGGGGCCCGGAGCGGTCCGGGGGTTCAGGAGTCGCTGTTGACCCGGGTGAGCTCGACCGAGATCTGATCGTCGGCCAGCTCCTGCCCCGAGAACACGCAGTCGAAGGCCTTCGCCACCCGCAGGACCATCTCGGTGTTCGAGGCGCTGACGGCCATGTGGCAGGCCCCGTCCGCGCTGAGGCGCTCCCAGAGGATCCCGATCTCGAAGCCGCGTTGGAACTCCGGGTCGTCGGTGTCGAACTGCAGCACTGCGTCCATGTCACCGATATCGGCCGGTCCACATCATTTCTTGACCCCTGACCGTCGCCGATGTCGGTTGACGCACGGACGGAGGTCGCCGACCATGGAGCCATGAGCGACACGACCAGGGCGCCATGAGCGACACGACCAGGGCGCCATGAGCGACACGACCAGGGCGCCATGAGCGACACGACCAGGGCGCTGATGGCGCGGTTCCTCGAGGCGACCGGGGTGGGGTCCGACGCGACTGATGTGGTCCTGGCGCCCGGGGGGAACCTCCCCTCGGCGTTCGCCGTCAGCGACCTGGCCCAGGCGGCCGTCGGGGCGGCCGCGGCGGCCCTGGCGCGGATCGTCACCGCCGAGGGAGACCGACGGGCGAACGTCACCGTGGACCGGGACCTGGCCTCGGCGTGGTTCGCCTGGTCGCTCCGGCCCGACGGCTGGGAGGTGCCGGCACCGTGGGACGCGGTGGCGGGTGACTATGCGGCCGCCGACGGATGGATCAAGCTCCACACCAATGCCCCCCATCACCGGGCCGCAGCCCTCGGTGTACTGGGCGTGCCCGCAGAGCGCGGCGCCGTGGCCGCCGAGGTGGCCCACTGGACGGCGGAGGAACTCGAAATGGCCGTCGTCGAGGCCGGGGGTGCCGCTGCCGCCATGCGCTCCGTGGACGCGTGGGACGCCCACCTCCAGGGTGGCGCGGTGGCCGCCGAGCCGCTGGTCCACGTCGAGCGTGCAACCGCCGCCGGCGCGGAGGACCTCCCCGTGTTCGATCCCGGCCGTCCGCTGTCCGGGGTCCGGGTGCTGGACCTGACGAGAGTGCTGGCCGGACCGGTGGCCACGCGGTTGCTGGCCGGCTGGGGTGCCGAGGTGCTGCGCATCGACCCACCGGATTGGGACGAGCCCGGGGTGGTGCCCGAGGTGACCCTCGGGAAACGCTGCGCGCGACTCGACCTCGCCGTCGACGCCGAGCGCGAGCGGTTCCTCACCCTGCTGGCCTCGGCGGACATCCTGGTGCACGGCTACCGGCCCGGGGCCCTGGACGGTCTCGGCCTGGGTGCCGACGTCCGTCGGGCGGTTCGACCCGGTCTGGTCGACGTCAGCCTCGACGCCTACGGGTGGTCGGGACCGTGGGCGCAGCGCCGCGGCTTCGACAGCCTGGTCCAGATGAGTTCGGGCATCGCCCACGCCGGCATGGTCGCCACCGGCGGCGACCGACCGGTACCCCTCCCCGTGCAGGCGCTCGACCATGCCACGGGCTACCTGCTCGCCACCTGCGCGCTCGCCGGTCTCGCCGACCGCAGGGCCGGAGTCGGAGGCAGCACCTGGCGCACGTCACTGGCCGCCATGTCCCGGATCCTCGTCGACACGGGTATCGGGCCGTCGACGACAGGAACGGCGATCCACCCGGCCGACCCGGACCGGGGCACACCGGTCGAGCACACCGTGTGGGGCGATGCGAGGAGGCTGCCGCCACCCGTCGTCGTGGAGGGCGCCCCGCTGCGATGGGACCTCGCCGCCGGCCCCCTCGGGTCCGCTGAACCGGCCTGGCTCGGGGACTGAGCCCGTTGATCCGGCTCGGGGACTGAGCCCGGCCGGTCAGACCCCGGGAGCTGCCGCGACCTGGGGAGCACCGACCGGCCGACGCAGACCGTCGACGACGGCCAGTCCGAACGCCACCGCCCCGATCGCCGCTCCGAGCACGCAGACGCCGGCCCACCGGTGGCTGCCGTAGAGCCAGCTTCCCACCGCCGAACCCAGCGCACCGCCGATGAAGTAGCTGACCATGTAGGCCGAATTGATCCGGCTGCGGGCGTCAGGGGCGAGTTGGTAGATGATCGACTGGTTGGTGACCTGTAGACCCTGCACCCCGACATCGAGGGCCAGGATGCCGACGATCATCATCGCCAGGTCGTGGCCGCCGAACCACAGCGGAAGGAACGACACCGCCACGAGCACGGTGAAGACCGTCGTCGTGCGTCGGGTCAGACCGTGGTCGGCCCACCGCCCGGCGAAGTTGGCGCACAGGGCGCCGGCCGCACCGACGAGGCCGAACAGTCCGATGGTGGCATCCCCGTAGTGGTAGGGCGCACCGGACAGGACGAAGGCCATCGTCGTCCAGTAGACGCTGAAGGCGGCGAAGCCGAGGGCGCCGAACAGCATGCGCCGACGCAGTACGGACTCGTCGCGGACGAGCGCCACGGTCGTCGCCAGTAGCGTGCCGTAGCTGATCCGGGGTCGGTCGGACTCGGCCGGCACCATACGCACCAGCACGACCGCGAGCACCACCATCACGACGGCGGCGGCGGCGTAGACCACCCGCCAACTCGCCACCCCGGCGATGAGTCCGGACACGGTGCGGGCGAGGAGGATGCCGAGCAGCAGTCCACTCATGACGCGTCCGACGACCCGGCCCCGGGTGGACTCGGTCGCCAGTGATGCGGCCATGGGCACCAGCATCTGCGCCACGGTGGAGCCGGCCCCCACGATGAGCGCCACGGCCACGAGGACCCCGATCGTCGGCGAGAAGGCCGAGACGGCCATGGCGACGGCGGTCACGACCACCACGATCGGGATCAGGCGACGCCGCACCAGCATGTCCCCGAGCGGGACGAGGAATGCCAGGCCGATGGCGTAACCGATCTGCGACAGCGTCACCACCAGCCCGGCGGTCGCCGTGCCGGCACCGAACGTCCGGGCGATGTTCTCGAGGATCGGCTGGGCGTAATAGAGGTTGGCCACCGCCAGCCCGCAGGCGACGGCGAACAGCACCACGAGCCCGCCGGACATCCCCCGTCCTTCCCCGTCGGTCCGTTCCTGGGCTGTCGGCATGGTCGGCTCCATGGACAAGTGAACGCTTCGTACAGTAGCAGTATTCCTGTACGTAACGTTCATGATCTAAGGTGGTGCCGTGTCGACCATCTCCTCCGCACCGCCGGCGGCCGCCCCACGCGCCGGACGTCCCCGGAGCGAGCGGGCCCGGCTCGCCGTCCTCGAAGCGGCCGGCGACCTCCTCGTGGAAGGAGGTCTTGCTGCGGCCACCATCGAGGCGATCGCCGCCCGGGCCGGTGTCAGCAAGGTGACCATCTACAAGTGGTGGCCCTCACGTGGTTCGGTGGCGATCGACGCCTACTTCCACCGCTACCGGGCGACCTCCGACTTCGACGACTCCGGCGACCTCGCGGCCGACCTGACCGGCCAGATCCGGCTGATGATCGACGCCTTCCGGGGACGGGCGGGTGCGGTCATGGCCGAGCTGATCGGCCAGGCGCAGTCCGACCCGGCACTGGCGGACACGCTGCGCTCCCACTGGCTGGAGCCGCGCCGGAACGCGACGGCCGCCGTGCTGCGGCGGGCGGTCGATCGGGGCGACCTACGACCGGACATCGACATACCGGTGGTGATGGACGCGCTCTACGCCCCCATCTACTACCGGTTGATGTTCCACCACGAGCCGCTCGACGACGACCTGGCGGCGTCGTTGGTGCGGACCACCCTCGACGGGATCGCCCCGCGGTAGTCGAGGTCGTCCCGGTCAGTCGACGGTCGGCGCGCCCAGCGCGTCGCGGGCGATCTGGTCGGTCAGGTCGGCCGGGGTGAGCTGCTCGGACAGCAGCCGGTCGAAACGAGCCGGGTCGCCGGCGGTGAAGGCCCGACAGAGGGGGAAACCCTCCACGTAACACGTGAGGTACGCCCGCCACGTCGGGTGGGTGAGGAACTCGACCGCCTTGGCGGCCCGATCGCGGGACAGCAGACCCCAGCGGGCCACCTCGTCGATCACGGTGTCCGGATCGGCACCGTCCTCGTGCAGCCGGAAGGCGGCATTGGTCCGCACGGCACCGAGCGCCTCACCGGCGTCCGCCACCGCCGCCACCACCTCGGTGTCGTAGCGGATCCCGAGCGGGCGCAGGTGCTCGGCCACCGTCGGTTCGGGGTGGCGACCCCACGCCACTTCGAGACCGAGGTCGGCCAGTCCCTCCGCCAACAGGCACTGCGGGGTGCCGACCAGGAAGATCGACTCCTCCCACCACTGCCGGCGCCGCACCAGGCCGACCTCTTTGCGGGTGTGCTCGGTGTGGTGACCGGGGTAGGCCTCGTGGGCGACGAGATGGGCCAGTCCGGTGGACAGCACCGGCAGGTCGGTGTTGATGGCCACCCGGCTCTGCAGGTCACCGAGGTAGTAGTTGAACCCGGACCACGGCTGATCGGTGACGAGCTCGAACTCGATGTGCTCGCCGTCCGGCAGTCCGAACAGTTCGCGCGTGCGGTCGCGCAGCGAGTCGGCCAGCGAGTCGACGGCCCGGCGGAGCAGGTCGACCGGCACCGCGTGGGACTCACGCCAGGCCACCAGGCGTTCGGCCAGCGGCCCCGACCCGGGCAGTACCTCGTCGAGTTGCCGGTGCGCTTCGACGAGCTCGTCCTCGTCGACCCTCCGGGGACGCACGCCGTAACAGGCCTCGACCTCGTCGGCGTAGCTGATCGGCTCACCGGCCAGCTTGGCGCAGGTGGTGGCGAGACCCCGGACCTGGGCCGCCAACCAGTGGCGACGGGCGGGGGCACTCGAGTCCTCTGGGGTGGACGACGCATCGAGCGGTCCCCCCGCCGCCAGTGCGGCCAGCAGCGATCGCGACGAGGCCAGCAGCTGGACGGGCGGGACCAGTGGCTCCTCCTCGGCGGCCCGGGCCAGGCGGGGTGGTCCGTAGTAGGCGTCGACCATCCCGTCGATGTGCCGACCCAGCCGTAGGCCGAGCGTCAGGTAGTCCTCGACGAGTCCGTTCTCGGGCACGATCGGGCCGGGACGCTCAGCCGAGTCGGGCGCGGAGGAACGAGACCGTGCGATCCCACAGCAGCGCCGCGGCTTCGGCGTCGTAGACCTCGGGGCGGTCCTCGTTGAAGAAGGCATGGTCGACACCGGGGTACAGGTGGAACGACGCCGTCTTGCCGAGGCCGGTCAGCTCGGTGACCAGTGCGTCGGCGGCCGCCGGCGAGAAGAAGTCGTCGAGTTCGGCCACGTGACCCTCCACGACGGCCTCGAGCTTCGAGTAGTCCGGCTGGGCGTCGGGCCACGGGATGACCCCGTAGGCCGGGACGACGGCGGCCACCGCGTCCGGACGCTGCGTGGCGAGCACCAGGGCCAGACCTCCACCCATGCAGAAGCCGACCACGCCCACCGACGGTGAACCCGTGCGCCGGACCAGCTCGTCGACCGCGCCGCTGAGGTGCGCCGCCGCGTCGCCCATCTCCAGCGCCATCATGTGCTTGGCGGCCTTGTCGGGCTCGGTCAACGGCACCTCGGTCCCCGCGTAGAGATCCGGGGCGAGGGCCGTGAACCCGGCCTCCGCGAACCGGTCGGCCGTGCGCGTGATCTGGTCGACGAGGCCCCACCATTCCTGGATCACGAGGACACCGATGGTCCCTTCGGAGCCACCGGCCGGGAGGGCCAGGTACCCGTGCGCATGGCTGCCGTTGCTCGGAAATTCGATCGATTCACCCATGTCGCCGACCCTACTCGGACGGGGATGGTCTTCATGGTTGGAACAGACGGGTCGACGCGGCACCGATTCAACGTCGGGTGACGATTCGCCGCCGATCCGGCTCGACAAATGTCCAGTTCAGGGCCTTGAGTCGGGGGGGTGTCCTTGTGGGCCGATACCCGGTCGGCTACCATCAACTCGCATATGACTCACGCCGAGCAGTACTCGACGGCCGAGCCAGGTGCCTGCCCAGCACGTCACAAGAAGACCCGAAACAGGGTTCTTGCGACGGTTGCTTTGGCCTCCGCTCTCGGAGCCAGTTCGGTAGTCCTGATCTCCACCACCCCGGCATCCGCGGACCAGATCTCCGATGCCCAGGCCCAGGCCGCGGCCATCACGGCCAAGCTGAACGCCGGGCAGGCCCAGATCGCGACCCTCAGCGGTGAGGTCGAACAGGCCGACTTCCGGCTCAATCAGCTGCAGAGCCAGATCGCGGCGAGCCAGGCCCAGATGGCGAAGGACCAGCACACCGTCACCACGGACCAGAGTCAGCTCCGCACCCAGGCCATCGCCGACTACACCAGCGAGGGCACGTCGAACACGGCCACCGCGTTGTTCACCTCGAACGTGAACACGAGTGGCATCCGGTCCGAGTACGCCTCGATCGCCACCGGCAACGTGACCTCGACCATCGACCACCTCCATACGGCGCAGGCCCAGCTGAGTGCCACGCAGTCCTCCCTCGAGCAGCAGAAGTCCCAGGCCCAGACCGAGCGCAACAGCCTGGCGTCGGCACAGAGCCAGGCCACGGCGCTGGTGGCCCAGGACCAGGCGACGCTGGACAGCGTCGACGCCAACATCCAGGCGCTCGTGAACCAGAAGCAGGCCGAGCAGGCGGCGGCGGCCAAGGCCGCGGCGCAGGCTGCGTTCACCCAGAAGGTCCAGGCGGCCAAAGCCGCCCAGGCCCAGCAGGCGGCCGCGTCGACGGGTGACCAGTCGACCGGTGGGGGCTCGACGGGCAGCTCGGGTACCTCCGGTTCGTCGGGTTCGTCCGGAGTCAGCACGGTGACCACTCCCACCGCACCTCCGCCCCCGCTGCCCGCCGGCGCCGCCGGCGCCGTGGCGGCCGCCGAGCGCGAGATCGGTGTGCCCTATGTGTGGGGTGGCTCGACCCCGGCCGGCTTCGACTGCTCGGGCCTCGTCATGTGGGCCTACGCCCAGGTCGGCATCAGCCTCCCCCACTACTCGGGGGCGCAGTTCGCCGACACCACCCACATCTCGATGGCGGACATCGAGCCGGGCGACCTCCTCTTCTACGGTCCCGGCGGCGATGACCACGTCGCCATGTACGTCGGTGGCGGCTCGATGATCGAAGCCCCCTACACCGGGGCCAGCGTGTGGATCACCGGTGTCCGGACCGACGGCCTCGCCGGCATCGGCCGGGTGGCCTGAGCCGGGTCGTCCCCACCGGGAGTCGGCGGGCCCCCATGGGTCCGGACACCCCGGAACCCCACCATGGCCTTCGGCCAACCGACCGGACCGCCGGCCACCGCCCGTCAGCTGCGTGAGCTCACCCAACTCGTCGAGGCGGCCGGCCACACCGGCTTCAAGGATGCCCGGGGACCTCTCGGGCTGAACCAACGCCAGGCGGGCGGGCGTTTCACCCAGGACGAGGCGGAGGAGCTGATCACCCGCCTCGAGGCCGAGGCCGAAGGCGCGGTGACGGGCGAGGGGGGCGAGCACGCCCCGGGCGACCGGACCGCAGGGCGAACGGCACCGGTGCGCACGGCCGACGTCGCACCTGACCGGACCGGCGATGCGCCCCCGGCCGCCTCGCGACGACAGAGCCTGGCCCGCCAGCTCGAGCGGGTGCCCGAGGACCTGCTGGTCGACGAACTGCGGCGCCGGGGCTGGACGGTCACGTCACCCTGAACCCGCCCGTGACGGGTGACCCGGCGGCGCCGAACGCCGCGCTCAGACCTGGTCGTGGGCGGCGAACTCCTTCGGCGGCATCTGGCCCACGGTGCCACCGGCCCGTGGTCCCGGCGGACGGCC
>Ga0302267_10006861_pt1 | contig 11412 bp, 12 predicted proteins | sample III_Bog_E1_3_FD_194555 | JGI IMG/M metagenome (GOLD analysis project Ga0302267, IMG submission 194555) | Peat permafrost microbial communities from Stordalen Mire near Abisko, Sweden - III_Bog_E1_3 | ecosystem: Environmental > Terrestrial > Soil > Wetlands > Peat | place: Sweden: Abisko... | reverse complement strand
GCTCACGGCGATTTCGGCCAGGATCTTGCGGTCCAGGTTCACGCCGGCGCGCTTCAGGCCGTTGATGAAGAGCGAGTAGCTCAGGCCGTTGATGCGGGAGGCAGCGCCGATGCGGACGATCCAGAGGGAGCGGAACTGACGCTTCTTCTGCTTGCGACCGGTGTAGGCGAACTTCAGGCCGCGCTCCACTGCTTCCTGGGCTGCCTGATAGAGTTTGGATTTGGTGAGGAAGTAGCCGGACGCGCGCTTCAGAATCTTTTTGCGACGGTCATTGCGCTTCGTACTCCGTTTTACACGGGGCATGGTGATCTCCTTTTGCGTCTTCGGTTGCGTGGCTGGAGGCAGGAGCGCGTTGCGGCGCTTATAACCTCTTCACTCACATGGCATATCTGCATCTCGGCGGGATCTTTTCAGCATCCCGGGGGCCTCAAAACGCTTCAACCGGCCCTTCGTATTGCTACGGCTCGATGCAGACAGTACATGCCTGAAAAAACTCAGGCGTAGGGAATCATCCGGCGCACCTTCGGTGCATCGGCCTCAGAGACGAGGATCGACCCGCCCAGCTTACGCTTGGTCTTGGTCGCCTTCGAGGTAAGAATGTGGCGCATCTTGGTCTGGCCGCGCTTGATCTTACCCGTACCGGTCATCTTGAAGCGCTTCTTCGCGCCGGTGTGTGTCTTCAACTTTGGCATGGTGTTCCTAACAGGGATACAGCATTGGACAACGTTTCTCAGTATACGGCAGAAACGGGCAAAATTGCCACTTTTGGGCGGCTTTAGTGCAGAAAATGCCACATCAGGAAGCCGGCTGCCGCCAGAAAGACGGCAATCAGGCCAAGGACGAGAACGCTGATGAAGATGGTGGCGGTCCGGCGCTGGGAGGGAGAGGGAGCGGTGATGCCGAAGGACTGGATAAATGCATCGGTCATGCGGGAGAAGATGCCCATGGGTTCCAGTCTACGCGCGGCGGGGAGCCGTATCCACATGGAGCAGGCCTGTGGGAAGGGACTTCCGGGGCTAAAGCCCCTTTTTTGTGCACGGAGGATCGTGTGGGCTAAAGCCCACACTCCCCCGGCTAAAGCCGGGGGCTTAAGAGGATGCTGAAAAAGTCGTCGCTTTGAAAGGGCGGGACTTCAGTCCCGCCGTAACCTCAATCGCTCGAATGCGGCTTGAGCCGCTGAGGGACTATTCCCGGAGAGGACTGACTTTTTCAGCACCCTCTGAATCCCACGCCCTTTCAAATTGACCATCGAAAGATAGACCGCGACCGCATCAGGAGAGCGATTTCTGTGCGGCGATCCAGGCATCCACGCGTTGCTCCAGCAGGTCCATCGGCAGTGCGCCCGAATCCAGAATCACGTCATGGAACTTGCGGATGTTAAACTTCGCGCCCAGCGCTTTTTGCGACTTGGCGCGCAGCTCCAGCAGCTTGATCTGGCCCATCTTGTAGCCCAGCGCCTGTCCCGGCCACGCAATGTAGCGGTCCACTTCAGCGTTGATATCGAAATCGCTCAGGGTGGAGTGGGCCTTGAAGAAGTCCACCATCTGCTGCCGCGTCCAGTGCATGTTGTGTACGCCGGTATCCACCACCAGCCGGATGGAACGCCAATTGTCCGCGCTCAGCCGGCCATAGTCGTTGTACGGGTTCTGGTAGAAGCCGATGTCTTTGCCCAGCCGCTCGGAGTAGAGTCCCCAGCCCTCGGTGTAGGCAGTGTAGTACTCATACTGGCGGAAGGTCGGCAGCCCGGTCATCTCCTCTGCGATGGAGATTTGCAGATGATGCCCGGGAATGCCCTCGTGGTACGCGATCACTTCCATATCGCTCAGCAGGCGGTTGGCGTAGTCGTAGGTATTTACGTTCACGCGGCCGGGGCGCTTGCCGTCTGCCGTGCCCTGCTCGTAGTACGCAGGCGCCTGCTGCTTCTCCATGTACTCCGGAATCTGCACCACCTCCAGCGGCGCCTTGGGCAGCGTGCCGAAGAGCTCCGGCAGCTTCGGCTTCATTCCCGCCAGGTAGCCGCGGTAAGTGTCCAGCACCTGCTCGCGGCTGACGGGATGCAGCTTCGGATTCGCCTTCATCGCGGCATTCATCTCAGCCAGCGTCTTGAAGCCCAGCTTGTTGGCGATGGCCAGCATAGCGGCTTCATTAGCCTTCACCTGGTCCAGTCCGATCTGGTGAATCTGCGCGGGCGTGGTGTCCATGGTGATGCTCTGCTTCACCTTCCACGCATAGTAGGCGTCGCCATCGGGCAGCGCCCACACGCCGGCATCCTTGCGCCCCTGCTGAACGTATTGCGCGCTCAGAAACTTTGCGAAGCGCTGGTAACTGGGCAGCACCTGCGTGCGGATCGCATCCAGCAGGTCAGCGGTGATCTGCTTCTGCTGCTCCGGCTTGATGCTCGCGGGGAAGTGCTTGAGCGGCAGCGCGAAGGGGCTGTCCTCCGGCTTCTGCGCGGCCAGGGTCTGCACCTGGGTCAGCACTTTTCCCAGCAGATACTCGGGCGGCATGCGTTTCTCATCCATGCCCAGCATCATGTCCGTCGTGTTCTGCGAGAAGACGCGCGGCACCTGATGCAGCCGCGCAATGTAGTGGGTGTAGTCGTCTGCATTGTCAAAGCTGAGCTGCGGCACCAGCCGCGGCAGATCCATGTGAAAGCCGCCGAACTGCGTGACCGGCATCTCCCACTCTTTGAACTTCGCGCCCTCCTGCTCGTCGATGAGCGAGCGCAGCATCAGTTCGACTGAGATCTTCTCCTGGTCGCTCAGTCCCGTGGTATCAATCTGCGAAAGCTCCTGGATGTGTACGCGGTCGCGCGCCAGTTGCGCATTGACGGCTTCCACGGAGTAGTCGCTGAGCTGGTCGTCGTAGCGCTTGTCGCCCAGAATGGAAGCAAGCTCCGGACTGTGCAGCAGGTTCTCCTGCCACATGGATTCAAACAGCGCCGCGAGGTCTTTGCTGCGCTGGGCGACCGATGCGGGTGCGGATGCGGGCGCAGGCGACTGCGCAAATACGGGTGTGAGGAAGCTGACAAGGGCGAGGACGGGAAGAAGAGACCGGTGAATTCGCATAGGCAATGACGCCAGTTTATACCGGCGTGGGCGGATTCGGCGCGCACCTGCGGTTCAGGGTTTCTCCAGCATGCGATAGAGCGTGGAGCGGCTGATGCCAAGCACGTCTGCCGCGCGCAGTTTGTTGCCGCCGCACGACTGCATCACCTGCTGCACATGGCGCGTGACCACGGCATCCAGGCGGACGGATTCCCGGGCCGGCTCCGCAGGCAGCGGAAGCTTCTCCCCCAGCGGCGGCAGATCGCTGCGCTGGATGCTGTGCCCGGTGGAGCGCGCCACCGCCTGGCGCATGGCGTCGCGCAGTTCACTCACATTGCCCGGCCACGCATAGGCGGCCAGCACGGCCAGCGCCGCAGCCGCGATGTCTGTGACCTCTTTCTTCTGTACGGCGGCGGATTGCTCCAGAAAATGCCGCGCCAGCAGGATGATGTCTCCGCCGCGTTCGCGCAGCGGCAGTATCTTCAACTCCACCATCGCCAGCCGGTGATAGAGGTCTTTGCGGAAGTGGCCGGTGGCGCAGAGCGCTTTCAGATTGTGGCGCGACGCCGCCACAATGCGCGCGTCACCGGGCCGCGCCGCAGCCGATCCGGGTCGGTGCCGGTGCAGAATGTGCAGCCACGTCTCCTGCGTATCGAGCGGCCAGTCCGCCACCTCGTTCAGAAACAATGTGCCGCGCCGCGCGGACTCAAACACCTGTAGAGGGAGGGTGGCCGTCTCTCTGCCGTAGGGCACGAATGACCCTGCAGCAGCAGGGCTAAGTCGGTGCAGCTCACGCGCAGCCATCTCCTTGCCGGTGCCGGGTTCACCCGTGATCAGCGCCGTGCGGTAGTACGGGCCGATGCATTTTATCTGCGCCCGCAGCCGCTGCATCGCTGCGCTCTCGCCAATCAGGCCGCATCGTTCCGCCGGTTCCAGGAAGGCAACAAATGGAGATGACGCCGTCGAGATGAGGGCTTGGGATGACATGGCGCACATCCTCCATCGGCACATTGCTGCAATGTTTGAACTGGCGGCTCTGGAAAAAGCGACGGCGCCGAACCGGGTTACGATTCAGCGCCGCGTCTTTCGGAGTGAAAAATGTTTACGCCGTGGTGGGCGCGCAGTAGGTGTCAAAGGCGCGCGCCAGTTCTGCTGCAATGGCGGGCGCAGTGGACGTTTCAATTGCCGAGCGCTGCATCAGGTACACCAGCTTGCCGTCGCGCAGGATGGCGATGGCAGGTGAGGTGGGCGGATGGCCTTCGAAGTAGCCGCGCGCTTTTTCCGTGGCTTCGCGGTCCTGCCCGGCGAACACGGTGATGGCGTGGTCGGGCTTCACGGCATTCTGCAACGCCACGCGTACGCCGGGACGCATCTTGCCGGCAGCGCAGCCGCAGATCGAGTTCACCACCAGCAGTGTGGTGCCGGGTTGTGCCAGCGCAGAATCCACTTCGGCTGCGGTACGGGCTTCGCTCACACCGGCGCGCGTCATTTCCTCGCGCATCGGAATCACCATAATCTCTGGGTACATATGTCCTCCTGGGGAAGCGGTGGAAGACCGCATCTGTCTTTATTGTAATGGTTCGCGGGCCGGTGCGCTGTGCCAATGGCCCATAGGCAAAGATGTATCCTCAAGCGGTGGAGATTCAACAAAATATTTCGCTCGCCCCGTATACGACCTTCCGCATCGGCGGCCCCGCGCGCCACTTTGCCGCCATCGCCAGCGAAAGAGACCTGACGGATGCGCTGGAGTTCGCCGAAGAGCAGGAACTGGACCACTTTGTGCTGGGCGGCGGCAGCAACCTGCTCATCGCAGACGATTGGTACGAGGGCCTGGTGATGCACATGCAGATTCCCGGCATCGCCGCTCACCCCCGCGACGGCGTGATGCTCTACGACGTGGGAGCGGGTGAAGACTGGGACGGCTTTGTGCGCCGCGCCGCTGAGGATGGTTGTGCCGGGATCGAATGTCTCGCCGGCATCCCCGGAACCGTGGGCGGCACACCCGTGCAGAACGTCGGCGCCTACGGGCAGGAGGTCGCGGAGAGCATCGTCTCCGTGCGCGTCTATGACATTGAGGAAGAGCAGTTCCGCGAACTGGCCGCGGCCGATTGCGGATTCCGTTACCGCCAGAGCATCTTCAACACCACGCACGCCGGACGCTACATCGTCACGCGCGTGCGCTTTGCGCTGCGTCCCGGCGGCGCGCCGCATCTGGAGTATGCCGATTTGCAGCGCCGCTTTCCCACCGGCTCGCCCATGCCGTCACTGCCTGAGGTGTACAGCGCTGTGCGCTCCATCCGCCAGGCCAAGGGAATGCTGCTCGTCGAGAACGATCCCGACTGCTGCAGTGCAGGCTCGTTCTTCAAAAATCCCGTGGTGGAGACGAGCGCCTTGCAGCGCGTCGCCGCGGCGCTGGGCATTGCCGTGGATGCGGTGCGCCACTACCCGGCGGGCGGCGGCTGGGTGAAGATTCCCGCGGCATGGCTGCTGGAGCAGGCCGGTTTTCACAAGGGATTCGCGCTGGGCCGCGCCGGAATTTCCTCGCGCCATACGCTCGCGCTCATCAATCGCGGCGGAGCCACGGCGCTGGATATTCATGCGCTGCGCGATGAGATTGTCCACACGGTGGAAGCCCGCTTCGGCATTCGCCTGCAGCAGGAGCCGGTCGAACTGACGATCTAGCCGCGCAGCAGTTGCAGCATCTGCTCGCGCTGTGCGGCCAGCACCTCGCGCGCTTCGCCCTGCACCGTCACGCGGCCTGCCTGCATCACAATCACCTCTGCATCCAGCGCAAATACTTCGCTCACATCATGGGTGACTGAAAGGACAGGCGTGGGATGTTCCGCCAGCCAGGCGCGCAGGCTCTGCAGCAGCGCGGCCTGCAAGGGCATCTCCAGCCCGGTGAAAGGCTCATCCAGCAGTAGCAGCTTGGGCGCGGGGGCCAGGGCGCGAGCCAGCAGCACGCGCTGCGTCTCACCGCCGGAGAGTTCCTGCGGCCGCCGCATCGCCAGGTGCCCGGCGTGCAACAGCTCCAGCGCTTCGCGGCTGCGCTGCATACCATCCTGCGCATTGCGAACGCCGAAGCGTACATTCTCCAGCACACTCAAGTGCGGGAAGAGCACACTGCGCTGGCCCACGTAGCCGATGCCGCGCCGGTGCGGCGGCACGAATATACCCGCAGCAGTGTCTGTCCAGCACGTTCCCCGAAAGATGATGCGCGCGGCCTGCGGCTTCAGCAAGCCTGCAAGGGCTCGCAGAACCGTGCTCTTGCCCGCGCCCGATGGGCCAAACAAAACGGACCACGGCTGCATGAGCGAGAAGTGCAGATCCATATCGGCGGCGGGCTGCGATCTGTCTCCGAAGTGGTGCCGCAGCCGGAGTGCGAGCAGAGTCTCAGGCAAGGCCGCCCCCGTTCCGCGCCAGTGATGAACTGCGCCGCAGGTACAGCACCAGCAGACCGGCGAAGGCGAAGACCATCAGCAGCAGCGCGGTGTGATTAGCCTGGGCATAATCAAACTCCTGCACATGGTCATAGAGCGCGATGGAGATGGTGCGCGTAACGCCGGGAATATTGCCGCCGATCATCAGCACCACGCCGAACTCGCCCACCGTATGCATGAACGCCAGCACTGCGCTGGCCGTGAGCGCGGGCCGCGCCAGTGGAAGCGTCACGGAGAAAAATGTTCGCAGCGGCGATGCGCCCAGCAGCGCCGCATCATCCAGCACGGCACGGTCCAGCGAGCGAAAGCCCGCGGTCAGCGGCTGCACCGCGAATGGAAAGCTGTACAGCACTGAGCCGATCACGAGTCCCGCAAAGGTGAACGAAAGCGTGTGCCCGAAGATCGCACCCAGAGCGCGCCCGACGGCGGTGTTCGGCCCCAGCATCACCAGCAGGTAGAAGCCCAGCACCGTGGGCGGCAGCAGCAGCGGCAGGGAACTCAGCGCTTCCACCGCGGGCCGCAATCGGCTCGGCGTGCGCGCCATCCACCACGCCAGCGGCAGCGCGATGGCCAGCAGAATCACGGTGGTGATGGCCGCCAGCCGGAGTGTCAGCAGAAGTGCCTGTACGTCCATCGCTTACTGATCCTTTGACTTCAACCCGTGCTGCGCCAGTTGTGCCTGGATGGGACCGCTCAGCACATACTCCAGAAAACGATGCGCCTCAGTGCGGTGCGCGGAGTTGCGCATGACCACAGCATACTGATTCATCTCGTCGTACTGATTCGTGGGCACGGGGATGTAAGTGCCGTCGGCCTTCAGCTTGTCACTGAGCGCCAGCGACATGGAGATGAAGGCGAGTTGGGTGTTAGCGGTGTCAGCATACTCCGCCGCCTGGGCCACGCTGTCTGCCTTCACCAGGTGCGGCATCACGGCCTGCTCCATATGCATGCGGCGCAGCGCGACCTGTGCCGCCAGACCGTATGGCGCGGTCAACGGATTGGCGATGGCGACGCTCTTCAGCGCGGGATTGGTCAGCGCACTCAATGCCAGCGGCTGGAAGGGGCCGTCCTTGCGCTCCCACAGCACCAGCATTCCCTTGGCGTAGAGTGTGGGCGTGGGTGCATCCGTCAGGTTCGCCGCCACCACGCGCTCGGCGAAGCTGAAGTCGGCTGCGAAAAAAAGATCGGCAGGCGAGCCGTTCACAATCTGCGCGGCCAGGTTGGAAGACGAGCCGAAGGAGACAGCCACGTGGATGCCGGTCTGCTTTTCAAATCCGGCCACGATCAGCGGCATCATCGGCTGCAAATCGGAAGCGGCGGAGACATGCAGGGTTACATTCTGAGCAGCATGCGGAGCCTGGGCCTGGGCCAAAGCTGCCGCCATCATGCAGATCGCAAAAGAAATCATGGCAGTAAGATGGCGGATTTGCGCTGAGCGGGTGTCCATAAGAGAAACTATACGGTAGGTTAATAGAGAGCCGATATGAACGTTAGAACCCACCACCTCCGCTGCATTGGCTGCGGAACCGTTATCCCCGGTGAAGAAGCCCGCAGTGACTTCCGTTGCCCGCTGTGCAATGAGCTCTACGAAGTCCAGTACGCATGGAGCGAGGGCGCAGTCACGCCTCCGGGGACCGCTGCCGCCAACCTGCCCAATCCCAATGCCCTGCGCTGGCTGTGGCAGGAGCGCAAGAACTCCACCGCGCCCGCCGACCAGAGCGGAGTGTGGCGATTCCGCGACCTGTTCCCGATCCTGAATGACATGACGCGCCCGGTCACCCTGCGCGAGGGCAATACCCCCTTGTATGAGCTGCCGCGCTGCGCCAAGGTCGCCGGTGTCGATCGCCTGCTGGCCAAGCATCAGGGCATGAATCCCACCGGGTCGTTCAAAGATACCGGCATGACGGCTGCACTCTCGGTTGCGGCAGAACGCAAGTATGAGTGGGTAGCCTGCGCGTCTACCGGCAACACCTCTGCCGCAATGGCAGCCTATGCGGCCCGCGCCGGCCTGCGCTCTGTCGTGTTCATTCCCGATGGCAAGATTGCCTGGGGCAAGCTCTCGCAGTCCATGGACTACGGCGCGCTCACCATCCAGCTCAAGACAGACTTCGACGGCTGCGTTGACCTGCTCACGGAACTGGTGAAGCGCTTCCCCATCTACCTGCTGAATTCGGTCAATCCCTACCGGCTGGAAGGGCAGAAGACGCCCGCCTTCGAGATGCTGGAGCAGCTCAACTGGCAGGTGCCGGACCACGTGGTGGTTCCCGGCGGCAATCTGGCCAACAGCTCCGCGCTGGGCAAGGGCTTTCTGGAGCTGAAGCACCTCGGCGTGATTGATACCGTGCCCAAGATCAGCATCATCCAGGCGGAGGGCGCGAATCCGCTGTACCGCTGGTTCATTGATTCCAACCGCATCATGAAGCCGGTTACGGCAGATACACGCGCCACGGCCATCCGCATCGGCAACCCGGCAAGCTGGCGTAAAGCGGCCAGCGTGATTGAGCGCATGGGCGGCTGGTGCGAGCAGGTCTCGGAGCAGGAGATCGCGCTGGCCAAGGCGGAAATCGGCGCGGAGGGCGTGGGCTGTGAGCCTGCCTCGGCCGTGACCTTTGCCGGCCTGAAGAAGCTGGTCCGGCTGGGCACCGTGAAGCGCGAGGAACTGACCGTTCTGCTGCTGACCGGCCACACCCTGAAGGATTCGCAGTACACCATTGACTATCACCGCGGTGAGCTGCTGCGCCCCGATGAGATCGCCCAGCAGACGCCGCAGGAGACAGCGCAGCATCTGGCGCTGCAGAAGGCTCCCCTGGTGATGGACCCGAACGTGGACGCCGTGGTGCGCCTGATGGAGCAACGTATGAAGATCGGAATGCCCGTATGACCGTTCCCGCACCGCCCGGCACACCCGGGCCAGCTCGCCTGGTACTGCCCGCCACCTCAGCCAATCTTGGACCCGGGTTTGACGCTGCGGCGCTCGCCATGACGCTGTATTTGACCGTAGACGCACAGCCCGCCGCCCAGACGACTATCACCGCCACCGGGCGCGACGCGGCCCTCTGCGGCAAGCGTGACGGCAATCTCATCATTGACACCTATGAGAGCGTGCTGCAGGCGAACGGCAAACCCGTCACGCCGCTGCAGATTGAGGTAGACAACGAGATTCCGCTGGGCATGGGCTGCGGCTCCAGCGCGGCTGCGATTCTGGCCGGGGTCGCCCTGGCAGCGCACTTCGGCGCGCTGGGCTGGACCAGCGACGAGGTGCTGCGCGAGGCCTGCGTTCGCGAAGGCCACCCGGACAACGCCGCCGCCTGCTGGCTGGGCGGGCTCGCCCTCTCCGCCATGGAAGATGTGGACGGGAAGATGCTGGTTCATGCCATCTCCGTGAAGCCGAAACTGGACTGGCGGCTTCTGATCGTGCTGCCGTCTGACCCTCTGGCAACGAAGGAGGCTCGCGGCCTGCTGCCGGAGAAATACACGCGCGCGGACGCGGTCTTCAATGTGCAGAGAATCGGTTTGCTAACCGCTGCATTTGCCGATGGTTGCGGTGAACTACTAAAGGTATCGATGCAAGATAAAATCCACCAGCCGTACCGATCCGATGCCTGCCCGCTGCTGCCGAAGCTGCTGCCGCTGGCGGGTACGGCGGGGATCCTGGGTGTGGCGCTGAGCGGCGCCGGGCCATCGGTTCTGCTGGTGCTGGCGCGCGAAGCCAAACTGGATGAAGTGGAGAAGCTCATTCGGGAGCAGACTGCCGGTATTCAGGGCATCGAACTGGTGACCTGCGGCATGGAACGCCGGCCGGCAAGCTGCGAGCTGGATACGCTGCTTTAAGCGGTTTAAAGCGCAAAAAAGCGTGCCAAAAGGCACGCTTTTTGATGCGAAAAAGGGTGATTTAGGCGAGCACTTTGCTGATGCTCTTGTCGATGGTTTCCTTGGGAACGAAGCCGACGATCTGCTCAGCCACTTTGCCGCCCTTGAAGAGCAGAAGCGCGGGAATGCCGCGGATGCCGTACTTGCCCGGAGTGTTATTGTTCCGGTCCACGTCCATCTTGGCCACTTTGAGCTTGCCGTCATACTGCTTGGCAATCTCATCCACCACCGGCGCCAGGGCGCGGCAGGGGCCACACCAGGCGGCCCAGAAGTCCACCAGAACCGGGGTATCAGACTGTAGAACCTTCTGTTCAAAGTCCGCGTCTGTCACCTCAAATACAAACTCACTCGCCATCGATCCTCCTCACATCTATTAGAGCCAACGGCTCATTCTATCAGCCGTACTAATAGATGCGCAGGGGTGGCAAATGGATTCGCGGTGACAGAGGAACCCAGGTCTCAAAAGCGAGACCCATTCGGCTACGCTCAGGGCAGGCTCTGGGGCACCTGGCACACGACAAAGACAGAAGCAGATTCTTCGCTGCGCTCAGAATGACAAAGTGGTAGAGCTCAGAATGGCAAAGTGGTAGAGCTCAGCATGACAAGTTTGTAGGAGTCAGGCGTATTTGCGATGACAAGTTCGTAGGAGTTAGTTGTATTTGCGCAGAATGCCCAGCACTTTGCCCTGGATGGTGACGCTGGCAGCCGGGGCGAAGATGGGGGCCATCTCGGCGTTGGAGGGTTGCAGGCGGATCATATTGCCTTCGCGGTAGAAACGCTTCAGGGTGGCGTCTGTGCCGTCGACCAGGGCGACGATGATCTCGCCTTCGCGGGCGGTCTTGGTGCGCTCCACCAGCACATAATCGCCGGAGACGATGTGTTCGTCGCGCATGGATTCGCCGCGCACTTCCAGGGCGAAGACTTCGCGGTTGCCGATGATGTCGCCCAGCGAGATGGATTCGGCGGTCTCGATGGCTTCGACGGGCTGGCCGGCGGCGATGCGGCCCATGAGGGGCAGCCGGTCAGAGAAGGAGCGTTTGCTGGAGCGGGCGGGC
>Ga0302267_10006853_pt1 | contig 11423 bp, 6 predicted proteins | sample III_Bog_E1_3_FD_194555 | JGI IMG/M metagenome (GOLD analysis project Ga0302267, IMG submission 194555) | Peat permafrost microbial communities from Stordalen Mire near Abisko, Sweden - III_Bog_E1_3 | ecosystem: Environmental > Terrestrial > Soil > Wetlands > Peat | place: Sweden: Abisko... | reverse complement strand
CAGTCCCCCGAAGATCAGGGCCAGCACCTGCAGGAGTCGGGGCGTGGGCCTCGCCCGGTGGGCGGCCAGCAGACCGCCCACGACGGCACCCGCCCCCATGCACGCCGTCAGCCCGGCGTAGGCCCCTGCCCCGCCGTGGAACGTGTCCTTGGCCAGCAATGCCAGGGTGACGGTGAAGTTGTAGGCGAAGATCCCGATGAGGGCCACCGAAAGCAGCACGTTCCGGAGCGCGGGTGTGGCCCAGACGTAGCGGAACCCGTCCCGCACCTGGCCCCGGGCCCGGGCGACCGGCGGGGTCCGGTGGAGTTCGGAGGTGCGCATCAGTGACAGTCCCACGATGACGGCCAGGTAGGAAGCGGCGTTGACGAAGAAGCACGTGCCGAGGCCGAACACCGTGATGATCACCCCGCCGATGGCCGGTCCGATGACCCGGGCGCCGTTCATGAGGGCGGCGTTCAGGCTCACGGCGTTGGGCAGGTCGTCGCGTCCCACCATCTCGACCATGAAGGTCTGGCGGGCCGGGTTGTCGAACAGGTTGACCATCCCGAGCATGCCGGCCAGGAGGTAGACCTGCCACAGCACGACCGTGTCGGTCACCACGAGGATCCCGAGCACCAGGGCCAGCAGGCCACCGGCGGTCTGGGTGACGAACAGCAGCCTGCGCTTGTTCACCCGGTCGGCGATGAGGCCGCCGAAGGGTCCGAGCAGCAGCATCGGCAGGAACTGGAGGCCCACCACGATGCCGAGGTCGACGCCGCTCCCGGTCAGGTGGAGGACCAGCCAGGCCTGGGCCACCGACTGCATCCACGTGCCGGACACCGAGATGAGCTGGGCGATGAAGAACAGGCGGAAGTTGCGGACCCGCAGCGAGCTGAAGGTCTGGCGCGCGGCGGCGCGGACCGCACTCATGCGTCGTCCATGTCGACGAGTCGTTCGAGCAGGTCGGTCAACTTGCCGAGGGCGGCACGGTCACCAGGCGCCAACCGCTGGACGCGATCGGCCAGGAAGGCCGTCTTGAGCGACCGCACGGTCCGGAGCGTCTCCGCCCCGGCCGGGGTGATCGTGACCCGCGCCACACGGCGGTCGGACGGGTCGACCACCCGTGTCACGTAGCCGAGATCCTCCAGGGCGGCGACGATCTTGGTCATGGTCGGAGGCTGCACCGACTCCCGGGCCGCCAGGGCCCCGAGGGTGGGCGAACCGAGCCGCTCGACGCCCACCAGGGCCGAAGCCTGCGACGGGGTGAGGCCGCCGGCGGCCTGCTGACGGAGGCGACGGTGCAGGCGGGTCACGGCCATCCGCAGGCGCGAGGCCAGCTCCGCCTCGGCGCGGTCGCTGTCGACCGCGGCTCCCCCGGTGCCGGCGATGCCGGCGGATACGGGCCCGGTGCTGTCGGGGGTGAGGATCGTGGTCATGGATCCAGTATAGTTAGTTTCTCTAACTAATGCGACGGGCGCTCCCCGACACGCCGCGACCGGAACCTCCCGCCGAGGGAGCCGGTCGAGGGCGGGGCGACCGCCCGGGTCAGCCCGGGCGCCCCAGGGCGGCCAGCAGCGGCAGGACCCGGGGAGCGAGGTAGGTACCGCCGGCCAGGGTGGTGTGCACGCCGTCACCCTGGCGGACCACCCGGCCGTCGAGGGTCCACGTGAAGTGCCCGGCCGGGTCGAGGAAACGGTTGAGCGGCACCACGGAGACCACGCCGGGGTGGCGGCGGGCCACCGCCTCCAGTAGTTGGTTGTACCGGTCCACCCGGGCCGGATCGTCCTGGGGCCACGGATCCCCGTCCGGCTGTTCCCCGGTCTGGAAGTACGGGGACGTGAAGAGGGCCACCTTGGCCCCACCCGAGGACAGGATCGCCACCGCCCGCTCGAGCTGGGCCGTCTCGTAGGCGTCGAACGAGGGCTCGCCGATGTGCTGCCAGCGACCGTCGATCCATCGGTCGACCACCTCCCAGAACCCGGTGACCAGTCCGATGACCTGCGGGTGGAGCTGGGTCACGTCGTCCGACCACCAGGTGGGCCACGTCGCGCAGTTCCCGAACGGGTCGCCGACCACCCCGTGGTCGGACAGGGGCACGGCCACGGCCACCCCGCACCCGGTGTGCGATCGTCCGCCCAGGTCGATGCCGTAGGCCGGCGCGTAGCGGGCCAGCCCGACAGCCACGGTCAACGCCAACGAGTCACCGACGATCAGCACCCGCAACCGATGACCCGAGCCGGCGAAACTCGTGAGGTGCACGGCACGCCATTCGGCGGCCGTAGCCCCCGGACCGACGAGACCGGCCGGGGTCGTCGGCGCGGCGAGGGCCTGTCCGGCGGTGGCCGCCACCACCACGGCGACGGTGGCGACCACGGCCAGGAGCGCCGGTCCCGCCGACCGCAGCGTCCGCCAGAACCGCCCCTCGATGACCGGCCGCTCGACGAGGTAGAAGCTGGCCGCGGCCACCACTACCGTGACGGCGGTCCGCGCCGCGCACAGGGCCGGGCCGTGGAGACCGGTGCGTCCGGCGTCGAGGAAGACGGCCACCGGGAAGTGCCAGAGGTAGATCCCGTAGGAGATGGTGCCGAGCCACACGAGCGGTGCCAGCGACAGGACCCGGGCCAGGATGCCGTCGGGAACGGACACGACGGCGACGATGACCAGTGCGGAACACAGGGCGACGAGGGCGAATCCGCCCCGGTAGGTGGCCGGCGACGAGCCACGCAACGACCACGACAGGGCGAACACGACGACGAGGCCGACGACCCCGACAGCGGTCATCTGTGCCCGGGCGGCCGGGCCGCGGGCCGCCGGGTCCATGCCCGTCTCCCCCCGCTTGCGCTCGACGAGCGTCAGCACGCAGGCCAGGACGGCACCGATGAGTACGGACTGCGCATGGGTGTCGGTGCCGAAGTAGATCCGCGTGGTGTTCCCCCCGGGATGGAACAGGGCGGCCATCTCCACCATGGAGGCCACCGCCCCCACCGCGGCCACGACGAGCACCGTCCGCACGCCGCGCCGGAACGATCCGGCGAGGTGGAGCACCCCGAGCACCACCAGCGGCCACACCAGGTAGAACTGCTCCTCGACGGCCAGCGACCAGGTGTGGGTGAGCGGCGAGACGGCACCGGTGGCCACGAAATAATTGCCGCTCGTGGCGATCTGCCACCAGTTCGACACGTAGAACAGGGCGGACAGCGCAGCTCCCCGGTACTCGGGGATCGATCCGGACGGCTCGGCGAACCGGACCAGGAGCGAGACCGCCACGAGCACCAGGAGCAGTGCGGGCAGGAGGCGGCGGGCCCTCCGGAGCCAGAAGGCAGCCAGCCCGATGCGCCCCCGACGTTCGTACTCGGCGAGCAGCAGCCCGGTGATCAGGTACCCGGACAGGACGTAGAAGACGTCGACACCGAAGAAGCCGCCACCCAGCCACCCGACACCGAAATGGAATCCGAGGACCAGGAACACGGCCACGGCCCGCAGCCCGTCCAGCCCGAGCACGCGGGTCGTGCCGGTGGCCGACGGCCGGTCGCCGAGTCCGTCGGCGTGGAATCCGCCGTCACGGGGGTGACCGGTCCGCGGCTTATCGGTGGCGAACGCCGCGCCCACCGGTGGGTCCGCGGACACCACCGGACCCGGTGGTGCCGGTTCGTGGCGGGGGACTCCCGGTGACGGCGTGGTCATGGCGCGCTTCCTCCGACGGCCCCGGGAACGCCACGTCGGCGGCGGCACCCGGCGAGCACGCACGGTAGTCCACCGCCCCGGGCGGTACATTGCGCGGATGCACGCCCCCCGGAGCCGCTGGACGGCCCACGGACTGGCGGCCGTGCTCTACCTGGGGCTCGCGGTCGTCCTCTGGTCCGGCGTCTGGCTCCACCATCCGACCTCCACGGCCACCTGCGGCTGCGGCGATACGTCGCTGCTCACGTGGTTCATGTCGTGGCCTGCCTACGCCTTCACCCACGGCGAGTCGCTCTTCTTCTCCACCCGTGCCCTCCACCCGCAGGGCATCAATCTGCCGGCCAACACCAGCTTCTTGGCCATCAGCGTGCCACTCGCCCCGGTGACGTGGGCGTTCGGCCCGGTGTTCTCCCTCAACGTGGCCGCCACCCTCGCCCCGGTGGTCACGGCCCTGTCGGCCCGGGCCCTGCTGCTGCGCTGGACCACCTGGCAGCCCGCCGCCTTCCTGGGCGGACTGTTCTACGGCTTCTCCCCCTTCGTCATCGAGAACCTGACGCTCCAGCACGTCGAGTTCGCCACCCTGGTCGTGCCACCGCTGATGTTCGTCTGCCTCGACGAACTCCTCGTCCGCCAGCGTGGCCGGTCGTGGGCGTGGGGCCTGGCCCTCGGTGGGCTGTGCACCCTCCAGTTCTTCCTCAGCTCCGAGATCCTGGTCATCTCCGTGCTGGCCGCCGGGCTCGGCACCCTCCTCCTCGTCCTGGCCGGACTCGTGCGTTCACCTGGGTCCGTCGCCGAACGGACCGGCCACGCGGTCGCCGGTCTGGGTACCGCCGCCGCGGCCGGCCTGCTGCTGCTCGCCTACCCGGCCTGGTATGCGCTGGCCGGGCCGCGGGCGCTGCCCGGCCGGGTCTGGCCCGACATCCAGCTGTTCGGGAGCGCCTGGCGCACCCTCTTCCTTCCCGCCGGGAGCCACGACCGGGGACCCAACGCCATCCTCGAGACCTACGGCTACTTCGGCAGTCACCCCCTGCTGCTGGGGTATCTCGGCCTCGGCATGGTGGCCGCCCTACTGATCGGTCTGGCCTGGTTCCGCCGCGATGGACGACTGTGGTTCTGCGCCGCCATGCTCGTGCTCCTGGAGAGCCTGTCGCTCGGGGCGCGGTTCGGACCGTGGCAATTGTTCGACCACCTCCCCCTGGTCCAGAACATCGTGCCCGACCGCATCGCCGGGGTGGCCGACCTCTTCGCCGCCGTGATGCTGGGGGTCGTCCTCGACCACGCCCATGCCGCGCGCCTGGACTGGCCCGGGGGCTCGGTACGCCACCCACGGCCCTCGACCCTCGTGGCCTGGGCCCTGGCCGCCCTCGCCCTCCTCCCCATCGCCCTCGGCTACCGGCTCCCCTTCACCACCCGCCCGGTCGACGTGCCCCCGTGGTTCACCGAGGTGGGCACCCGGGTACCGACGTCCGACGTCGTACTCACCTATCCCTTCGCCTCGTCCGGACTGCGTGCCCCCATGACGTGGCAGGCCGTGGGTGGGCTGCGGTTCGCTCTGGTCGGCGGCGGCAGCATCACCCCGACACCACCGGCCCGTCCGACGGCCCGCCAGCGTGCCATGGCCCAGGCCGCCCTGGGCCTCGAGAACCTGTCCGACGGCTTCGCCCCGCTGCCCACCGGCCGCGCCGACGAGTCGGTCCGACTCCGTCTGGCCATAGCGGACTGGGGGGTCACGACCGTGGTGGTACCCGACGAGTCCAGGTGGCCGGCCGCCCTGCAGGGCCGCTCGGTGCCGGTGGCCGTCGCCACCTTCACCGCCGCCCTGGGTGCGGGGCCGCGCCACCAGGCCGACGCGTGGGTGTGGTCCGTGCCCCGTCGACCGGCACCGGTGGTCGTGGTTCCCGAACCCACCTTCATCGCCTGCACTTCGGGTCCCGTGGTGACCGCCGAACCGGGACTGGCCGCAGCCTGCGTCCTGCGCGCCGCGCACGATGGCCGGATCGGTACCACGTGACCACCGTCACCCACTCACTAGAGTTGCCCCGATGACCGATCCCGGTCCGCCCGGCGCCGCACCGGGCAGCGCCATTGCCGTCGAGGAACGTCCGTCCACCGACGGCGGAGCCGAGCGTGCCGAAGCCGAGGGGGCCGGAGGGGACCGCCGACGGGGCCTGGACGCCCGACCCGGGCTGCCGGTGGTCATCCTGGTCGCCGCCTACGGCCTGTCCCGCGTCATCGCCGCCATCGCCGGCGTGCGCTTCGACGACAGCCCCCTGCGGGCGACCAAGTTGACCGACATGTGGCAGCTGCTCGACCTGGGTCAGCTCCGCGACCACCTGGCCACCAGCGTGTGGCACCTGAACATGCAGCCACCGCTGTTCAACCTCTACGTGGGATTCCTCCTGAAACTGCCCGACGGGTTGCGGCGGCCCGTCGAAGTCGTCGGCTCGCTCGCCCTCGGCCTGCTCATCGTGGTCTGCACCTACCTGCTGATGGTCGAGCTACGCGTCCCGCCCGTGGCCGCACTGGTGGTGACCCTGGTCTGCGTGGTGGCTTCGCCCGCCTACCTGCTCTACGAGAACTGGCTCGACTACGCCTATCCGACGGCGGCACTGGGCACGTTCGGGGCCTGGACGCTGATCCGGTTCCTCCGCACCCGCCGGGCCCGCTACGGGGTCGGATTCTTCGGTGCGTACGCGGGCGTGGTGCTCCTCAACAGCAGCTACCAGATCGAGTGGCTGCTCGTCGCCGCGGTGCCGGTGGTGATCGTCCTGCGCCGGCAGTGGCGCACCGTGCTGGCCGTGGCCGCCGTGCCGGTGCTCGTCGTGGCCGGCTGGTACGTGAAGGACTACGTGCAGGTGGGCACGACCACGACCAGCAGCTGGTTGGGTATGAACCTGGCCCGGTCGGTCCTCTTCCGGGCACCGGCCGACCAGATCGCCGAGCTCCAGCGACAGGGCCGCATGAACGCCGTGGCTTCGATACCCCCGTTCGCTCCGCCGACGACCTACTCGCCGAGATACGTGCGGGCCCGTCCGAGCCCCGTCGCCGCGGTCGGCGACCTGTACAAGGTGGACGGCTCGCCCAACTACAACAACCCGCTGTACGCCGAGGTGTCGTCGCAGTACCTGCACGACGACCTGGCCTGGATCCGGGCCCACCCCCGTGCCTACGCCGACGACGTCATCGGCTCCCTCGGCGTCTGGTTCGTGGGCACCGACCAGAACTTCACCAACTCGGTCGACTGGCCGGCGGTGCGGTCGTACGCACGCTTCTACGACCGGGCGGTCGAGTGGCAGCCCACCCAGGACCCGGCGCCAGCCTTCGTGCTGTTCGCCCGCGGCTGGCACCGACCCGAGTGGCTGTCCGGCCAGGCCATGGCCGTCTACGCCCTGGCCATCTTCGGCGCCCCGATCCTGGCGTGGCGGCGGCGGAGGACGGATCCGGCCCTCGCCGGCACGGTCCTCGTCCTCTGGTGGACGACGGCCTACGCGCTGGCCGCCAGTTCGTTGCTCGAGATCGGCGAGAACGAGCGGTTCCGCTCCGAGCTCGGACCGGTGCCGACGGTGCTGGCGGTCGTGGTGGTGACGGCCGTCGTGCGGGCGGTCTGGTCGAGGCGGGAGCGTACGGAGCGGGGGGATACCTCTTCCACCGGTTCCGTCCCCACCCCGGCACGGCCCGCATAGTCCCGCCGCTCCCGCCGCTCCGGCCCGAGGGAACGACCGAGGGAACGACCGGGAGACGGACCGGGAGACGGGTGGTCAGAGGCCGGGCGTCTCCAGGGACGCGACCCGGGCCGAGAGATCGCGTTCGGGGGCCAGCAAGGTCGGGCGCGACCGGTCGGGGCCACGGGGCCCGGGCGGGGGCGCCAGGAGCTGGCGACGCGTCGGGCCGGGCTCGACGGAAGGTGACTCGTCCAGGTGGGCCAGGGCCAGGTCGATCCTCAGACGCATCCGATTCGTGAGTTGCATGGGTCGCCTCCTCGTCCTACGCCCGTCGGGACCACCGACAGACGGCCGCCGATAGGACCATCGGCACCCGGCGGCGCGAACTTGAGCCCCAGATCCGGGAACGTGAGCGGTCCACCCGTCGCCCGGCTCGCGCCGGGTCCGGGCGCATTCAGGTGGGAATCGACCTCGACGTCGAGGGATGGTCCGGTCCACGCGGGACCGGTGTCGGTCGGACCTCCAATCCGAGTCGGGCGACGGTGGGGAGGACCCGGGCCTGGAGCCATTCACCTCCCGGTTTGGAGACATGGATCCCATCCGGCCACCGGACGGTGACCTTGTCGATCACGGACTGGAACACGCCGTGGGGATCCAGTATCCGGTTCAGATCGATGACCGACACCGTCCCCGGGTGACGGGCGGCCACCTCCGCCAGCAGGTGGTTGAACTCGTCCACCCGGGTCGGGCTGTCTTCGGGGGAGAGCGCTCCGTCCAAGGTCTCATTGGTCGGATCGATGTAGGGCATGGAGAAGAACACCACCTTCACCCCACGGGACGAGAGGACGCCGGCCACGTGGTTGATCTCGGCGGTCAAGTGGCGGTCCCACGCCGGCTGGCCGATGTGGACGACGGTGTCGCCGACTACGTGGTCGAGGATGTCCCAACGGCCGATCAGCACTCCCACCACCTGCGGGTGGAACTGGGCGATCTCGTCCGACCAGACCGTCTCCCACTGGGCACAGGAGGTCTGCGGATTGTCCTGCAGGCCGTCGGTGGTGGAGATGGTGGGCAGTGCATCGAGGTCACAACCCAGATCGCCTTCGTTGATGACGTCCACCCCGTAGTCGTGCACCGCGTCGACGGCCAGTCCCACCCCCATGGTCACCGACAGCGAGTCGCCGACGAACAGGAACCGGACCGGATCGGTCGAGAAGGCGTGGGCCGAGGACAGCGCCTCGTACTCGGCCGTCGGGATGTGGCGCGCCGCGCCGACGTCGACCGCCGCAGCCACAGGGGCGACCGTCCCCGCCACCACCACGACGACGGTGATCCCCAGGGCGGCGATGGCCGGTCCGGCCGCTGTGAGGCTGCGCCAGAACACGCCTTCCATGACCGGACGTTCGACCAGGTAGTAGCTGGCCGCAGCCAGCACGAAGGTGGCGGAGCCTCGGACGGCCAGCAGGGACAGTCCGGTGAGGCCGGTGCGGGCGGCGTCCAGTTCGATGAATACCGGGAAGTGCCACAGGTAGGCGCCATAGGACACGGTGCCCATCCACACCAGGGGCCGTAGTGACAACACGGTGGCGATGGGTCCTCCGGCCACGCACACTGCCCCGATGATGATGGCCGCAGCCGACAGCGCCGAGAGCAGGAAGCCACCCCGGTAGGCCAGGGCGTCGGTGCCGGTGAGCTGCTTGGTCAGGATCAAGGTGCCGGCCAGTCCGGCCAGGCCGATGACGGTGAGGACGACCCGGGCCGCAGTGCCTCGGGCGGTAGGGGCCATGCCGGGAAGGCCTCGGCGGCGCTGGACCAGGGTCAGCACACAGGCCAGGGTGGCTCCCACCAGGATGGACTGGGCGTGGGTGTCGGTGCCGAAGTAGAGCCGGGTGATGTTGGCCCGGGGCCCATAGAGCACGGCCATCTCGGTGGCCGAGGCGATGACCCCGGCGACCGACACCCCCAACAGGATCTCGATGCCCCGGTCGAAGCGCTTGCCGATGTGGAGGACGGCCAGCACCACCAGGGGCCACACCAGGTAGAACTGCTCTTCGACGGCCAGGGACCAGGTGTGGGTGAGGGGGGACACCGCCCCGGTGGCCACGAAGTAGTTGCCCGAGGCCGCGATCTGCCACCAGTTGGAGAAGTAGAACAAGGCCGACAGGTCGGCCATCCGCAGGTTGGGATAGAGACCGGCCGGGTAGGCGAAGCGGACCACCAGGGTGACCACCACCAGCACCACCAACAAGGCGGGCAGCAACCGCCGGGCCCGTCTCAGCCAGAAGGCCCCGAGTCTGATGCGGGCCGCCCGGGCCCACTCCCCCAGCAACAGTCCGGTGATCAGGTAGCCCGAGAGGACGTAGAAGATGTCCAGGCTGAAGAAGCCCCCCTGCAGCCAACCGACACCGAAGTGGTAGCCCATGATGATCAGCAGGGCGAAGGCGCGCAGCCCGTCCAGGGCCAGGACCCGGCTGGTGCCGGTGGCCGACGTGCGGGCGCGGGACGCCTTACTGTTCGGAGCGCCTGATCTCCGCTTGCGGTGCGCCCGTCCACCGCGACTCGGGGTGGTCGGCGGCGCAGAGCCACCTGGTCCGGTGGTGTCGCTCACGGGGAACCACCCGTCCGCGACTCCAGGCCGAGCGTGGCGACCGTCGGGAGGATGCGGGACTGGAGCCACACGCCCCCGGCCACGGTGACGTGTACACCGTCCGGCCACCGGGCCACCACGCCGTCCACCACCGTCTGGAACCGACCCTCGGGACACAGGATCGAGTTGAGGTTCACCAGTGTCACCCGACCACGGTGCAGTGCCGCGACCCGGGCCAGATCACGATTGAACGCCGTCACCCGGTCCGGTTGGTTCTCGGGGAAGACCGAGCCGTCCGGCGCCTCCTGGGGTGGGTCGAAGTAGGGCAGGGTGAAGAGCACGACCTTCACCCCCTGGGAAGCCAGGAATCCCACGATGTCGCTGTACTCGGCCACGACGTGCGCGTCCCACGCCGGCTCGCCGACGTGCACCGTGACCCCGTCCACGACCCGGTCGGTGATGGTCCACCGGCCGGTGAGCAGTCCGACGACATCCGGATGCGTCTGGGCGATGTCCTGGGCGTAGAGCTGGCGCCACTGCAGACACGAGTTGTAGGGCACGACGGGAGATCCCTCGCTGATCGCCGTGGACGTGTCGTAGTCGCAACCGAAGACACCCTGGTCGAACACCTGGATGCCGTAGCGGGGGACGCTGCCTTCCGCCAGACCGACCGACAGGGTGATGGCCAGCGAATCGCCGATCAGTGCGAACCGGATGGGGCGGCCGGCGAAGGCACCCACGGACTCCAGTTGGGCGTGCACCGGTGCCGGGAGCGTCGACCGCGTGGTGACCTGGCGGTGGTCGGGTGACGCCGCGGTGGCCGCCGTCGTCGTCGTGGCGGCGACCACCACCGCCACGGTGCCGGCCAGAGCCAGTGCGGCCGGCATGGCGGCCTTCAGGCTGCGCCAGAACGTGCCCTCCATGACGGGACGCTCGATCAGGTAGTAGCTGGCGGCGGCCAGGGCGAACGTGGTGGCCACGCGTAGGGCCAGGAGTCCGGGTCCACGGGTACCCGTGCGGGCCGAGTCGAGCTCGATGAGGACCGGGAAGTGCCACAGGTAGGCGCCGTAGGAGACGGTGCCGATCCAGACCATCGGCGGCAGGGACAGCACGCGCGCGATGGGGCCACCGGTCACGCACACCGCGCCGAGGATGATGGCCGCCGCCGACAGCGCCGACAGGAGGAACCCGCCCCGGTAGGCGAAGCCCGACGTCCCGTTCATGGTGCACGTGAGGACCACGGTCCCGGCGATCCCCGCCAGACCGACCGCGGTCAGGACCACCCGTGCCGGGACGGAGCGGGCGTCGGGCGCCATTCCCTCCCGACCCCGACGGCGTTGGACGAGGGTCAGAGCACAGGCCAGTGCCGCTCCGATCAGGATCGACTGGGCGTGGGTGTCGGTGCCGAAGTAGAGCCGGGTGATGTCGACCCCCGGGTGGTATCCCACGAACATCTCCGTGGCCGAGGCGAGGACGCCCACCAGCGACACCCCGAGCAGCAGCTTCACCCCCCG
>Ga0302267_10006839_pt1 | contig 11439 bp, 13 predicted proteins | sample III_Bog_E1_3_FD_194555 | JGI IMG/M metagenome (GOLD analysis project Ga0302267, IMG submission 194555) | Peat permafrost microbial communities from Stordalen Mire near Abisko, Sweden - III_Bog_E1_3 | ecosystem: Environmental > Terrestrial > Soil > Wetlands > Peat | place: Sweden: Abisko... | reverse complement strand
CACCATCGCACGCATTTCGTAAAGGTCCACTTGGCAGCCCAGCCGCGCCGCGGTAAGCGCGGCCTCCGGACCGGCCAATCCGCCGCCAATTACCCTGATTCTCATGAGACGGCCTCCCGGCAACTGTGGTGTGATTTCCCCTGAACCTCACGGCGCTCAGATGTTCGCCGCGCCGAACCCCTCCGCCGGCTGATGATTGGCAATTCGCGGAACCTCATGGCGCGCAAGCGCCGTCTGCCCCACCGCAGGTGGCCAGCCGTGCCAGCGCTTCGCCGCTCACCCGCACATTCCGCCATTCGTCCATGAACTCGGCGCCCATTGCGCGGTAGAAGTCGATCGCAGGCGTGTTCCAGTCCAGAACCGCCCACTTGAGCCGAGCACACCCTTTCTCAACCGCGATGGCAGCCACCTTCTCCAGCAGCAGCTTTCCAATTCCCCGGCCGCGAAGTTCCGGGTAAACGAACAGGTCCTCCAAATAGATTCCAGGGCGGCCAAGCCATGTCGAGTAGTCGAAAAAGTACAGGGCGAAGCCGGCAGGCTGGCCATCGAGCTCGGCAATCAGGCAGCGATAAAACGGATTCGGACCAAAGCCGTCCCGCAGAAGGTCAGCTTCGGTAGCCACCACCGCCTCCGGCGCGCGCTCATAGTCGGCCAGTGCCTGAATAAAGCTGAGAATTTGTGGAATGTCCGCCGCTGTTGCGTTCCGAATCGTCCTACCCATGCATTCATTCTAGGCTGTGACGCAGGCCACACGCCGCCGCACTGAACCGCAATACCATGTTGAGATGACGGCGGTGCGCTGTCCCTTGCGGGATTTTCGGGCGGTGGTGTGTTGCGGCCTGTCAGCCGGTTGATTCGTCCGTTCAACAGGCGTAATCGCAGCTTGCTGTGGGGCAGCCGTTGCACATTCTGCCGCAGCCCCTTGTGTTGGGCAGCCGATTGGATTTAACTTGGGTCTGCTAAAGAGAACCGTCGCAGGCCGCGCTCCGCGTGGCGAATGGAAGGCCACTGTTGTTACCTGCTGCGGGAATTGCAATTGCTGCCAGAAGTTTTGGCCGTGAGTTTGGCATTTGGATGGAAGGGCATATTCACTGGAGAAACCCCGATGCGGCGAACAGTGAGTGGGCTGGAAAATTCGACATTTATTGAGCCTGCGGGCAGCTATGGTCCCGCCGCTCTCAAGGAGAAGAACATGAAACGCAGCTTTTCACTCTGGGTTGGCCTCCTGGCCTTCGCTCTCATGCCCGCACTTGCCCAAACTCCCCCGGTCACTGGCAAGATCCACGGCCACGTAACCCTTGACACCACTCTTTCCGCCACCAAGGGCTCGGTAAGCCTTTCCAACGACGATGGGCATACATCGAAGTACACCTTCCCCGTCGATGAGAACGGCGATTATGCCGGCGACGCAGCGCCCGGCACGTACATGGTGATCTACCGTGCTCCTGAAACGCCGAAGGACAAAATGGTCGATTCCTACAACGGAGTGAAGGTCGTCGCCGGTCAGGAAGTGCTCCAGAACATCGACATGACCCGCAAGGAATTCATCGATGCATTGTCCGAAGACGAAAAGAAGCTGTTGGCGGAAGTGATAAAGAAGAATGCCGGCGTAATGAAGGAAAACGAGGTTATCAAGAGGCTGAACGCGGACATCAAGACAGCTTCGGCGGACTTCCACGACTGCGATAACGCGATGGCAACGGCAATCTCGGATCTCGGCGCCACTGCCTCCAAGTCCGACCTCGATGCCAAGGCGATCGAGATCAAGGCCGCAAAATATACCGAGGTCGAGGGTCTTATGCTGAAGGACACCGAAGCAAGGCCCGCCGAGTCGGCCCTCTGGGCGGATCTGGGACAGGCGCAAAAGGGCTTGAAAAAGTACGACTTGGCAGAGGTGTCCTACAAGAAAGTGCTGGAACTTGAGGCCGCCGCAAAGAAGCCCAACCCAGCGGCTCAGGGTGCGGCTAACGAAGGCCTGGGCGAAATCAATGCGCGCCAGGGAAAGATTGCCGAGGCCAATGCTGCCTATGACGCGGCCGTCAAGGCCAACCCTCCTCAGGCGATTGTCTACCTGAAAAACGAAGCGGTCATCTTCTATCAGGCTTCCCAAACCAGTGGCGACGCCAAGACGATTGTGGCCCAGGTGGCTGCGGCGGATGAGGCAATCGCAGCCAATACAGACCCCAATAATCCCAACACCGCGCTGCTCTACTATCTCAAAGGTCAGGGTATGATTAGTGCCCCGGACGCCGTCAAGGTAGATCCCAAGACCCAAAAGCTGACAGCGCCCCCAGGGGCCATTGAGGCCTTTCAGAAGTACCTCGCGCTGACGCCCACCGGTCAGTTTGCCACCGACGTCAAGGGCATTCTCGCCGGCTTCAACGAAACGGTTCAAACCAGCGCGAAGAACACGAAGAAGAAATAGCAGCCCTTTCTCCGGGCGGAACCAGGGGCGCTCCCACTCCGGAGCGCCCTTCCTGCCTCAGCGCTCCCGTGCCTGGGGTGCGCACAGCCTTGCCGACCCTCTACAATCCAATCCATGAGCCCTGCTCTGCCAGGTTACGAGCAAGCTGCGGCGATAGTTGCCTCCCGCATCGCGCAACTGTGCCCATTGCGCCCCTCTTCCGAGGGAGTGGAGCTAGCTCTCGCGGCGGGCCGGGTCCTCGCGCAGCCACTCATTGCCGATCGCGACCAGCCTCCATTCGCCCGCTCCACGCGCGATGGTTACGCATGCCGGGCTTCCGAGGCTTCGTCTCACCGCAAACTCGCCCTTATTGGTTCCTCGCGAGCCGGAGAAGCCCCAGCGGGACCGCTCACCTCCCGCGCAGCCTGGGAGATCATGACCGGCGCTCCGGTTCCTGAAGGCGCGGATGCCGTCATCATGCTGGAGCACGTCGAATTGGCTCAGGGTCAAGTCCGCCTGCTCCCACCCCGAACCGTCAAGCCGGGCGACAACATTGTCTCCCAGGGCGTCCAGGCCCGCCAGGGAGACGAGTTGCTGCCCGCGGGAACCCCAATTCAATTCGGTCAAATCGCTCTCGCCGCCGCATGTGGTTACGCTGCGCTCGACGTTTTTGTCCGTCCTCGTGTCGCCATCCTCACCACAGGGGACGAACTGGCGCCCGTCGACTCTTCACCCGGCCCAGGCCAGATTCGAAACTCCAACGCCCCCATGCTCGCTGCCCTGGTTACCGCCGCCGGGGGTGATCCGTGGATATTGCCCACCGCCGCCGACACTGCGCAGGCCCTTGACTCCGCCCTGGCCCAGGCAGCGGACGCCGACATGCTGCTCATCTCAGGAGGCGTTTCCGCGGGCAAATTCGATCTCGTTGAGCCGGCCCTCGCCCGCGCCGGGGCTCGCTTCCACTTTACCGGCGTTCGAATTCAACCCGGCAAGCCGCTTGTCTTTGGAGAGCTGCCCGTCGGCAATATGCACACCCAGGGCAAGAACGGCACGATTTGCGTCTTCGGCCTTCCCGGAAACCCCGTCTCCTCCGCGGTAACCTTCCTGCTCTTCGCGGCGCCTGTATTGGCTGCGCTTTCCGGCAGTCGCCAGTCGCCTCCGCGCTTTGCCTTGGCGCGTTTTGCGTCGCCCGCCGGAAAGCATAGCAAGAAAGACCTCACGCGTTTTCTGCCCGCGACTTGCAGCTTCAAAACCATGGCCGGTTCACTTCCTGAAGTCTCCCTGATCCCCATGCAGGGTTCGGGAGACCTGCCCGCATTGGCCCGCTCCAACTGTTTCCTCGTCATCCCCGAGGGCGCGCCACCCATTGACGCGGGCGCAATCGTCCGCATTCTGCTTGCCTGAGGGACCACCCCATGCCCGAAACCCCGCCGCCGCAACTCTCGCATTTCGACTCATCCGGCAAGGCCCACATGGTGGACGTAAGCGCCAGGCAGCCTGGGCGTCGCACCGCCACCGCCTCGGCCTTTGTCGAGCTTTCCAGCGCGGTCCTTGCCGCCTTGCCCGCCAATCCCAAGGGAAACCCGCTTGAAGTAGCGCGTTTCGCCGGCATCCAGGCAGCCAAGCGCACCGCCGATCTCATTCCCATGTGCCACCCGCTCGCCCTCACGCACGTCGACGTGCAGGCAGCCATCGTCGCCGGAGGCGTCAGCATCACCGCAACGGTCGCCACAGTCGGTCCCACCGGCGTCGAAATGGAGGCGCTAACCGCCGCCGCCGTTGCCGCCCTCACCGTTTACGACATGACCAAAGCCCTGGACAAGGCAATCGTTATCCGCCACATTCAGCTCGAAGAAAAATCCGGCGGCAAGAGCGGAGATTTCTCCAGAGCGGGAGGCCGCGCATAAATATGATAATGATGCTGTAAAGGATAAGAGCCCAATTCGATGCGGAAAGATAGACCATTTGAAATTGCGAAGCCAAGGACGCCTCGAGGCGAGGCACGAGCCCGCGAAAAGTCAGCAATGGACTCGGTGATTTCGCTAATGACGATACCGGACGAAGAGAGTTTCAAAGAAGCTCTGAGCCGTTTCTACCGGATTATCCCTGGAGACTTGCGCTACGAGGCTGCTTTGGCTGCTTGGCGTGAGCGGAAACGGCATCCTTGACAAAAGCGGCAAACTCAGCCGTCTTTTGATTCTTCTCTTCTTCAGTCAAGCCCATTTCCGTCATCTGATCTTCAAGGATCGCAACGATCTTCCTTGCCGCACTTGCTCGGGGGCCTTTCAATGTTGACTTACTGGAGCGAATCGTCCGAATTGCTGGCCGTGCTGTGCTCGCCATAGAGAACTCCCTAAGTTGTTGCGCTCAGACACATCTTGCCCTATCACGTTCGATAGGGCTCGTAGCTCACCGGACAGAACACCGTCGGCCAACCTGGAGTCGGTCCAGGACACAAGGGCAGGCCATCTGAGGCGGAGGTTCGATTCCGAGTCCCGCTTCCCTAAGACATGCATCGCATATAAGCACTACATAGTCGCCATATATGCACTACATATTCAAGGCATACACAGCAAGATTATTGCACAAATTCTTTGCACCGGGAGCAACGAATTCTCGGGAGGCACAGGTTTTGGGGTGTGATTGTGCTCCTCGGCGGGTGGCGGGTTGCCGGCCGCGCCTAATCGCTGCACTTCAATAAGCAGCCGCAAATCCAAACACGCCCGGAGTCTCAACCCCCCGCAGCACCCCGCTCACCGGATCGATCATTCCCAGCACTGCGGTTCCCTTGATCGCGCTCACATCCTGCTTCGATCTCCGCTCGAAAACGCCCCCCGACGCCTGGAGCTTTTGCAGGAACTCCGCATCGTAAGCCCCTTCAGGAACAAGCTCCGGCTTCGTAAACCAGGTCTCCCCCGCCCTCATCGGCTCCGCGTTCATCAGCAGCGGCGGCGCTGCCATCGCGTCCAGCGGATCCAGCCGATTGGCGAACGTCGCAACCACCAGCCGCACCGCCTCCGGAATCAGCGACTCGCCCACATTCGCAAGGGCCAGCACCGGCTTTGAATCCGTCATTGCAATCAGCGGCGTCATGTCCGTCGGGACCGGATCGCCCGGTTTGATCGCCGCCAATGCCGTCTGCTGGAATCCCGCCGCATCCGATAGCGGAATTCCACCCACAACCATGCCCGTTGTGCCCCAAAGCACTGTATTGATCGTGTGCGACATTGCAGCGATGTTTCCCCACCGATCGATCACCACAACCGCGTCGGTGTGGTGCGGCGGCCCTTGCTGCTGGGCCGCAATCTCACCTTCAATCTGCGTCGCCGCCTTTTTCGCATAGGCCTTTGAGAGGCGGTCCTCTATTAGCGAGCTCATGCCGTGCGCTCGCAAGTACTCGTCGGTATAGCGATCGGCCACAGCCTTTCGCACAATGCGCGTCAGACCCGAAAATGCCTTGGGATCTCTGAAATAAGGTCCCATCCCATCCAGCTTCATCTCCTCCGCCAGGTTCAGCGCTTCCAGAACCACGGCTCCGTTGCCATTGCTCTTGCCCGGCGCGTAAACGGTGTGCCCCATAAAGGTCGTGCTCTGCGGCTCTTCCCAAATTGGCTCGTAGCGCTTCATGTCTTCCATGGTCGCTTTGCCGCCCTCGCGCTGCACGGCTTCAACAAATTGCTGACCCCAGGCTCCGGTGTAAACGTAGCTGGCCCCGTCTTTTTGAACGCCCCTCAGCGTCTTCGCCAAATCCGCCTGTAGGAATCGGTCGCCCGATTTAGGCAACCCGTCTCCAGCCTGGTTCATAAACGCCCTGCCTTCCGCGGTGCGCGAAAGAAACTTCTGCCGCATCCCGAAGAAACTCGCTAGCACCGGCGAAATCGTCACCCCGTTGTCTGCGTACCAGATTGCCGGCTCAAACAGTTCCTCGAACTTCAGCTTTCCAAAACGCTTGTGCATGGCTTCTATCCCAGCCATGAATCCAGGCACCAGAGTCTTGCGTCCCTCGGCGCCCTCGGTTGGTTTTGTGCCAAAGGCCACCGGGCCCAGGTCGTCCACCGGAATGCTCTTCGGATCGGTCTCGCCGAGATAAGAGTTCCATCCCGCGTTCAGCGAATAGACCTTGCCAGTCTTCGCTTCGTAGTAAACCAGTTGCAGCACTCCAGCGTAGGAGACATAGGACCCCAGCGCCGTCGTTATCTGCGTCAGGGCCACGGTTGCCGCGGCATCGGCTGCTGTGCCGCCCTGCTTCAGCGCTTCAATGCCCGCGCGAACGGCAATCGGCGACATCGTCCCGGTCACCAGTCCCAACTTCCCCTCCACCACCCGTGCCTGCGCCGGCATGGCCGACATCTCCCCTTGTTCAGCCAGCGCCTTCTCGTCCGCCTTCCATTTCCGTGGAGAGAGGTCCGCCGCAAAGCCTGATTCAGGCGCCAAAACCATACACAATACGATAGCGACAATCTGCTTCTGCAACGTCATTTCGTTCTCTCCCGATCGTTCCTGGTTCGCCGGAGTCCGGGGTTAACCGAAGATCGGAGACGAAGTGCGCTCACACCGCCGCCCGCAGCACCAGCCTGCACTTCCCTCAAATAAAGTCCCGCTTCCGTGACTGAAGAAAAAAGGCAACGCCCAGCATCGCAAGAATCAAGCTGAACTCGATCGCCAGAGCGATGGTCGCCGCGGGATTCCAGTAGATCGCTTTCTTCCACAATCCGCCACCGATACTGGGAATGTGGGCCACGAAATACCCGACCACGTTGAGGGCCAGGTTGCCCACCATGATTGCGGCGATCGTCCAGCCCTTGGACTCCGAGACGATTGCGACCGCAATCATCATGCAAGTACTTACCAGGATCTCGACAGCCATGATAACCGTGAAGCTAAACAGGCCATGGATGCCCGGCGCGTACACGATCAAGCCCAGGCATCCAGCGGTCAAGGCCAACCAGAAGGGAACGAAAATCAGCAGGTTGCTCAGAATCTTGGAAGCTGTGTACTCAAGATAGGAAATCGGCAGGCTCATCGCAAACGCCAGCGTCTGATTCTCCCGCTCTCCAATCACGTTCCCCATCACCATCATCGCGCTGATCATGGCCATGATGGTTACCAGAAAAACCAGCCCGATCGTAAAACCGGCCTGGCCGCCGAAGGCGACGATTCCCAGCGACAGTGCGCCGCCAGCCAGCGAAAGCAGAATCGCCATACGCTGAAAATACCAGTCCTTCCAAATGAGACGCATCACCATGGAGTAGTTCATGCTGTTTTCCGCTCCCTTCTGCTGTGTACATTGGCTACAAAAATCTCTTCCAGCGTCATCGAATCCACGGCCTGGACGGTCGCGCCCATCTGGGTGCAGGCCGAAACCATGGCCGGCTCAAAGCTGTTGGTGGTAAGCACGGGCAGGCGGCCGCTTCCGCCCACTTCCACAATCCCGTTAAGCCGCGGGACAACACCGTCCGGGGGCAGCACGAGCCGCAGGCGTCGCCAGCGATCGAGAAACACCTCTTTGTCGTAAGAGTCGATGATGCGGCCGCGGTCGATGAACGTGATTCGGTCGGAGATCTGCTCCACGTCCAGCGTGTTATGCGATGAGAAGAGAATCGTGCGCTCCTCGTCGGCCAGCACGGCCATCAGCTCCTGAAGCACTTCCATGCGCGCCACCGGGTCGAGTCCCGTGGTCGGCTCATCCAGCACCAGCAGCCGCGGCCTCCGTGCCAGCGCCAGCAACAGCGCGGCCTTCACCCTCTGCCCGTGCGATAGCCCCTTGATCTTCTGCTGCGGCTTCAGGTCGAAGCGGTCAAGAAGGCTCTCGGCATACGCCTGGTCCCACCGCGGATAGATCGGCCGCAGGAAGTCCATGTGCCAGGCCAGCGTCGCCGGCCCATAGAGCCTCATATCCTCCGAGACGAACCCGATGTCGAGCTTGGCTGCGGCCTGGTCTGCCGGCATCGCGTGGCCCAGCACATTCACCGCCCCCACGTCCTGGTGAATCAGCCCCAGCAGGATGCGGATCGTTGTCGACTTGCCCGCCCCATTTGCCCCAATAAAGCCCATAATGCTTCCCGTTGGCAGTTCAAGATCGATGTTCTCAAGAGAGAAGTGAGGATACTTCTTGCTCACTCCCTCGAATTGAACGCAAAGTTCGTTCATACAGTCTCCTTGGCGGGCCGGCCATTGATCCGGTCCACATTTGGCCGGGTCTCGCCCAGCCGCCTGGTGGCTTCCTCTGTGCGGCGTGCAATCTCTTCGCCGGTCAGCCCGAGCAGCGTTCCCAGCCGCGCGGCCTGCTCAATGTGTTCCACAAACTCTTCGTCGTATAACCGAGCGCCCAGCTCAGGATCGGGCGCAACCATCGACCCCTTCCCCTGCTGGGTCACAATCACGCCCTCGCGCTCCAATTCCAGGTAGGCGCGCTTCACAGTGATCACGCTGACACGCAAAGCCACCGCCAGTTGCCGAATCGAAGGAATCTCCTCGCCCGGCCCCCACTCCCCCACCGCAACCCTCTGCTTCACCTGCTCCATGATCTGCAAGTACATCGGCCGTCCGTCGGATTGTGAGATTACGATGTCACTGTGCATGTCAATATACTGAGTATACACAGTAGTCGGAGGGTGTCAAGTAAATAATGCGTCCCTGATGCCGCGCTGAAAGTAACGGTAACTTCGGATAGGAGACAACCCACAAGGAACAATCATTTATCGCGACTCAGGTTTAGACTTGAGCAAATTTGGTCTGCAACTTTGGAGAACTCATGTTCATAAAGCGCTGGCTTGCTTTTGCGTTCCTTTTGCATGCCGTAGGGTGTGCCGTTCCGATGGCCTGGACGCAAGATAACCGCTGCCTCGATTCAATTTACCCTGCCGGAACTTCTCGAACATCTGCGGCGTTCCAATTCGACAGGACATTCGAAGGGGATGCAGGCGGCGGATACTCGTGCGGTCTCAGGATGCGGCCATCGGAACTACGTAGAGCGCTCGATACATTCCGTAACGGAGTTCTGTATCGCGATCCGTCGAGCATCAATGCTGTCGTCCAGTTCCCAATCAATGTCCATGTGAGCGACGGGTTGGAACCGGTTGCGAAGAAGAAAACGATTCGCATCAAGAGTGCCTCGGAGTGGTTCGCGTTCCAAGAGAAGAACCTCACGGATGCGCACCTCGCCTTGGTCGCCTGTTCATATCTAGGAAACGTCACGCTTGAAGGAGGGCGCTCACCCGGCGCAATGATTGGTCTGGGAGCATTCTGGTTTCAGTCCTTCGAGGGCAGTTGGCGGGTCAAGATGACTGCCGTTAACATCGACCCTCTCAGTCCGGACAAACTGGCCAAGGCATGTACGCCCCCCGGCGCCGAATCACGATGATGTCCTCCAATAGACGTTTCTGGTGAATCGCCGCCAACCCGCAAGCTATGCAATCCCAGGCCTCAGAGGCGGGATCTTGGCCATCCGGCAGCCAAAACCCCATACTCGATGCTGGTATACAATATGGTAAAGGAGAATCGGAATGCCGGCAGCACGGAAAATTACCGTGGAAGTTCCCGCAGACCTTCTCAGCAAGGCGCAAAAGGCAAGCGGCGCCGGGATCACTCAAACCATCCGTACGGGGCTTGAACTGGTTGCGGCAGGGAGAGCATACGAGCGTCTTCTTCAACTTCAGGGGAAAGTTCGATTCTCAAAAACACTTGAGGAATTGAAGGCAGACCGATGATCGCAGCCGACACCAGTACCTGGATCTCATTCTTCGAGGGAGAGCAGGGAGAGGACGTTCTCGCGCTGGCCAGGGCGCTTCAATCCCGCCAAGTCGTAATGCCGCCTCCGGTACTCACAGAATTGCTGAGTGATCCTGAACTCTCTGCTTCTGTAGCACAAACTCTCCTCGAACTCCCACTGCTGGCGTTGAAGGACGGATTCTGGCGCCGAGCCGGAAGACTTCGCGCAAAGGTTCTCGCTCAGAAAAGGAAGGCTCGGCTTGGCGACGCCTTGATCGCACAATGCTGCATTGACGCCGATATTGCCCTCATTACCCGGGATGGAGATTTCAAGGCATTCCCGGCGGGCTTGAATTTGCTTTAGGGGGCCTGGATCACCTCCCTGATTGCCGCCCCCTCTCCGGCTCAAAAGGCCCGTCTTCGAGCAAAAACCGCCCAAAAACAGGCCCTTTTGAATCGGCAAACGAATTCCGAAAGCGCCCTGAATCGGGGCTTGTCGCTCTTTTGCCCTTTAGCTTTTTATAAGTATCTGTCATCCTGAGCGGAGCCGAAGGACCTGCGTCTCGATAGCTCTTTACAAATCTCTGGCTCTTTACGAATACGTGTCATCGCGAGAGCCGGCCGCTCCGGCTCTCGCTGCTTACACCTGCGGCGCCAACCTTATTTCGGCTGCGGCGGCGGGCCTTGCGGTGCCCCTTGCCCCGGAGGCGGACCGAAATGGTCATGTTCATCCGGCGGAAGAACGAACACCTCCGGATCCATATGGCCGCGATGGCAAGTGCCGCAGGTCACCTTGTTTTCGACGTCTGGGACCTTCGCGACGTAATTCTTGTTGATGTCCTCCGTCATGGCATACATCAACCGAGCGGTCGCCTTCTCAGGCTTTGAGTCGTCGGCGAAATTCAGCCGAGGCCGGCCATTGGGGCCAATGTCATTGGGGTTTGCCGCATGGCAGGTGCTGCACTTAACCCCCAGCGAGCCCTCCCACGTTTCCATCAGTTCGTGAACCTCCTGCCCGGTCATCGTCTTAGGCAGCACTTTCAGATTGGTAGGAGCGGGGAAGCTGCGCTCGTGATGCGGCGTCGCCCCACCGGCCGCTGGCGGTTGCGCCTGCGGAGTCGGCGGAGCCTGGGCTAGGGTTGCAATGGCAAAGGCGGCCGCCGTCAGCAGAGCAACGGCGCCAAAAGGCAGGGACAGGGAAGTTGGCTTCAAGCGGAAATTTTCCTCGCAGGTCGGATTGTTCCAATGGACGAAATTCTACCCGATTCGGACGCGTTCTCCCGCTAGTCTTTTCGGACCCGAGACGCATTTGTGCTCGGGAAGCG
>Ga0302267_10006835_pt1 | contig 11443 bp, 9 predicted proteins | sample III_Bog_E1_3_FD_194555 | JGI IMG/M metagenome (GOLD analysis project Ga0302267, IMG submission 194555) | Peat permafrost microbial communities from Stordalen Mire near Abisko, Sweden - III_Bog_E1_3 | ecosystem: Environmental > Terrestrial > Soil > Wetlands > Peat | place: Sweden: Abisko... | reverse complement strand
CCGGATGGCCAAGGGGGACACACGGGGTCGCTCGAGTATATGGACTTTGTGGTCAAGCAGGCGGCCGCGGCGATCAACGAAGCATTGGACCATATGCAGCCGGCGGAGTTGCGCGTGGCGAGCGGGGTTGCCGAGGGGCGCATCGCCTACAACTATTACGCGCCGGACCTCTACGACCGGCGGGTGGGCGTGCTGCAGGCGCGCAGCCTGGCAGACGGCAAGGCGATCGGCACGCTGGTGAACTACGCAATTCATCCGGAGATCATGGGCTCCGATCAGGGAATCATGAGCCCCGACCTGGTGGGTCCGCTGTGCGATCTGGTGGAGAGCCGGGCGGGCGGGGTGGCGGTGTTCATGAACAGCGCGCAAGGGGGCATGGTGACGGCCGACAACCGCGTGCTGGACCAGCCCAAAGATCCGGTAGCCGGCTATTGGAAGGACGAGTCCACGTGGAGCGAGTGCGAGCGGATCGGGAAACTGCTCGGGAGCGAGGCTCTGCGTCTGGTGAACGAAGCCCCGTGGCAGCGCGAGCCGGCGCTGGCGGTGCTGTCGAGACGGGTGAAGTTTCAGGTGGATTCCGAGGAGATGTGGCAGGTGGTGGAATACTCGCCGCTGCATTACCCGCACGGGGCGGACCGGAGCGTGACTACGCAGATCAACCTGGTGAAGTTGGGCGATGCGGAAATTCTGACGATTCCGGGCGAAGCGCTGCCGAATATCGGGTTTTACCTGAAGCGGAAGATGAAGGGGGAGCACAATTTTCTCTTCGGCTTGACGAATGATGCCTTCGGGTACATTTTGACCAAGGTCGATTTCATGAGCTTTCCGCGCTATGAGTATGTCTCGCGGACCTCTTTGGGGGAGATGACGGGAGAGGTTCTAATCCAGAATGCACTGGATATGGTCCAGGAGATGGAAAGGAAATAGGGAAAGACGCACAGGAGACAGGTTCCCAGAACTCCATTTGCAGGTTGGAAATTCCGGAGGGTGCTGGGTGTTTCAATCCCTGCAAGGGAGCAAAGGAACGCTGCCTTCAGCCGGGGGCGTTGTCCTTTTTCTGTAGCCCGGAGCAAATACAACCGAGGTACTGGGAGCGACGGAGCAGGGGCTGAGGCCCGGCCTTTATTTTGTGCCACTTGCGGCACGATCCGCCGCGGCGGATCGTGCCCTGACACTCTTGGTCCCTGCCGACTGATTTTCCGCAGCCAGTAAGGCCCAGCCTTCATTTGAGTGCGTCTGCGGCACCTGGGCCCAGGGGCACCCGGGGTAGAGCAGTTCTCCCATTCATGTGCTCTATTTGGTTCCGTGCAAGGTGGCTTTTTCTAAGAACTTGTTGAAAAAGCGATTGGGACAGCTCGAATTGGCTTTCGATTCCCTCGGGGGCTAAAGCCCGCTGCTGAAAAGGCAGAACTTGATGTACGGGCTGAAGCCTGTACCCTTCAAAGGCGGGGACACCCAGGACTATTTCAACAAGCTCCTAAGGAAAAAGCCACTTATCATCGTGCTTACGGTGTACAGCAATTGGAGAACAGCAATATTGCCCCTCCCGTTGAGCCTTTCTGCGCGCCCCTAAGGCCTGATTCCGGGCTGCGGGGGCCAGCTGATCTGCTCGTAGAGGGTCGAGTTGCGGTAGCCGAGCAGGACAACCAGGGTCCAGATGCCGAGGGCGGTGCCGAAGGGGAACTTGATGAGGGAGAGGATGGCGGCGACGATGGCCAGGATGCGCCCCCACTGGGTGCGCTCGTGCAGTCCCCAGGCGGTGACCAGGGCCAGGGCGCAGCGGACGAGCAGGGCGACCCAGACGAGGTGGAAGATGGCCTGGCCGAGCCAGATGTTGGGGCCGGAACCGTCATTCCCGAATCCGTTATTCCAGGGACCGTGGGCCCAGGGGCCGTTGGCGAAGGGGCCGAAGTGGTTGAAGAAGGTGTGGGCAAATGTGAGCGCGGCCACGCCCATGAGGACGGAGTAGCCGGCGTAGATGAACCAGACGACGCTGAGGGCCTTGACCTTGGCCGCGTAGTTGTCGAGCTCGTATTGCATGCCCGGGATAGGTGGAACGACGGGCGCGGCTGGGCGGCCGCACTGCGCGCACACCGGCTGACCTGCGGCTAGAGCCTGACCACATCCGCTGCAAAACATGGCGCCTCCTCGACTGCAATAGAGAGTACTACGAACCAGGCCAGAATTTCGTTCCGCCAGGCGGACGCGCCATTCGCTTGCAGGAAGGCGCGTGGCTTCTGCCCGTTTTGGAGACAGCCTGATGGCGGGGAACTGCATCCCATCAAAAGAAGATTCCATCGAGAAAATATTGAGAAAGAGGGGCAGGCATGGCGAATTGGAAGGTGATGAAGCGTGGCGGGGCATCGCGATTGCTGGCGGCAGGGATTGTGGTCGTGGCGATGGTAGCGTTGAGCGGGTGCGCGTCGAAGCAGGAGAAGGCGCTGGAGCAGGCAAAACAGCAGGCGGCGAAGACCGGGCAGGCGCAGCAGGTGGTGACGGTGGACAAGACCGGGGCGACGACGACGACCGTGGTGCAGCCTCCGGGGGCGGGGCAGACCGCGGAGGCGATAACAACCACGGTGACGCCGGCGGTGGTGGGGCAGGCGGCTCCCGCTGCTGCGGGGCCGACGGTGTCGGCTGTGCCCGCGCCACCGGTTCCGGTGAATGTGACGATTCCGGCGGGGACGGCGCTGGCGATCCGCATCGATCAGCGGATCAGCGTGAAGACGAGCCGGGCGGGGGACAAATTTACGGGTGAGATTGTGGACCCGGTGCTGGCCAGCGATGGCAGCGTGCTTGTGCCGAAGGGTGCGACGGTGAGCGGAGCGGTGGTGGTGGCGCACAGGCGCGGGCATTTCAAGGGACGGTCGCTGCTGGAGCTGCGGCTGGCGTCGCTGACGCTGAACGGGACCGAGTATCCGCTAACGACCAGGGACCTGGCAGAGAGCAAGAAGGGCAAGGGCAAACGGTCGACGGCGCTGATTGGCGGCGGGGCCGGGCTGGGCATGCTGGTGGGCGGCATTGCCACGGGCGGCGTGGGGCTGGTGGTCGGAGGCCTGGTGGGCGGCGGCGCGGGAACGGCTCTGGCGGGGGGGACCGGCAACCGCGACCTGAATATTCCGGCGGAGTCGATTGTGCACTTTACGCTGGCTGAGGATCTAGTGGTGCAACCATAGCTTGGAGTTCGCTGCGGCGGACTCGCTTTTCGCTCCCAGGAGGTTTGTGCTTTCCCACCCATTCCGCGATGGGGCTGCGGAATGGATGGGGCACCCGGCGTCGCTCCGCACTCCTCGAACTGAGAAAAAAATGGCTCCCGTCGCTGGCGTGCCAGTATATGTCGATACGCCCTAGCGGACGGGCGGGGCGGGTTGTTTCTCCCAGTGCTCTTCGTGGCGGTCGTCGCGGAGGAGGAGGGTGATCTGGCCCTGGGGATCGCGCTCGAAGGTGAGGCGGGTGGTTGCGGAGCCGTTGACGTAGAAGAAGACGGTGGGCGACTCGGCGCCAAGCTCGGCGATCTCTCCCTGGAGATTTTTTTCATACAGTGCATCGCCCTGGCGGAAGAGGGTGAGGTTGGGGCGTCCGCTCCCGTCGTCGTAGCTTCCGGCGAGGGCGTCAAGCTGCGCGGGTGTGAGCTTGATGGCGGGGGGATGGAAGGGAATGACGAGGCGCTCGGCGAACTCGGTGCCGGGCGGGGTGGACGGCGGCGCGGAGGCTGCGCCGGGCGCGGTGGCGAGGACGGGCAGGGCGCGATGGCTGAGCAGCCAGCGGGGCAGCTCGGGCTCGTTGTAGGCGCGGGTCCAGGAGTCGTGCTTCATGCCCTGGTAGAGCCAGAGGCGGACGTGACCGCCGGCGGCTTTCAGGGCGTCGTACATGAGCTCGCTCTCGCGGGCGGGGACGACGGGGTCCTCCGTACCGTGGAAGAGCCAGACGGGGGTGCGGCCGAGGGGACGGGCGTAGTCGGCGGGAAGGGTGGCGGATTGTTGCCAGCGCTCGGGAGCGTAGCTCCAGAAGACGCCGCCGGCGGCGATGGCGATGGCGGCCCAGCGGTGGGGATAGGCGCGGGCCAGCTCCCAGGCGCCGTAGCCGCCAAGCGAGAGGCCGGTGAGGTAGGTGCGATCGGGGTCGCCGTGGAACTCCTCGGTCTCTTTGTCGAGCGCGGCCATGGCCACGGCCTGCATGTCGGCGTCGGTCCATACGCTGGCCAGCGGACACTGGGGCAGGACGATCACGAAAGGCCAGCGCTCGGGGTGGTCGCGGACGGCTTCGGGGAGGCCGATCTGGGTTTGCCACATGCCTTCGGAGCCGCGCTCGCCGCGGCCGTGGAGGGCGAGGATGATGGGCCAGAGCTTGCGGTCGTCGCGACGCCAGTCCTCAGGCAGGTAAACGACAAAGCGATAGGTTGTGCCGTGCAGGTCGATGCGGCGGTTGAGGAAGCCGGTCTCCTGGATGGGATCGGGGCGGTCGTGGCGCTGGCGGGGTTCGTTGGCGCCCGTTTTGCCCTGCGCAAATACGAAGGCGTGCGCCAGGGATAGAGCGAAGAGAAGCGACGCGGCCTGAAGGTGGAGAGATCGGGGCATGGAGGGGTACAGACACCATTTTATCTGCCATGGGGGGCGGGGCAAGGGAATTGTGGGAGGTCTGCTCGAGCGGGTTGGCTCCCGCTGCGCGGGAATTGCGGGTTGGCTGGTGACTTACTCGGTGCGGAGGGCTTCGACGGTGGCCAGAGGGCCGGGTTGCTGAACTTCCGCGATGGAGCGGGCGGGGATGCGGGTGAGGGCGACGGCGAGCCACATGGCGGGCACGCGGGAGAGGGAACGCAGGGCGATTTTAGAGCAGTTCTCCAATTCATGTGCTCTATTTAGTTCGGTGCAAGGTGGCTTTTTCTGAAGGAAAAAGCCACTTATCATCGTGCTTTCGGTGTACAGCAATTGGAGAACAGCTATAAGGTCGCGAAGGAAGGTCGTGGGGGAGGCCTTCTGAGGGATGGTCGCGTTGCTGCCAATGCGATACCGGAGAGTGGCCGCTTGGGGAAGGAGTCGTCTTGACGAATATGTTGATATCAACTATTGTTGCTCTGTGTCAAGAGAAAAAGTGCTGCCATACCAGACGACGCAGATGGTGCGGGACTGCTGTTTGTGCCTGCATGTGCAGCAGGCGGCGCGGACGCTGGGGCGGCGTTTTGACGAGGCCCTGCGGCCGTTTGAGCTGACCAACGGGCAGTTTTCGCTGCTGATGTGTCTGAACCGGCCGGAGCCGCCGCCGATGGGGCCGGTGGCGCAGTTGCTGGCCATGGACCGGACCACGCTGACGGCGGCGCTGAAGCCGCTGGAGCGGCGGGGACTGGTGAAGATTTCTCCCGACCCGGCGGATGGGCGGAGCCGGATTCTGAAGCTGACGCTGAAGGGGGAGAAGCTGCTGGCGCGAGCGCTGCCGGCATGGGCCGAAACGCATGAAGTGGTGGAGCGGTCGGTTCCTGGCGGGGATGCGGAGGGGCTGCGCACGGGGCTGCGGGCGCTGGGCACCTGAGGCCACCTGCGGTGGGGTTCGCCGCGGCGGACGAGGGACCAGGGGCACCCGGCACGGGGCAACTGTGCGGGAATAAGAGTGGTACATAGACAGCAGTGAATTACTGTATTTCCCTTCGACAATCCTGAGGGTTTTCTTACGGTTTGGGTGAAAGAATTTAGAGTGTTATGCAGTACACCCTGATGACGACGCCTGAAGCCGGAGACACGCTGGACCACTACCGCCTGGACCGTGCCGTGGCGCGCGGGGGCATGGCTACGCTCTACCGGGCAACGGATATGCGCGATGGGCGGGCGGTGGCGATCAAGGTTCCGCATGCGGAGATGGAAGCCGACGCGGTGCTGGTGGAGCGGTTCCGGCGGGAGCAGGAGATTGGCCAGGAGCTGGATCATCCGGGGGTGGTGAAGACCTATGCGGGCGAGGACCCGAGCCGGCTCTACATGGTGGTGGAGTGGGTGGAGGGGCGGCTGCTGCGGGCCATTTTGAACGAAGAGCGGCGGCTGCCGATCGAGCGGGCGACGGATTTTGCGCTGCAGATCCTGGATGCGCTGGACACGATGCACAAGCATGGCGTGGTGCATCGCGACCTGAAGCCGGAAAACATCATGGTGGATGAAGCCGACCGGATCAAGCTGATCGATTTTGGGATTGCGATGCGGGAGGACGCGCGGCGGATCACGTTTGTGGAGATGTCGCCGACCTTGGGCACGCCGGACTACATTGCGCCGGAGCAGGTGAAGGGGCAGCGGGGGGATCAGCGGAGCGATATCTATTCGCTGGGCGTGATGCTCTACGAGATGCTGACGGGCGAGCCGCCGTATACGGGGTCGAATCCGCTGGCGGTGATGAACGAGCGGCTGCTGCACGATCCGGAGCCGGTGGGCAGGAAGCGGAAGGATGTGTCGCCGCAGCTTGAGGAGATTTTGAAGCGGGCTCTGGAGCGCGAGCCGCGCAACCGCTACCAGACGGCCAGCGAGATGGCCTGGGAGCTGGAGCACCAGGAGCAGGTGGGGGTGGATGAGGCGAGCGAGCGCGGGCCGATTCTGCGCGGCATGAAGCTGCCGGGGGCGCGGCGGATGCTGCTCTATGCGGCGCTGGCTCTGGTGCCGATTCTCCTTTTCGGGTTGATGGTGATGCTGGCGCGGCGGTGAGTGTGAGGGGGTCGGTTGGTTTGTCGATCAGCGGGCCAGCGAGTTAGCAAGTCAGCGGCGATCCTTGGCGGTCCGGCTGCCGGGGTTTCCCACCCATTCCGGTCGCCGCGGCGACTGCGGAATGGATGGGGCACAGAGTTCCTCCCGCCGGAATTTATTCCCTATTCCCTGGTCCCTGTTTTAGCGGTACGAGTCGTCGCGGTGGATGACGAACTCGGGGTAGGCGCCGCCGCCGAGTTCGTGGAGGTCCATGCCGATGCGCTCGCCGTCCTGGTCGGCGCGGAGGGGGAGCCAGCGGTTGACGAGCCAGAACAAGAGATAGACGAGGGGCAGGCCGAGGCCGAGGAGGGCGGCGATTCCCACTAACTGCGCCAGGAACTGGCCGGATTGGGGGGCGAGCGCGCCGGCGGCGATGAGTCCCCAGAGGCCGCCTGCGCCGTGGACGGCGATGGCTCCGGAGGGGTCGTCAATGGAGACGGCGAGCTCGAGGACTTCAACCAGGAGCGGGGTAAGGACGCCGGCGATGAGGCCGATCATGAGGCTTTGCAGCGGCGTGACGAGGGCGGCTGTGGCGCTCGAGGCGACCAGGCCGGAGAGCCATCCGTTGGCGCAGAGGCTGGCGTCGGGCTTGCCGAAGCGAATGCGGGTGACGGCGAAGGTGGCGGCGACGGCGCCGGAGGCGGAGAGCAGGGTGTTGACGGCGGCGACGGGGAGCGCGGCGAGCGGGGCATGCATCCAGAGGACGGCGCCGGCGACGTTGAAGGCCAGCCAACCGGCCAGGGCGAGCAGGCAGCCGAAGAGGATGTAGACGGCGTTGTGGCCGGGCATGGCGGTGGCGAAGCCGCCCTGGGGGAACTTGCCCTTGCGGGGGCCGGCGATCCAGACGACGGCGAGGGCGCAGAGGGCTCCGAGGACGTGGATGGAGGCGGCGCCGGCGGGGTCAAGGAAGCCGGAGCCGAGGGAGAAGTTGAGGCCGAGTTGCGCGAGCCAGCCGTTGGCCCAGGTCCAGTGCGCGAAGAGGGGGAAGACGAGCGCGGCGAGGACGGCGGCGACGGCGCAGCCGGCGGTGAGGCGGAGGCGGTCCGCGCCCGAGCCCCAGGGGATGAGGGCGGCGAGGGCGACGGCGAGGAACTCAAAGAGCAGGCCGAGCTGGGACGGGGCGGAGGCTTTGCCGAGGCCGGCGAGGAAGAAGGGGCCGGCGCCGAGCCAGTTCCAGGAAGTGCCGGCAATGTGCAGGGTGTGGGAGGGGCTGTCGGCGGTGCCGGCGAAGGTGGCTCCGAGGAGCGCGAAGGCGATGGCGGCGACGGCGACGATGGCCAGGCTGCCGAGGAGCGACTGCGCGGCGGAGCGGGAGCGGCCGAGGCCGGTGTTGAGGAGGGCCACGCCGGCGAGGGCGAGCGGGGCCAGGAGCAGCAGGCCGAGGACGAGGACGAAAGCGGCGTCAGAGAGCGGCAGGGGCAGGAGGGCGGGAAGGGCTGGGGTCATGCGCGGTCGTCTCCATGCGCTTTGTGGCTCTGGGCTTCAAGATGGCCGCGGGCGGCGACGACCAGGCCGACGGCCTCGACGGCCAGGCCGCAGAGGACGAAGCCGGCGCGGGCGCCGGCGCTGTTGGCCGGGAACAGGACCAGGGCGGCGAGGGCGAGAAAGAAACCGGCTGGCAGGACCAGCAATCCGGCGTATTTCATGGTCATTTCCTGTTCTTGCCGGACCGCGCGGGTCAGCGGCAGGGCGGCTTGGAAGGCCGCATGCCGCACCCTCAAAAAAGCGCGGGTCCAGATGACGGCATGGATTGACTACCAGTGTGGTGCTCAGAGATTCATGGCAAGCAAGAACAACCGCCGATTCTTCGACTCGGTCGCCGCGGCGACCTTCGTTCAGGAGGACAGCTTCAGTTTCGAATGACGACTTCTGAGACAGGAGTGAGAAGGAACGGAACGTCCTTACGAATTCTAAATTATCCGCTTGATAGGATTGGCGTCGCAGGCCTGGCGGGCGGGTTGTTGCGCATGTTGGGACGGATGGGGGTTGGGCTGGTGAATTTTCTGGACCGTGTGGTGGCGCATCCGCTGGGGGCGCTGGCCGTGTTGAGCGGGGCGGCATTTCTGGAGGCGTGGGGCGACTCGTTTTTTCAGGTGGGCTTTTATCGCTCGTCGGGATGGGGGCGGGCAGGCGCAATTGTGGCCGGAGCCGCGGTTCTGGCTGCATACGGGTCGGTGGTGAACGTGCCGCGCTGGGACTTCGGCAAGCTGCTGGGCGCTTATGTGGTGTTGTTTTTCCTGATGGCGCAGCTGTTGAACCGGATTCGCTTTGGGCAGGCGCCGACGCCGCCCATTTATGCGGGCGGGGCGTTGATTGTGGCCGGGGGGCTGGTGATCGCGTTCTGGAAGGGTTGAGGCGGGCGAGTGGCGGAGCCTGCGGCGCGCATGATAGTTTTCTGATGCAAACATCCCAGTCTCTGGTACGCGGGCGGCCAGGGGTGCGGGAGATTTTCCGTTCTTCCTGTGGTTATCACAACAGTTTTCTTTTCAGCACGTTACAAATCAGTTCCAAAGCAGGATTTTTTTATTTTTTTCGACCGCACTTTCCCCGCTCGACCTGCCTCAACTGCTATATTGATTTTTCGGGGTTCTCCACCTCCTGGGCGTGTCTTGCCCAAGAACATTTTTTGAACACAACCTGTGTGACCGCCAGCACATTGGCGGAACCAAAACAAAAAAACAAGCAGGGATTCAATTCATGGCGCAGATATTTGATCGCAGCTCCAACGCTCTGGCTCGCGCGAGCCTGGTGTTGACGGGGCTGATCGTGATCGCCCTGGGGGTGACCCTGGACCAGCTGCAGCGCTCGCCGTGGGTGACGCGGCAGGGCCAGCGCCCGGACCAGCCGGTGCCGTTCAGCCACAAGCACCACGTGCAGGGGCTGGGGTTGCAGTGCCAGTACTGTCATGTGACGGTGGAGAAGTCGAGCTACGCGGGGATACCGCCGACCAAGACGTGCATGAACTGCCACGCGCAGATCTGGACCAATGCGCAGCTGCTGGAGCCGGTGCGGCACAGCTGGGCGACGGGCGAGAGCCTGGTGTGGACCAAGGTGCACGACCTTCCCGATTTTGTGTACTTCAGCCATGAGATTCACGTGAACAAGGGTCTGGGGTGCGCCAGCTGCCACGGGCGCGTGGACCAGATGCCGCTGATGTATGCGCAGAACACCTTGCAGATGGAGTGGTGTTTGAACTGCCATAGGAACCCGGCGAAGAATCTGCGCCCGACCAGCGAGGTCTACAACATGGCCTGGGAAGCGCCGGCCGAAGAGCGTCCGGTGTGGTGCTCGGTGAATGACGGCAAGACGGCGGCGCCGACGGCGCAGAGCGTGAGCTGCACGACCAGCGATCCGGGCAGGGGCGGGGCGGAGGTGGCGCGGCTCGAGCTGCCGGGGGCGAATGCGCAGGGGACGGCCAGCGATGCGTCGCAGGCAGCGATTCCTGGGGCTCCCAGCTATCAGAAGTTTACCGACCAGATGGCGCTCGGCCACTTTCTGGAGGCCAAGTACAAGATCCGCACGCCGAGAGAGCTGACCAGCTGCGAGGTCTGCCACCGATGAGCCGAGATTTGATTAAGAACGAGATGAATACGATGGTTGATCAGGTGGCTGGCGAACATGGCTCAGGGGCTAAAGCCCAGGATGGTGGCAGCGAGTCTATGTACGGGCTGAAGCCCGTACCCTTCAACGCGACTCGGAACGCGCCAATGACGCTGGTTCAGGTGCGCGAGCAGTTGAAGGGCGTGAAGGGCAAGAAGTACTGGCGGTCCATTGACGAGCTGGCCGGGACGGCGGAGTTTCAGGCGGCGGTGGAGCGGGAGTTTCCGGCCGCGGCGCAGGAGTGGGTGGATCCGGTCTCCAGGCGCGGGTTCATGAAGCTGATGGGCGCGTCGATGGCGCTGGCCGGGTTGGCCGGATGCACCAAGCAGCCCGACGAGCCGATCTATCCCTACGTGAAGGCGCCCGAGGATTTGATTCTGGGCAAGCCGATGTACTTTGCCACCGCGCACCCGTTTGCGACCGGCGCCGTGCCGCTGCTGGTGAAGAGCGACCAGTTCCGGCCGATCAAGGTGGACGGCAATCCGGAGCACCCGTATAACCGGGGCGGGTCGGACCCCTATACGCAGGGCACGCTGCTGGAGCTCTACGATCCGGACCGCTCGCAGCACACGCTCTATCGCGGCGAAAACCGGGAGTGGGCGGAGTTTGCCGAGGCGCTGCGCGAGCAGGCTGTGGCCTCGAAGGACGGTAGCGGGATCTACTTCCTGAGCGCGACGATTACGTCGCCGACCCTGGCGCGGCAGTGGAGCGAGGTCGAGAAGGCCTATCCGAAAGCAAAGCTCATCCAGTACGACCCGGCGATTGCGGGCACGGCGCTGGCCAACGGCACGAGCGCGCAGTACAACCTGGCCGATGCCGATGTGATTGTTTCGCTCGATGCGGATTTTCTGTCCGGCGCGTCGTATCCGGGATTCCACAAGCTGGTGGCCGATTACGCGAAGCGGCGCAAGAGCCCGGAGACGCTGAACCGGCTGTACTCGATCGAATCGACGCCGACGACGACGGGCCTCAAAGCCGAGCACCGGCTGGGCCTGCGAGCGAGCGAGATTCCGGCGTTTGCGGCGGCGCTGGCGGCGGCTGTTGGGGCCTCTGGAGTGCCGGCTGCTCCCTACACATGGACCGATGCCCAGCAGAAGTTTCTGGCGGCGCTGGCTAGGGACCTGAAG
>Ga0302267_10006824_pt1 | contig 11454 bp, 10 predicted proteins | sample III_Bog_E1_3_FD_194555 | JGI IMG/M metagenome (GOLD analysis project Ga0302267, IMG submission 194555) | Peat permafrost microbial communities from Stordalen Mire near Abisko, Sweden - III_Bog_E1_3 | ecosystem: Environmental > Terrestrial > Soil > Wetlands > Peat | place: Sweden: Abisko... | reverse complement strand
TGGTGCCAGCAGACCAGCACCACCTTCCCGGCATACTTCCCGCTCAGCAGCTCCGTCGCCAGCGTGGCAAAGTCCTTGTCGTCCACCTCGTGGCTGATCGGCATCTTCAGGGCCTCACTCAGCGGAAGCAGCGTATCCACCTCGCGGTTGGAGCTCTTGCTGATATGCGTGGCAAACAGAAAATCCGGTCGCGGCAGGTTATGCGGGGCCGCCCCGCCAAACAACTGCGGTATCGCCTTGGCCCGCTCCACCCCGGCCGGTGCCAGGTCGATCCCGGTGGCCGGCTTCTCCCCATGGCGGATCAGCAAGATAGTCGCCGGCGGCTGCGGCGCCTGGGCCGTCGCGCCCAGTCCGCTACCCAGAGCACAGCACAGCAGGGGCACCATTGCCAGAATCCAATGTCGTCGAGTCATACTTACAGGAGCGCGCATCGTTCCAGCTTCTCGCACCACCGGCCCTTCCCGTGTGAACGCCGTGTAAAATCCGCACCGCCATCGTCACCTGCAGGGCCGGAGCCGTAGCCTGCTCGAGGCATTCAGCCCTAACCCCATGAATCCGTTGTGATCTATCTCACACACAGCCGCGCCGGAAATGTCGTATTATAAAGAGGACTAAGATGGTCTTATATGGTTGACACGGCAATCACGGCTTTGAGCGACGCGAAGGTGGGCCACACTGGGATCGTCGAATCTGTCGACCTCCCGGACGAGGTCAGCCACTATCTGGCGCACCTGGGCTTCCTGCCCGGAACGCGGGTGGAGGTGCTGCGCCGCGCCCCCGCGGGCGACCCCACCGTCTACCGCATTGACGGCGTGGAGGTGGGCTTGCGCAGCGAGACATCCCGGCACATCTACCTGAAGCTGGCCCCCGGAGAAGGCGCATGAGCTGCCACGACGCATCGGTCCTGGAAAAGGATCAGGCGCCCGCAGAACAGGTGCCTGCGCAGCCGCCCGTCCCCGGCGCCCGGCCGCGGCTCAGGACGGTGGCGCTCATCGGGCCGCCCAATTCCGGCAAGTCCACCCTCTTCAACCAGCTCACCGGCCTGCGCCAGAAGGTGGCGAACTACCCCGGCGTCACGGTGGAGCACCACTCCGGCCGCATGAAGAAGATCGGCCGCCCCGACCTGACCTTGATCGACCTGCCCGGCATCTACTCGCTGGCCACGTACTCGGAGGACGCGCGCGTCGCCGTCGAGGTGCTGACCGGCAAGATGCCCGGCGTGCCCAAGCCCGACTGCGTGCTGCTGGTGCTCGATTCCACCCACATGAACCGGCAGCTGATGCTGGCCGCGCCGGTCTTTTCCATCGGCCTGCCCACCATGGTGCTGCTCAACATGGCCGACCAGTTGGAGGAGCGCGGCGGCAAGATCGACACGCTAGCCCTGGCCCGCGAACTGGGCCATCCCGTGGCGCTCATCAGCGCCGCCCAGGGCACCGGGCTGGACGTCGTCCCGGAATTTCTGCTCCATGCCGGCGACGTCTTCGAGAAGAGTCCGCGCCCGGTACAGTTGCCCGTGCTACAGTCGGCTGCCTCCTGCCGCAACTGGGCTACCCAGGTCACCGCCCGCACCGGCTACCAGTCGCCGCGCGTCTCGTTCTGGTCGCGCAAGCTGGACGAGGTATTGCTGCACCGCATCGCCGGTCCGCTCATCTTCCTGGCGGTGGTGTTTGCGGTCTTCCAGGTGGTCTTCACCATCGGCCAGCCACTCTCTGACGGGCTGGGCGCGCTGCTGACCCGGCTCGGCGCCCACGCCGCCCTGCTGCTGCCGGACAACTGGCTGCGCCTGCTGCTGCGCGATGGCCTGTGGAACGGCGTGCAGTCGGTGCTGGTGTTCCTGCCGCAGATCCTGCTGCTCTTCCTCTTCATCGGCGTGCTGGAGGACTCCGGCTACCTGGCCCGCGCCGCGCTCATCGCAGACCGCGTCATGCGCTCCATCGGGCTCAACGGCAAGGCCTTCATTCCACTGCTCTCCGCCTACGCCTGCGCCGTGCCCGCCATCATGGCCACACGCACCATCGAGAACCGCCGCGAGCGCATTGCCACCATCCTGATCGCGCCGTTCATGACCTGCTCGGCGCGGCTGCCCATCTACACCCTCATCATCGCAGCGTTCATCCCCAACCGGCTCTTCCTGGGTGGCGTCATGGGGCTGCGTGCGCTGGTGATGCTTGGGCTCTACGGGCTCGGCTTCCTGGCTGCCCTGTTCACCGCCAGGATTCTGAACTCCTCCGTGATGAAAGCCAGCCCCACGCCCTTCATTCTGGAGCTGCCGCTCTACCGCTGGCCCACCCCGCGCGGCCTGGCCATGCGCCTCTACGACCGCGGCATGCTCTTCCTCAAGAAGGCCGGCACCGTTATCCTCGGCGTCACGTTTCTGGTGTGGGTGCTCAGCGTCATTCCCGTGCACGGCGGCAACTTCTCCGACCTCGCCAACTCCGTCATCGGCCATCTCGGCCGCTGGATCGAGCCTGTCCTCCGCCCGCTTGGCTTCAACTGGAAGATCGGCATTGGACTGCTGAGCTCCATCGTCGCCCGCGAGGTCATCGTCGGCACCCTCGGCACACTCTATGGAGTCGACCCGGCCACGCACTCGCTCGGCCTGCAGGCTGCGCTGCGCCACGACATGACCCTCGGCGGAGCCATCGCCCTGGTCGTCTTCTTCGCCTTCGCCATGCAGTGTACTTCCACGCTCGCCGTCGTCCGCCGCGAGACCAATAGCTGGAAGTTCCCGGTGATGCAATTCCTCTACATGACCGCGGTCGCCTACACCGCCGCCCTGCTGACCAACCAGGTCATCACACGGCTGTTCTAACGCGGCTTCTTCTTCACCGCCACGCCTACATACATCGCCTGCGTCGCCGCACGCGTAAACTCCAGCGTCGCACGCCGGCCGAGCGGCAGGTTGCCGCTGGTTGCCAGCTTCGCGATGCCATGCACCAGCGACCACGCCGTCCACGCCTGCGGCAACGGGTCGCCGGGGGCAAGGTCGCCCGAGGCCTGCGCCGCCGTGATGCACCCCAGCAGCACATGGAAGGCATTGCCACCCACCGTCTCGCAGTCGTTGCGCGCGGGCGCGGGCAGATCGAACATCACCAGCAGATGCTGCGGCCAGCGCAGCGCAAAGTCCACATAGCCGCAGCCGCACAACTGCAGCCGCTCCAGCGGAGTCCTGCCCGGCTTCATCGCCCGCTCCATCGCGGCCGTCAGCCGGTCGAACCCCTCCGCCGCGACGGCTGCCAGCAACTCGTCCTTGCCGGCAAAGTGCCGGTAGGGCGCATTGTGCGAAACGCCGGCCCGCCGCGCCACCTCGCGCAGCGTAAACGCCCGCGGCCCCACCTCGCCAATCAAGGCCACGGCAGCCTCCAGCAGCGTCGTCCGCAGATCCACATGATGATAAGTCTTTGCCGGGCTCACACCTCTTTGTATCAGAGGCATGTTGACAAGCGCAACATTGCAGTTTAGCATGATGTTGTCAGTGTCAACATCAGAGACACGCGAGCCGATCGAAGGAGCAGAGCGCCATGGCCGCCATTCCCTACAAGCAAGCCCAGCTCGCCGACGCCTGGGACGCCATCGTCATCGGCTCCGGCATCGGAGGACTCACCACCGCCGTCCTGCTCGCGCTCCACGCACACAACCGCGTTCTCGTCCTGGAACGCCACTACGAAGTCGGCGGCTTCACCCACACCTTCCGCCGCCCCGGCTACGAGTGGGACGTTGGCCTGCACTACGTCGGCGAGATGCAGCGCGACGGTCGCGTCCGCCGCGCCTTCGACCACGTCACCGGCGGCCAGGTCCACTGGCAGCCGATGCCGGAGGTCTACGACCGCTTCCTCTTCCCCGGCCGCACCGTGTCGCTCGCTGCCGGCCGCTTCCGCGAGAGCCTCCTCGAAGCCTTCCCCAACGAGCCGGTGGCCATCGACAAGTACATCGCCGCCGTCCAGGCCTCGAACCGCGCCAGCACCCTCTACTACGCCGAGAAAGCCCTCCCTGGCCCCATCGCCATGCTCGCCGGCGGCATGATGCGCGCTCCGGCCATGCGCTGGGCCCGCCGCACCACGCTCGAAGTGTTGCAAGTACTTACCTCCAACGCCGAACTCATCGGCGTCCTCACCGCCCAGTGGGGCGACTACGGCCTGCCGCCCGCACAGAGCAGCTTTGCCGTCCATGCCACCATCGCCGAGCACTACTTCTCCGGCGCCAGCTACCCTGCCGGCGGAGCCTCCACCATCGCCGCAGCCATGCTGCCGCAGATCGAGCAGGCCGGCGGCACCGGCGTCACCGCCGCCGAAGTCGCCTCTATCCTGCTCGACGCGCGCGGCCGCGCCTGCGGAGTCCGCATGGCCGACGGCCGCGAGTTCCGCGCGCCGCTGGTCTTCTCCGACGCCGGCGCCGCCAACACCTTTGGCCGTCTGCTCCCGCCCGATCTGCCCGCGCTCGCCTCGCTCCGCACCCAACTGCGCGCGCTCGATCCCTCCACCGCGCACATCACGCTCTACGCCGGCCTCTCGCAGCCCGATGCCGCCCTCGGCCTGACCGGCACCAATATGTGGGTCTACCCCTCGTTCGACCACGACGCCAACGTCGCCCGCTTCGCCCGCGACTTCGACCACGATCCCGACGCGCCCTTCCCCGGCGTCTATCTCTCCTTCCCCTCGGCCAAGGACCCCAGCTTCGCCCAGCGCCACCCAGGGCACGCCACAGTGGAGGCCATCGCCATGTTGCCCTATGCCGCCTTCGCCGCCTACGCCGGCACACGCTGGAAGCGGCGCCCCACCGACTACGACGCCATCAAGCAGCACCTCTCAGCCCGACTGCTCGCGGAACTCCAGCGCCAGGTCCCCGCCGTCGCCGGCAACGTCGCCCACGCCGAACTCTCCACGCCCCTCACCACGCAGCATTTTATGAACTATGGCCACGGCGAGATTTACGGCGTCGCCGCCACGCCCGCGCGCTATGCCGTCCGCGCGCTCGGTGCGCGCACGCCCATCCGCGGCCTCTACCTCACCGGCGCGGACGTCGCCTCGCTCGGCATCGTAGGCGCTCTCTTCGGCGGCGTCCTCAGTGCCTCCGCCGCGCTGGGCAAAAATCTGGTCTCCGCCGTCTCCAAACCCGCAACGAGCAACTAGACCTACCGCTCGCCCCACTTCAGCTTCGACCGCAGCACGCTGAACAGCCCGTTGGCCTTCAGCCGCAGCAGCTTCACGCTGTGCTCGCTGCGGCAGCAGTGCACCTCGTCGCCCGCATGCATCGGCACGGCCTCCTGGCCATCCACGGTCAGGTAGGTCTCGTTCGGCACGCCAATCACGCGCACGCTGATGGCCGACGCGCCCGGCACCACAATCGGCCGAATCGTCAGCAGGTGCGGGCAGATCGGCGTCACCAGCATCGCGTTCACCGTCGGCATCACAATCGGCCCGTTGGCCGACAGGTTGTACCCGGTCGAGCCCGTCGGCGTCGACAGGATCACGCCGTCCGCGCGGAACTCCGCCACCGGCATCCCATCAATCGTCACCGAAAAGTCCGCCATGCGCGCAATCGTGCCCTTGGCCACCACCACATCGTTCAGCGCGTCCCATGTGCGCCGCATGCCGCCCGCGCACACCAGCTCCGCGCGCATCATGCTGCGAATCTCCACCAGCGCCGTGCCGTCGCACCACGCCTGCAGCGTCGAATACAGGTCCGCCAGCGGCACCTCCGTCAGAAAGCCCAGCGACCCCAGGTTCACGCTCAGCAGCGGAGTGCCGGTATGCGCAAAAGCACGCGCCGCCGCCAGCAGCGTGCCATCGCCGCCCAGCACCACCACCAGGTCCGGCTTGTGCTCTGCCAGCTCCGCCCGGGCCACACCCGGGCCCGCATCGGGCAGGTAGGCTGCGCTCTCCGGGTCCAGCACGCTGCCCCACCCGCGCTGCTTCAGCCACGCCTGCAGCTCCGGCAGAATCGTCTCCAGCTCCGCCTTCTGCGGCTTCGAAATAATCGCGGCTAAGGGCATCTCGCCATCCAGTGTACCGCCCGAGCGCATTCAACCCCTTAACACCAATCGCCACCGATCCAACCGATCAAAGGCATTTGCCCCTAATCTCAAAAGATCGGTGATATCGGTGTTGATCGGTGTTAGGCCTTTATGGCATCCCCGAACCACCCATGCAGCAGATACTCCCAGTTCCCTTCCATCCCGTGGATCGGCGAATCGATCACCTCGACCCCGGTCGCGCCCAACTCTGCTACGCACTGTTGCACCCGCGCTATTGCAAGATCCCGCCCCGCTTGCTCGCGCACAATCCCGCCCTTGCCCACGTACTCGCGGCCTGCTTCAAACTGCGGTTTGATCAGGATCACCGCCTCGCCTCGCCATGTCGCACCCTCCGGCACCAGCGCCCCCGCCACCGCCGGCAGCACCAGCGTCGCGGAGATGAACGACACATCCATCGCCAGAAACGAAATCCCGCCCACCATCTCGCCTGTCTGTTCCCTGTTCTCTGTTCCCTGCCCCACCAACTCGCCCCGCTGCAGCAGCCGCGCATTGCACCGCTCCCGCAGCGTCACCCTGGATTCCACCCGCAGCGCGTGCGCGATCTGTCCATAGCCTGTATCCACCGCCAGCACGCTGGCCGCGCCGTGCTGCAGCATACAGTCGGTAAAGCCGCCGGTCGAGGCGCCCACATCCACACAAGCGCGCCCGGCAAGCTGGATGCCCCAGTGTTCGATCGCCCCTTCCAGCTTCAGCCCTCCCCGGCTCACGTACTTCAGGTCCTCACCCAGCACCCGCAGCGCTACGCCCTCGGCCACCGGCGCTCCCGGCTTCTCCACCTTCTGCTCGGCCACCAGCACGCGTCCGGCCAGGATCAGCGCCTGTGCCCGTTCCCGCGACCCGGCCAAACCACGTTCCACCAGCGCTTTATCCAGACGCGTCTTCATCGTCTTCTCCAGCCTAACCCCTCGGGCGCCAACCGTAGAATCGAGTACACTGAACTCGCCGCCGCCTGCCTGCGTTCGACAATTGTGCAGAATTTGCAGGCAGCGCCAATCCAGGCCACCTATGAGCGCGTTGGATGTATAGAGATACCGGGGTCGCGAACATGCCGCAGCCATCCACCGAGGACGATCCGTCGCTCCTCGCGCTGGTTCAGACGGGCGACGAGCGGGCCATGGCCTCTCTCTTCGACCGATACTCGAAGGTTGTCTACTCCGTGGCCCTGCGTGTGCTTCGCGACCCGTCGTCGGCCGAGGATGTCCTCCAGGAAGTCTTTATGCAGATCTGGCGCAATCCCGACAGCTTCACCGCCGCCCGCGGCTCGCTCGGCGGCTGGCTCGCCGTCGTCTCGCGCAACCGCTCCATCGACGCTCTCCGCCGCAAGCGCCCCTCCACCAGCGTGGACGATGTTGTGCTCGCCTCTTCCTACAATCTCGCCGACGAGGCCGAGCGCAACTCCATGATGGAGCGAGCTCGCGGCGCCATCCACCTGCTCCCGGCCGTCCAACGAAAGACCCTGGAGATGGCCTTCTTCGACGGCCTGACCCACGCCGAGATCGCCGAGATCACCGGCGACCCGCTCGGCACCGTCAAGACCCGCATCCGCAGCGCGCTGCTCACGCTGAGAAAGGCTTTTCAGCCATGAGCGAACGCCCGCACGAGAGCCCGCGCAAGCCTAACCTGCCCATCCGCCTGGCGGATGCAAACTCCGGCAGCGAGCGCCATCCCGACCCGTCCGACATCGCCCTCTACGCCATGCAGCTGCTCTCCGGCGACGAGGCCGCCGCCATCGCGCATCACCTGGAGCACTGCGGCCAGTGCCGCGAAGAACTGGCCCGCACCCTGAGCGATCTGGCCGCGACTGCCCTGACCGTTGACATGGAAGCGGTGCCCGCAGGCGCGCGCAAGCGCCTGCTGCAGCAGGTGGCGCGAGAGAAGAAGGTCGTCTCCATCCCCCAAACCCAGCCGCAGCCACAGCTCCAGCCGCAGCCGCAGCCCATCGCAGCCTTTGGCCGAAGCCGTTCCATGTTCGGCGCGGACGAGCCCCAGCCCAGACCCGCGGCCCGCACCTCGGTGCTGGCCTGGGCCGGCTGGCCCATCGCCGCTGCACTCGCAGTCGCAGTCGGCCTGCAGTACAAAGACCGCCAGGCCCTCACCACCACCGTCGGTCTCGAGAACGGTCAGATTCTGCGGCTGGACGCAGCCGCCGCCGCCTCCCGCGAACTCCTCGACGCCCTGACCGACCCCAAGGCCGTCCGGGTCAACCTCGCCACCAAGCCCGAACCCAAATCCGGCCCCGTCGGCGGCGTAACCTACAACCCGGCCAAGGGTACGCTGGTCTTCCTCGCCAGCGACCTGGACCCGCTGCAACCGTCCAAGGCCTACGAACTCTGGGTCATCCCCCAGGACGGTAGCGCGCCCGTCCCCGCCGGGACCTTCCATCCGGACGACCAAGGCAACGCCAGCCTCATCATGCCCGACCTGCCCAAAGGCGTCGCCGCCAAGGCCTTCGGCGTCACCATTGAAGACGACGGCGGCTCCCAGACCCCCACCATGCCCATCCTCATGGCCGGCAGCTAGTCCGACTTAGGGAGTAGCAGCGGGCTTCAGCCCGCGGTAAACGGCAAAATTGACCCGTCGGGCTTTTTAGCCCCGGAACCGCTTCCCGCCCGGGGCCAGGCATTTCGCGGCTAACAGCAGTTGCATCGATGGCCGAAGACAAGAAAGCCCAGATCTCCCGATGTGGGCTTCGCCCTTCCACTGACAACTGAGCACTGACAACCGCCTTTAAGGCTGTGTCATCCGCACGCTCACTCCATACCCTTGCAGCGGAATCGTGGTGTCGACGGTGTCCGTATTCGTCTTGATCACGGTCATTACCTGCGAGTCCTTGCACACCACGTACACCTTACCCGTAGGCGTGGCCGCGGAGGTGGTGATGTACGCCGGATGTCCCGCAATCGGAATCGTCGCCGTCACTGTATTCGTCTGCAGGTTCACCACCGACACGGTGCATGTGGTCGACACGCCCGGCACCGCAACTCCGTTGGCCGCGCACGGCAGGTTCGCCTGCCCGGCGTTGGCCACGTAGGCGCGGGTGAAGTCGCTCAACACCGACACCATCACCGGATTGATCCCTACCGGAACATTCGCCTCGACCTGCCCAAACGCCGCTGCATCGATCGGGTTGTTCGGGTCGCAGTTCGGGTTGTTCGGCAGCGCGCTCACTGAGCACAACGGAATATTCACAATGGTCACCGACCCCGGCGTGGTGCCGCTGCCCGCATTGGCCACCACCAGCTCATCCAGCCCAGACGCCAGGTCCGCCCACACCGGGTTCGTTCCCACCGGAATCGGATTTGTATACGGAGACGCTACGGCGTCCAGTGCGTTCTGCTGCGTGTTGATCACCGAGACGGTGCCGTCCCGCTGGTTCAGGATGAACGCCCGCAGGCCATCCACCGACATCACCCCATACACCGGGCAGCGTCCTACGGGCAGGCTTGCCGAGATCGTGTTGACGCCAATCTCGATCGCCTGTACCTGCCCGGCCGCAACCGTGCCCGTCGTCGGACATCCGCCCGCCGCCGGTGTAATCGCATAGGCCCGAGCCGCATTCGCGATTCCCACGACATACAGCGGACTGTACGCGGTAGCAACCGGCAGCTCCTGCTTCAACGCCGCCGGCGACCCGACCAGTTGGTCGATCGCATTGACTCCCGGGTCCGAGATGTAGGTCGACGAAGTCAGCGACGCCAGACTCACCGGGTTCGATCCCGCAGGCAGCGTCGACTCCAGCACTTCGCTGGAGATCAGTTGGTTGCTGATGTCGAACGAAGTCACCGTCTTGTCGCTGTTCAGCGTATATCCCGTGGTTCCCGAGCTGTTCAGCACCAGGTAGTAAGGATTCACGCCCACCGTCGCCGTCACCAGCACCGAGTCGCCGGAGAAGTCCACCAGGGTCATCAACCCATTCGACGTCGGACTGGAACTCGACACCGCGACTGCATATTTTGTCGGCTGTCCCGCCGGCCCAACCACGCCAATGGTCGCCAGCACCGGACGATACGAATTGCCGCACCCGGCCAACACTCCCATGCATGCCGTCAGCCCTGCTGCCGCCGCCAACCGCATGGCCTTCCGGCTGCTGCTCCGGATCCCACTCACTTCCGACTGCGCATCTACTAGGTGCAAAACTTCTCCCACGTCACAGCTCGTGCCGACTATGCTCAAGGCTTGATTGTAAATCAACCCGAACCTCTGCACAGTCGAGTATAACGATTGGGAACGATTCCCGCGCCCACTCGCGCACCCCAAACCCGCCCCATGCCCGCCAAAGCCATCCCGCCCAACCGCGACCGCCTCCAGTCCCGCCTATTGGTCTGCATCGGCATCCCCGTCGTCTGCTATCTCGCCTATCAAGCAACTCGACTTGCTGCTGCCGCAGGCCACCAAGGACATGTATTCCTTGCGATGGCGATCGCGATCAGCGCCTTCTTCGCGCTCACCACTTGGCGGGTCAAGGCGGCGACCCCGCTCGGAGCTGCCTGCGGAGGGCTGATCTGCCTCTCGATAACGGTCTTAAGTAGCAGGCTCGAAGGCCCCTCGCTGTTTCATTCAGGCCTGTCGCCGCTGATCCTCCTGTTCACCTTAACGTTCCAAGCAACTCGCCTGGGGAGAGATAGGAAAGCCGCCAGCGGTGTGGACGAAGACCGTAGAGGCAGAAATGCCGCGCAGGTCATCGCAAACCTCGGCGTAGCTGCCTGGGCGAGTTATTACCTCTACTCAATCTTCAAGCGACCGCATTATGGGTTTCAGTGGCCGTATATTGTGGCTGCTTTCGAAGTCCCCATGCTGGCCGCCCTCGCTGAAGCCACCGCCGACACCGTCTGTTCCGAAATTGGACAAGCCTTTGGTGGCACACCCTTTATGCTCACTACCCTCCGCCGCGTCCCACCCGGGACCGATGGAGCTGTCAGTTTGAATGGCACCATCGCGGGCATCGCCTCTGCCGCACTCATCGCCGCAACCGGCGCGCCCGCACTTGGCATGGAGCTCCATGACTGCATAGTCATCTTCGTCGCCGCGGTCGCTGGCCTCTTCTTCGACAGCCTCCTCGGCGCCACCCTGGAGCGCCGGGGCTGGATCGGAAACGACTTTGTTAACCTCGCCTCTACGTTGTTTGCCGCAACACTTGCATTGGTACTAAACCCAAAAGCTTTTGCGTGACAGCCCCTTCACCTCAACCGCGTTCGCCGCCGCCGTCGCCCTGCTCGCCATCCGGTTCGCCCAGCCCTACTTCATCCGCTGACGCAGCCCCCTTCAACAAACAACCAGCAACTGACAACTTTCCTACGCATCCTTCCCATGCAGCCACCCAAAGTTCAAATGCAGCCGCAGCAGCGTATAGCTCAGCATCTCGTGGAAGTACCGCTGCGATTCGTCCCACCCATCGATATGCCCCAGCGCTGCCCGCGGCG
>Ga0302267_10006817_pt1 | contig 11465 bp, 8 predicted proteins | sample III_Bog_E1_3_FD_194555 | JGI IMG/M metagenome (GOLD analysis project Ga0302267, IMG submission 194555) | Peat permafrost microbial communities from Stordalen Mire near Abisko, Sweden - III_Bog_E1_3 | ecosystem: Environmental > Terrestrial > Soil > Wetlands > Peat | place: Sweden: Abisko... | reverse complement strand
CTCCGCGAAGGAACTCATCTGCTCCGCGCCCACGCCCGCGGACGGCCAGCCGTTTCTCGACCTCCTCCCCGGTGCGCGCTGGACGCCGGATAACTGCGATGTTGTGCGCGCGGGCGATGTCGTCGTGCTTGCGGTGAAGCCGCAGCACCTGGGCGAAGCGCTGGCGGGCCTCAAGGATTCCTCCGCGGGCAAGCTCATCCTTTCCATCGCCGCCGGCGTCACGATCGAGAAGCTGCGCGGCCTGCTTCATCCCAACGCGCGCGTCGTCCGCTCGATGCCGAATATGCTCCTGCAAATCGGTGCGGGCGCGAGTGCCTACGCCGGCGCGCCGAATGCGACCGAAGCCGACCTCGCCCTCGCCGAGCGCGTCCTCGCCGCCTCCGGCAAGGCGTGGCGCGTGGAGGAAAAGCAGCTCGATGCCGTCACCGCGCTTTCCGGCAGCGGCCCGGCCTACGTCTTCCATTTCATCGAGGCGATGACGCGCGGCGGTGTGGCCCTCGGCCTGTCGCATGAGCTGGCGAAGAACCTCGCGCTCCAGACCGTGCTCGGCTCGGCCCAGCTTGCCGCCCAGTCGCATCACACGCCGATGGAACTCGCCTCGCACGTGAAGAGTCCGCGCGGCACCACGCTCGCCGGCTGCGCGGTACTAGAGGAAAAAGACGCGCTCGACCAGCTCGTCGCCCGTTGCATGGCCTCCGCCCGCACCCGCGCGGAGGAACTCGCCCGCGGCGAGAAGTGACGAAAATCTCCCGCCTTTGCGCGTGACCGGTTCCCTTTTTTTCGACAGCCTTTGCCCTTACCTCTTATGAGCCGACTGCAAATCCTCCTCATCACCTTCCTCTCCGCCCTGCTGCTCTCCGTTGGAGCCGGCGCCGGCGCCTGGTATTACCTGTACGGCGGCCCGGAAGTTTCCGCGGCGCAATTGGTCCCGGCCAATACGCTCGCCTTCGCCACCATTCCCAACGGCGCTGCCATTTTTGAGTCGTACCAGACCTCGCAGGCCAAGCAGTTGGCGGTCTCGCCGAACATGAAGCCGTTGCATGACGAGATCATCCAGCTTCTCGGCCCGAAGAATGCCGACCTTATTCACACCTTCCTGCCCAATCTCAGCGGCCAGTCCTTTATCGCCATCACCCAGTTCGACATCGACCATCCGGACAGTGTCGGCTTTATCGCGGGCATGAAACCGAAGGCCGGTCTCGGCGACTTCGGCGCGTTCCTCGACAAGCTCAAGGCCGACTACGGCGACGAGCTCAAGGCGGCCAAGACCGGCAAGGGCAACGTGGCCGGGCACGATTATGACTGGATCCAGGCGCCCGGCGTGCCGCAGAAGCTCTGCGTCGCGAACATCGGCGGCTGGATCATTACCTCCCTCGGCGAAACTTCGCTGCAGGATTGGATTGAGCGTTTCGAGAAGCACTCGACCACCTCGAGCCTCGCCGACAACGGCGACTACCGCGCCTCCGTCGGACGTGTGGGCGACAACCCAATGACGCTGGCCTATCTCAACTACCACACTGTGCTGGGAATCCTGCAAAAGCAGTTGGTCAAGTCTGACCCAAAAATGTCCGACTACTTCGCCAAGAAGTTCAAGGACATGGGTGGACTCGCCGCCGGCACCAGCTTCGAAAACGGCCAGATCGTCGACCGTTATTCCTTCATCATGCCGCGCCAGGCGCAGCTCGACGCCGGCCTGAGCCCGGATCCCTGCCCCTTCGACACGCTCAAGTTCACCAACCGCGACACCCGCCTCTACTGGGCCACGTCCTTCAACTGGAAACAGTACTACGCGAACCTGAAGGAGCAGTTGAACGCCGAGAGCGGCGGCGCCGCGACGACCAAGATGATGGACGATTATCTGCACACGTGGACGCAGCAAACCGGAATCGACGTTCAGCATAATATCATCGAGGCGCTCGGGCCCGAGATTTCGCTCCAGGCCGAATGGAACGAGGGCATGAACTTCCCGGAGGTTGGCTTCTTCGCCAAGCTCGACAAGCCGGATGATTTCAAGCCAGTCGTCAGCGCCATTCTCAACGCCGTCCGCAAGCAATTCGCCAACACCGCCGTAGTCAAGGAGATGAACTCCAACGGCCAGAACTTCGCCACGCTTAACTTCGTGCCGATTGGCGTGCTTTCGCCGACCATCACGGAGGACGGCCCGTACTTCGGCCTCTTTATGACCGCCAACATGGCCGCCCGGTCCTACCAACGCGACCCAGCCGTGACGCTGGCGACAAATGAGAACTTCAAGCAGCAGATCGGCGATCAGCGCAACGGCGCGCAACAAATCATCTACTTTGATTCGCCTTTCATGCTCAACCGCGCCTACAAGCTGGCCGTGCCCTATCTTTCCATGGCCGCGATGTTCAACAAGGACGTGGCCAACGCGTTGCAGGGTCACCAATTGCCTGACGATCTCACGTGGCTCGCGCCCATGGGCACGTGGTCGTGTGTCTTCAAGAATGACGATACCGGGATACAGGGCTATTCGATTTCCGGCGTCGGCAACCAGGGCATTTTTCTGACTTTCCTGGGCGGTGCAGGCGCCGGCGTGGCGCAATCCTACGGTCTCCTCAACTCGCTGCCCGGCTTCGCGCCCGGTGCAGGCAAGGGGGGCAACCCGATGGGAGCGCCATCCGCCCCGGCACCCGGTGCTGCCGCCGCTGGAGGCGCCAGCCCCGACGACCAGACCAACAGTGCGCCCGCCGCGGCCACGGCTCCCGCGCCGGCACCGGACGCCTCTTCCACGCCCGCACCCTCCGCGCCGGCCACGAATTCTCCGAATGCCACTCCTTCGTCACCCGCGACGAATCCGTAGGCACGGCGTCTGCCGCGCTTACGGGCTGGTCGTACTCGCCGGGCTCCTGCTCGATCCTGGCGCGTTTGCCCAAGTTCCGACGCCCGCACTGGTGGTGCCCAAGCCGGTGTTTGAGGAGTGGGTCCTCCTCGTGCTCGATGGCAAGACCTGTGGCTACGGCATGACGCAGGTCACCTCGGTCGACACGACCTCCGGCCCCGGTTACCTCACGCTGAATCACCAGGAATTTCTCGTGAAGCGCCTCGGCGTAAACATGAAAATGATCGAGACGACGAAGGTGACCGAGGACAAGGAGGGCGGTGTGCTCAGCTTCGAGGAAAGCAACGAGGCCGGCGGCGCGGCCATTGTTTCCAGTGGCGTACGGCAGGGCGACGAGATGGTAGTCTCCAGCCACGGCCAGACGCAGCGCTTTCACCTGCCGCGGCTCGCCGCGCTGGGGCCGGAAACGGTCCGGCGCGAAACGTTGCAAGTGCCGCTCCAACCCGGCCAGAAATTTTCCTTCGATACCTTCGACACCGATTACCCGCAGGCCGATGTCGTCCAGAGCGGCACCGTGGCGCAGCGCGAGACGCTCGATGTCCGCGGCGTGAAGCGCGCCGTCTGGCGCCTCACCAGCACGGCCAGTTACATGCCGGGCGTCCTGGCCACCACCTGGGTCAATGACCAGGGCGGCGATGTGCTGATGGACGCCAAGCTGCCCGGCTTCGGCACGCTCCATGAATACGTCACTGACCGCGCCGAGTGCATGAAGCAGCCCCAAGGCGCGGAGATCTTCAGCGGCACGCTGATCCATCCGAATCGCGCGCTCACGAATATCGAAAGTCTCGGCCAGGCGGTCTACCAGCTCACTTCGGCCGACCACAACCAGACGCTCACGCTCTGGAACGGCGACCAGCAGAGCGTGCTTTCCTCCGGCCCCGGCACCTGCCAGATCGAGGTCACCGTGCCGCGCCTCACCGCCGCCGACGCGACGTGGCAATTACCCCACGCCGACACGCCCGAGCTCCATTCCTATCTGCAGGCCTCGTCCTACCTCGAGGTCAACGCGACTATCATCCAGTCCCTCGCGCGGAAGGCCGTCGGCAACGAGAAGAATCCCGTCCTGGCCGCGCACAAGATCGAGCAGTTCGTCCGCGACTACATCACGAAGAAGGACCTCAACGTCGGCTTCGGCTCGGCCGAGGAAACCGCCAAGTCGCGCGAGGGCGATTGCACCGAGCACGCCGTTCTCTGCGCCGCGCTTGGCCGCGCCGCCGGCCTGCCCACGCGTTGCGTCGTCGGCTTCGGCTACATCCCGCCCGGCGACGAAGTGCCGACCATCACCAACGCGACCGACAACAGCACCGGCATCTTCGGCTTCCACATGTGGGCCGAGGCATGGATCGCCGACGGCCAGTGGGTGCCGATGGACGCCGCTCTGGACGGCTTTGACGTCGGTCATATTGCCATCACCAAGTCCGCACTTGAGGAGGTCAATCCCATCGTCGACCTCAACATGCCCATCCTGCAACTGATGGAGAGCCTCAAGATCGACGTGGTGAAAACCGTGCCGAAAAGCCAAATGCCCTCTGCTCCCGCGCCTCCGCCGTCTCCGACTCCGGTGCCCGTCGCGAACACCCAGCCACCTCTTCCGCAACCAGTCCCAGAGAGGACCTCATCCCTGCCGCCCTTGGACTAATGCGCCAGAAAATGCAATTCCCAACGCGATCATTTGCATTCTCGCCCTAATTTAACTAACGTCATCCGCATGAGGATCGCACCGCTTACGCTTGTTTTTATCGTCACGACTACCTGCGGCGCATTCGCGCGCGTGGGTGAAACCCCCGACCAACTCGTCGCGCGCTACGGCCAGCCGCTCAACGAGACCGATCAAAAAGCGGAAGGCGCGAAGATTCCGCTCGCCCGGGTCACGTTCCAAAAAGGCGGTTATCAGATCGACGTCACCATCAGCGGCGGTCTTTCCGTGCAGGAAGTTTTCAAGAAAATCAACGGCCAATCGATGACCGTGGATGAAGCCCGCCTCCTGCTCAACGCCAACGCGCAGGGCATGAACTGGTCCGCGCCGCAGAAAACGACCGACGCGATCGTCTGGACCCGCGACGACAATGCCGTCGCCCAACTCTCCAGCGACGGCTCCATGATCATCCGCTCGCGCCAACTGACCGTCGAGGAAGTCACCGCGAAGCGCCTCGAGCAGCACCCGAGCCTCGAAGGCTTCTAGTTTTCTCCGCGCCCGCGGACCGCGCCGCGCGCGCCAGTTGTTGTCACGCGTATGGCCCTTCTCATCACCGCGGAAAATCGCATGTCGGAATGGCTCGAGGCCGACGGCCTCGGCGGCTTCGCCAGCGGCACGGTATGCGGCATTCGCACGCGCCGTTATCACGCCCTTTTGCTCGCCGCCGCGCGACCACCGACCAATCGCATGGTCTTGGTCAACGGCCTGGATGCCGAAATTGAACTGCCCTCAGGCCGCTATGCCCTCAGCACGCAACGCTACGCGCCGGGCATCAATGCGCCTGATGGCATCGACCGCCTCACCGCCTTCGAGCCTGACCCGTGGCCGCGCTGGACATATGCCGTGCCCGGCGGACAGATCGACTACGAGCTCTTCGTGCCGCACGACCGCGCTGTCGTGGTCCTGCGTTGGCGCTGGCATGGCGATGCCACGGTGCCGCTGAAGTTGCACGTCCGCCCGCTTTTCTCCGGTCGCGATTTTCATTTCAGCCATCACGAGAACTCCGCATTCCAGTTCCTGCCGTTCACTATCGGTGAGGATCAGCGCTGGCACATGTACGACGGCGTGCCCGACGTCACCGCGCGCAGCAACGGCGTCTATCACCACGAGCCGCTCTGGTACCGCAATTTCCTCTACGACGAGGAAGCCGCACGCGGGCTCGATGCAACGGAGGACCTCGCCGCGCCGGGCCGTTACGAGTTCGATTTTGCCGCCGGCGACGCCGTCATGATTCTCTCCACCGGGAGCCTCGGGCTTCCGCTCACGCCCACGCCGCTGAACACGGTCGCGGCGGCGGAAACCCTCGCGCGGATCGAACTCAAGCGGCGCTCCGCCTTCGCCACGCCGCGCCTGCGTGCCGCCGACGCCTACATCGTGAAGCGCGGCGAAGGCCGCACCATCATCGCCGGCTATCCGTGGTTCGGTGATTGGGGCCGCGACACTTTCATCTCGATGCGCGGTCTCTGCCTGGCCACCGGGCGGTTGGAAGACGCGCGCAAGATTCTCGTCGCGTGGGCCGGTGTCCTCAGCCAAGGGATGCTGCCGAATCGCCTGCCCGATCACGGCGAAGCGCCGGAATACAATTCGGTCGACGCGTCACTCTGGTACGTCGTCGTCGTTCACGAATTCCTAGACGCTGCGCGGCACGATCCGGTCTTCTGCGCGCAACGCGAGCTGCTCCTTGCCACCGTCGGGGCGATCCTCGCGGGCTACCTGCACGGCACCAAATACGGCATCCGCGGCAGCGACGACGGCCTCCTCGAATGCGGCGTTCCGGGCGTGCAACTGACGTGGATGGACGCGAAGGTCGGAGATCACGTCATCACGCCGCGCATCGGCAAGCCGGTCGAGATACAGGCGCTCTGGCTCAACGCGCTCGCCCTCGCCGCGCGCTTCGATCCCCAATGGCAGGCGCGATTCGAACAGGGCCGCGCCGCTTTTCGGCAGCGCTTCTGGAACGAATCGCGCGGCTGCCTCTACGATGTCGTCGACTCCGATCACGAGCCCGGTAAACTCGACGCCAGCCTGCGTCCCAACCAGATTTTCGCCGTCGGTGGACTGCCCATCCCGCTCATGGAGGGTGAACGTGCGGCTCAGATCGTGCAGGTCGTACAGGACCATCTCTGGACACCGATGGGGCTGCGGTCACTGGCGCCGGGCGAGCCGGGGTACGCGGCTCATTACGAAGGATCTCCCGCGCAGCGAGACAGCGTCTACCATCAAGGCACCGTGTGGCCATGGCTGGCGGGACCGTTCGTGGAAGCTTGGGCGCGCGTGCACGGCGGCTCGCCGGAGGTCTGGCAGCAGGCGCGGGATACGTTCCTCGCGCCCTCCCTCCAGCGGCTCGATTTGGCCGGGTTACGCCACGTGCCGGAAATCGCCGACGCCGAGCCTGCTTTCACTGCGCGCGGTTGTCCGTTCCAAGCTTGGTCGCTTGGCGAATTGCACCGGGTTACGCGTTAACTGCCCGCGGTTCGCGCAGGGTTCGTGACAAAATCGAAAAATTATTGACTGCGAAGTATCCCGCAACGTCTAAGTGGAGTAGATTCTTTCTCGTCATGCGGATCGTTATCACATCTGGCCCCAGCTACGAACCGATCGATCGGGTTCGCCGCCTGACCAACTCGTCTACTGGCGAACTGGGCACGCTCATGGCGGAAGGCTTCGCCGAGGCCGGCCACAGTGTCGTCTGCTTCCGCGCCGTCGCCTCGACCTTCGCCGCGCCGCTCTGGCCGGTCGAAGTGGTTCCCTACGCGACTAACGACGACCTTGTCCAGGGCCTCGCCCGCCTGACCGCGCGCGAGCAGGTCAATGTCGTGCTCCACGCCGCCGCCCTCTGCGATTTCAAGGTGAAGGAAATCGTCACCGAGGAGGGCGCCTCGCTTCCCGGCAGCAAGATTTCCAGCCGCTCCGGAAAATTGCACCTCACGCTCGAACCCGCGCCGAAGGTCATCACCGGGCTGCGCCGGATGTTCCCCTCGTCGATTCTCGTTGGCTGGAAATTCGAGCTCGATGGCGCACCCGCCGACGTGCTGGCCAAGGGCAAGAAGCAGATGGATGAATGCCTGAGCGATGCCTGCGTGCTCAACGGTGCCGCCTACGGCACGGGCTTCGGCGTCATCTCGCGCACCGGCGAACTGATCCATCTTCCCGACAAGCCCGCGCTCTGCCGCTTTCTCATCGATTGGATCGAGCGCACGCCCACCGCCGAGGGCGCCCCTCGCGAACAAAGCTTCCACGCGCTGTCGAGCTTCACCTCCCTCTCGCCGTTCATTTAAGACCGATATCTCGGGGAATAAGTGCGCTTCGTCGCACGTCTCACTCCCAGAGAAGTCGAGAGACCATTCGCAATGGCGCAGAAAATAGTCGCACTACGCCAAAATATACGGATGATCCTGCGTGACATTTCGCGGGTGCCGGCCTTAAGCCGGACGCGATAAAACGCCATGGAACCTCTCGACTTCAACGAACTGGTCGACCGTTTCTATCCGATGCTCTATCGCTTTGCCCTCAGCCTTTCCCGCAATGAGCCCGATGCCTGCGATCTGACCCAGCACACCTTCTCCGTCTGGGCGTCCAAGGGCCACTCGCTGCGCGACGCATCCAAGGTCAAGACGTGGCTCTTCACCACGCTCTACCGCCAGTTCATCTCCACGCGCCGACACGAGCAGCGCTGGCCGAAGGAGGAAATTTCCAGCGTCGAACATGAGCTGCCTGCCGTGGCGCCGGAGTCGGTCGACTCGCTCGACTCGGGGCAGGTCATGGAGGCGCTCCAGACCCTCGATGAGAATTTTCGCACGCCGCTCGCGCTCTTTTATCTGCAGGAACATAGCTACGAGGAAATCGCGAACATCCTCGAGATCCCCATCGGCACGGTGATGTCGCGGCTATCCCGAGGCCGGTTCAAGTTGCAGCAGGCTCTGCTGCAGCGGCAGTCCCACGGCGATGGCAACATCACCCGCATGCCGATGCGCAAGCCCACAGGAGAACCCAGCCGTGGATAGGAAGGAAGCCCAACTCATCCTCTCCGGCCTGCGGCCTGGCGGCCACGAGGCCAACGAGCCTTTCTTTGCCGAGGCGCTGGCGCTGGTTGAGACCGACCCCGAGCTTCAGGCGTGGTGGCAGTCCCAGCAGGAGTTCGACCGCAAGGTGTCCGCGCGGCTGCGGGAGGTCCCCGCGCCGAAGAGCCTGCGCCAGCGCTGCCTGCTCTCGCCCAAGATCGTTTCGTATTATCCGCCGCAGTGGCAGCATCGCGGCCTACTCGCCGCCGCGGCTGCCGTCGCGATCCTCTGCGTCGCGGGCACTTGGTGGCACGTGAGCAGTTCCGGCGACCTCGCCAGTAACTCCAGCAGCGAGGCGCTGCCCGTCGACCGTGGCGCTTTTACCGAGCAGGTCCTCACGAAACTCGACGGGAGTGGGCCGCTGCTGGCCAAACTCTCCTCCAATCCCGATGAAGTCAAAGCATGGCTCGAGCAGCGCAAGGCGCCCGTTGGCCAGATGCCGCCGAAGTTTGCCGCGATGCCTCCGGTCGGCTGCCAGGAATACGTCATCAACGGCCATACCGTCTCGCTCGTCTGCGTTACCATGCCGGACGGCTGCGTGGCGCACCTGTTCGTGGTGGACAAGGGCGCCCTCAGCAACCCGCCCACCAGCACGGGGCCGCAGTACGACTCGATGAAGGGCTGGAATGTCGCCTCGTGGTCCGATGACAAGATGAGCTACGTCCTGGCGACGAACGCGACCATGGACGACTTGAAGCAGTTGCTCTGATTCGTGCCGCTTAAAGCCTCCCTAGGCCGCCCGCATTGCTTCCGCCTGACGCCGCCGCAGCGCTTCCGTCACGCTCACGGTGCTGATGGTACAGCCGGCCTCTTTGATCGCATCGGTCACGCTCTTCTCGTGCATGATGAAGCGGTCACGCTTGTAGAGCAGATAATCGGCGCGGTTCACCGCCGGCGTCAGGTTGACCGTCGCCAGGTTGGCCCCAGCCCGCAACGCCCGCACGTAACCGTCCTCGTGCACGAGATTCAGCGCGCTGATCGCGGGAATAATGTACGACGGATTCCGGAGCCGCAGCCGGGCGATGGAGCGGATCGTCTGCTCAAAGTCGCCGGAGGGATTCCCCGCGAACGGCGTCTGCTCTCCGGAGATGAACGGGCTGACGCTCGCACCGGCCAGCGGCAACTCGCTAAGTAGTTCCAGCGATTCCTCCACATGCTCCGGCACCTGGCCCGGCAGGCCCAAAATGAATCCCGACGAGACGAACCAGCCTGTCTCGGCCAGATAACGGATCGCTGCCAGCCGCTTCTCGAACGTGCCCGGCGCTTGCGCCGCGCGATAGGCCTCGCGGTTGCCCGTCTCGATCTTGATGATGTAGTAGGAGGCGCCCGCTGCGCGCAATTCGTCGTACAGCTTCGTGTCCAGCGTGCCGAGGCAGACGCTGACGCCAAGGTCCGGCCGCACTTTGCGGATCGTCTCGATCAACGGCAGCACGATCTCGCGATCGCCCACCACATCTTCGCCCGTCTGGATATTGAGGTCGGTGATGACATCCGGCAGACGGTGTGTGACCAACTCGCGGAGCATTTCCAGCTCGAGACGAAAGCGATGCAGGCCACGGTTGTCGCGCCGCATACCGCAGTAGTTGCAGTTCTGGCGGCAATAATTCGAAACCTCAATCACACCGCGCACAAACACCTGACGCCCAAAAACCTCATTCCGCAGCTCGCCGGCCCGGGACTCGAGCGCAGCCGAGTCTTGCTCCGTGGAGGTAAAATGAAGGGACGACGGCGGCAGCGACGTCACGCCTGCTCCTTCCTGCCCCGCTGCCCGGATTCATTCAAGTTCACTCGAGACACCTTCATCATAAATAAATTCGATTTTTAATCGTGGAATGTCAATGGCTTCCGCACGGGAACTGCATTGGCTGAGATTGGCGCGGCGGCTTGGGGGCCGCGCCAAATTCGCCCGCTCCACACCACCGGCCCCGGAAGCCAGCACAGGATCCATACAGCCACTCGCCAAAGGCTCCAGCATTCCAGCATCACGAGATCTCTTTTGTTCAGTCGGCAGCCGATCTCCCGGAAGATCGCGACAGCCGCCGCTAGTTCAGCTTGAATCATGCCCAGCAAACCGACCCACGTAAAAATGTGCAGCGGATGGAGCGCCACGGCGGCCATCCATCCCGTCACGGGCAGCACCATCAGTCGCGCAAAGTAGCCGCCGGGCCGATTCCAGCGGACCGTTTTGTTCCAGCGCAGGTCGTGACGAAGCGCGTTCGACCATGTCGATTCGCCCGCCACGGTCTCAAGCGTAGCCGTGCCGATTTGCACCGGCTTCAGCCTCTGGCCAAGCTGAAAATCATCCGCGAGAAACGCGCCCAGGTCGGCCCAATCGACGCGCTGCTGGAAGACCTCGCGTTCAAAAAGCATCGCCGCGCCGAGGCCAAAATCGACCTCTCCGCGTCGCCGCAATAGCAGTACGCCGGGATAAAATTCGGCGTTTACGAACAGCGCCTCCAAAAGTGCGCCAGGCCTCGATACCTGCCGTGTCACATAGGGAAAAGTCAGCATCCTTGCGCCGCATTTTGCAAATTCCTCGCGAGCTGATTGCAAAAAGCCCGGCGGCGCGATGATGTCTGAATCGCTCCAAAGCCAAAGTTCCCCCGTCGCGTGCGGGGCAAGTTGCATCTGCCACGCGATCTTCGGATTCGCCACTGCATCCGCCTCCGCGCGAAAAACCGGCCGAAGCTGCGCCTTCGGATATTTCGAGCGCATCGTTTCGGTCAACGGCACGACCCGGAGGCGATCCGCCTCATGCACACCGAGCAGCAACTCGCTCTCCGGGTCCATCTGCGCAATGAACGACTCAAGCCCGGGCGCAAAATGCTCCAAACCACGTTCGCCCAGC
>Ga0302267_10006806_pt1 | contig 11475 bp, 6 predicted proteins | sample III_Bog_E1_3_FD_194555 | JGI IMG/M metagenome (GOLD analysis project Ga0302267, IMG submission 194555) | Peat permafrost microbial communities from Stordalen Mire near Abisko, Sweden - III_Bog_E1_3 | ecosystem: Environmental > Terrestrial > Soil > Wetlands > Peat | place: Sweden: Abisko... | reverse complement strand
CTTGAGCAGCCGCTCGCCCTCCTGCTGGGCCACGCAGCCGGCCACGACCACGATCAGCTCCCGGCGGGCGCGCTTCTGCTTGGCGAGCCGGCCCACCTCGCTGAGGAGCTTCTGCTCGGCCTTCTCCCGCACGCTGCAGGTGTTGAGCACGATGATGTCCGCCTCGGCGGCGGGGACCTCGGCGTAGCCCGCCCGGCGGAGGACCTCGTGCATGCGCTCCGAGTCGTGGACGTTCATCTGGCAGCCGAACGTCGTGATGGCGTACGAGGGCATGGCCAGGAACTCGTAACAAAGCGCCGGCCCGGGTGCCACCGGCATGGCGTCTTCTTCTCGCCCCGGGGCCCGGTGTGGGGGCGAACGCGCCGCCGTCCCACGGAAGCTGCCGCGCCACGGCGGCCACGATTGACGGACCGCGGGCAGAATCCTAGCCTCGACCGTCCCCGCGGGGGCTCGCCGGCTTCGGGCGAGGCGAAGGAGAGCGCGATGTCGTCCATCAAGTTCGGGAATCTGGTCGAGATGTTCGAGCGGTCGGTCAAGGCGTACGGCCCGCGAGAGCTGTTCGGCACCAAGAAGAACGGGCAGTGGGTGTGGACGACCTACGCCGAGACGGGAAAGCTGGTCGAAGAGTTCCGCGGCGGGCTGGCCTCGCTGGGCATCAAGCTCGGCGATCGCGTCTGCGTCATCTCCAACAACCGGGTCGAGTGGGCGGTCATCGCCTACGCCTGCATGGGCCTCGGGGCCGCCGTGGTGCCCATGTACGAGGCGCAGCTCGCCAAGGAGTGGGCCTTCATCGCCCACGACTGCGGGGCGGTCGCCGTGGTGGCCGCCACCAAGGAGATCTACGAGAAGTGCAAGGAGCTGCCGGAGAAGGCGCCCTCGCTCAAGCACATCATCGGCCTCGCCCTGCCGAAGAGCGACCCCCTCTCGTTCGAGGGCCTCTGCGCCGCCGGCGCCGCGGCGCCCGTCCCCTCGATCCAGCCCGCCCTCGGGGACACCGCCTGCCTGATCTACACCTCGGGGACCACGGGCAACCCCAAGGGCGTGATCATGTCGCACGGCAACATCATCTCCAACGTCAACGCGGTGCAGGGGATGCTCCCGCTCGGCGGCGACGACCGCAGCCTCTCGTTCCTGCCCTGGGCCCACTCCTTCGGCCACACGGTGGAGCTGCACTGCATGCTCTCGCGCGGCGCCTCCATCGCCCTCTGCGAGGCGGTCGACAAGATCATCCCCAACCTGGCCGAGGTGAAGCCGACGGTGCTGGTGAGCGTGCCGCGCATCTTCAACAAGATCTACGACGGCGTGAACAAGCAGATGTCCGAGCGGCCCGCCGTGGTGCGCAAGCTCTTCCAGGCGGGGATGCGCGCCTCCACCAAGCTCCACAAGGGCGGCGCGCTCTCGCTGGTGGAGAAGCTGACCCTGGCCGTCGCCGACAAGGTCGTCTTCGCCAAGGTCCGGGGCCGCTTCGGCGGCCGGCTCAAGTACGCCTTCAGCGGCGGCTCGGCCCTCTCCAAGGACGTGGCCGAGTTCATCGACGCCCTCGGCATCACCGTCTACGAGGGCTACGGCCTCACCGAGACCAGCCCCATCGCCACCGCCAACCGCCCCGGCGCGCACCGCATCGGCAGCGTCGGGATGGCCATCCCGGGGGTGAAGATCGTCCTCGACAAGAGCAAGGCCGACGACGGCAAGCAGGGCGAGATCCTGGTGTACGGCCCCAACGTGATGGTCGGCTACCACAACCGCGACACCGAGACCAAAGAGGTCTTCACCGACGACGGCGGCTTCCGTACCGGCGACCTGGGCGTCCTCGACGACGACGGGTTCCTCTACATCACCGGCCGGATCAAGGAGCAGTACAAGCTCGAGAACGGCAAATACGTGGCCCCCGCCCCGCTCGAGGAGCAGCTCAAGCTCTCTCCCTTCGTCATCAACGCCATGGTCTACGGCGACAACCGCCTCTTCAACGTGGCGCTCATCGTCCCCGACCTCGACGCGGTGAAGAAGTGGGCGGCCGGGCAGGGGATCAGCGCCGACTCGGACGACAAGCTGCTGGAGAACGCGCGCGTCAAGGAGATGCTCCAGGCCGAGGTCGACAAGGCCTCGGGGAGCTTCAAGGGCTTCGAGCGGATCAAGAAGATCACCCTCACGGCCGAGGATTTCAGCGCCCAGAACGGGATGCTCACCCCCTCGCTGAAGGTGAAGCGGCGGGTGGTGTGGCAGCGGTACAGCGCGCAGATCGAGGCGCTCTATGCCGACCTGGCCAAGGGCAAGGGCGCGGCGGCGGCGGCGTAGCGGGGCTTTCCAACCGGCTCGTGGGGCCATCGAGCCGCTTGGTGGGGCCATCAACGCGATCCGAGGGCACCGAATCTTACTTGACTGACTGGACGCTCATCCATATACAACGGGTGTGGCTCGGCCGAGAAGCGACGACAAACGCAGCGCCATCATGGCGGCGGCGACGCGGGTCATCGTCAAGCAAGGGCTGGGCGCGCCGACGGCGCTGATCGCGCGAGAGGCAGGGGTGGCGAATGGCTCGCTGTTCACCTACTTCGAGACCAAGGCCGAGCTCTTCAACCAGCTCTACCTCGAGCTGAAGACCCAGATGGCGTCCGCCGCGCTGGAGGGGCTGCCCGCCGACGCCGAGCTCCGGGCCCAGTTTGCCTGCGTCTGGTCGAACTGGATGCGCTGGGCCGCCCGCAACGCCGACGAGCGGCGCGCGCTTTCGCTGCTCGGCGTCTCCGACGAGCTCACGCCGGCGAGCCGCGCGGCGGGGCATCGGGCCATGGCAGGCCTCGCCGAGCTGATGGAACGGAGCCGCGCGAACGGTCCGATGCGCGAGGCGCCGCTGGCCTTCGTCGCGGCGATCATGAACTCGGTGGCAGAGGCGACGATGGATTTCATGGCTCACGACCCTGCTCATGCGGAGTCGCACTGCGAGCTCGGGTTCGACGCCCTGTGGCGCATGGTGGGATAGTTCAGCACGGGTCAGCGAGCCGGAGGCGGCGGCGACCGGCGCGCGAGCGGAAGCGCGCTGTCGGGTGAGGGGGAGTGCCGGTTTCCGGGCGCTCGCTGCCGCTCGCCCGGTCGCTGCCGCTTCCGGTTCGGTATGGAAAAGAAGAAGAGAGTTTCGGCGGGGATGCGAGTCGCGAGCCCCTCTGGGGCGAGGCTCTCGCGCGCTCGCGGGATAGACAACCAAGGAGGAACGAATGTCGAAGGAAAGCAGCGCGGCGACGCGCAAGGCGTACGTCATCACCGGCCCGACGTCGGGAATCGGTTACCGCACGGCGCTCGAGCTGGCCAAGCACGGCACGGTGGTGCTGGTGGGGCGCGACCCCGGCAAGCTCGCCGAGGTGCAGAAGACCATCGAGCAGCGGGGGCAGCACGCGGTGTCGGTGGTGTGCGATCTCTCGGAGCCGGGGAGCGTGCGGCGCGCCGCGGCGGAGATCGTCGCGCTCCAGCTCCCGATTGTCGGGCTGCTCAACAACGCCGGCATCATGCAGACGCGCGCCACCAAGAACGCGCTGGGCTGGGACCTCTCGTTCGCGACGAACCACCTCGGCCCGTTCGCGCTGACCGAGGCGCTCGTGCCGCACCTCCCCGACGGCGCGAACGTCCTCTTCGTCGCCTCCGCCGTGGAAGATCCCGAGCGCAAGCCTGCCGTGGCCGCCGGGTTTCGCGGCGCTCGCTACGTCTCTGCGGAGGCGAGCGCGCGCGGCGAGTGGAAGCCCGGCGGTTCGAAGGTGCCGGGCATGGACGCGTACGCCACCTCGAAGCAGTGCACCCTCGCCACGGCGATGGCGTTCGCGCGCGAGACTCCACGGCTGCGCTTCAACGCCGTCGAGCCGGGGTTCACTCCGACCACGAGCCTGGGGCTGCGCGATGCCAGCGCCTTCGTGCGCTTTCTGTCGAAGTACATCATCCCGCTGCTGGTGCCGCTGCTCATGCCCTTCGTGAAGATCTTGAGCACCCCGAAGCGGGCCGGGCGCGTGATCACCGGGATCCTGATCGAGGCCTCCGGTCGGACCGGGGTCTACCACGACGAGGGCGGCCAGCCGATGCTCGGCTCCGCGCAGGTGCGCGACCCGGCCTTTCAAGACCGCGTCGTCGCGGAGACGCGCGCCCTGCTGGCGACGGTTCCGGCGTGAATCGAACGCCGGCGCCCTATCCCCGCGCTATCTCCAGCAGCCTCGCCAGAACCCGTCGCAGCGCGTCCGTCGCGGGCCCCGGCTCCCACTGCGCCGCGATGGCCTCGGCCATGCGGGTGGGATCGGGACTGCCGGAGTCGAGCGCCGGGGGGACGGCGAAGGCCTCCTTGCCGGCGCGGCCCCTCGTCCCCCCTCGGGAAGCGGTCCAGGTCGTCGGCCGCGCGCCGCGCCGGCTGCCCCACCGGAGACCACCGCCGGGTAGACCGCTCACCGCCGGGAGAACCTCGGACAGGAACGCTCTCGCCAGAGCCTCGGTGAGGGCCGCCGAGGGGCGTTCGGCGGAGGGCAGCGCGTCACTGTCGTCCCCGTTCGGACCGGCGTCGGCCCCGGGCGGCTGCGCGTCCCGTTCGAGGAGGAAGCCACCGAGGACGAGGGCGTCGAGGCCGGCACGCCGGAAGCAGTGATAGGCATCCTCGGGAGTGCAGACCACCGGCTCGCCGCGCCCGTTGAACGAAGTCCAGGCCAGGGCACCGTGGCCCGGGATCGCGGCGAAGGCCTGGAGGAGGTCATGGTACTCCGGGTGATGGTGGCGGGGCACCGCGGGTGCGGGCTCCGCGGGATCGAGGCCGCCGAGCCGCGCCAGGGCGCCGGCGTGGCCGAGGATGACGCGGGCACCGCCGGGACGCACGCCGAGCTCGAGCCGCCCAGCGAAGTGACCGATGACCTCCCCGGCCGCGAGGCGCGCGGCGAGGGTCGTGGCCCGCGCGCCGGGCGCGAGCGGGGTATATGGAAATCCCGCCGTGTCGAGGAACCCGAGGATCTCGGCGTCCGCATAGCTCGGTCCCAGGAGCGAGCCGCCCTGACGCGACCGTCCGTCCGCCAGGACCGATCGCGGCTTCTCGAAGTAGGTGTGATAGACGTCGAGCGCCGCTCCCAGAGCGCCGCTCGCGTCGTCTGCGGCGGGCTGGATCCACAGCTCGGTGAACGGGCCCTCGCGGCGCAGGCGGCCTCCGGCCAGCGCGCTCCGCGCCACGCTGCCGGCCAGGCAGAGCCGCTTCTCGCCGGTGAGCTCGTGGGCGTGGCGGGCGGTCCGGACGAGCGCCTCTTCGAGGACGGCCTGGAGGCTCCTGGCGAGGTCCCGCTCGCGCCGGGTGATCGTCGCGCCGGGGCGACGCGCCGGGCCGCCGAACAGCGCCGCGAGCCGCTCGTCCACCCGCGCCGGGAGGGTCGCGTAGGCGAGGTCCGTCGCGACCGACCCGTCGGGCTTGAGGTCGACGAGCTCGTCGAGGATGACCTGCGCGTAGCGGGCCTCTCCCCCGGTCGCGAGGCGCCCCAGCTCCACCTCGGCGGCGTCGGCCGGGACGCCGGTGAACCGGGCGAAGGCTGCCTGGAGCAGACCCAGGGAATCCGGGAAGCGCGTCTCCTCCACGAGGGTCATCTCGCGACCGTCGCCCGCCGCGATGGAGCCTGTCGCCCACTCGTCGAGGCCGTCCAGGCAGACGATCGCTGCCCGATCGAACGGCGAGGGATAGAACGCGCTCGCTGCCTGAGCGCGCGCGGGGGGCGCCTGGAGGACGAGGCCGTCGTAGCTCAGGAGCTCGCGGACGAGGCGAGGGCCGTGCAGCCGCCGGCGCAGCCAGTCGGGCAGGACGCGCACCCAGGCATCGACGCCGGCGAGGCCGGCGGCAGCGCTGGTGTGGAGCACGCGCTCGAAGGCGAGCGGCGCGCTCTCGGCGAGGACGACCGCGGCGAGGTCCTCCACGTCGATGCCGGCCTCTTCGAGGCAGTAGTTGGCGGCGCCGGAGGGGAAGCGCCGGTCGGACGCGACCCGGGAGAAGCGCGACTCCTCGGCGGCGGCGACGATCTCGCCGTCGCGGAGGAGGGCCGCCGCGGAGGCCTGACGGAAGGCCGAGATGCCGAGGACGCAGGTGCCCCGGGCCGACCGCGGACGGCACGCCGGGGCCGGGAGGGAGGTCGGCCTCGGGGGCGGCGCGGCCACGCTGGACTTGAGGGTCATCGGCGCCCCCAGGCTCGGCGCCGGCGCCTCGACGAGGGCGCGGTCGAGCACGCCGAGGCGCTGGACCGCCGCGACCACGGCGCGCGCGATCTGCTCGTGTCCGAAGGGGGAGAAGTGGCGATCGTGCGCCAGGGCCAGCCGCTTGCGATCGGGCCAGGGGAGCTCGCGGAGGGTGCGGGTCAGGTCCATCACGTGGACGCCGCGCCCGGCGGCCTCGAGCCGCTCGAAGAGCGGCTGATAGAGGGGCTCGAGCCCGTCGTGATAGAAGTCGTACCCGGGGATGGGGACGAGCAGCACGGGCGTGGGCCGGGCCGCCTCGATGAAGCGGGCGAGGAGGGCCTGGAGGAGGCGCCAGCCCTGGCTCTCGGGCGAGGCATAGCCGGGATAGGGCTGCTCCCCGCGACGCTGGCGGACCGCGGGCAAGAGCCAGGGGAGTCGCTCGGTCACCACGGCGCGCGCGGCCTCGAGGCGCTGGTGGCTCCCGAGGCGCTCGAGGGGGCTGGAGACCAGCCGCTGGAGCGGCCCCGCGGCGCGGCGCTCCTCGTCCACGGCACGCCCCGCGGTGGCCGTCGCGGCCCGCGGAAAGGAGACCGGGAGCGACCGAAGCGCGGAGCTCCCACGGTCCAGCGTGAAATAGGGCCGGGGGCGCTCGATGTCCTCGACGTGGATGCCGAGGACGATCAGGTCGGCCGGGACGTCGCGCGCCAGCTTCTCGTAGACGAGGAGCTGCTGGTCGGTGCCCGCGCCGGAGACGGCGTAGTTGTACACCTCGGCGCCGAGCGCCTGACCGGCGAGCTCGGGATAGCGCTCGGCGTTGTCGCAGCCGTCGCCGGCCGTGAACGAGTCGCCGAAGAAGAGAGCGCGCGGCCGGCCCGAAGGCTCCGCGGCGAACTCGACGTCGGAGCGGAACCCCTGCGCGTTGGTGACCACGTAGAACGCGCCGTCGGGGCCGGGGATCCGGGCCCGCAGCCCCGGCAGGTAGCGGAGCCCGACCTCGGGGTCGTGGCGCGTCCGCATCCGGTGCGTGGTCGGTAGCGCCAGGGACATCGATCCCGGTCCTCCTCTGGAGCCGGTCATGGTAGTGCGGAGCGGTCACGATGGCGAAGGCCGACACCTCGGTGAAGCAGGTTGGCGTCGGAGAGCTGCGCGGCATCGTCGTGGACAGCGACGAGCTCCAGAAGGGGACGCGGATCTTCGACGAGAAGGGCCTGTCGAACCTGGCCCGGCACGGTAACAAGCTCTTCTGCGAGGCGAGGGGCTCGGGGGCCCCCTACCGGGTGACGCTCGCCTTCGGCGACGGCGCCCTCGACGTGAAGGCGGTGTGTACCTGTCCGGCGGCGCGATCGCGCCGCTTCTGCAAGCACGCGGCGGCGCTCCTGGTGGCCTGGACGCGCGCGCCCGAGGCGTTCATGGCGAGCGAGGCGCCGCCTGCGGGCGCGCCCGGCGTGGCGAAGCCCAAGACGGTGAAGCGCGGGGCCGCGGCGGCGTCCGAGCTGATGAAGCAGGGCGTCGATCAGATCGGCACGCTGGTGCGCGATCTCGGCGTCGCCGGCGTGGCGGCGATGGGCGACGACCGCGTGCCGATGGTGCAGGCCCTCGGCGAGAACCTGCGCGAGTACAAGCTCCGCCGCCTCTCGGCGAAGACGCTCGATCTCGCCCGGCTGCTCCAGGCCGGCACCGCCCGACGCGGCTCGCTGCCGGCCGTCCCCTACACCGACCTGCTCGCCGATCTGCTCCTCACCGCGCGCAAGCTCGACAAGCACCTTCGCGGTGGCGAGCCTCTCGACCCCCGCCACGTCGAGGAGCTGGTGGGCAAGACCTGGCAGAAGGCGGATCGCCAGCCGACGACCGGGCTCGACCTCGTCGAGTACGCCTACCTCTCGCGCGTCACCAGCGACGCCTTCGTCATCCGCGAGAGCCGGCTCTTCGACCTCGCCTCCGGCGTCCACTACAGCGAGAAGCAGATCATGCCTGGGTTCCTCGCCAGGCCCGACAACGCCAAGCCGAGCCGCAGCGGCGCGGTCCACGCCGGCGTGCGCGGGTCGACCTACCCCGGATATCCGCCGACGCGGCTGGAGATCTCGGACCTGGGCGACCCCCGCGCGGTCGATCACGCGGCGCTGACCTGCCTCGTGGAGAAGGCGCTCCCGGACGTGGGCTCCGCGCTCGCCGCGCTCCAGGAGCACCGCCGCGACGTGTTCGCTCCCGATCTGCTCCCGGTGGCGATCCGCGTCGACACCCTGTTCGCCCGCGCCTCGCGCCTGCAGGCGGTCGACGCCACCGGGCACGCGCTGCACCTGCCCGACGATCGCGCCCTCGAGGACCGGCTCGGCTCGGCGCTCGGTGGGGCCGGGCTCGCCGTGCTGATCGGCGATCTGGGCGTGGACGCGGCGCTGCCGACGCTGTGGCCGCTGGCCGCGGTGATCGAGGGGCCGCTCGGCCTCGAGCTGCGCACGCTCAGCGCGCCGGAGGGGCCCGCGCTGCGCTCCCCCGCCTCGGGTGACAGCGCTGGCACGGCCACGGGGACGGCGACCGCGCGCGCCGCGGGGGCCTCGGGCGCAGCCATCACCCTGGCCGAGGTGCGCGAGGAGCTGGCCGACGCCTTCGTGGTGGGCCTCTCGGCGCTCGGCCCGCGGGTGACCGAGCCGCTCGAGGCGCGCCTGCGCGAGCTCGGCCTGGAGAAGCAGGCCGCGCTCCTCCAGTCCATCGCCGCGCGCGCCGACGCCGAGTCGCGGCTCGACGACTTCATCAAGCTGTACCAGGTGCTGGGCATCGCGCTGGTGCGCCTGGCGGGCGCGACCGAGGTCGATCGCGCCGCGATGACGCGCGTGCCCACCTACGAGAGCGTCTTCGTGGCGCCCCCCTCGGCGTGGCTCGCGCCGGCCCAGATCGTGGCCGCGCGCGCCGCCGGCACGATCGATCGCTACGAGGCCGCGGTGCACTACGCCCATCACTACGAGAGCGTGCCGCCCGCCCAGCTCGCCGCCGAGATCTACCCGACGTGGGCCGACGGGAGCGCCTCGCCCTACGTGGTCCGCGCCTTCGCCGGCTCGTCCCGATCGGGGGCGGCCTCGAGCCCGCGACGCGAAGAGGGACTCGCCGCCGCGCGCAAGGCCCTCGCCGGCAAGGGTGGGCGCGTCGCCAAGATCACCGCGCTGCGGGTGCTCGCGGCGGTGGGCGGGCTCGAGGCGGAGGGCCTCCTCCACGAGGTGGCGACGCGGGAGGCCGACATCGGCCTGCGCGGGCTCGCCGCCGACGCCATCGACGCCATCGAGCACCGCACCCTCGGCCCCGAGGCGGTGCAGCGGCGGCGCGCTCCGACGCTGCAGAAGGTGGGTGAGGTCACCCCGATCCTCGCCGGCGCCACCACCAAGGACCTCCGCGTCGCCGCGGTGCACGCGCTGGTGCAGCTCGGGCACCTCTCGGCGATCCCCGCGCTGCGGCAGGCCTTCCTGGTCGACGCGGCGCAGGAGGTGCGCCGGGAGGCCGCGCTCGCGCTGGCGCAGCTCGGCGACACGGAGATGGTCGACACCTTCGTGGGGATGCTGGCGCGCCGCGACGAGAGCGATCGCGAGGCCAAGGTCGCCGCCGACGCGCTCGGCCAGCTCGGCGACGTGCGCGGCCTGCGCGAGCTGCTGGCGGCCTACGCCGAGGGCTACAAGCCGGGCGTCGTGGCCGAGGCGCTGCGGGCGATGGGCCCGGTGGCGATCGAGCCCCTCATCGAGCTCATCGAGGAGCGCCCCCAGCTCGCCGAGCGCCGCGCCGCGCTCTCGGTGCTGGAGCAGCTCCCCGATCAGGATCTCGCGGCGACGCTCGTTGCGCGCCTCGGCGATGGAGCCTCGTTCACGAAGAGAGCGGCGCTCTACCTCAAGCTGGCGAGCGTCCACCCGGACTGCCGGCGCGCCGTCGGCCGCGCCGTGCTGGCGGCGATCGGCGACGCCGACGGCGACAAGGCCCTGATCAAGGCGGCGAAGAAGGCGGTGCTCTGACCATGCGCAAGGCCCTGATCGGCGCCCTCGACGGCGTCAGGCGCGCCCAGAAGCTCTGGATGAAGCTGCGCGGCCGCACCCCCGAGGGCGTCTCCGAGCAGCGCATCGTCAGCGGCGAGAGCTGGGAAGAGTTCTGCGACACGCTCAAGGCGGCGGGCGCGTCCCTCCGCTTCCCGGGCGCCCCCCAGGATGCCTTCAGCCAGGCCGAGGGCTACCGCTACCTGAGCCGCCTCCTGCGCGCAGGGCTGGAGGGCTTCGTCGAGGACGCCGATCCCCTGGCCCCGGTGCTCAAGCGCGTGGTCCACGAGACGGTGAAGATGGGCGCCGACAACCCGGACAACCACTACCAGAACGCTTCCATCAGCGGCGCCTGCGAGTACCGCATCACCGGCAACCGCGGCACGGTGAGCTACCTGGCCTTCGGGACCCAGGCCGGTCACTACGGGCAGGGCGGGGGCATGCCGCCGACCGGCTTCGTCGAGGCCTCGGCGCTGGCCCTCGACCCCAGCGGCGATTTCACCCTCGCGGTGAGCTGCGAGCGCCGCCCCGGCAACTGGCTGCCGATGCGCCCCGAGACCGGCCTGCTCATCGTGCGCCAGACCTTCCTCGATCGGCGCACCGAGCGGCTCGCGTCGCTGCGCATCGAGCGCATCGACGGGCCCCACCGGCCCGCGCCGCTCACCCCGCAGCAGGTGGACGAGGGCCTGCGCAGCGCCGGCACCCTGGTGGCGGGCGCGTCGCTGCTCTTCGCCAAGTGGGCGCGCGACTTCCAGGCGCACTCCAACGCGCTCCCCCGCTTCGATCAGGAGGTCTCCAACCAGGCCGGCGGCGACCCCAACATCGCCTACTACCACAGCCACTGGAAGCTCGGCCCCGACGAGGCGCTGGTCATCGAGGTCACCCCGCCGCGCTGCGAGCACTGGAACTTCCAGCTCGACAACTACTGGATGGAGTCGCTCGACTACCGCTACTTCACCATCCACCTGAACAAGCACTCCGCCGTCGCCGACGCCGGCGGCGCGGTGCGGCTGGTCGTCGCCCACCGCGATCCCGGCGTCCCCAACTGGATCACCACCGCCGGGCACACCCAGGGGACCATGTGCTTCCGCTGGGTGCGCGCCGAGGCTCACCCCGTACCGCGCACGCGGGTGGTCAAGCTCGCCGAGCTCGAAGCACCGCACTCCTAGCGAGGAACCGTCATGTCCCGAGCCGAGCTCGTCACCTCCACCGACTACGCCCACCCGCGCCGCCCCTTGCCGGCCCGCCTCCTCAACGCCGCGGTGGCGCTCGGGGGCGTCGCGCCGCTCGACGCCACCGCCCT
>Ga0302267_10006794_pt1 | contig 11495 bp, 11 predicted proteins | sample III_Bog_E1_3_FD_194555 | JGI IMG/M metagenome (GOLD analysis project Ga0302267, IMG submission 194555) | Peat permafrost microbial communities from Stordalen Mire near Abisko, Sweden - III_Bog_E1_3 | ecosystem: Environmental > Terrestrial > Soil > Wetlands > Peat | place: Sweden: Abisko... | reverse complement strand
CGCCGACTTCCTCCGCGACCAGTGGGGGAGCGCGACGCGATCGTGGCCGGCGCAGAGCGCCGACGACGCCTCCCCCGACGACGCCCAGGGGATCACCGGAGTGGTCGCGTTCGTCGGCATCCCCGGCTACAGCGGGCAGGGACACGTCGATCTGTGGACCGGGGACGGCCCCGTCGGGCACGCCTACTGGAGCTCCCAGCACATCTATCTCTGGCGCCTCGCGTAGTGCCGGCGCTCACGCCGACGCCCGGCGCCCCTGCCCGAGCTCCCGCCGCAGCTTCTCCAGCTCGCGCTCGATGAGGTCGATCCGGCTGGCGGGGATCTCCAGATAGGCGATGGCCTCGTGCAGGCCCGTGGGAGGGAAGGCCCTGATCCGGCGGTTGAACCAGGACAGCGCGGTCACCGTCCCGCGCACGCGGACGCTGCTGGAGACGACCGCGACGGGGACGGGGCGGCCGCCGAGCACCTCGTTGAGGACCTTGCGCTGCTGGGTGGAAGGCTCGCCTCCGTCGGTACAGATGAGCTGCATGGTGCGGTCGATGCCGTGGTGCTTCACCAGGCCGAGGTAGGCGTCCCACTCCTCGTCGGTGGGGTCCGCGGTGCCGTACACCACGAGGAACAGCCGATCGATGACCTTGATAGCCACGTTCTTCATCGCTTGTCTTTCCTCGACGGATACGGCGGCTCATGTCGGGGACGGCGGGCGCTCGCCCGGGCGGGCGACGGACCGACAGGCTGGCACTTCCTCTATGGTGCCGCGGCGCGGCGCGGCGGGTCGGTGATCCCGTCCATTCGATGGTGCGGACTCCCGTGCGGGCCCTCGGGCGCCGGCGCAGGTGGACCGCGGGGAACGCCCCAAAGAGCGAGCGGGTCCTGGCCCCTTCAGGCGGCCGGCCGGGCGTAGTACCCTCCGTCGAATGGTGTCTGCACAGCCTGCCCGCCGCGTTGCGCCCGAGGGGGCGCGGGTCCGCATCCAGCGGGCGCTGAAGCTGTCCCCTCTCTTCGAGCGCGCCTCGCGTGCCTCGCGCGAGGCCGCCGTCGCCGCCGGCGAGCTCGAGGTCGTGCCCGGCGGTACGGTGGTCATTCACCAGGGAGCCGCGCCGGAGGAGCTGCTGGTGATCGGTCGGGGGCGGGCCCGCATCGAGCGCGCCGCCGCCGGCGGGCAGGTGGTGCCGCTCGGCTATCGCGGCGCCGGGGACGTCCTCGGCGAGTGCTGCCTGGGCCACGCGACCGCCCACGCCGACAGCGCCACCGCGATGGAAGAGCTGGAGTACGCGCGCGTCCCTCTGCCCGTCCTCGACGCGCTCCTCGCCGAGGACGCCGGCCTCGGCCCCGCCTCGCTCGCCCTCCTGCTCACCCGCCAGCGCGAGACCGAGGATCGCATCGAGTCGCTGCTCTTCCGCAACGTCGAGGGGCGCCTCGCCGAGTTCCTCCTCAAGGCCGCCGACCGCTGGGGCGTGCCCACGCCCCGGGGGACGCTGATCTCGGCGCCGATCACCCACCTCGAGATCGCCCAGTCGATCGGATCCACCCGCGAGACGGTCACCCTGACCCTGGGCGCCCTCCGCCGCGAGGGCCTGCTCGACGTGGCCGGACGCCGGCTCATCGTCCGCGATCGCGAGGCGCTCTCGGCGCGCTGAGCGGCCGTCCTGCCGTCGCGGAACGCTCTCGGGCGTTCCGCAGGATGACTAGTGCAGGTTCTCGATGACGTAGAGATCGGAGAGGAGCCGGTAGCTCTCGTACGCGTAGACCTCGCCGTTGCGGGCCAGGCGGACCGAATCGAGGCCGAGGGCGCCCGTCCGATCCGGAGGCCCCAGCGTGCGCCAGGGATCGAGCTTGCCGGTGGCGAGCTCGTAGCGCTCCAGCGTCACGGACAGGTCGCCGTAGCTGCGGACGAAGAGGGCGAGGCCGTCGTCCGTCCAGCCGCAGGGGGTGCGGCCGGCAGGGAGCCCGGCCACCTCGCGAGGGGCGCTGCCGTCGAGGGGGACCAGCACCGCCTTGCCCTCGCGCATGCCGGCCAGCGTGTGTCCGTCGGGCGACAGCGCGTCTCCGGTCACCTTGACCCGGCCCTCCCCGAGCGGGCGCGGCGGGCCCTCAGCGCGGTCCTGGACGTAGAGGCGCGCCTCCTTCCCCGCTTCGCTGGCCAGCATCACGATCTGCTCGGAGCCCGGGACGAACGCCGCCCAGACGATGGCATCGAGCGAGCCCGTGGGCAGGCGCTGGGCGCGGCCGGGGCCCACGGGCACGACGTCGAGGTGACTGCCGGGCTCGTCGACCCGGAGCAGCGCCTGGCTGCCATCCGGAGACAGCGCCAGCGCCGATCCTGCTCCCAGGCGAACGGGGGCGCTGCCGTCCATGGAGCGGAGATAGGCCGTCGCGCTCGACCCGTTGCCTTCCCCCTCCTCGCTGAAGAGGACCTTGGTCCCATCGCGGGAGAGCTGCGCGAGCTGGGTGAAGTCCTGCCACGAGAGATCGCGGACCGGAGTCGCCCCGGCGCCGACCAGGAGGGTGGCGCGGTAGCTGTTGCGCTCGGCGACGACGCGGCCGTCGGGCGCCAGGTCGTGGAGCACCAGGCGACCGGGGACCCGGGCGAGCAGGCGGGTGCGCCCCTTCAGATCGATGGCGTACATCCACAGCGACCGCCCCTCTTTCGAGCCGGTGAACCAGACCTCGGAGGGAGAGCGCCAGGCGAGGCCCTCGATGCTCTTCCAGCTGGACGACTCCATGACGCGCTTGCCCGCGGCGTCGACGACGACGAGCTGGCCCGAGTCGTCGCCGGGGGCCGGGTGCTCCAGGAACGCCACGTGGGACCCCTCGGGCGAGACCCGCGGATAGGTGAGCGCCGCGGCCTCGACCAGCACCTTCCCCACCGGGTACTCCAGCAGCGAGCGCTCCTTGGCCCGCCGGATCACCGCCAGGCGGGCGCCGTCCGGGCTGCCGTCGGCCCAGTAGATGCCGTCGAGCAGGTCCTTGGACGACCCGCCCGCGAGCGACATGCGCGCCAGCACGCCGGAGGAGAAGCCCGGCCGGGAGCGGCGGAGGACGCCGGCCTCCCCGGTGCCCAGGAGGAAGGCCACGTCGGTCTCGGGGTCGCCGAGGGCGCGCGAGTCGCGGGTGCCGGGCACGGTGGCAAAGAGCTCCCGCGGCTTGCCGTCCCAGGCCGCGGAGTAGAGGACCCCGGTGCCGTCGAGCGTGAAGCGCGCGGTGTACACCGTGCCCTGCCGGAAGGTGACCTGGTGGTAGGCCGGCGGCGCCGGCGCCGGGACGAGCGCGCGCCACCCGGCGATGGCGGCCGCGCCGGAGACCCCCATCGCGAGGAGCCCGGCCGCGAGCCACCGGACCCGGGACGCCGCGGGTCCGCGGGCCGCGACCTTCGCCGGCTCAGCCTTCGGGGCCGCCTCCGCCGCAGGGCCCGTCGCTGCGGGCAGGGCGGGGGTCCGCTCGCCGGAGGTGCTGCCGGCGTCGATGAGGGTGAGGGCGAAGTACAGGTCGCGCGTCGACTGGAAGCGGCGACCGGCCTCCTTCTCCAGGCAGCGGTCGACGATGCGCGCCACGTCCGCCGGGAGGCCGGGGACCCGCTCCTGGAGCGGGGTGGGCGCGTCGCGCTGGATGGCGACCAGGATCTCCATGGGCGTGCCGCTGAAGGCCTCGTGGCCGGAGAGCAGCTCGTAGAGCAGGCAGCCGAAGGCGAAGAGATCGGAGCGATGATCGACCGCCTGCCCCCGCGCCTGCTCGGGGCTCATGTACCCGACGGTGCCGATCACCAGCCCCGCCTGGGAGACCGTCGCCGCCGTCGCGTCGGCGCCGCTCTCCGGCTCCTTCCAGGTCGCCACCCCGAAATCGAGGATCTTGATGCGGTCGTCGCGGGTGAGGAAGACGTTGTCCGGCTTGATGTCGCGGTGGATGATCCCCCGCTCGTGCGCGGCCGAGAGGCCGTCGGCGATCTGGCGCGCCATGACCAGCGTCTTGCGCCAGGGCACCGGCCCGCGACGGCCGAGGTCGCGCAGCGACTCGCCCTCGAGGAGCTCGGAGACCACGTACATCTGCTCGCCGTGCGTCCCCACGTCGAAGACGGCGAGGATGTTGGGGTGGCTGAGCTGGCCCGCCGCCTGCGCCTCCTTCTGCATGCGCCGCACCCTCGACGCGTCGCCGGAGACGCTCGAGGTCATCAGCTTGACCGCGACGTCCCGGCGCAGCCGCTCGTCGTGGGCGCGGTAGACCTCGCCCATGCCGCCGGCGCCGAGCAGGCCCGTGATGCGGTAAGGGCCGATAAGGGTGCCGGGCTCCAGGGTCATATCCGCGCGCGCATGGGTCGACGTTATCACAGCGGGGTGGGAGACCCGCCGGCCCCGTGCTACTCGCCGAGCATGCCGGCCCAGGTCGAGACCTACCGCATCCATCTCGAAGGCATCCGCTTCCGGGCCCGCCACGGCGCGTCCCGCGCCGAGCGCGATCTCCCCCAGGACTTCGTGGTCCACCTCGACGTCGTCCTCCCCGTCGCGCTCCTGCCGCGAGCGGACACGCGGGCCCGGGTGTTCGACTACGACAAGCTGGCCAACCTGGTCGTCGACGAGGGCACCCGCGTCTCCTACAAGCTGCTGGAGACGCTGGCGGAGCGGGTGATCGAGCGGGTGCTCGCCGACACCCCCGCGGTGTCGGTGACGGTGCAGGTGAAGAAGTTCGGGCCGCCGACGACGGCGTCGGTCGATGCGGTGTCCGTGGAGCTCACCGGCCGGCGCTGACGAGGTGGTCGACCTGGTGGTAGGGTCCGCGCCCATGGCCCTCTCCACCACGCTCCGCCCCGTCTACGTCGTCGATGCCGTCCGCACCCCCATCGCCCGCTACGCCGGAGGCCTGGCCGGGGTGCGGCCCGATGACCTCGCCGCGCACGTCATCGCCGCGCTCGCCCGGCGCTCGCCCGGGATCGCGCCGCGCCTCGATCAGGTGATCTTCGGCGCGACCAACCAGGCCGGCGAGGACAACCGCAACGTGGCGCGGATGGGGCTGCTCCTCGCGGGGCTCCCCTACGAGGTGCCCGCGGTGACCGTGAACCGGCTCTGCGGCTCCGGGCTCGAGGCGGTCGCCGACGCCGCGCGCATGATCGCCGTGGGCGAGGCCTCCGCCGTGATCGCCGGCGGGGTCGAGAGCATGACCCGCGCGCCCTTCACCATGCCCAAGCAGGCCGCGGCGTTCGACCGGGTGCCCCCGCCCGTGTACGACACCACCATCGGCTGGCGCTACCCCAACCCCCGCATGGCCGCCCGCTTCGAGCTCCAGTCGATGGGCGAGACCGCCGAGAACGTGGCGACCAAGTGGGGCATCAGCCGCGACGAGCAGGACGCCTTCGCGCTCGAGTCGCACCGCCGCGCCGCCGCGGCGTGGGAGGCCGGGGACTTCCGCGGCGAGGTGGTGCCCGTGCCCACGCCGCAGAAGAAGGGCGAGATCCTCGCGTTCACCCGCGACGAGTCGGTGCGGGCCGACTCCACGCTGGAGGCGCTGGCCCGGCTCAAGGCGGTCTTCCGGGCGAACGGCACGGTGACGGCTGGCAACTCGTCTCCGCTCAACGACGGCGCCGCGGGGCTGCTGCTCGCCGACGCCGACACCATCGAGGCCGCCGGGCTGGTGCCGCTGGCGCGGGTGGTCGCCAGCCAGACGGCCGGCGTGGAGCCCAACCTGATGGGCGAGGGGCCGATCCCCGCCGTCCTCCGGCTGCTCGAGCGCGCCGGCATGCGCGCCTCCGATCTCGACCTGGTCGAGCTCAACGAGGCCTTCGCGGCCCAGGCGCTCGCCTGCATCAAGGGGCTGGCGCTCGACCCGGCGCGGGTCAACGTGCGGGGCGGAGCCATCGCCATCGGCCACCCCATCGGCTGCTCGGGCGCGCGGATCGCCTGCACGCTGGTCCACGCCATGCGCGCGCGTGGCGCCCGGACGGGCGTCGCGGCGCTGTGCATCGGCGTCGGTCAGGGGATTGCGACCCTCTTCGAACGGGCCTAGAACCACGCGCCCCGCCGCTCTGGGGGGGAGAGAGACCAGGAGGAGGCTTCATGAACTTTCCGGAGATCAACGTTCCCGGCCAGGGCCAGCTTTACGCGCGGCTCCACACCTCGCTCGGCGAGATCGTGATCCGGCTCGAGGAGCAGCGCGCGCCCAACACGGTGAAGAACTTCGTCGGCCTCGCCACCGGCGCCGTGCCCTGGAAGGACCCCAAGACCGGCGCCCAGTCGACCGCGCCCCTCTACGACGGCGTCCGCTTCCACCGCGTGATCCCCGACTTCATGATCCAGTGCGGCGATCCCGGCTCGCGCTACCGCGAGCTCGCCGCCGAGTGGGGCCGCGGCAACCCCGGCTACCGCTTCGAGGACGAGTTCCACCCCGAGCTGCGCCACGACGGCCCGGGCGTGCTCTCCATGGCCAACTCGGGGCCGAACAGCAACGGCGCGCAGTGGTTCATCACCGAGAAGGCGACCCCGCACCTCGACAAGAAGCACTCGGTGTTCGGCAAGGTCACCAGCGGCATGGACGTGGTGAGCAAGATCGCGCGCACCCCGGCCTCGGGCAGCCGCCCCAACGAGGACGTGGTCGTGCAGCGGGTGGAGATCTTCCGCCAGGCGTAGACGGCGTCGAGGCGCAGGTCCTCGGCGGTCGGGCATCCTGCGGAACGCCCCAGAGCGTTCCGCGACCGTCCTGCGGAACGCCCGAGCGCGTTCCGCGACCCGCCGAGGACGCGCCCTCCCCAGCTCCCCACGTTGCCGCGGTCACCCGCGCACGAACGATGGGGTACGCAGCGTCGTCGCATGTGGCGGAAATGTCGGCTGTCCGGCGGCGCGTGGCGCCCCGAAGAGCGCCGAGATCCCCCCTTTCAGCGGCGGGCACGGGTCCTGCTTGGAGGGAGGGCAACACCATGAAGACCTTCGTAACTGGGCTGCTCGGTCTCTCGTTGCTGGCGCTCGCCGGCGGTTGCACCGTCGAAGAGAGGGGCGTCCGGCCGCACGATCGCGTCGAGGTCATCCCGCCGCGGCCGAGCCCCCAGCACGTGTGGGTCGGCGGCCGCTGGGACGAGCGGGGCGGCAACCGCAACTGGATCGAGGGGCGCTGGGAGCTCCACTGATCGGACTTCGTGCAAGGGACTCTGGAACGACGGCCTCTGAACGACAGCCTCTGAACGATAGAGGGCGCCACGCGCGCCCGGGAGAGAACATCATGAGCACCAATCTCGACGACACCATGAACAGCGCCAAGAAGACCATGAACGACGTCAGGGACACCGCCGGTCACACGGCCTCCGCGACGCGCTCCAAGGTGATGGAGGGGATGCACCTCGCCGCCACCACCATCACCATGCTCCGCAGCCTCGGGATCACCGACGCGCTCGGCTGGGTCGGCCTGCAGCGCCGCCGCGGGCCCTTCGGCACGAGCCTGACCTTCGGCGCCGGCTTCCTCGCCGGGGCGGCGGTGGGCCTGCTCGCCGCGCCGATGGCCGGCTCCGACATGCGCCGCCGGATCGCCCAGCGGGTGATGGGGATGGAGCACCGAGCCGAGGAGACCGTGGCGCACGCCAAGAGCGAGGTCCAGGCGACGGTGGCCCAGGGCGTCACCGCCGTGAAGGAGGCCGTGACGACCACCCACGCGGCGGCCGAGGAGGCGATCGGGAGCAACCACACCAAGGTGGCCCCGCCCAAGGTGCCGGTGGCCGATCACGCGAGGAGCTGAGAGCGGTCGGCAGGGGGCCGCGACCGCGTCGGTTCGCTCAAGCCCTCTCCAGCGCCCTCACCATCAGCTCCGCCACGGGCGCCACCGCCCCCTCCACGCCCGCGAGCTGCTGGCTGCCCGGGTGCGAGTCCGTGCCGAGAATGCTCCCGAACACCCCCGCCGCGCGCAGCTTCTCCAGCGAGCCCGGCGGCAACACCAGGTGGCTGGCAATGGCGTGGACCGCCGACGCCCCCGCCGACAGGTACGCCCGCCCCGCCTGGAGCAGCGATGATCCCGTCCGGATCATGTCGTCGTAAATCACCACCTCTTTCCCCCGCACATCGGCGTTGATGCCGGTGATGCCCAGGCTCCCGCTCTCGGGGTCGCGGCGCTTGTAGACGAAGGCCGGCTCGACCCCCAGGGTCTGCGCCAGGCTCTGCACCCACTTGGCGCGGCCGGCGTCGGTGGCGCCGAGGACGAAGGGGCGGTCGCCCATGAGGCGGCGGATGGACGCGGTGATCAGCGGAGCGCCGTAGAGGTGGTGGGTGACGTGCGAGTCGCCGAAGTAGAACTCGATGCCGTCGGTGTGGAGGTCGAAGAGGAAGACCCGCATGCCGCCGTCGCAGGCGGGGATGGCGGAGATGAGGCGGGCGCGGGTCTTGGCGGTGACCACCTCGCCGGGGCGGACGGCGCGCTCCATGGTGGCGTAGCCGAAGTAGGGCATCAGCAGCGCCAGGGAGTGGGCGCCGGCGCGGGAGATGGCGTAGCCGAGGTCGTAGACCTCGAGGGCGTCGAGGTCGGTCGGGGTGCCGCCGAGGAGGACCACGTCGCGGCCCCAGCTGTCGGCGGCGAGGCGCAGGTAGCGCTCGCCGTCCGGGAAGATCTTGCGCTCGATGGTGCCGACCTCGAAGTCGCCCGCGGCGAGGAAGCGCGGGACCATGTACTCGTACGAGGGGATGGCGAAGAGCAGCTTCTTGTTCATGGTCGGCGCTCGGAGGTGGGGGCGACGGTGACGAGGACGCTCTTGAGGTGCGGCTCGCGGCCGGGCTCGGGGGGGAAGTCTTCGGGGTCCGGCAGGTCCTTCATCTGGACGACCTCGCGGGCGCTGTCACGCGCGGCCTCGTGAAGGAAGCGCCGGAACTTGGCGCGGGCGATGCCCCGGTGGTTGGTGCAGGCGAGCAGCCGCCCGCCCGGGGCGAGCGCCCGGAAGGCGAGCGCGGCCAGCTTGCGGTAGTCGCCGTCGGCGCTGAAGCGGCCCTGCTTGGTGGTGGCGAAGCTGGGCGGGTCGAGGATGAGGAGATCGAAGGGCTCGCCCTGGGCGGCCACCCGGGCGAGCCAGGCGAGCGCATCGGCGGGGATGGTCTCGTGACGAGCGGGCTCGGTGCCGGTGGCCGGAGGGATCTCGCCGACGAGGGTCTCCAGGTTCTTGCGGGCCCAGGTGAGGGAGCCCGGGGAGATGTCGACCGTCACCGAGGAGCGCGCCCCGCCCGCCACCGCGGCGACGGTGAACGCGCCGGTGTAGGCGAAGAGGTTGGCGACCCGGGCCCCTCCGGAGAGCTCGCGCACCCGCCGGCGGTTCTCGCGCTGGTCGACGAAGATGCCGGTGGAGAGGCCGTCGCCGAGGCGCACCAGGTAGGGCAGGCCGAGCTCGTGGATGGTGAGCTCGTCGGGGGCCGGGGCCCCGCGGGAGGGGGCGCGAGGGGCCACGTCCTCGCGGCGGGTGTCGACGAGGACGCTGGCGTGCTTGGGCCGCAGCTTGAGGTAGACGCCGGCCGGGCCGAGCGCGGCGGCGGCGTCGAGCACGGCCTCGCGCGCGGCGAGGGCCTCTTCGCTGGAGAGCGCGACCACGAGGTGATCGCCGTAGACGTCCACGTCGACCCCGGGGACGCCGTCGCCCGCCCCGTTGGCGAGGCGGAAGGCGGTGGTCGCGGCGAGATGCGCCACGCCGTAGCGGCGATCGGCGGCCTGGCGGAGCAGGGCCTCGAGCGTGGCGGCGTCGGTGGGCAGCGCCTCCGCGGCCCCGTCGACCCAGCGCGCGAACGAGGGCGGAACCGGCGAGCGGAAGGTGACCGGCTGGCCCGTCCCGGGGTGGCGCAGCCCGAGCGCGGCGGCGTGGAGGAGCAGCCGCGTCGCCGGCGCGCCGCCGTACACGGGGTCGCCGGCGATGGGCGCGCCCACGGCCGCGAGCTGCACCCGGATCTGGTGGGTTCGCCCGGTCTCCGGCGTCAGCTCCAGCAGAGCCCGATCGCCGCGCCGCGCCAGCACCCGCCAGCGGGTGATCGCCTCCTGCCCCTCGCGCGCGGTGGGCGGGAGCGCCAGCATGACGCCGTCGCGGCCCGGGACCAGCTTGTGCCGGAGCACCCCGCGCTCGGGGCCGAGCTTGCCGAGCACCGCCGCGACGTACGTCTTCTGCACGCGCCGCCCCTCGAACTGCTCGGCCATGGCGCGGTTGGCCTCCTTGCGGCGGGTGAACACCAGCACGCCCGAGGTGTCGCGATCGAGCCGCTGGTGGATGCCGAGGTAGGGCCTGGCGTCGCCCGCTTCCTGGAGACTCGCCATCACCCGCGAGTGCGCGTCGTCCTTGCGGTCCGGCTCGGGCGCGTGCGTCGACACGAAGGCCGGCTTGTCGACGGCGAGCAGATCGGCGTCCTGGTGGAGGATCCACTCCGGGCGCCAGTGCGGGAAGAGATGATCGAGCGGCACGGAGGGATCAGGGCAGGATGGTGGTGCCGGGGGGCGGGGTGAAAACGAACTCGGCCGGGTCGATGGTGGCCGGCTGCGTCGCCCCGGTGAAGTCGAAGCGGTTCTTGTTCTTCTGCGCGTCGAGGATGAGCACCCGCGCCATGGCCCCCGCGTCCCCCTTGGCCAGGAGGCCCCCGTCGACGAAGAACATCACCGTCTCGTAGCTGGGGCTCGGCACCAGCGGCTTGCCCTCGAGCACGGTGCCCGCGTAGGCCGCCCGGCTGTTGACGGTGAAGCTGAACGAGGTGGCGATGCCGTTGCCCATCATGAAGGCGAGCGCGCCGGGGTACTGCGTCTTGTCCACCGGCGTCTGGATCATCTGGTTGTCGTCGGCGATGTAGACCTTGAGGGTGGTGCCGTCGGAGACGATGCGGTTCCGGCTGGGCGGGTCGTAACGGAACGAGATCTTGCTGGGCCGCTCCACGTAGACGACGCCGCTCGAGTCCTTGGCCGCCCCGGAGACGAACGGCGTGTATTGCTGCTTGAAGTGGGCGAAGAAGGTCTTCTTCGCGGCGAAGATGGCGTCCACCTGCTGCGCGACCTGGAGGCCGGGGCTCGCCGCGGCGGCGCCCGCATCGGTGGCGGCGAGCGCGCCGGCGTCGACGACCGCCGGGTGCGGCCGGGGGGGCGGCACCTTGGCCGATCCCGTTGCCGAGGCGGTGGCCGCGGTCTGGTGCGTCGGCGTCGGGTCGGCCGTGGGCAGTGTGCCGGCCGAAGCCGTCGCCGAGGGCAGCGCCGTGGCCGAGGCCGGGGGCGCGACGCTGGCCGAGGCGCTCCCAGCGGCGCTCGCGCTGGCGGCCGGGGGGCTCCCCGAGCTGCCTGTGGACGAGCCGGAGGTGCCGCACGCGGCGGCGACCAGGGCGAGGGCGGGCGAGGTCAGGCGGAGCACGCGGGGGATCACGGGAAGGTACGTACTTGCACAGGGGGAGGACGTCGAGGGTGTCCGCGCGCGCCCGCTGCCCCTAGAGAGCGTCCATGAGCACCGACCCACCTGCCGCCACCCAGGATCCTCGCGAACCCCGCTTGCTGCACGTCTCCCGCGCCCAGTTCGCGGCGTGCCTCGT
>Ga0302267_10006788_pt1 | contig 11502 bp, 10 predicted proteins | sample III_Bog_E1_3_FD_194555 | JGI IMG/M metagenome (GOLD analysis project Ga0302267, IMG submission 194555) | Peat permafrost microbial communities from Stordalen Mire near Abisko, Sweden - III_Bog_E1_3 | ecosystem: Environmental > Terrestrial > Soil > Wetlands > Peat | place: Sweden: Abisko... | reverse complement strand
TGTTGGCTGGCGGAAAAAATCGCGACGTCAATGTCCATGCCCGATGATACCGCAGAAACGGGTGAATAGATACGGGCGTCTTCCACCTTTCCCCGCCTGGCGTGGGGTGTTCACCCCATGGCAGGGTCGCCGACCGCCAGCTAACGTTAGGACAAAATAAAAAACCGAAATGATCGAATTATGAAAACAAAAAGTTTGCGGGCAATGATCCTGCCTCTCGCAGCGGGCGGATTGGTATTGACGGCGGGCTGTGTCGTTGAGCCGAATGGCCGGTTGGCGTTTCAACCCTTCGTGGTGGCGGTGGCGGCCCCGGTGCCGGTGGTCTATGCGGCTCCGCCAACGGTGGACGTGGGGCCGTTAATGGTGCCTGACGATTACACCTGGGATGGATACGAATACGTCGGCCTGGTGGGAGACCAATATTACTATCTGGGACCGGGCAATGTCTGGCTGTTCTGCGATCCGTTCCGACTGGATCGTTTTCATGGCTGGGAAAGGGGCCATGGCAATTGGCGTATCCATGCCATCCGGAACGATCGCTACCGCAGCGACCGGTATGGACATGTTCAGCCCCGGCGTGATTTTAAGCAGAGAAACGACCGGAAGGATGAACATTGATTGGCATCTCCCGGCTTAGCGCCGGTCTGAAAATGGAGCGCGGCTGGGTCGCAGACCAGCCGCAGCACATGGCAATTGCCAAAACGCCCGAGCATTCGAGACCGGCAGCGGCTGATCGCGGACGACCCAGCCGCGCTCCGGGATTTTCAGACACGCTCTTATTTATCTTTCACTTGCGGTGGCCGCATCGGGGTCAGGGCCGCAAGAATCGCCTTTTGCACGGTGGGATTGGAGAGGTTGCCCAGGTGTCCGCCTTGCTGAAAAACGGTTAACTCACCCGGCTTGAAAGTGGCATGGAGCCAGCCCAGATCTCCGTCCGTCAGGAGAAAATCGTTTTGGTTGACGATGACGCGCGTGTCCAGATTGGCGCGCAGGCCGGTTTCGTAGGTCCGCAAATCACCGGCCTGCGTCAGCGCGTCCGCGGGCGGCGCGGCGATTCCCCGGGCCGAATAGTAAGGAATGGCAAACTGGTCGAAATAATCCTGATAGGAATAGTTCAGAATTTCTTGATACGCCGGATAGCGCCGCCAATTATTGAGCGGATGTTGCAGGACGCCCTGGTTATTCCGCCGCTGGCTGCTGTAAATCACATCGCGGAGGATCAAACGAAAATTCAGGCCAATGAGAAACTTGGATTCGATGGCGTCAAAGGGCAGCGAAGTCTGCGGCGTGAGCGTGGCCTGACTCAAGGCGGCCACTTTCAGGAAAGTATTTTCCAGGTCGTCAGCGCGTTCCGCAACCGGCCAGTCCAGCGGGGCGCGGTAAAATTCATCCAGCTGGTCCATGCCATGACGCAGGCGAACCGGGGTATTGACGGCGACATAGCGGTCAAATTTGAGCAACGGCAGTTCATTGGTCGGCGCGGTGGCGGCGATGAATAAAGTTTCCAGCGCGCCCATGGAATAGCCCAGCAAAGCCTTGTGGCCCAGCCGGCCGGGATAGAGCCGGTTCAAGCGCCGGTCAATCTCCGTCAACGCCACGTGCAGATCGTGGCCATCCACGGGCAGATAGGCCGGCAGCGCGGCAGTGGAGGCGTGTTCCATAAACTCGGAATTGAACGGGCTGCTGATAACCACGGCGGAGAAGCCGTTTTTATAGACCAGCTCGGCGAGCGCCAACGATGGCTGGGCCAGCCGATGACCGCCCAGGCCGGGAACAATATAAACCACATTCGCGGATCCCGGCTGAAGCCAATAAGTAAATTTCAAGTCTTTACCAGTCGCCGGAATCCGCGCGGACCGGGTCCAGGCGTGGCTCGGAAATTCGGGATCCTTGTAAGTGAAGAAAACGGATTGGATGGTTTCCAGCGAGGCGGCGTCTTGTTTTCCTTTTACCTGAAAATTCGCCACGCGATTTGCGCGGGCAAAAGTCCAGGCGTATTGGACTTCCGAATAAGGATCCATCTCGGCCTGGCTGAAGCGAACGTATTCGTTCACGGTGTCGGACAGGTTATTATACATGTCCGCATAGGTGAAATAGGAATAGGGGCCGAGATAAGTCAGCGGATCATCGGCGACCAAGTCATAAGGCGAGATATAGAGCAATGGATTGGCGGCGGTGTCGGCGGCGAGGCCGACGGTGTCGCGCTCGTTGCTCGGCCCGAAAATTGGCAGCATGATAAAGAAATGCGGCCGCCAGCCCCACTGGCCAAACGTCTGGCCAAAATCCGCGTCGGATTTGGAAATGTTCCATTTGGTGCCCACATCGAAGAGACCGGCGATGCCGACGGTGGTGTTGACGGCAAACCGGTAGGATTCATCGCGCGCACCGCTCCATTTTCCCTGCAGCAGGTTATTGATCAAGCGGCCGGGGTAAGTCAGATTCTTGCCAAAGTTATCAATGCTGGTGCGCACCGGTTTCACGATGACGAACCGATAAACCCGGCTGGTGGGCTTGATGACATCGGTCATCAACCCCACGTTAAAAGCCCACATCGCCCGGTTAAACGGCTCAATGGGATCCGGCACAGATTGGGGAAGAATCACCTTTTCCGGTGGCGAAGCCGGCGCACGATTCACCACGGCCGGCTGTCCCGGAATGGATAGCGTGAGGCACGACGATAACAGCACCAACGCTGGAATTTTCAAGCCGCCCACCTTCCCGGCCTGGGCGGGCAACGCTTTTTCGTTCCATTGGCCGACACTGATGGCATGAGGTGTGGCAACCCACCATCCAGCTGCAAAGGATGGTTGCCAAGTTGCACGGTCAACCGGCGAAGCTGGATTTTGATGACGATACCGGTTCCTTCCTGCCACTGGATTTCAATGCCAGATTGGTTCAAATGCGAAGGCGGCAGCGGAGTCGCCGCTGATGGTGGATGGCGAAAAAATTGTGGTTCACTCATGCCGGAAGCAAAACAGATTTACCCGACGGCGACCATACGGTGTTCTCCCCATGTCGCTTTGGAGCGTGTCTGAAAATCCAGGAGCGCGGCGGTGTCGGCCGCGACCCGCCGCAGCCGGTCTTGAATGCTCGGGCGTTTTGGCAATTGCCAGGTGCTGCGGCTGGTCTGCGACACAGCCGCGCTCCCTTTTCAGACCGGCTCTTAAACCAATACCGGATGTAAAATGCGGTTGACTGTTTCGCCCAGGACGCGGGCGGTGGTCGGCTTGGGCATTAATTCGCGGAAGCCAAGCTGCTGGATTTTTCCGGCGGTCATGACGCCGGTGTAACCGGTGGTGATGATGATGGGCAGGTGCGGCTGGATTTGCAGCAACTGGCGGCCGAGTTTGGCCCCATCCATGACGGGCATGGTCAAATCGGTGATGACGAGGTCAAACGCCTCCGGTTGATCACGCACGGCAGCGATGGCTTCCAGCGCATTGGTCTTCATCGTGACTTTATAGCCCAGCCGTTCAAGGATCTTTTTTCCAATGCTGGCTAATATCTCCTCGTCGTCCACGAATAAGATATGTTCCCCCTGCCCGCGTGGAATCGGTGCAATCGCCAATTCCGGCACGACGACTTCGGTCTCAATCACCGGGAAATACAAATGGAACTGGGTGCCCTCGCCCGGATGGCTATAGACGGAAACACAGCCGTCATGGCTTTTCATGATGCCATGCACCACCGCGAGGCCCAGGCCGGTGCCTTCGCCCACTCCCTTGGTGGTGAAGAAAGGTTCAAAGATGCGGTCCAGCGTGGCGCGGTCCATGCCGCAACCGGTGTCGCTGACCGACAATTGCACATAGCGTCCCGGATGCAGGTCGGGACGGGTTTTGGCAAAATCCTCATCCACTTCCAGCACGTTCATTTCGACTTTCAATACCCCGGCTTCATCGCGCATGGCCTGCCAGGCATTGGTGCCAAGATTCATGATGACCTGGTGCACCGCCGTGATATTGGCCAGCACGATCGGCGTTTCGGTCAATTCCGTTTTGATGCGGATGTTCGCCGGCACGCTGGCGCGCAATAGCTTGAGGGCCTCCAGCACGACATGGTTCAGCTTCACCGGCTCCCGCTCCGGTTTGTTCTGGCGGCTGAAGGTCAGGATTTGTTTGACCAGATCGGTCGCCCGCTGGGTGGCAATGGATATATTTTCCAAATGTTCCAATAGATGCGGATCCTTCGGGGCATCCTGTTTTACGAGATAGAGGTTGCCGACAATGGCGGAAAGAATGTTGTTAAAATCATGGGCGATGCCACCGGCCAGCTGGCCGATGGACTCCATCTTTTGCGCCTGCCGGAATTGCACCTCCATTTTCCGGCGCTCGGTGAGGTCGCGAAAAAACCAGATCCGGCCGTAATATTTTCCAACCTGGTTTCGGATCGGCGCGGATTGGCGGTCGAGAATGGTTCCGTCAATCAATTCGATTTCATCATGGCTGGACTCCTCCGGATGGTCGTAAAGATAAGCCACCTTTTCGGCGAACAGTTCAGGATTCCGGGTCTGGTTCGTGGCGAAAGCAAACTGCGCGGCATGATCCGGATCGTCGAGGACGTGCTGCGGAAATTTCCAAATGTCATTCATCCGCTGGTTCTGGAGAATCCGCTTGCCCAGCCGGTCCACCACCAGGATGCCATCAATGGAAGAGTTCAGCTGGGCTTCCAGCAACGTGGTTTTCCAAAGCAGTTGTTCCGCGTTTTTTTTCTCCGCCGTGACATCCCGTTCGATGGCGACAAAGTGGGTGCATTGGCTGTTCCGATCAAAAATTGGAACAATGTCCATGTCCATCCAATGCTCGGTGCCATCTTTTCGATAATTGAGCACCTGCCGCCGGATCGCCTGCCGCTGCGCCAGGGCATGTTGAATTTCAGCCAAGATTTGCGGGTCGGTTTGCTCACCTTGCAGAAACTTGGGACTGCGCCCCAGCGTCTCGGCGGCGGTATAGCCGGTGATCCGCTCGAATGCTTCATTCACAAACACAATGCGCGGCCCCGGCTCGCCGACCGGGTCCGCCTCGGTGATCATCACAATCTCATTCAGGTGGCTGACGCAGGTGTTAAGCAAGGCCAACCGCTGCTCGGTTTTTTTGCGCGCTGTGATGTCGCGGATGTTGCATTGGATCACCTGCTTGTCGCCAGCCTGATAGACGTTGCTGACAAATTCCACGGCAATGTGACGGCGATCCTTTGTTTTCAACGGCAGGTCTTCATAACGGACATATCCGTCCGCTTGCAGCCGCTCCAGCATGGCCTGGTTGGAGACAATGTCCTTGAACGGGCTGAGCTCCCCCACGGTTTTGCCGACCATTTCTTCGTGGGTGTAGCCCAGCAGCCGGGTCAGAAACGGATTCACATCCGTGATGCGGCCCGTGTCCACATCGAGAATCAAAATGCCGTCCTGTGCCGCCTCAAACAGCCGGCGATAACTCAGTTCGGAGGCGCGGAGCGCCTGCTCCATGGTCCACGTTTTGGTTTGCTCGGCTTGGGTTTCAGCCTGTTCCGTGCGCGTCTTGGTTTGCTCGGTCCGGGTCTCGGCCTGTTCCGTGCGGGTGTTCGCTTGTTCGGTTTGCGTCTTCGCCTGAGCGGTGCGCGTGCTGGCTTGTTCCGCGCCGGTCTCGGCCTGCGCCGCGCGGGTCGCTTGGAAAGTCAAATTCTCATTTTGCCGGTTGTCGTGCATATTTTTTGTCCAAACCCATTTTGCCTACCCCGCCATTCCAGTTAGTTCCGCCGCATTCAGCTTTCCGGCGTTCATGAAACGATCCGGCGCAAAAGAAACCGCGTTCGCCATGACGGTTCATCCCCTGCCCTACTTCGCCAATTCGGACTCTCGACACAACTTTCCTCACCAGTTTCAACAACTCGCCGAAGTCTGAAAGCCCAATAATTAGCCGCGCACTTCAGTGGATTTCTCGATGATCCATATCGCCGGGATGTTCGCCATGATCCACGCCATTAGGATGGCCATCCTGGTCGCGATCCTGGCGATGATCCCGCACCTCGGCATGGTCGTGGCCGCGCCAGAAAATGCAACCGGTGGAGGCGAGCAAGCCCGCAACGCCAAGCAAGATCAGGATTTTTTTCATAAATTTAAGTTCACAACTGAAACCGACTGGCCAGCGACTGGATTTGCCAGTTGGGCGGCGGGGCATTTTCCGCACGGGTATCGCAGGTCACGCGGAGGACTTCTTTCACCGCCGCCAGCAATTCGTCGAAAGTATAAGGCTTGAGCAGTGTCAGATTGGGTTGGAGCCAGGGGTAGTGGGTGAATTCTTCCTCGGGAAAAGTGCCCGTGGCCATGATGATGGGAAAAGTCAGGTTGGCGGCGAGAATTTTCTGGAGCAATTCCACGCCGGTCATGTTTGGCATGTCATTGTCGGTGACCATAAGGTCGTAATTGTTCAACTGCAAGGCGTCCCAGGCGGCGGCGCCATCCTCGGCAGTGTCCACGTGATACCCGGAATATGTCAACACCTCGCAGTTTAGCCGGCGGATCAATTTGTCATCCTCCACTACGAGGAGGCGCTGGCGGGGATTTGGCTCGCGGCGAAAGGTGCCCGGAGCTGGCCGGCAGGCAGACGATAATTTTTTATCCTTCATGGGGAAACTATACATCGGTGACATGGGTGGCCGCTATGGGGTGTTTTACCCATAGTTAGCTTTTCAAGCACACCCACAATGTCATCGTGCTCTCACCGGACAGGAAATCCTCGATGAGCAAACAGCGAAATATCCGGCTTAGCGGCTACTCGGCAGAGCGCTACCATCTGAAAACAAGAGGAAAGTGTTTATGGCAATCTGCCGAAGCGCCGCTACGGAATCGGGAGCATCGTCCGTGTCCCATAGAAAATATGAGCGACTGCCATATGGGGTGAACACCCCATATCGTCCGCAAAGCCGTCCTGATTATTCTTAAGGGTAACCATGGTTTGCATTGAATCGTTGAAAACAGAAGCTGACCGCGAAAGTTGATTCCGGGCTGAGGTTGCTTTGATTTACCCACGTTGATGAAAGAATTCTCCTGAATGAAAAATAACGGTTCCAAATCCAGCGCGACAAAAATGCTTTTACCCAAGTGCCCTACGGGCATTCAAGGGCTCGACGAAATCACCGGTGGCGGGTTGCCGCGCGGCCGGCCGACGCTGATCTGCGGCGGCGCGGGCTGCGGCAAAACGCTGCTGGCCGCGGAATTTCTGGTGCGGGGCGCGGTACAGTTCAACGAGCCGGGCGTATTGATGGCATTCGAGGAAACGGAAAAAGAGCTGACGGCCAACGTGGCGTCCCTGGGTTTTGACCTGGCGGGTTTGGTGCGGCAGAAAAAAATCGTCGTTGATTACGTCCACATCGAGCGCAGCGAAGTTCAGGAAAGCGGCGAATACGATCTGGAAGGCTTGTTCGTCCGGCTCGGACACGCGATTGATTCCATCGGCGCCAAGCGCGTGGTGCTGGACACGCTGGAAGTGCTGTTCGCGAGTTTGCCCAACGAAGCGATTCTGCGCAGTGAACTGCGCCGACTCTTTCGCTGGCTCAAGGAGAAAGGCGTCACCGCTGTCATCACCGCCGAGCGCGGACGCGAATCACTGACCCGCCATGGGTTGGAGGAATATGTTTCTGATTGCGTGATCCTGCTCGACCACCGCGTCAACGATCAGATTGCGACGCGGCATCTGCGCGTGGTGAAATATCGCGGCGCGTTGCACGGCACGAACGAATTTCCCTTTCTCATCGGCGACGACGGTATCAGCGTGCTGCCGATCACGTCACTATCGCTGAACCATCTGGTGTCCACGGATCGCATCGCCACCGGCATTCCCCGGCTCGACGCGATGCTGGGGGGCAAGGGATTTTTCCGCGGCAGCAGCATTCTGCTCACGGGCACAGCGGGCACGGGCAAAACGATCATCTCATCCAACTTTGCGCAGGCCGCCGGCCAGCGCGGGGAGCGCGTGCTATTCTTTTCGTTTGAGGAATCGCCCAACCAGATCATGCGCAACATGCACTCCATCGGCCTGCAATTGGAGCCGCTGGTCAAGCGCGGCCTGCTACGGTTTCACTCACAGCGCCCCTCGCTCTGCGGCTTGGAAATGCATCTGGCCACGATGTTCAAGGAGATCGCGGCTTTCAAACCGCACGTGGTGATCGTGGATCCCATCACCAGCCTCATGGAGTTGGGCACCGTCTCCGAGGGGAAGGGGATGGTCACGCGGCTGATTGATTATCTGAAAGCCGGGCAAATCACTTCGCTCTTCACCAGCCTGACGCAGGGCGGGCATGTGCTGCAACAAAGTGAAGCGGGCATGTCCTCGCTCATGGACGCGTGGATTTTGTTGCAGGATTTCGAAGGCAACGGCGAACGCAACCGCGTGCTGTATGTGCTCAAGGCACGCGGCATGAAGCACTCAAACCAGATCCGCGAGTTCCTGATTTCGGATCATGGCATTGACGTGGTGGATGCCTATATCGGGGCGAGCGGCGTGCTGACCGGCTCGGCCCGCGTGGCGCAAAGCGACCTTGAAAAAGCCGCGATGCTGGCGAGCCAGCAGGAAGCCGCCCAGCTCAAGCGCGAAGTGGAGCGCAAACGCAAGGCGCTCGAACGGCAGATCAACGATCTGCGCGCCGATTATGAAACCGAGGCGTTGGAACTGCGGCGCATCGCCGAACAGGTGGGCACGCGCACGCTCCTGCTGGGCACCGAACGGGTTGCTTCCGGCCTCCTGCGCCAGGCGGACATCAAGGTTGCCGCGACCGGACAAGGCAAACGCCGAAATGGAAATGGAATACCTTGAAAACTAAATCCATCAAATCCCGCGCCACCGCCAAGCGGCGTCCGCCCGCCAAACTCTGGCAACTGCGCCTTTACGTGCTGGATTCGACGCCCAGATCGCAAGCCGCCCTGGCGAACCTGAAACGCTTTTGCGAAACCCATCTCAAAGGAATTTATCGCATCACGGTGATTGATTTGCTGAAGCAGCCGCAACTGGCCAAAGGCGATCAGATACTGGCCATTCCGACCGTGGTGCGGCAGTTGCCAAAACCCGTGCGCACCATCATTGGCAATCTTTCGAATGTCGAAAACCTGCTCGTCGGCCTGGATTTGCGTCCAGCCGTTTAAGCGGAATGAAAGCGTCGAAACCAAAAGCAATCCGCCGCGTCACACCGACCCAGAAAATTACTCCGGCCAGTCAGTCGGCGGATAAACATGTTTTGCGCCTGTTTGTGGCGGGCGCCACGGCGCGGTCGCACCAGGCCATCCTGCACGTGCGGGAGTTATGCGCCATCGAATTGAAAGACCTGTGTGACTTGGAAGTGATTGACATCTATCAGCAGCCCGCCTTGGCGCGCGAAAACCAGATCGTCGCGACGCCGACACTCATCATCGAATTTCCGCCGCCGCGGCGCCGGTTCATCGGCAATTTGACGAACATCACCGGCCTGTTCGTCAAACTGGATTTGGTCAAGACAGTTAAAATCACGCTGTGAAATCTTTGGCCAAAATGGAAAGGCTGAAACTTCAGCGTTTTAGCCGTTCAGCCTTTCATGGATTGACGACGCGCCTGGCCGTGGCGGAGGAGACCGTGCGCGCCATCCGCAGCGGCGAAGTGGATTCGGTGATGGTCGCCGGCAAGGAAGGCTCGCAAGTGTTCACGCTCGACGGCGCCGAACACGCCTATCGCGTCCTGATCGAATCCATGAACGAAGGGGCGCTGACGATCACGGCGGACAAGACGATTCTATATGCCAACCAGTGCTTCGCCCGCATGGTCAAATGCCCGCTGGAGCAGGTCATTGGCGGTTCCGTTCGCCGCTTTCTCTCCGCCGATGACCAGGCAATTCTGCGGCCGCTCTTGAAACCGGCCGCCGGCAGGTCCGGCGCTAAAATCCAGGCGCTGCTTAAAGTCGGCGACGGTTCGCAAATGCCGGTGCAAATCTCCATCCGGCCACTGGCCAAGAATGGCTTCAACCATGCGCCCTTTGGCCTCGTGGTGACGGACCTGACGGCGGCCCGGCACAGCGAAGAACTGCTGCGGTCCTTGACGCACCTCGTGGTGCAAGCGCAGGAAGCCGAGCGCGGGCACCTCGCCCTCGAATTGCACGACACGATTACCCAGATGCTCTGCGGCGTCCTTGTTCGCAGTCAGACGCTGGTGGACAAACTTCCGGCTCGCAACCAGCTGGGGAAACAGGAGGCAAGAAAACTCCGCGAAATCATCCGCCGGACGATTGAGGAAGTGGAACGCATTTCGCGCAATCTGCGGCCCAGTGTTTTGAATCACCTGGGCCTGGTGGCCGGGCTGCATGATACCAGCACGGAGTTCGCGAATCGGACGGGCGTGTCAGTCAAGATGGTATGCGTGCAATTAGCCGTGCGACTGCCCGCCGAGACCGAGTTGGCGCTCTACCGCATCCTTCAGGAAACCTTAAAAAACGTGGAGAAGCACGCGCGGGCACACCACGTGACGGTGCACCTGACGAAGCCGGGCGACTTCGTGCAGTTGACTATCAATGACGACGGAATGGGTTTCGATCCCGATCATCACCCGGTCAGACGAAAAGGAAAAGGCGGCTTCGGTCTGCTCGGCATGCGTGAGCGGGCGGCCTATGTGGGCGGCGTCCTCAAGATCAAATCCATTCGCCGATCCGGCACGGAAATCGAGATTCGCATTCCCCTGCCGCCAAATCTCACGATGGCCAAAAGCAAGATCCGGAAATTGTTACCGAAAGGTTAAGTTTGACCGGTTCTCTAATTCACAATCCCGCCGTTTGAATTTGAGAACCTGGCCGTAATCGCCCCCGCCGACGCGGGCGTAGCGGCGTCTCGGCAGAGCGCCGCCATCGGAAAAAAGGGGAAAGTTTGCGGCGGTCTGCCGACGCGCCGCTACGGTGACGCGCCGCACATGATCAGGAGCTCGTAGACTCGTCCCTCAGGATGGTTGGGTATCATGACGCCTCATTTTGGAACACTGAATTGTCCTGCAAACAGACAAGGCTAAAATCCGCTTTCGCCTGAGCTTGGGGCCAGGACCGTGGTTTATATCCACAAATCCTTGGCTTGGAATTGGGATTTCTGGCTCAGGCCGGCCCGTTTGGGTGCTGGCAGTGTCATTTTTCAAGGTTACGCAGCCATTTTTCAACCTTACTACACGACAAAATAACCTTGTGACGCGGTAAAACAACCTTGGGAAATGTCAAAACAACCTTATTTCGTCACAAAACAACCTTACGACGCGACAAAAGAACCTTATTTCGTCACAAAATAACCTTACGACGCGACAAAATAACCTTGGGAAATGACAAAAGAACCTTATTTCGTCACAAAAGAACCTTGAGAACGGACAAAAGAACCTTGTTTTGTCACAAAGCAACCTTGGGAACGCGCAAAAGAACCTTGAGAAATGACTCTAGCTGGCCGGGTTGATGGAGGTTTTGCCGCTTCCCAGCCGCCCGAGCCAGCGACCCACCCAGTTTCCCAGTGCGCCCCGCGGGATTAATATAATTATTTAG